>Ga0209066_10002117_pt1 | contig 24886 bp, 21 predicted proteins | sample All_14_2_FD_187198 | JGI IMG/M metagenome (GOLD analysis project Ga0209066, IMG submission 187198) | Freshwater microbial communities in response to fracking from Pennsylvania, USA - Allegheny Zone_MetaG_DW_15 (SPAdes) (version 2) ... | reverse complement strand
CCACCGGCGGTCCGCCGCAACGAGATCGATGGCATGGAGTGAAAAGCCGATGAGCAGCTTCGACGATCGCGAGAAGGGTTTCGAGAACAAGTTCGCCCATGACGAGGAGCTGGAGTTCAAGGCGACCGCGCGGCGCAACAAGCTTCTGGGCCTGTGGCTGGCTGAGAAATTCGGCCTGAGCGGCGCCGAGGCGGCTGCCTATGCCAAGGACGTGGTTGCTGCCGATTTCGAAGAGGCGGGCCATGAGGATGTGGTGCGCAAGGTGATGGACGACATCACGGCGCGCGGTGCGGCCGTGACCGAGCATATGGTGCGCGTCGAAATGGACCGGCTGATGACGGTCGCCCGCGACCAGATCAAGAATCAGGGCTGAGTATCGGCGTTCCTTTGCTTCGTCGTCCCAGGGCTTGACCCTGGGACAGGAGCCCGTCGCCACTTTCATGGCTGAGACCTCCGCGCGACAGGCTAGGGTGACGAGAGCCCTCGCCCCCTTAGGGGGAGAGAGGGTTGGGTGAGGGGGGCAGCCAGGCCCTCACCCGGCTCGACCCTAACCGGGTCTCGCCACCCTCTCCCGCAAGCGGGCGAGGGTGAAGGCCTTACAGCCCCACCCCGTCCAGCCATTCCGCGATCATCGCCGTCGCCGCTTTCGCAAGGGCCGGGCCGTGCCGGGCGGTGTCCTGGCGCAGGGTGACCACATCGCGCCCATTCGAGACGATCTCCAGCGTATGGCCGACCAGCCAGGGCTCGATGCCCTGGGCTCCCGCCTCCACATGGAATTGCAGAGCCAGCGTATTGACGTTGGGTGTGAAGGCCTGGAAGCGGCAGGGCGCGGTGGAGGCGAGCGATTCCACCCCCTGTGGCGGGACACAGATTTCGCCGTGCCAATGCAGCACCGGCACCCCGTCCAGATGGCGCAACAGGCCGGCGCGGCCGGCATCGGTCAGGGTAAGCGGCGCCCAGCCGATCTCTTTCTCCGTGCCGGGTTCCACCCTGCCGCCCAGGGCGCGGGTGATGATCTGTGCCCCCAGGCAGATGCCGAGCAGGGGGCGGTTGGCGTCCAGCCGCGCCTGGGCCAGGGCGATCTCGGTCGCCACGAAGGGGTATTCGCGCGTCTCGTTCACGCTGATCGGCCCGCCCAGCAGCACCAGCAGATCGGCCTTTGACGCGGCGTCGCTATCGATATCCCAGCCATCCATATAGCGGATCGCATAGCCGCGCGCTTCCAGGATGGGGGCGAGCAGGCCCAGATCCTCGAAATGCAGATGGCGGATGGCGACAACGGTTTTCATGGCGCATTCCCCCGTCGGATTGAGCCAGGCATCATGGGGCTCCGGACTGGCTGGGACCAGGGCCAATTCCCGGGCACCGGTTCAGCCCATCGGCACTTCATGTTCGCGCAGGCGCGGCATCAACTCGACAAAATTGCAGGGGCGATGCCGGAAATCGAGCTGGAAGTGCAGAATCTCGTCCCAGCCATCCTTCACCGCGCCTTTCGATCCCGGCAGGGCGAACAGATAGGTGCCCTTAGCGACGCCCGCCATGGCGCGGGACTGGATGGTGGAGGTGCCGATCTTCGCCATGCTGACCCAGCGGAAATATTCGCCGAAGCCGGGAATCTCCTTCTCGATCACCTGGGCGAAGGCTTCCGGGGTGACGTCGCGCCCGGTCAGGCCGGTGCCGCCGGTGGTCACCACGCAATCCACCGCCGGATCATCGATCCAGCCCTGCAGGATGGCGGCGATGGCCGCAGCGTCATCCTTCACGATCCGCCGGTCGGCCAGGATATGCCCATCCGTCGTCAGCTTGTCGGCCAGGATGGCGCCGGAGGCATCGGTTTCCAGCGTGCGGGTATCCGATACGGTCAGGACCGCGATGCGGACGGGCTTGAAGGGCAGGCTGGGATCGATGGGCATGGTGGCTCCTCGTCGCGATACCTCGTCCTCGGGCTTGACCCGAGGACCTCCATCCAATGGGGAAGAGATGCCCGGGTCAAGCCCGTGTACGAAGCCAAGTGGGTTGGGGAGGCGATTCCCTCCTTCGAGACGGTCCTGCGGACCTCCTCGAGGCATGCGGGGACTTGAAATGTGTAAAGCTTGGAAAAGAAAAAAATATCCCTCATGTTGAGGAGCCGCGATAGCGGCGTCTCGAAACATGGGGGGATCATATCGGCCGAGATCCCGGCGCGCGGCCCTAAAGGCCTTGGCCGGGATAACATCGGAAGGAAAGCCCTCACCCGTCTCGCCCGATGGGCTCGCCACCCTCTCCCGCGAGCGGGAGAGGGACAGGCCGAGGCTCAGCCCTTCACTTCCAGGGGCGGGGCGATGCGGATATGCACATCCTTCAACTGCTGCTCCGACACATCCGACGGGGCCTGCATCATCAGATCCTGCGCCATCTGGTTCATCGGGAAGGCGGTCACCTCGCGGATGTTTTCGGTACCCGCCAGCAGCATGACGATGCGATCGATGCCCGGGGCCGAACCGCCATGCGGCGGGGCGCCGAATTTCAGCGCGTTCAACATGCCGCCGAACCGGCTTTCCACCACCTCCGGCCCATAGCCTGCGATGGCGAAGGCCTTGTACATGATCTCCGGCAGATGGTTCCGGATCGCGCCCGAGGACAGTTCGATACCGTTGCAGACGATGTCGTACTGATACGCCTTGATATCCAGCGGGTCCATATTCTCCAGCGCGTCCAGCCCGCCCTGCGGCATGGAGAACGGGTTGTGTGAGAAGTCGATCTTCTGCAGCTTCTCGTCGAATTCAAACATCGGGAAATCGACCACCCAGCAGAATTCGAAGCGCTTCGGGTCGATCAGGCCAAGGTCCTGGCCAATGCGGCTGCGCGCCTTGCCGGCGAAATCGGCCGCCGCCAGCGGCTTGCCCGCCACGAAGAACACGGCGTCGCCGGTCTTCAGCCCGGCCAGTTCGCAGATTGTCGCGATGCGGGCCTCGTCCAGATTCTTGGCGATGGGGCCGGCCGGGCCGTCTTCCTTCAGGCTGATATAGCCAAGGCCCGCCTGACCTTCGCGGCGCGCCCAATCATTCAGCTTGTCGAACCAGCTGCGCGGCTGGCCGGCGGCACCCGGCGCGGGGATGGCGCGCACCACCGCCCCGCCTTCGACCAGGCTGGCGAAGACCTTGAAATCCGACCCCCGGAAGGCTTCCGACACATCGGCGATCAGGATCGGGTTCCTGAGATCGGGCTTGTCCGAGCCATATTTCAGCATGGCGTCGGCATAGGCGATGCGCGGGAAGGGCAGGGGGGAGACCACGCGGTCGCCCGCGAATTCCTCGAACACGCCATGCAGCACGGGTTCGATGGCCTGGAACACGTCTTCCTGGGTGACGAAGCTCATCTCGAAATCGAGCTGATAGAACTCACCAGGGCTGCGGTCAGCGCGCGCATCCTCGTCGCGGAAGCAGGGCGCGATCTGGAAATAGCGGTCGAAGCCCGCGATCATCAGCAGCTGCTTGAACTGCTGCGGGGCCTGCGGCAGGGCATAGAACTTGCCCGGATGCAGGCGCGACGGCACCAGGAAGTCGCGCGCCCCTTCCGGAGAGGAGGCGGTGAGGATCGGGGTCTGGAACTCGGTAAAGCCCTGATCGATCATGCGCCGACGGATCGAGGAGATCACGCGCGAGCGCAGGATGATGTTGCGATGCATCTCCTCGCGCCGCAGGTCGAGGAAGCGGTATTTCAGGCGGATGTCTTCCGGATAGCCGGCGTCCTGGTTCACCGGCATGGGCAGCGTGTCGGATTTCGACAACAGCTCCGCCCGGCGGACCTTCAACTCGATGGCGCCCGTCGGCATATCGGCATTCACGGTGTCGGGCGTGCGTTCGGCCAGCACGCCTTCCAGCAGGATCACGCTTTCCAGCGAGGCCGCTTCCAGCACGGGGAAGGCTTCGTGCGAGGTGTCGCAGACCGCCTGGGTGATGCCGTAATTGTCGCGCAGATCGATGAACAGCAGATTGCCATGGTCGCGCTTGCGATGGACCCAACCCGAAAGGCGTACGGTCTGGCCAGCCTGTGCCGGGCGCAGCTCGCCACAGCTATGCGTGCGATAGCGATGCATGATCGTCGAAACTCCGCGAATTCATTCATGTGCAGAAACCGGCGGCAAAGGTGACCAATGCGCGCGGTTTGTCAAGGGTGCGACCTGGGGTGCGACCTGTGGCGCGCGCTGGGGCGCGGCCCGGACTATTTCCGCAGCGCGGCCCAGATGCGCTCGGGCGTGGCGGGCATGTCGATATGGTCGATCCCGGTTTCCGCCAGGGCATCGACCACCGCGTTGATGCAGGTGGCCAGCGCCGGCGTGATGCCGCTTTCCCCGCCACCCTTGACGCGCAGGGCATTGCCGCCGGTCGGGTCTTCCACCAGTTCCACATCATAGCTGGGCAGGCGGTCGGCACGCAGTACGCCATAATCCATGAAGCTGCCGGTGACGATCTGGCCGCTGGCGGAATCGGAGGCGATCTGTTCCGAAAAGGCCTGACCGACCCCCTGGAAAATACCGCCATGGGTCTGGCCGTCGACGATCATCGGATTGATCGGCTGGCCGACATCGTCGACGGTCGTGTAGCGGGTGATGGTGACTTCCCCCAGCTTCGGGTCGATCTCCAGCTCGCAGACGGCCGCCCCCGTCGGATGGGCGGGGATGCGGCGGCCGATTTTCGCCTTGGCGGTCATGGGGCCGCGCAGATCATCGGGCAGGTCCGGCCCTTCGGCCAGGCGCGCCACATCGAAGATGGAGAAGGAGGTGTTGCTGCCCCGCTGCGCGAAGCGCCCTTCCACGAAGTCTATGCTGTCCGCCGCGCAATCCAGATGATGGGCCAGGATGGCCCGCGCCCGGGCATGCAGTATGGTCGTGGTTTCGGTTGCCAACTCGCCTATATAGCGCATGGACCGGTCGGAATGCGTACCGCCGCCTTCGGCGATGATCCTGGTGTCGCCGGTCACCAGCAGCACCTGTTCCGGCGTAACCCCCAGCATATCGGCCAAAACCTGGGCATAGCTGGTTTCATGGCCCTGACCGGTGGATTGGGTGCCGGCCTTGATCTCTATCCGCTCGTCCTGCGGTTCCACCGTCACCTCGATGGCTTCAAACGGACTGCCGACCGGGCTTTCGATGTAATTGGCGAGGCCTATCCCGGCCAGCCGGCCGCGCGCCTTCGCCTCGGCCCGACGGCCCTCGAATCCCGCCCAATCCGCCTTTTCCAGCACGCGGTTCATATTCCAGGCAAAATCGCCGCTGTCATAGGTCAGGTTGGTCGGCGTGCGATAGGGAAGCTGGGCCTTGCTGACCAGGTTGCGGCGCCGGATGTCCACCCGGTCGATGCCGATCCGTTTGGCGGCCATGTCCAGCAGGCGTTCGATGGCATAATGGGCCTCCGGCCTGCCTGCCCCGCGGAAGGGTACGGTTGGCACCGTATGCGTCATGGCACCGCATACGCGTACGGCCAGCGCCGGTACGTGATAGACGGTCGTCATGATGCGATAGCTGTTGGCCATCGGCACGAAGGACACCGTATAGGCCCCGACATTGCCGGTGATCCTGGCGTCATAGGCCAGGATGCGCCCATCGGCATCCAGCCCCAGCCGCGCGTCGAAGCGCAGATCGCGCGCCTGATAATCGGTCAGGAATGCTTCCGACCGGGTGGCGGTCCAGCGCACCGGCCGTCCCAGCCGCCGTGCGGCAATCGCCAGCAGGGGCTGTTCGGCCGCCAGATTGGTACGCGGCCCGAAGCCGCCGCCCACATCGGGGCAGATCATCTCGACCCGGTCGCGCTCCACCCCCAGCGCCCAGGCCAGCGTATCGCGCTGGCGCACCGCACCCTGGCTGCCGGCGATCATGCGGTGGATGCCCGTTTCGGCATCATAATCGGCGATCACCGCGCGCGGTTCCATCTGGGCATTGGCCATGCGCTGATTGGGGAAGGCGCCTTCGACCACATAGGCCGCTTTCGCCATGGCCGCATCGGTAGCCAGCCGGTCGCCGAAGCTGGCATCCACCGCCAGATTGCCTTCGATGCCCGGCTCCACCGTGGGTGCATCTGGTTCCAGCGCCGCCAGCGCATCGGTCACGAAGGCGGTTTCTTCATAATCGACCAGCACCGCCTCGCAGGCATCCATGGCCTGGGCCAGAGTTTCCGCCACCACCATCACCACCGGTTCGCCGACATAGCGCACCGTGGCCTCGGCCAGCGGCCATTGGTGCACGTCGCGCGAAATGGCGCCCGGAAAACCGGAAAAGGCGCGGATCTTGATATCGGTCGCATCCAGCGGGTCGGCCAGATGCCGGATGGCGAGCCCACCTTCGGTGCGATAATCCGCCGGTGTGATGATGTCCAGCACGCCGGGCATGCCGCGCGCCGCTTCCACATCCACCGACAGGATTTTCGCCGATGGGAAGGGGGAGCGCAGGAAGGCCGCATAGGCCTGGTTCGGCAGCCGGAAATCGTCGGTATAGCGCCCCTTGCCCGCGACGAATCGCAGATCCTCGAACCGGGGCAAGGATCGACCGATATAAGGCTTGTTCATCACACGCTCCCCAGACTGGCAGCCTTCCCGCGCTCCTGTCATTCTAGCCCCTTGCGAAACGGTGCAGGCTAAGGCCTTGTTTCGCCGGAGCAGGACAGATGGCGACACGGTTCCGGGCTTTATGGTATTTACAATTATATAACTGGAGCGACTAATGTCGAAAAATACGCCGGACGTCAACAGCGCTCGGGAGGCAGGCGTGGCTTCAGGGGAAGACCTTGTCGAGAGCAGGCGCGGCATCCAGTCGGTCGAAGTCGGCTTCGCGCTGCTGCAGGTGCTGGCCCGGTCGCGTTCCAAAATGCCGCTGAAGCTGCTGGCGGAAAGCGCGGGGATGAGCCCGTCGAAGGCCCATCTCTACCTGGTCAGCTATATTCGCCTGGGGCTGGTGGCGCAGGACCCGCTCACGTCGCGCTATGGCCTGGGTTCGACCGCCATCCAGCTGGGCATGGCGGCGCTGAACCAGCTGGACCTGGTGGAGGTGGCGCGCGGACCCATGCATGCGCTGCAGGAAGCAACCGGCCTGTCGATCAGCCTCAGTATCTGGGGCAATCGCGGCCCCACCATCATCTATCGGATCGACGGGGAATTGCCGATCCCGATGTCGGTGCAGGTCGGTTTCGTGCTGCCCATGCTGACCACGGCTACCGGCCGCATCTTCATGGCCAATCTGCCCAGGCCGGCATGGCAAAGCCTGGTGGAGCCGGAGGCCAAGCGCAACCCCGCCGCGATGGAACGCGCCAGCAAGGCCCTGGAAGGCATTCGTCAGCGGCGCTTCGCCCTGACCCAGCACGAGAACGAGACGGGATTCTTCGGTGCCTCCGGCCCGATCATCGACGGAACCGGCCGGGTGCGCGCGGCCGTCACGGCGCTGGGCATCGCCAAGGGCACCGATCTGTCGGAAGGCGGGGCGGTGGAGCAGGCGGTGACCGAGGCGGCCAGCCGGATCAGCGCGGCGCTGGGTGAAGCCGCGCCGTGATCCTGCCAAAGCGGCCCCTTGCGGCGGAGCGCGACGCCGTTTTATGCTAAGCCATGAAGTCCAAGGGGGGAAATAAGATAAGGCGGATCGTGTCGGCACTGGTCGTGCTGGCACTGGTCATGCTTGGCTTCGGGCATCAATGGATGCGCCAGGCCACCCTGCAGGATGCACAGGTGCGTGCCGAACTGGCCGCGCTCGGCCTTTCCCCCGACGATCTGTGCCTGACCGGCTATGCCCATACCGATCAGGACCATACGGCCCAGCCGGATTGTCCGGCCTGCCTGTTGGGCAAGACCCTGCTGCCCACGCCCCCGCTGGATTGCCCGACCCCGGTTCGCCTTGCCGTGCAGCTTTTCCAGGCCGTGGCCTTCGACGCGCCGACCGGGGCCAAGGGGCCGCGCGCCCCGCCCGCCAGGGGACCACCCGCCTTTTCGTGATCCGATAGCAATCCGTCATCCCCCGGGGGGATGGCGCATGCCCGCTTGCGGGCCATCGATCGCACGAAAGGCGTTCCAAAATGACGCGGATCATATACGCGGCCCTTGCCGCACTCGGCTTGATTCCGGCCGGCCCGGCCGGGCTTGGCCGCAGGGTTTTCCCGGGCTGAACCGAAGGTCGGGACCGACCCCGTGTTCCCCGCCCGCATCAATCGCCGGATACAGCCGCTTCGCGACAGGCGAAGCGGTAAAGCCGGCCTTTTCACCGTCATGCGGAAGGACCGGCGGCCTGCCTGCCCCGGCCTTCCCGCATCCCTGGCCGGGTGGGCAGCCGTCCAGGTTTTGCAATCCATTGCCCACAATCCCTTAGGAGAACGTGAATGAAGACCATCCTTGCCGCTACCCTCGCCGCCGCCAGCCTGGTTCTGATGGCCCAGGGCGCCCAGGCCCATGCCACTTTCGCGGAGGCGGAGGTGACCCAGAATTCCACGGCCCGGCTGACCCTGCGGGTGCCGCATGGCTGCGAAGGCCAGGCGACGCTGAAGGTCCGCATCCAGATTCCGGAAGGCATCATCGCCGTGAAGCCGATGCCCAAGGCTGGCTGGACGCTGGAAACCGTGAGCGGGGCCTATCAGAACAGCTACGAGCTGTATGGCGCCAAGGTCACCGAAGGCGTGAAGGAAATCATCTGGACCGGTAATCTGCCCGATGCCTTCTATGATGAATTCGTCTTCCGTGGCCGGATCACCGACACGCTGGCGGCCGACAAGACGGTGTTCATCCCGGTGGTGCAGGATTGCGCCAACGGAGCCGAACGCTGGATCGAGATTCCGAAGGACGGGCAGGATGCCCATGATCTGGAATCGCCGGCCCCCGGCATCACGGTGAAGAAAGCCGGCAAGGCCGCGCACTGATCCGACTGTGTCGAGAGGTCCCGCCCCGCCGTTCGGGGCGGGGCCTGATCTTTCCGCCGATGTTCCGAGCCAGGGATTGCCCCATGCCGCGCCTGCTGTCCTCCGTGCTGCTGCTTCTGGCCGCACTTCTGCCGCTGGATGCCTTTGCCCATGCCCAGCTCCGGCAAAGCCAGCCCGCAGCCAATGCCGTGCTGGACACCGCGCCGGAAATGGTGGTGCTGCGCTTCAACGAGCCGATCGCGCCGCTGGTGCTGCGCTGGATCAGCCCGGCGGGGGCCGAGACCGAGGTGTCGGGCCAAGCGCAGGATGAAACCCTGCTGGTCACGCCGCCCGCCGATCTGGCTGAAGGCACGCATTTGTTGTCCTGGCGGGTCGTGTCCTCCGACGGGCATCCGATTGGCGGGATCCTGGCCTTTTCCATCGGCCATGCCAGCGCGACCGAGGCCGGGCGTCCCGCCGCGGCAGCGGCCTGGCCCGCCGCCTTTGCCCGTTTTGCCCTGACGCTTGCGCTGGTGCTGGCGGTCGGCGGGGCGATCTTCCGGCATTTCGTGGCGGAGGGGGCCGCAAGCGCGCCGACAGGGGCCCGTTTCGCCCGGCTTGCGGGCCTCGCCATCCTGCCCGCAGCCCTTGCGGCCATTGCCACCCAGGGGCTCGACATGTTGGGCCTGCCCGCATCCGCCCTGCTGACCGCGCGCCCCTGGCAGGCAGGGCTGGGCGCGCCGATCACGGTGACGGGGACCCTGGCGATCCTCGCCGGGTTGCTGGCCCTGCTGGCGCTGCGTGTGGTGGATGGCAAGGCTTTACCGGCTGCGAAGGCCATGGCCGGCGCAGCCTGGCTGATGGCAGCGGCATCCTTCGCCACTTCCGGCCACGCCACGGTCGCCGAACCGCGCCTGCTGTCGACCCCGGCGGTCGCGGCGCATGGCTTTGCCCTTCTGTTCTGGATCGGCTGCCTGCCCTATCTGCTGCTGGCCATGCGGAAGGAGCGGGTCCTGATCGCCCTTATCCGCTTTTCCCGGATTGCGCTGCCGCTGGTGGTTCTTCTGCTTGCCAGCGGGCTGGGCCTTGCCGCCTTGCAGGCCGGCAGTCCCGAGGCCTTGCTGGCGTCGGACTATGGCAGGGTGCTGGCGGCCAAGCTGGTGCTGGTTGCGGCGATGCTGGCCCTGGCGCTGTTCAACCGGTTTCGGCTGACCCCGGCGCTTACGGGGAAGCGTGCAGGGGCGACCATCGCCCTGAAACGCAGCATCGGGGCGGAGATCATGCTGGGCATTGCCGTGCTCGCGCTCGCCTCCGCCTTTCGCCTGACCCCGCCGCCGCGCGCCCTGGCCGATCAGGCCCGGCCGGTGCTGATGCATATCCATACCGACCGCGTGATGGCGGATATCGAAATCGCGCCCGGCCGGGTCGGGGCGAATGATTTCCTGCTGTTCTTCCAGACCGGGGATTTTCAGCCCTTCACGCCGCAGGCCGCCGAGATCACGCTGCAGCGCACGGATCGCGAGATCGAAAACATCCGCGTGAAACTGCAACCGGCCGGGGATGGGACCTGGCACTCCACCGCCCCGGCGCAGCTGCCCTGGCCGGGTGCATGGTCGATGCGCATCGCCGTTCTGATCAATGATTTCGAAGTCGTGCCGCTGACGGAAACCCTGGTCCTGGAACCCTGACGCCACGCGGTTCGAAAGCGTGTCGGGCAGGGGCGCGCCGGACACATTCCGTGCCCGCCCTGTTCCATGCCTCAGACCAGCCCTGCCGGCATCGGCTTGCCGGCGAAGAAAGAGTCGAGATTGTCCAGCGCCTTGAAGCCCATGGCATTGCGGGTTTCGATGGTGGCGGACCCCACATGCGGCGGCAGAAAAGTCTTAACTGCAACACTCCATCGACAAAGAGAACACAGCTCTCTACGAGCGGCAGACTGCTATTTTAAATAGATTATATCTGAACATATTGACTCAAAGGAGGTTTCTAGAAACAATTGTTCTCGTCAATGACGGAGGAGCGCGCCATGTCAGATAGGTTGATTGCATCAATAAAGGATATGGGGAAAGTCTCAATCGCGAAGGTTGAGATGTTGGATTTTTCATACATTCGCCACAAAGCGTTGAATACGTTAGGTTGGAAGAGTGGTGCACTGGAAATAATGGAGTCTCAATATCGAGATTTCTTGGCATTCAGGTATTCAACAAAATTGTTAGGCTACAATATTGAAATAGTTCCAAATAGAGCAATAGATGAATTTTGGCACATGCATATATTAGATACAAAAAAATACAGAGAAGATTGTAAATTTTTGTTCAATGAAGAATTTGATCATTTCCCTTATTTTGGAATAATGGGCGATGTTGACGGCGATAATTGGAAAAAAACATCAATAATTTCTAATGAAATATGGAAAGGCGTATTTGGATACGAACTATATGCTGATGAAATTGATAATGAAGTGGATTCCTATGAACTCGACAAAAAGCAAAATTTCCTTTTGTCTGAAATTATAGAGAGAAATTCGCGTGCAGCCGCGCGATGCCGCGTGCAATGCAAGCCACAGAAATGTAGGTGAGCCATCCAAACAGTAGGGGACAGCTTCCGGGAGGGAGGCACATACCCTCCCGGAAGACCTCAACTATACCAGCCCTGCCGGCATCGGCTTGCCGGCGAAGAAGGCGTCGAGATTGTCCAGCGCCTTGAAGCCCATGGCATTGCGGGTTTCGATGGTGGCGGAACCGACATGCGGCAGCAGGAAGGCCCTGGGCGCGGTCAGATAGCCCGGATTGATCTTCGGTTCGCCGGTGAAGACATCCAGCCCGACCGCGAACAGCTTGCCGCTCTGCAGGGCCGCCAGCACCGCCTCATCCTCCACAATCGGGCCGCGCGCGCTGTTCACCAGGATCGCCCCGTCGGGCAGCTTGGCAATCGCCTTGGCGTCGATGATGCCCTTGGTTTCCGCGGTCAGCGGGCAGGTAATCGCCAGGATGTCGCTCTCGCCCAGAAAGGCATCGAAATCCGGCTGATAGCTGGCGCCGAATTCCAGGTCCGAATCGAGCCGCCGGCGATTGTGGTACTGCACCTTCAGCCCGAAGCCCGCCGCGCGGCGTGCCACCTGCTGCCCGATCCGGCCCATGCCCAGAATGCCCAGGCTGCGGCCTTCCAGATCCACACCCAGGAAGTCATTGGTGGCCCAGCGCGTCCATTTGCCGTCGCGCAGTGCCTGCCCGCTTTCCTGCGCCACGCGGGCGGCACCCAACAGGCAGAGCATGGTAAGATCGGCGGTCGCCGCCGTCAGCACGTCGGGTGTGTTGCCGACCTTGATGCCGCGTGCCTTGCAGGCATCCAGATCGATATGGTCATAGCCTACCGTCTGGGTGGCCAGCGCTTTCACGCTGTCGGGCAGGGCCGCGATCGTTTCGGCCCGGAAATTGTCGCTGCCGACGCAGATGATCGCCTCGCGGCCTTCTGCCAGTCGGATGATTTCCTCGATCGGGCGGGAAATATCCTGCGGATTGGTGATCGCATCATAATCCCGCGCGAGCCGCGCTTCCGCAGCCGGGGTCAGCAAACGCGTCACTAGAATACGTGGCTTGGTCATTCATCCTCCCCTTTATTCGGCACGCGCAGCGCGCGGCCTTTGAAAATCGCCGCCTCGCCCAGTTTGGAGCGAAGCGTATTCATCGTGTCTTCCACCACCCGCCTGCGACCGTCCGCCGGGGTGGCGAACAGATCGGGCGTGTCGCCGCGGGCGGCATCGACCAGATCGGACAGGCCGATCCCGATCAGCCGGAATTTTTTCCGGCCATCCGCCTCCCGCTCCACCAGGGTCCGGCCTGCTTCGAACAGGGTCTCGGCAAGCCCGGTCGGCGTGGACAGGGAACGCGACCGGGTGACGGTGCGAAAATCCGCCGTCTTCAGTTTCACCGTTACGCAATATCCGGCAAAGCCCTGCGTCTTCATACGTCTTGCGACTGTCTCGCACAAAGGCCAAAGCGCACGGATCAGGGAATCGGCCTGGGCGATATCGCTATTGAAGGTGGTCTCCGCCGAGACGCTCTTGGTCTCGCTGTCGGGCTCGACCTTCCGGTCATCCTGGCCGCGTGCGAAATGGTACAGGCGCCGGCCCATGCTGCCATAGCGGGCCACCAGGGCGCGCTCTTCCTTCTGCTGCAGCTGGCCGATGGTGAACAGGCCGTCGCCGGCCAGCTTGCGCTCCAGCGCCCGGCCCACGCCCCAGATCGATCCGACGGGGCGGGCGGCGAGAAACTGCATCGCATCCTCGCGCGCGATCAGGGCAAAGCCGCGCGGCTTGTCCAGGTCGGATGCGGTCTTGGCCAGGAATTTGTTGTAGCTGAGGCCGATGGAGGCGCTGACACCGATTTCCCGCTCGATATCGCCGACCAGCCGGGCCAGGGTCTGGGCCGGGCTGCAGCCATGCACCCCCTCCGTCCCGGTCAGATCCAGGAAAGCCTCGTCGATGGAAATCGGCTGTACCAGCGGCGTCGCCGACAGCATCAGCGCCCGCACCTCGCGCCCGACGGCGGCGTATTTCTGCATATTGGGGCGGATCACCACCGCATCGGGACAGGCCGCCAGCGCCTTGAACATGGGCATGGCGGAGCGCACGCCATACATCCGCGCCACATAGCAGGCGGCCGACACCACCCCGCGCGTACCACCGCCCACGATCACCGGCTTGTCGGCCAGGCTGGGATCGTCGCGCTTCTCCACCGAGGCATAGAAGGCGTCGCAGTCGATATGCGCAATCGACAGCCGGTCGAGCGAGGGATGCTTGGCGATGCGCGGTGAACCGCAGACCGGGCAACGCTGCGGCCCCTGCCTGAAGGGGAAGCGGGCCAGGCAGTCGCGGCAGAGCGCGGGGGAGGGGGCGTCGCTCATGGCCCCTCATCAGCCCGCCACAGCCAGGCAGCCCCGCGCACTCCGCTGGAATCGCCATGGGCGGACAGGCGGGTCGGGGTATCGAAGGATCGGGAAAAGACATAGGGCGCCATGGCCTCGCCCAGCGCGTCCACCAGCTTGGGGATCCGGCTGACCCCGCCGCCCAGCACGATCACGTCCGGGTCCAGGATATTGACCACATGGGCCAGCCCGCGCGCCAGCCGGTCGCGATGGCGGGCCAGCGTGGCGCGCGCATCCCCATCGCCCGCCTGGGCAGCCGCCGCGATCTCCTCCCCACGCAGGGCGGTTCCGGTCGCGCGCAGATGATCGGCGGCAAGCCCCGGGCCGGACAGCCAGGTTTCCAGGCAGCCATGCCGGCCGCAATAACAGGCCGGGCCTGGCCATTCGCCCTGGCCGGGATCGGCCCAGGGCAAAGGGTTGTGTCCCCATTCCCCGGCGATGCCCTGTGGCCCGGCCCAGGGGCGCCCGTCGATGGCGATGCCGGCCCCGACACCCGTGCCCAGAATGACCGCGAACAGTAGGGAGGCGCCCTTTCCCGCCCCGTCGGCGGCTTCCGACACCGCCAGACAGTTCGCGTCGTTCTGCAAACGGACCATCCGGCCAAGTGCCGCTTCCAGGTCGTGGCGCAGTGGCCTTCCGATCAGCCAGGTCGAATTGGCGTTCTGGATCAGGCCCGTATCGCGGATCTCGCTGCCCGGCATGCCGATGCCGACCCGGGCCGCCCCGGTCGGCACACCGGCCCGGGCTTCCAGCTGTCGGACCAGATCGCGGACCAGGGCGATGGTTGCAGGATAGTCGTCGCGGGCCGCCGGAAGGCGCAGCCTTGCCAGCTCCTCCCCATGCGGGTCGATGGCGATGGCCTCCACCTTCGTGCCCCCCAGATCGACGCCTATCCTGATCCTGCCCGTCATTTGTTAACCTTACTGTAAACCGGTGGCGCATCACATGTTCCATGCGACACACAGTGTATGATAAAGAAACTTATCGGGAGAGAGGGCGTATCGGGTATCCCTGCTTATACTGCCTTCGGGGAGAGAAGGATTTCGCGATGGCGGCAACGGTCCTGATCGTGGAAGACAATGAGCTTAACATGAAGCTTTTCCACGATCTTTTGGAAGCGCAGGGCTATAATATCCTGCAAACGCGCGATGGTATGGAAGCGCTGCGCATGGCCCGGCAGCACAAGCCGGACCTGATCCTGATGGACATCCAGCTGCCGGAGGTTTCCGGGCTGGAGGTGACGAAATGGATCAAGGAAGATGACGATCTGAAGTCGATTCCGATCATTGCCGTCACGGCTTTCGCCATGAAGGGGGATGAGGAGAAGATCCGGGAAGGCGGTTGCGAGGCCTATATCGCCAAACCGATCTCGGTCAGCAACTTCCTGGCAACCGTTGAAAAATTCCTGAGTTGAGCGGATGACCGCACGCGTTCTGGTCGTCGATGACCTTGCGCCCAATGTGAAGCTTCTGGAAGCCAAGCTGACGGCGGAATATTTCGACGTGCTGACGGCCATGGACGGGCCTGGCGCGCTGGAAGCCGCACGTCGGCACGCGCCCGACATCGTGCTCTTGGATGTGATGATGCCCGGCATGGACGGGTTCGAGGTCTGCCGCAGGATCAAGCAGGACCCCAGAATCTGGCATATCCCGGTGGTGATGGTGACCGCCCTGTCGGATTCCGCCGACCGGGTGCGCGGGCTGGAAGCAGGCGCCGATGATTTCCTGACCAAGCCGGTCAACGATACGGCGCTGTTCGCGCGCGTGCGGTCGCTGGTGCGGTTGAAGATGCTGACCGATGAATGGCGTCTGCGGGAAAAGACCTCCGGTCAGCTGGGCGTGCTGAGCGAGGATACGGCGCCCAACCAGGTGGATGTCACCGGCGCCAATATCCTGATCATCGAAGACAATATCGTCGATGCCGCGAAGGTGCATGACACGCTGCGCGACATCGCCAGCCGGATCGAGATCGCGGCCAGCGGCAAGGATGCCTTCGAAGCGATCCAGCGGGTTGATTTCGACATGGTCGTTATCGATCTGCATCTGCGCGGGGCCGATGCGCTCAGGCTGTGCTCGCATCTGCGCGCGACGGACCGCACGCGCCACACCCCGATCCTGATCCTGGCCGAGGAGGACGATATCGATCGCCTCGCCAAGGGCATGGATCTCGGCATCAATGATTACATCATCAAGCCGCTGGACCGGAACGAGTTGATGGCCCGGGCGCGCACGCAGATCCGGCGCCGCCGCTTCCAGGATCGCCTGCGCGAGAATTACGAGCGCAGCCTGACCATGGCGCTGACCGACCCGCTGACCGGTCTGTATAACCGGCGCTATCTGATGACGCATCTGGATGGGATGGTCGAACGGCACCAGACCAGCGGCAAGGCCCTGACGCTGCTGATGTTCGACATCGATTTCTTCAAGAGCATCAATGACAATTTCGGCCATCCCTGCGGCGATGCGGTGTTGACGGAACTGGCCCAGCGCGTGCGCAACAATGTGCGTGGCTTCGATACCGTGGCGCGGTTCGGTGGCGAGGAATTCGTGATCGTGATGCCCGATACCGATCTGGAAGTGGCACGCATGGTCACCGAAAGGCTGCGCAGGACGATCGCGGAGCGGACCTTCGATGTGCCGGAGGTGGGGTCGCTGTCGGTGTCGATTTCCATCGGCATTGCAATTTTTGCCGACGGAGACGACGCCTTCGCCCTGCTGAAGCGCGCCGATGATGCGCTTTACGAAGCCAAGCGGACGGGTCGCAACCGCGTGGTCGCCCACACCGTGGACGGCTATCGCACGCTGGATGCCGGTGATCCGCCGGTGCCGCAGGCCAAGCGCGACTGAACCGGCCCTAGCGAATTTCGAAATTCCGCTCGATATCGAACAGGGCGGTGTCCTTGCCATCCGCCCCCGGGCGTACCAGCGTGAACTGGCCGAAATACACCCCGACCGGCAGGGCTGCGTCACCCCCGCTCGCGGAGCTGCGGAACAGGCGCACGCCGGCATCTTCCGATACCAGGGCGGTGCGGTCCGACAGGGTACGGCCATCCGGCGCGGTCATGCGGATGCGCACCCGGTCATTCTTCTTCAGCCCCAGCAGATAGACATGCATGAAGACCTGGGTCGCGCCGCGCGCGATCACATTGTCGGTCTCATAGAGCATGTATTCCATGGCATCGCGTGTCAGCTCGGTCGTCGAAAAACCCGCGCGCACCAGAAGCGTCGGATGATAGGCAATCGCCGCGGCGGCCTGCCTGTCCCACCAGGGGGTGATTTCCTGACGGCCACAACCGGTTTCCACCGGAAAGCCGGTGAACGGGTCCAGATGGCGCCCATTCACGATCAGCTCGAAATAGAGCTGGGGTGATTCCGTCATGCCCGACAGGCCGACATAGCCAAGCACCTGGCCCTTGCGAACCAGATCGCCTTCCTTCACGCGGATCGAGCCGCGCCGCATATGCGCATAGCCGGTCAGCAACTCGCCGCCGGAATGGCGCAGCAATACCGCATTGCCCAGGCCAAGGCGCTTGACCGCATCCTGCCCGACCAGATTGACGCTGACATCGGGCATGCCGTCGCGCACGAACTGCACGATGCCATCCGCGGCCGCCAGCACGGAAACACCCGCTTCCATGTCCAGATAGGACAGAATGCGGAAATTGGTGCCCCGGCTGCCCGCGCCGGACAGCGAGCCGCATTGGAAGTCGCCATAGGCATCGCCCGCCACCATGTCGGGATATTTCGATACGAAGCAGCTTCGCCCGGGTTCGCAATCCAGCGGCAGGCCCAGAAGCAGCCGGCCGCCGCTTGCCGTGCCGGATTCCATGCCGGCCGGGGTCAGGCCCCGCCCCGGTGCGCCGTCGGAAAGACCAGGACCGCCCGCCGCGGGCGCGGCCAGATGGGTCGGGCGCTCCTGCATCGGTGTGCGGCCGGTTTTGTCCAGTGTGCGGTCGCGCAGAAAAAACAGCGGGTCGAACCGGGCGTGATCGCCAACCGTCGACCACACCGCCACGCCGCCGACAAGCGCTAGCATCAGATAGGCAACACTGGTCCAGCGCATCCCGGTTCCCTTCAGCCTGACGGATCACCAGGCTGAAGGGCGAAGGCTTCGACCCGGCCTTTTTTCAGGCCAAGTCCGATGTGTCCATGCTTCAGCGCCAGCGCCTCTTCCCCGAAAAGGCTACGCCTCCAGCCCTTCAGGGCCGGTACATCGGCATGGTCATCCATGGCGATCCGCTCGATATCCTCCATGGAGGCGATCAGCCGCGGTGCCACACCCTCGCGCTCCGCACAGCGCTTGAGCAGTACTTTTAGAAGATCGGAGGTAGCCCCCACCTCCGGCCCCGGGATCGGCCCCCGTGGCTCGCCCTTCGGCAACTGGTCCTTGGGCAGGGCCAGGCCACGCTCCACCGCCTGCATCACGGCCTGCCCCTGCCGGCTGGCGGCGAAGCCGCGCGGGATGGAGCGCAGCGCCTCCAGCTCCCCCGGTGTCTTGGGGGCATGGGTGGCGATATCCAGGATGGCGTCATCCTTCATCACCCGGCTACGCGGCAGGTCTTTCGTCTGCGCCTCGATCTCGCGCCAGGTCGCCAGCTCCTTGACAATGGCGCGCATGCGCGGATTGCCGCCCTTGACCTTGACCCGCTGCCAGGCCTCCTCCGGATCAAGCTGATAGGTGGCCGGATCGGCCAGCACCGCCATTTCCTCCGCCAGCCAGGCATCACGGCCCGACTGGTCCAGCATGGCGCGGATCTTGGCATAGGCGTCGCGCAGGAAGGTCACATCGGCCAGGGCATAGGCCAGCTGGCGTTCGGTCAGCGGGCGTTGCGACCAATCGGTGAAGCGCGAGCTTTTATCGACCTGTTTGGACAGGGTGCGCTGGATCAGCGCCTCATAGCCGACCTGATCACCGAAGCCGCAGACCATGGCCGCGACCTGAGTATCGAACAGCGGGCTGGGCACCTGCCCGGTGGCAAGAAAGAAGATTTCCAGATCCTGCCTTGCGGCATGGAACACCTTCAGCACGGCCCCATCGGCCAGCAGCGCGTATAGCGGCGCCAGATCGATTCCCGCCGCCAGCGGGTCAATGCAGGCCGCCCCCGTTTCATGCGCAACCTGAATCAGGCACAGCTTCGGCCAGAAGGTCTTGTCGCGTATGAACTCCGTATCGACGGTGACATAGGCGCTTTTGGCAGCCTCTTCACAGAAGCTGGCCAGCGCGGCGGTTTCGCGGATGACTGGTGTGGACTCTTGCATGATTTCTCGTAGCTGGATTCCGGCATTCTGCCAACGGGAATGGTGGAATCCGCAGCCCAGGATGGTCAACTGCTGCGCCGATATCACGGTATCGAATGCAGGGCTGAGATGGATTGGCCGATCCTGCGTCAGGTAGATCACCGGCTCCGGGAGTGATTCCGGAGACATGCCCGTATCGCGGTGCGGCACACATGATCGAGGCCCAAGAAAAAGCCGTCACCCCCAGGGGCAACGGCTTCAGTCGAACAGGGTACACGAAAAACGGATGCGGGCGGGGCGCAGGCCCCGGCGCCTCAGGCGATTTCGGGCACGGACAGGAAATCGGGCCGCGTCGGGTCGTATTCGAACAGCCAGTCATAGCGCAGGCGCACCTTGTCCGGCTCCCACTCGCTTTCAACATAGGCGACCGCCCCCACCGGATCGGCCAGCACCGGGTTGTGGAAGCGCTTGGTATTGGCGGCGGAGCCGTTGACGATCTTGGTCGTGCGTTCGTGGCGCAGCCCTTCATAGCGCTTCAGCGCGTCCATCGGGGTGCCCGGCAATTCCTTCAGGCAGCGCGCCAGCACATAGCCATCCTCGATCGCCATGATCGCGCCCTGCGCCAGGAAGGGCAGGGTGGGGTGGCAGGCATCGCCCAGCAGGGTGATGCGCCCCTTGGTCCAGCTCTGCAGCGGCTCGCGCCCGACCAGCGCCCAGCGATAGGGGATATCCAGCGCCTTGATCATGCTGTGAATATGCGGATGCCAGTTCTGGAAATCGGCCAGGCATTCCTCGATGGTGCCGGCCTCGTTCCAGGTTTCCTTGGTCCAGGTCACGTTTTCCACCAGGCCGACGAAGTTCAGCACCTTGCCGCCCTTGATCGGATAGGTGATGACATGCCCGCCGGGGCCGACCCAGTTGGTGCCGACCGGGCGGCGCAGCTCGGGGATCAGGTCTTCGGTCTTCGCCAGGCCGCGCCAGGCCATCAGCCCGGTGAACTGCGATTTGGGCGAGTTGAACAGGGCATCGCGGATGATGGAATGCACGCCATCGGCGCCCACGACCAGATCGCCGGTTGCACTGCTGCCATCGGCGAAGCGCAGCGTGGCGGAATGCTCGTCCTGCTCAATGGCGATGCAGCGCTTGTTCAGATGGGCCGCGTCGGGCTTCAGCGCGATCACCGCCTCATACAAGGCGGCATGCAGATCGCCGCGATGCACCAGCCAATAGGGGGCGCCGAAGCGGCGCACGCAATCCTCGCCCAGGTCAAACAGTTTCCAGGTCTGGCCCGTGTTCCACAGGCGCACTTCCTTGCCCGCCGCGTTGCAGACGCGGTCTTCCAGCGCTGGTTCCAGTCCCAGAGCCCGCAGCACGCGCGTGCCGTTCGGGGCTACCTGAATGCCGGCCCCGACCTCGCGAAAGGCGTCCGCCTGCTCGAAGATCTCCACATCGATGCCGCGTTGCAGCAGCGCCAGGGCGGCCGACAGACCCCCGATTCCCCCACCGGCGATCAGAACCTTCAAAGCGGACATGGGTCGTTTCCTTTCGGTTTCCCTTCTTGTAAGTTTGACAAATAACAATCTAATTCACTATTGTCAAACTAACTGCGGGTCATGAAACCGCGATCCGACAAGGGGGCCAGCAAGGGCGCCAGCAAGGGGGAATGCGTTGCAAATCCTGACGATCACGATCAATGGCAAGCCCGTCTCGGGGCCGGCGGAGCCACGTACGTTGCTGGTCGAATTCATTCGCACCAACGGGTTGACCGGCACGCATGTGGGCTGTGACACTTCGCAATGCGGGGCCTGCACGGTTCTGGTGGATGGGCGGCAGATCAAATCCTGCACCATGCTGGCGGTGGAGGCGGATGGCCGGTCGGTCACCACCATCGAAGGCATGGCGGAGCCGGACGGCGCGCTGTCGCGCATGCAGCGTGCTTTCCGTAAATATCACGGGCTGCAATGTGGTTTTTGCACGCCGGGGATGATCGTATCGGCAACGGCGCTGCTGCGGAACAATCCCCGCCCCGGCGAGGCGGAAATCCGCCATCATCTGGAAGGCAATATCTGCCGCTGCACGGGCTATCACAATATTGTCCGCGCCATTCAGGCGGCGGCCGACCTGGCCGATACGCTCGACATGGCGGAGGAGCCGGCGCATGTATGAGTTCGAATTCATCCGCCCGAAATCCCTGGCCGAAGCGGTCGAGGCGCTGACGCTGGACGAAGCCAGGCCGATGAGCGGCGGGCAGACCCTGCTGCCATCCATGAAAAGCCGGCTGGCCGCCCCGTCGCGGCTGGTGTCGCTGGCCGATCTGCCGGAGCTGCGCGGGGTTACCCGCCTGCCGGATGGCGCCATCCGTATCGGGGCCGCCACCACCCATGCCGAAGTCGCGAAGGTCGTCGCCCCATTCTATCCCGCCCTGGCGAAGCTGGCCGGGGGGATCGGTGATCCGTCGGTGCGCAATCGCGGCACCATTGGCGGCTCGCTGGCGAATAATGATCCGGCGGCCTGCTATCCCGCCGGAACGCTGGGATCGGTCGCCACCATCCATACCGACCGGCGCGACATCGCCTCGGACGATTACTTCCAGGGCCTGTTCACCACGGCGCTGGAGGAGGGGGAGATCGTCACCGCCATCACCTATCAGCTGCCGCTGGCGGCCAATTACATCAAGTTCCGGCAGATCGCCTCGGGCTTCGCGCTGGTGGGGGTGTTCTTCGCGCGCTATCCCGATCATGTGCGCCTGGCCGTGACCGGTGCGGGCGAGAATGGCGTCTTCCGCTGGACGGAGGCGGAACATGTACTGCTGTCCGGCGGGCTGAACCTGTTGGAGGAGATCGGCCTGCCGCAGGAGGATATGATGTCCGATCTGCATGGATCGGCGGAATATCGCCGCGCCGTGGTCGCGGAAATCGCCCGGCGCTGCGTGGCCGGGGCCTGATACAAAAACACAGGGAAGGATGTGCCAGAGATGGGTGCGGCGGACGTACAAACGGAATTGGCGGCGGATGGCGGCTGGCAGATCACCCTGCACTATGCGGGCGACGGGCTCTTGACGCTGGACATGACCCAGGACCTTCTGCAGGCCCTGCGCGCCCTGCCGAAAGATGCGAAATTCGCCGTGCTGCAGGCCGAAGGGCCGGATTTCTGCGCCGGGCGCCAATCGCCCACGCCCAAGGGCGGGCGTGTCAGCTTCACCGATCTGCGCGAGCGCGTGGCCGATCCGGTGCTGGGTTTTTATCAGGAGCTGCGCGCCCTGCCGGTTCCCCTGATCTGTGTCGTGCGTGGCCGCGCGCTGGGGGTAGGCTGTGCCCTGGCCGGGCTGGGCGATGTGATCCTGGCCGATGACACTGCGCGTTTCGGCATTCCGGAGATGGAGCGCGACATTCCCCCGCTTCTGGTGATGACGGCGCTGGCCGACCGGGTGGCGCATGCCCATCTGGCCCATCTGGTGCTGTCGCGGGAGGAGATCGGAGCGGTGGAGGCAGAGCGCATCGGCCTTGCCAGCCAGGCCTGCGCGGCTGCGGAGCTGGAGGGGAAATTGGCGGCGCTGCGCGCGGCCCTGTCCACCAATTCACGCGTCGTCACCGCCACGGTGAAGCGCTTCCTCAATCTCGCGCCGGAACTCAGCTTCGAACAGCGGCGCGAATATGCCGCCACCGCCAATCCCGGCGCGATGACGGAACGCTTTCTGGGGTAAGGCGGGCAGGCTTCCCCGCCCGGCCCGGCCTGGAAAGTTCACCACCCTTGAGAACCAACTTCTCCATCATGCCGCAGACATCGGGCGAGGGGCCGTCGAAATTACGCCAATAGTGAACTTCTTTTTCGATATAGCGGGCGTAAGGGGCCATATCCACGCCCTCCTCCACGCGCCTGCCATAGATGTGACCAGCGGCCAGCCGGGCTATCCAATGTGACAGCTCTTCCGGCTCCTGGCCGGTTCGCGACCAGAATGCATCCTGCACGGGCAGCAGCAGACCGCGTGGTACGATCAGCACGCCGTCTTCCTGCCAGGAATGGCGCAGCCGAGGATAGGTTGCCTGCAGCAGGAAACGCATCTCGCCCCAGAATTCCTGGGACAGTTCCCCTTCGATGAAGTGATAGTCGTCGATATCACCATCATAGAGATCTTCATAGTCACGACAGGCGGCCTGGAACGGCACGTCCCACCAATTCCACGCGACCCAGAAATAGGCGCGATCGGCTGCCCAGATGGCTGGGACCAGCAATATCCCTACCGGCAATACCCACCAGCGCGACCGGATCGTCAGCCCCACGGATTTCAAGCGTTCGATAACCACTCGCATGGTTCAGGATTCCGGTTCCATATCTGCCCAGTCGACCGATTCCAAGGTCGGTTTTCCATTCCGGAGTCTGATTTTCGCGGTCATCTCCTGCTGCCAGGATGCTTTGCTATCGAACTCCGCCGCCCGGCCGGAGTCGCGCAGTGCGTTCATCAGGCCATAGTAGTCGTCCGATCCATGGAAATCATAGCGATCCCCCCAGCTATGCGTGACTATACCGGTTACCGTGATTGTGTCTCCCTGCCGAGTCGCCTTGAAGCCCTTCTCAGCTTCAGACCTGAATTGGCTGGAACCATAGGCCCGGGCCTCATCTGGTTCTCCTGTCAAAAGCTGACCGAAGGTCGAGCGGTTAACATCCCAGTTTTCACCCGATGGTGCCGGAATTCCATTCTGACTGGGCAGGATGTCCACACTCTGGCCATCTTTCAGATTGGCTAACTGGCTGAGGTAAAGGTGATCATTCCCAGCAGCGTTGGATTGCGGGTCCGCTCTGCGATCCTGCAACAGGCTTTCGGCAAATCGGTTGCGGTTGGTTTCCTCGGCCTCGCGTATGAAATGCCGTTTGCGGGCATCATCGCGAGCGATTCGTACATTCGCCCCCTTGCCATCCAGGAAGTGTTGCAGGCTTTCCCCAGCCATATCGAGGCCGATGGCTTTCCCTGCGTCCGCTCCGCTTCGAACCGTTCCTTCGAGGAGGTCCAGCGCCTTTTCTCGCGTCCGATCCAAGGCGGGACGGATCGCGTCGACAACGGTCTTGATCGTTTTCTCCGCTGACCCTTTCCAGTCCAAAGATGTATCGGCCGGCGCCTGCGCCTTGACGATACCGCCCTGGCCGCTTGGCATGAACCCGGCCGGTTGCTGCTGCTGTCTCGGCCGGAACACGGCGGGCTGAAGGCCGGCGGGTTGGGCGGCGGGGCTGGCCGCGTCCCGCGCCTTGCGCTGGGCGGCGAGTGCCTGGGTCGATTCCAGCAGATTACGCGGGGCGTTTCCTTCCGGCGTTCGCAGTTCCGGCAGGTCGGGCTGTTTCAGCGGGCTGGCCTGCGGGGTGGTTTTCGCCTGTGCCTTCGCCTCCTGCTGCCTGCGGCGGATGATCTCCAGCATCTGGCGGTTGGTGTCGTTGCCTGGGGCGGCGCTGGGCTGGCCCGCCTTGCCACCCTGACTGATGCCATCCGCCCGACCCAGCTCCGGCAGGCTTTCGCCCCGGGATCGTTCTTCCATCGCCTTGGTATAGCTGTAGGGGCTGGGTTCGCGGACTGTGCGGACCTTCTTGCGATTGCCGCGCAGGCTGGGGCTTGCCGATCCGGCGGCGAAGGCGGCGCCCGGCCCTATCGCGTCTGCTTGCGGAAACGCCGGGGTGATGAAGGGACGCGGTGCGCCGGTATCGGAGGGGCGCGCGGCAGCCCCCGCCTGCCCGGAGGGTGCCGTGTCACCCCCCTTGGCTTTGGAGAGGGAAGACGGTTCGGTAGCCATACCACCCATCACATGGGGCTGCGGAGATACAGGGTTTGGAGCGTGGTTTGTGCCCAAATCGCCCAGTTCCAGGAGCGGGCGCGCAGTAAGGGTGGCC
>Ga0209066_10002116_pt1 | contig 24888 bp, 16 predicted proteins | sample All_14_2_FD_187198 | JGI IMG/M metagenome (GOLD analysis project Ga0209066, IMG submission 187198) | Freshwater microbial communities in response to fracking from Pennsylvania, USA - Allegheny Zone_MetaG_DW_15 (SPAdes) (version 2) ... | reverse complement strand
CCCCAATGCGGCCCAAGCTGCAGCGGCGGCACACACTTACCAGGCCCACATGCCACCTGAAGAACTGGAAGCCGCCGCAGCGGCCCAACAGACCGATGAACTGACCGCACTGACTGCCGAACTGGCTGCAGTCAAAGCACAGAACGCCGATCTGGCAGACCAATTTCTGCGCGCTAAGGCAGAGGCTGACAACGCCCGCCGCCGTGCGGAAGAAGAGGTGGTCAAAGCTCGCAAGTTTGCGGTGGACAGCTTCGCCGAAAGCCTGTTGCCCGTGGTCGACAGCCTGGAGGCAGGACTGGCCGTGCAGGAGGCCACCATCCAACAAATCCGAGAAGGCGCAGAGGCCACGCTGAAGCAGCTCCACAGTGCCCTAGCACGCAACAAAGTGATGGCCATCGCCCCTGGCACGGGGGCCAAATTCGACCCACACTTCCACCAAGCCATCAGCATGGTGCCCGCCGACCAAGAGCCCAACACCGTCGTGATGGTGCTGCAGAAAGGCTACCAGATGGCGGAACGCGTGCTGCGCCCGGCACTGGTCACCGTGGCAGCCCCCAAGTAAATCTCTCATTTGCCAAAGGATTTCTGGCCTGCCCCTTGAAACCGATCGGTGCAGCCACACCTCTGGCACATACAAATTTTCAGCATTCAGGAGTTCGAAATGGGAAAAATCATTGGTATTGACTTGGGCACCACCAACAGCTGCGTGGCCATCATGGAGGGCAACACCACCCGCGTGATCGAAAACAGCGAAGGCGCACGCACCACACCTTCCATCATTGCGTACCAGGAAGACGGCGAAATCCTGGTGGGTGCATCGGCCAAACGCCAGGCCGTGACCAACCCACGCAACACGCTGTATGCGGTCAAACGCCTCATTGGCCGCAAATTCACTGAAAAAGAAGTGCAAAAGGACATCGATCTGATGCCCTACACGATTGCCAAGGCCGACAACGGTGATGCCTGGGTGGAAGTGCGCGGCAACAAGCTGGCCCCCCCGCAGGTCAGCGCAGAAGTGCTGCGGAAAATGAAGAAAACCGCTGAAGACTACCTGGGCGAAGCCGTGACGGAAGCGGTCATCACCGTGCCCGCCTACTTCAACGACGCGCAGCGCCAGGCCACCAAAGATGCTGGGCGCATTGCCGGCTTGGATGTGAAGCGCATCATCAACGAGCCCACCGCCGCCGCGCTGGCTTTCGGTTTGGACAAGACCGAAAAAGGCGATCGCAAGATTGCCGTCTATGACTTGGGCGGTGGCACCTTTGACGTGTCCATCATCGAAATTGCCGACGTCGACGGCGAAAAGCAATTTGAAGTGCTGTCCACCAACGGCGACACCTTCCTGGGTGGCGAGGACTTTGACCAGCGCATCATCGACTTCATCATCACCGAGTTCAAAAAAGAACAAGGTGTTGACCTGTCCAAAGACGTGCTTGCCCTGCAACGCCTGAAAGAAGCTGCTGAAAAAGCCAAGATCGAGTTGTCCAACAGCAGCCAGACCGACATCAACCTGCCCTACATCACGGCAGACGCATCCGGCCCCAAGCACCTGAACATCAAGATGACACGCGCCAAGCTGGAAAGCCTGGTGGACGAACTCATCGAGCGCACCATTGCCCCTTGTCGCACCGCCATCAAGGATGCAGGCATCAACGTGTCTGACATCAACGACGTGATCCTGGTCGGTGGCATGACCCGCATGCCCAAGGTGCAGGAAAAGGTGAAAGAGTTCTTCGGCAAGGAGCCCCGCAAGGACGTCAACCCTGACGAAGCCGTTGCGGTGGGTGCTGCCATCCAGGGGCAAGTGCTGTCCGGTGACCGCAAAGACGTGTTGTTGCTTGACGTGACCCCTCTGAGCCTGGGCATTGAGACCATGGGCGGTGTCATGACCAAAATGATCGCCAAGAACACCACCATCCCCACGAAGTTCAGCCAGGTGTTCTCCACTGCCGACGACAACCAGCCTGCGGTGACCATCAAGGTGTTCCAAGGCGAGCGTGAGATCGCGGCCGGCAACAAGGCTTTGGGCGAATTCAACTTGGAAGGCATCCCACCTGCACCGCGTGGCATCCCGCAAATTGAGGTGTCTTTTGACATCGACGCCAACGGCATCCTCCATGTGGGAGCCAAAGACAAAGGCACCGGCAAGGAAAACAAGATCACCATCAAGGCCAACTCCGGCTTGACCGAAGCTGAAATCCAGCAAATGGTGAAAGACGCGGAAATGAACGCCGCCGACGACAAGAAAAAAGTCGAACTGGTTCAGGCCCGCAACCAGGGTGAGGCCATGGTCAACAGCGTCAAGAAGAGCCTGACCGAATACGGTGACAAGCTCGATGCTGGCGAGAAAGACGCCATCGAAGCCGCGATCAAAGACTTGGAAGACGCCATCAAAGGCGATGACAAAGACGCGATCGAGGCCAAAAACACCGCGCTCATGACGGCCAGCCAAAAGCTGGGTGAAAAAATGTACGCCGACCAGCAAGCCGCTCAGGCCGCAGCCGGTGCAGCCGAAGGTGCCGCCGCCGCAGGAGGTCAGTCATCCAGCCGACCCGCTGACGACGACGTGGTGGATGCGGAAGTGAAAGAAGTCAAAAAAGGCTGACCTTGAGCCTTAGCGGCACGCACCTTGCAGTGCGTGATGCCGCCACCCACCCGCCGCGTTGTGCCTTTTCCCGGTCAACGCGGCGTTTGTGTTCCAAGATCATCGGTGACCTCACATGGCCAAACGAGACTTTTATGAAGTGTTGGGCGTTCCCAAAAACGCCAGCGACGACGAAATCAAAAAGGCTTATCGCAAACTGGCGATGAAGCACCACCCTGATCGCAACCAGGGTGACGCCGCCAAAGCGGCCGAAGAGAAGTTCAAAGAGGCCAAAGAGGCCTATGAAATGCTGAGCGACCCGCAAAAACGGGCCGCTTATGACCAGCACGGGCACGCCGGCGTGGACCCCAACATGCGTGGACCTGGGGCGGAGGGCTTTGGTGGCTTCGGCGAGGCCTTTGGCGACATCTTTGGCGACATCTTCGGTGGCCAGCGCGCGCGAGGTGGCCGTCAGGTGTACCGGGGCAACGACCTGTCGTACGCCATGGAAATCAGTTTGGAAGAAGCCGCTGCCGGAAAAGAAGCGCAAATTCGCATCCCCTCGTGGGACGACTGCGACACCTGCAAAGGCACCGGGGCCAAGCCAGGTACATCGGTCAAAACTTGCCCTTCGTGCCACGGCAGTGGCTCGGTGCAAATGCGCCAAGGATTTTTCAGCGTCCAGCAAACCTGCCCACACTGCCATGGCAGCGGCAAGATCATTCCCGAACCCTGCACCACGTGCAACGGCCAGGGCAAGCTGAAAAAGCACAAAACGCTGGAAGTGAAAATCCCTGCGGGTATCGACGACGGCATGCGCATCCGCAGCGCCGGCAACGGGGAGCCTGGCCAGAACGGTGGCCCGTCGGGCGACCTGTTCATCGAGATCCGGCTTCGCAAGCACGACATTTTCGAACGCGATGGCGACGACCTGCACTGCCAAGTGCCCGTCAGCATCACCACTGCCACGCTGGGCGGCGAAATCGACGTGCCCACCCTTGGAGGAAAAGCGAACATCGACATCCCCGAAGGCACGCAACATGGCAAAACCTTCCGGCTGCGCGGCAAGGGCATCAAGGGTGTGCGCAGCAGCTACCCTGGCGACCTGTACTGCCACATCGTGGTGGAAACGCCGGTGAAGCTGACCGAATACCAGCGCAAACTGATGAGAGACTTGGACGAGTCGTTCAAAAAAGGGGGCGGCAAACACAGCCCCAATGAGGGCGGCTGGTTTGAAAAGGCCAAGTCCTTCTTCAGCTGAGAAGGTAGGGGCTTCCTGGCAGATATGGAGAAATCTGCAGCAAAGTCCTCTGACGTGAAAAGCGTCAGAGGACTTTTTTTATATGAAATCCAGTCAAAAGCTGTTGCTCAGGGTCACCCTTCGGGGGCGCTAAACCACCGACCCGATGGCCACATTCAACGGGATGTCCCACTGCGGATCGGGTCTCCAGCTGGCGGCCCAGGCAGGGAAGTCGGCTGCGGGCATGGGGTGGGCAATGCCATAGCCTTGGCCCAGTTCGCAGCCCAGCTGCAGCAGCAAGGCACCGTGGGCCACGGTCTCAACACCTTCGGCAATCACCTCGCGGTGAAAAGCTTTGGCGAGGCTCAGCACCGACTCCAGAATGGCCCTGTCTTGCGGGTCATGCACCACCCCACGCACAAAACTTTGATCGATTTTGAGCTGTGACACAGGCAAACGCTTGAGATAGGTGAGCGACGAATACCCGGTGCCAAAGTCATCCAATGCAAAGGCCACACCAACCGCTTGGCAGTCCAGTATCACCCGCGACATGCGAGCCAAGTCCTCCAGCGCACTGGTTTCCAGCACCTCCAGCGTGAGCCACCCTTGACACACCGGTTCGTGGGCGGCCAGTTGGCGGCCCAACTGGGCCACAAAGTCTGCTTGCTGCAGTTGAATCGCCCCCACATTCACGCTCACTGGAATGGCCAGCCCCTGAGCCTGCCAGCGCTGCATTTGCGCCAAAGCGGCGTCAATCACCCACTGCCCCAGTTCCACGGCCAGGGGGTGTCCTTCGATGATGGGCAGAAACTCGCCCGGGAGCAGCAGCCCCCGCTGTGGGTGCCGCCAGCGGATCAGCGCTTCGGCCCCGATGACAAGGCCTGTGCGCATGTTGACTTTGGGTTGGTAATAGAGCACGAGCTCACCCCGGGCGAGGGCTTCTCTGATGCGCTCGACGCTCTCGTAATGCCCTCGCACACTGCGATCCAGCTCGGCATCGAAAAGGTGGTACCGGTTTTTGCCCGCCAGTTTCGCTTGGTACATGGCTTGGTCAGCCTGACGCATGAGTTGGTCCGCATCCACCTCTTCGGCCTGAGGGAAGTAGGTCAGGCCGATGCTGGCCGACACCTGCACCAGCCCGGAAGAGCCCCCCAGATCCATGGGGTCGGACACCGCCTGCAACAGCCTTTCCAGCAAGGGCACCGTCGCCTCCAGTCCTGACTGGTTGTTCAGGACCACCACGAACTCATCGCCCCCCAAACGGGCAAGTGCGTCGCCGTCTCGCAAAATGGATTTCATGCGCTTGGCCAGGGCCATCAGCAATCGATCGCCCGCCTCGTGGCCCAAGGTGTCGTTCACGGCTTTGAATCCATCCAGATCGAGAAACGCCACGGCCAGGCGCTCCCCGCGCCTCAGCGCCTGCCCCATGGCCTGCTGCATGCGATCGGCCAGCAAAAGTCGGTTGGGCAAACCGGTGAGGGCATCGAAGTGGGCAATGTGCTCCAGCCGGGCGGCATGTTCCTTCTGGGCCGTGATGTCTGAAAACAGGGCGATGTAGTGGCCCACCTGGCCGTGGTGATCGCGCACGGCGCTGATGGTCTCCATCTCCGCATACACCTCACCGTTTTTGCGCCGGTTCCACACCTCGCCGTACCAGTGCCCGTGGTTGAGCAGGCTGGACCACATGTGTTCATAGAACTGACGGTCGTTGCGGCCACTGCCCAGCATGCGGGGGTTCTGGCCCAGCACCTCCTCACGGCTGTAGCCTGTGATACGGGTGAACGCCTCGTTCACGTCCACGATGGAGGCCGACGCGTCGGTGATGATGATGCCCTCGCGCGCGTGGGTGAACACACCGGCGGCCAGCTTGAGTTTGCTGGTCTGGCTGCGCAGCCGGTCAAGCACGCGAAAACCATAGGCCATCAGCACCAGGGTGGCCACCAGGAGAAACGCACGGTACAGAGAAGCCCGGCGCTGCTGTTGGTCGTGGTGGGCAGCATAGGCCTGCGCCAGCCCCTGGGCATCGCCCTGGCTTGTCAATTGGCCGACGATGAGAGGCAACTCTTGCTCGAACCGGTCGATCAGCCGCACATGCCGCAGCAAGCTCTGCATTTTTCGGCGGACGGGCTCTGGCCAGTCGGTGGACACGTTATGGAGCCGCTCCAGCTGGCGGGCGATGTCAGCGCGGTCTGACAATGCCCCGTTGATGCGATTGATCAGCACGTTCTCCAGCAGCGCATTGACGGGATCGCGGACGCCCGTGTGCCTCGCGTGCAGACCGCCGAGCACTTCGTCACGGGCGCTGGGCAAATAAATGAGTGAGTTCTTCAGCACCGAATTGCGGGACTTGAACCGTTCCAGCGCATGCCGCTTGACAGCCAGCCGCTCCGACAGGACCTGTAGCTGCCGCTCAAAGTCCGGGTGTGTCCGCAAGTCCCTGGCCAGCCCACCTTCGCGCAGCTGCTTCGCGGTGGATTCCAGATGGCCCATGAGGGTTGTGGCCTGGTCGTAGTCGATCGACAGACTGAAGTTCAGCTGCAGCACCTCCTCGCCCAGCAGGGCCTCGTCGCGCTGCAGCTGGCTGAAGTGCGCCAGCAGGCGGTTGTGCTGACCTATGTCAATGGGCTGGGTCAGCACAAACAGCAACACCAGCAAAGCCGCTGCGGCCACCGTGGCCATCATGCGTTGGAGATCGGGGTGCTGGCGCAACGCGCCCGCCATGAACCGGGGAGTGTTCATTGCAGTGGCGTGCCTTGGTATTCCCCGGTGAGGGACTGCAGAAACCCCCGAAGCCTCTCCACCTCCCACTCCGTCAACTCCGTGCCGAGTTGGTACCTGGCCATGACACGGATGGCGTCTTCCAGGGTGGCCGCCGCGCCGTTGTGCAGGTAGGGGGGCGTGAGGGCCACGTTGCGCAACGGCGGCACGCGGAAGAAAAAGCGGTCCTCCTCCCGACCGGTGATGTTGAACCGGCCAAAGTCCACCGCACTGCGGTTGGGGCGGGAGGCGAAGTAGTCCTCCATGATGCCCAGCCGCTGGTACATGTTGCCCCCCACATTCACGCCCTGGTGACAGCTGGCACACCCAATGTCCTTGAACAGCCGGTAGCCCTCCACTTGCTCCGGCAACAGTGCCTTGGTGTCGCCCCGCAGGTAGCGGTCAAACGGGGCATTCGGTGTGACCAGTGTTCGCTCGAACGCGGCCAGGGCGTCCTTCACGTTCGCCACCGACACACCCTGGGCATACACCGCCTTGAACTCGGCCTGGTACCAACGGTCTGCCGCCAGGGTCTGAACGACCCGGGGCCAGGTGTTGCCCATTTCCACAGGGTTCTGAACCGGCCCGTCAATCTGGGCCTCCAGGTCACTGGCCCGTCCGTCCCAGAACAGCCGGAAATTCAGGCTGCTGTTGAACACCGTGGGCGCGTTGATGACGCCCTCCTGCCCCCTCACACCGCGCGAGCGGACCAACCGGTCCACACCCCCAGCCGCCAAGTTGTGGCAACTGGCACAAGACACGGTGCCATCGACCGACAGCCGGGTGTCATGAAACAACCGCTGCCCCAAGGCCACTTTGCGGTGATCCTCCACGGGCATCAAAGGCAGGGGGGAAATGGGCTCCTTGCCCGTGCGAAACACACGGGGGTCGGGAGCGGCCTCAGGCTCGACCGCCTCGGGCCAAAACAAGCCATTGAGCATCACCACGCCGACAAAAACGCACACCAGCGCGACGACCAGCACAGCAATCTGGCCCCTGATGCCAGCCAAGCGATTGAACATGCCCAAACCATGCACCCAAACCCCCCTCCAAGGTTTGACCTGCGTCAGCCCCTTCTCGCAAAAAGAGCTGGGTTTGATTTCGGTGCAACACCACGCCGGGCATCTAAACTGCCCGCATGAGCGTCAACATCACATTTCTGGGTGGAGCGGGCACGGTCACCGGCTCCAAGTATCTGGTCCAACACCAGGGCAAACAGCTCCTGGTGGATTGCGGGCTGTTCCAGGGGTACAAACCCCTGCGCCTGCGCAACTGGCATCCCCTGCCCGTTCAGCCCGGTCAGGTGGACGCGGTGGTGCTCACCCACGCCCACTTGGACCACAGTGGCTACGTGCCTCTGATGGTGCGTGAAGGGTTCTCGGGCAAGGTGTGGTGCACCCCGGCCACACGCGATCTGGCGCAAATCCTTCTGCCCGACAGCGGCCACATCCAGGAAGAAGATGCCCTCTACGCCAACAAACACGGTTTTTCCAAGCACGCCCCCGCCCTGCCCCTCTACACCGAGGAAGATGCAGAGCGCAGCCTGAGACACCTGCGCACCGTGCCGTTGCACCAGGTGTTCCAGCCCATTGCCGGCTGGCAGGCCACGCTGCAAGGCGCAGGCCACATCCTCGGTGCCGCCAGTTTGCTGTTGGAAGTGGGCGGCCAGCGCATTCTGTTTTCCGGCGATCTGGGTCGGCCGGACGATGTCCTGATGAATGCCCCCGAAGCCCCACCAGAAGCCGATGTGGTGGTGGTGGAGTCCACTTATGGCGACCGCAATCACCCGCCCGACACCTTGGCCGCCGAGTTGGCCCCGGCCCTGTCACGCGTGGCGGCCCGCGGAGGCACCGCCATCGTGCCCGTCTTTGCGGTCGGCCGGGCCCAGGCGGTGTTGCACACCATCGCACAACTCAAAGCCACCGGGGCCATACCGGCCAGCCTGCCCATTTACCTGGACAGCCCCATGGCCATCCACACCACCGGCCTGTACGCTGCCCATCTGGGCGAACATCGGCTGAACGCCGCACAGTGCCGCGACATGGAGTGCGTGGCCACCATGACCAGCACGCCCGACGAAAGCCGTGCCATCGCCCACCAGCGAGGGCCCAAGGTGATCTTGTCGGCCAGCGGCATGGCCACCGGCGGGCGCGTGCTCCACCACCTGGCCTGGGGCTTGGGCGACCACCGAAACATGGTCATCCTCACCGGTTACCAGGCACCCGGCACACGCGGTGCCAGCCTGGCACAAGGGGTGAAGTCCTTGCGCATTCACGGACAAGATGTGCCCGTGCGCGCCGAGGTGGTGGCCCTCAACGCCGCGTCTGCCCACGCCGATGCAGGCCAACTGCTGGACTGGCTGCGCGCCCTGCCCCACGCCCCCCGCCAGGTGTTTGTGGTGCACGGCGATCCGGAGGCCTCAGACCAGTTGCGCCGCCGCATCGGCTGCGAACTGAAGTGGAACGCCACCACGCCAGAACACGGGGCCACCTGGCCTGTTTGATTTTTATAGCTGACCACGCAATACCCATAAGCGAAAATGCCGTTTTTTCCTCATTTTCTTCGTGGCATACTCTTGGCCACTCCAGCCCTGCTGGTCTCCCTGGGTGCCATGGCCCAGGGCATCCCGCCCGAACCCGATGCCGCCACCTGGGCCGCTTGCGTCAAACGCCTGCAACCCCAGGCCGCACAGGCCGGAGTCAACGCCAACACCTGGGCAGAGGCCCTGAACGGGGTGACACCCGATGGCAGCGTGTTGGCCAAGCTGGACAACCAGCCCGAATTCAAAACCCCCATCTGGGATTACCTGGCGGGGCTGGTGGACGACGAACGTGTGGCCGACGGCCTGCGCCTGCTGACCACCCACGCCGACACCTTGGCACGCGCCGAACAGGTCTACGGCGTGCCCCCGGCCACCGTGGTGGCCGTGTGGGGCGTGGAAAGCAACTTTGGCCAAAGCTTTGGCCGCTACCCACTGGTGCAGGCCCTGGGCACGCTGAGTTGCTTCGGACGGCGGCAGGCCTTTTTCCAGAAAGAGTTGTTTGCCACCCTGCGCATCCGGCAACGCGGCGACGTGCCGCCCGAACGCCTGGTGGGCAGCTGGGCCGGGGCCTTTGGCCACACCCAATTCATGCCCACCACCTACGAACGCTTGGCCGTGGACTTTGACGGCGACGGTCGCCGCGACCTCACCGCCAGCGTGCCCGATGCCTTGGCCTCCACCGCCCACTTTCTGCAAAAAGCGGGCTGGAAGCCGGGCCTGCCGTGGGGTGTCGAAGTGAAACTGCCAGCGGGGTTCAACCTGGACGGTGAAGGCCGTCGCACCAAACGGGCCGCTGCCACCTGGACGGAACACGGCGTGAAACCCCTGGCGGGCGGCAGCGCCACCGCTGTGTTCGGGGCCGACACCCCACTGGGCCTGATGAGCCTGGCTGGGGCCAATGGCCCTGCGTTTCTGGTGAGCCGCAATTTTGATGCGATCTACGGCTACAACGCGGCCGAAAGCTACGGACTGGCCATCGCGCACCTGAGCGACCGGCTGCGCGGCGGCGCCCCGTTTGCCACGGCGTGGCCCACCGACGACCCTGGGCTGTCGCGCGCCCAACGGCGCGAACTGCAAACCCTGCTGTCGCTGCACGGCCACGACATCGGCACCGTGGACGGCATGCTGGGCGACAAAAGCCGCACGGCGATCAAGGCCGAGCAAACCCGGCTGGGCCACGAGGTCAACGGGAGAGGTGGTCAAAAACTGCTGAAGGCGCTGAGACAGCCCTGAACACCAAAACTTAAGCCATAGCACACAACGCAATACTGGCAAGCACTGGTGGCATTTTTTTTACTTGATATTCACCCTGGCAACAATTCAAAAGACCCCAGGGGCTGTGCCACACCGTTGACCAGCACCTCCACCCGGTGCGTGCCCGGGTGGTGCACCCGCGTGGTCATGGGAGCCAGCGACACCCGCTTGCGCAACGCCAGCACAGCCCCCGGTGCCAAAGCAGCGGTTTTGAGTTTGAACACCTTTGGCGCTGTCTGTCCGTTGGCCTTCACGTAGTGAATGCGAAAGTCCACCAGCACGTCCTGGGCATGGGACTGGGTGTTGTGCACTTCAAACGCCACGGTCACCGCACCGCCCACCCTGGCCACGGGAGGCTCCACCCGGGCCATGGCCACCGCCACTTGGGCCCGTGCCCCGAAGCCCAGCACGTCCAGCGCGCCGGCGTCGCCCCGCTTGACCGCAAAGCGCAGCGCGTGCTCCACCAGCCAGCGGCGCTCGGCGCTGGCTCCAGGCAGCCAGCGCCGAGCGGTGTCCACCAACAGCTGCGGGTGATCTTTGCCGATGTCATTGAGGTTGTTGGCCACCGAACGTCGCACGTACAGCACTGGGTCGTCTTTCAGCCGCTCCAGCAGTGCCAGCACGGGTGCGGGGTCTTGCTGAAAAACGCGCAGGCGCTGCCCCCAGGGCAGGCGCGGGCGCGTGCCCTCAGAGACCAGGCGGCGCACGTGGTGGCTGGGGTCGGTCGCCCACTGCGCCAATCGGTCCAGAGTGGCCTGCGTGTGGCGCTGCAAGAACGGACGGATGCTGAATTCGGCGGTGAAGCGCTGCGTCAGCAGGTGCTGCGCGCGCATGGATGCTTCAAAGTGCCCCAGCCCAAACGCGGCGACAAAACAGGTGTGCGGCAAATAGAAAAACGGAGCCATGGCGGTGTTGACCCCAGTCGCTGGGGTTGCTTGCACCGACGCCAGCAGCACCTCCAGGGCCGCTTCGTAATCGGCAGGCAAGTGGCGGCGCAGCGCACGGGCGAGGTGGCCTCCGCGGGCCATGAGGTCCAGGGCGTCGTAACCCGCCAAGGCATCGCGCAAGAATGCCTTGCGGTCAAAGCCGGATGCAACAGCGCCCACCTCGCGGGCAAGGCGTTCGGGCACCTCGGTGCCATATTGGTTCTTCAGGGGTTCGGCCATGGAAAACGACAGCGGTGGATCAAACCCCAAATTGGAGCACGGACGACCCCGCCCGCCACGCCCTGGCGCAGCCAAAGCTGCCGCGAAGCCATCAGGTGCGCGGGTTACACTGCTTTTTTGACACGAATCCGTCATCAAAATGTCTTTCAGTGACCTGCTCACGGTCTTCGAGCGGACTGTCGCCCCCGTGAGGCGACCCGCCACCGGAGCAGGTCCGACACAACCCATTTCTCTGGAGTCCCCATGTTTTTTGCCAAACTGTTGCCCCGTGAGGGCAATTTTTTCGAGCTGTTCGACCGCCATGCCGGGCATGTGGTGGAGGCCTCCCTGGCTTTTTCCCGGCTGGTCGCGCACTACAACGACCCCGAATTGCGTGAGCGTTATGAAAGCGAAATGGACAAGGCCGAGGCGGCGGCCGACCGCATCACCATCGAAGTCAACCGTGCCATCCACACGACCTTCATCACGCCCATCGACCGCGAGCAGATCCACAGCCTGATCAACACCATGGACGATGTGGCCGACCTCATCCAGGACTCGGCCGAAACCATGGCGCTGTATGACCTGCGCCATGTGACAGAAGCCATCACGAGACTGACGGAAATCAACGTGAAGTGCTGCGAACGGCTCAAAAGCGCGGTGAGCATGCTCCACAACATTGCCGACCCGCACGTGGCCGAGGCTGCGCTGAAGACCTGTGCCGAAATCGATCAGCTGGAATCCGATGCCGACCGGGTGATGCGCAAAGCCATGAGCAAACTCTTCAGAGAAGAACCCGATGTGCGCGAGCTCATCAAGCTCAAGGCCATTTACGAGCTGCTGGAAACCATCTCCGACAAGTGCGAAGACGTGGCCAAGCTGATCGAGGGCATCGTCCTCGAAAACTCCTGACCGATCGGGTTGCGCACATGACAACCGTACAAACAGCCCTGTGGGTGGTGGTGCTGCTGGTCACGCTGGCGTTGGTGTTTGACTTCATGAACGGCTTCCACGACGCGGCCAACTCCATTGCCACTGTGGTGTCCACTGGCGTGCTCAAACCCAGCCAAGCCGTGTTGTTTGCCGCCACCTTCAATTTCATTGCCATATTCGTTTTTCACTTGAGTGTGGCAGCCACGGTGGGCAAAGGCATTGTCCAACCCGGGGTGGTGGACGTGAACGTGGTGTTCGGCGCACTGGTGGGGGCCATCACCTGGAATGCCATCACCTGGTACTACGGCATTCCCAGCAGTTCCTCGCACGCGTTGATTGGTGGGATTGTGGGAGCCGTCATCGCCAAATCGGGGGTACATGCGCTGGTGGCCGGCGGCGTGCTCAAAACCGTGGCCTTCATTTTCGTGTCACCTTTGCTGGGCTTTGTGCTGGGTTCGCTGATGATGGTGGCCGTCGCCTGGATTTTCAGGCGCACCCGCCCTCTGCGGGTGGATGGATGGTTTCGCCGCTTGCAACTGCTGTCGGCGGGGGCCTACAGTCTGGGTCACGGAGGCAACGACGCACAAAAGACCATCGGCATCATCTGGATGTTGCTGATCGCCACGGGATATGCCGCAGCAGAAGACAAATCGCCGCCCACTTGGACCATCCTGGGCTGCTACATGGCCATTGCCGCCGGCACCCTGTTCGGCGGGTGGCGCATTGTGAAAACCATGGGCCAAAAAATCACCAAACTCAAACCCGTGGGTGGTTTCTGTGCCGAAACCGGTGGTGCGCTGACCTTGTTCCTGGCCACGTCACTGGGCATCCCGGTGTCCACCACCCACACCATCACGGGTGCGATTGTCGGTGTGGGCTCCACACAGCGCGCCAGCGCCGTGCGCTGGGGTGTGGCGGGCAACATCGTTTGGGCGTGGATTTTCACCATTCCCGCAAGCGCCTTTGTGGCGGCGGTGGCCTATTGGGTGAGCTTGGTGCTGTTCTGACTCACAAAAACCGATCAAGCAGCTTGCGGCTGTGGCGGTCAAGCGAGAACAAGTCGCGGATCAGGAACTGGACGCCATGGCTGTCCGCCACCAGCAAGGTGCCCGCACTCAGGCGGCGGATGTCTTCCTCACCCTTCAGCACAAAGTCAAACCGGCCCCGGTCGGTGTCCACCGTCCAGGTGCTGGGCGTGGCGTAGCTGCTCACCCCCTCCAGCCGCTGGATTTCAGGCATGAACTCGCGCTCCTGCAGGCCGCGTTGCACAGCGGCCTGGGTGTCGGCAGGCAGGTCGGCCAGCGCGTTGACCCACGCCAGCTCATGGCCGTCGGCGTCCACCAGCGACAGGCCCTCTTCAGCAGCCGAGATGGGAAACGCGCGCACGGGCACCACACCTTCGTGCTGAGTGCCATCGGCCCGGGTCAACACCAGCTTGCCGGCAGGGCTCCAGTGCAGTGTGAAATCAAAGGTTGCAGTGGTGGTGGTCATGTGCGTTCCTCGGCGGCCAGCAGCACATCTTCGGCGGCCTTGGCCTGGCGTGCCTGCGCTTCGTACAGGCGGAAATAAGCGCCCTGCTGGTCCATCAGTTCGTCGTGGCTGCCCAACTCGACCATGTGGCCCTTGTCCATCACCACCAGGCGGTTGGCCCGTCGAAGGGTGGACAGCCGGTGTGCCACGGCAATGGTGGTACGCCCGCGCACCAGGTTGTCCAGTGCTTTCTGAATTTCTTTTTCCGTTTCGGTGTCCACCGAAGAGGTGGCTTCGTCCAGGATGAGAATGGCCGGGTCAATCAACAATGCACGTGCAATGGATATGCGCTGGCGCTCTCCGCCCGACAGGCCCTGACCCCGCTCTCCCACCAGCGAGTCATAGCCCTGGGGCAGCCGCAGAATGAATTCGTGCGCATGAGCCGCCCGCGCGGCGGCCACGATGTCGGCCCGCGTGGCCTCGGGCCGCCCGTAGGCGATGTTCTCGGCAATGGTGCCGAAAAACAGAAACGGCTCTTGCAGTACCAGGCCGATGTGGCGGCGGTAGTCGGCCACCCTCAGGGCACGGATGTCCACACCGTCGATCTGAATTGACCCACCGCTCACGTCATAGAACCGGCACAACAAGTTGACCAGCGTGCTTTTGCCAGAACCGCTGTGGCCCACCAGCCCAATGAACTCACCGGGCTGGATGGACAGCGTCAGGTCTTTGATGACGGCGCGGTTGCCGTAGCGGAAATGCGCGTGTTCGATGTCGATGCGGCCAGTGACCGTGGGCAGTGCCACGGGGTGGGACGGCTCGGGCACGCTGGACACGTGGTCCAGGATGTCAAAAATGCGCTTGGCCCCGGCAGCGGCTTTTTGCGTGACCGACACGATGCGGCTCATGGAGTCCAAGCGTGTGTAGAACCGGCTGATGTAGGCCAAGAACGCGGTCAGCACACCCACGGTGATAGCGTTTTGCGACACCTGCCAGATGCCAAACGCCCACACCACCAGCAGACCCACCTCGGTCAACAGCGTGACGGTGGGAGAAAACAGGCTCCAGGTGCGGTTGAGTTTGTCGTTGACGGCCAGGTTGTAGCGGTTGGCATCGCGAAAGCGCCTCGCCTCGCGGTCTTCCTGGGCAAAGGCTTTCACCACCCGAATGCCGGGAATGGTGTCGGCCAACACGTTGGTCACCTCGGCCCACACGCGGTCGATTTTTTCAAACCCCGTGCGCAGCCGGTCGCGCACCAAGTGGATGAGCCAAGCAATGAACGGCAAGGGCACCAGCGTGACCAATGCCAGCCATGGATTGATGGAGAACAGAATGAGCGCGGTCATGACGATCATCAGCACGTCGGTCGCAAAGTCGAGCAGGTGCAGCGACAGGAAGACGTTGATGCGGTCGGTTTCGCTGCCGATGCGAGCCATCAGGTCGCCCGTGCGGCGGCCCCCGAAATACTCCAGGCTCAGGCCCAACAGGTGTTCGTAGGTGGTGGTGCGCAAATCGGCCCCGATGCGTTCTGACACCAGCGCCAATATGTAGGTCTTGGCCCAGCCCAGGCTCCACGCGACCAGCGCCGAACCAAACAACCCGGCCAGGTACAGCAGTACCACGTCCTGCTCAATGGCCTTGCCATTCTGGAACGGGATGAGGATGTCATCCATCAACGGCATGGTCAGGTACGGCGGCACCAGAGTGGCGGCAGTGGAGGCCAAGGTGAGCAAAAAACCCGCCAGCAAATGCCACTGGTAAGGCCGGGCAAAGCGCCACAACCGCAGCAGCGTCCAGGTGGACGGTGGCTGCTCCACTTCGGCAGCAAAGCGGGGGGCCTCTTCTGCTTCGTCACCCAGCGGAACCAGCGTGCCGCCAGGCACCGGGCGTCCAAGGGCCATCACCATTTGTGTGAACTGGGCCACCAGCCGTTGTGCCTGCAGATTCACCCCCAAGGTGAAGCGCCAAACAGCCAGGCGCTGCTCGCCGTCCATCAAGGCCAGTGTCCCAACACCAGCGTGGTCGGTGAGGTGCAGACGCAGACCCTGATGAAGCGACCAACTCTGGACCGCACGTGTCCCACCTTGGCCATGCGCATTGGGTGACCAGGCCAACAGCCGTTGTCCGGTGAGCAGCACCAGCGAACCCGCCGCGTGAAGGTGCTCGTCCAAGTCAGGTTCAAGCGCCACCAGGGTGTGTTCCCCTGACAACAAAGAGAGATGGGCGAGCTCCTGCCATTGAAAAGAAAGGGCTGCGAGAGCCGATGAGGTGCCAGTAACGGGCACTGCAGAAAAGGGGGTTTGCATGGGCTGCCATTGTCACTGTCGCCAGGCGCCTGCGAGAGGCAGGTCACGCGAACAGGTCAATCCGGTGTAAAAAAATGTTGCTTGCCTGGGTGAGCCTTCAGGCGGTCGCAGCACAATGTCGGTGCTAGGAAAATCATTGTAGCGACGAGCCTCCGTCGCCAGAACCCCAGGAGCGGGCCCTGTGCCCCCGTGAAGCATGAGCCACCGAGACATCCGTTTTTTGCGCATCACCTATCTGCGCGGCCCCAACATCTGGACCTACCGCCCCACGCTGGAAGCCTGGATCGACATTGGCGACCTGGAGGACTGCCCCTCCAACACCCTGCCCGGCTTTTGCGAACGCCTGACGGCCTGGCTGCCTTCGCTGGAGGAGCACCACTGCAGCCCTGGCATCCGGGGAGGTTTTTTGCAACGCCTGCGTGAAGGCACCTGGCCTGGCCACATCATGGAACACGTGGCGCTGGAACTGCAAAACCTGGCGGGGATGCAAACCGGCTTCGGCAAAGCACGCTCCACGCATGTGCGGGGCATCTACAAAGTGGTCATCCGCACACGCGAAGAAAGTGTGGGCCGTGCCGCCCTGCAAGCCGCCCGCGACCTGGTGATGGCGGCCATCGATGACCAACCGTTCGACGTGGCGGGCACCGTCAGCCGCCTGCGAGCCATGGTTGACTCTCTCTGTCTGGGGCCCAGCACCGCCCACATCGTGGACGCAGCCACCGCACGCGGCATACCGCACACCCGTCTGAACGATGGCAACTTGGTTCAACTGGGACAGGGCGAGCGGCAGCGCCGCATCTGGACCGCCGAAACCGATGGAACCAGCGCCATCGCCGAAGGGATCTGCAGCGACAAAGACCTGACCAAAACCCTGTTGTCCACCTGCGGCATTCCGGTGCCCGAGGGCGAAAAGGTGAATACACCTGAAGCCGCCTGGGAGGCCGCGCAGGACATCGGCCTGCCCGTGGCCGTGAAACCCATCGACGGCAACCACGGCCGGGGCATCACCCTTGACCTGGTGACCGAGGCAGATGTACACGCGGCCTACGCCGTGGCTGCCGAACAAGGCAGCGGCGTGATCGTGGAGCGTTGTATTCCCGGCGAAGAACACCGCCTGCTGGTGGTGGGTGGTCGCATGGTGGCTGCCACACGTGGACAGACCACCGAAGTGGTGGGCGATGGCCAACGCACCGTACAGCAACTGGTGGACCTGCAACTCAACACCGACCCCCGCCGGGGCGAAGAGGAAGAGTTCCCACTGGAATTCATCGTGCTGGACAAAGAGCCGCACATGCTGGTAGAGCTTCAGCGCCAGGGCCTGACGCCCGGCAGTGTGCCGGCTGACGGACAGCTCGTGCGGGTTCAGCGCCACGGCAATCTCACGCACGACGTGACGGACTTGGTACACCCTGATGTGGCCGAACTGGCCGCCATGGCCGCCCGCGTGGTGGGACTGGACGTGGCTGGGGTGGACCTGGTGGTGACCGACATTTCCAAACCCATGGCCCCGCAAGGGGGTGCCATCGTGGAAGTGAATGCCGGGCCCGGTCTGTTGATGCACATCAAGCCTGAAACCGGTACCCCCCGGCCCGTGGGCAAAGCGATTGTGGACCATCTGTTTGGCTCCGAATCGAACGGGCGCATTCCCGTGGTGGGCATCACAGGCAACCCTGCGGACACCACACCCGTTGCCCACCTGGTGGCAGCGCTGCTGCGCTTGGGCGGTCACCACGCCGGTCTGTCCAGCAGCCAAGGGGTTTTCGTGGAGGGCCGACGTCTGCACGACGCATTCCCCATCGCGCCCTGGGATGCGGCACACCGCCTGCTGATGAACCGGCAAGTGCAAGCCGCCGTGTTCGAGAACACCCCCCGCCAAATCCTGGCCGAAGGACTTGTGTATGACCGCTGCCAAGTGGGGGTCGTCACAGGCGTGCCCAAGGCCGAGGGCCTGGACGAGTTTTACATCACGGAAGACGAGCAGATGTACAACATCGTGCGCACGCAGGTGGATGTGGTGTTGTCTCACGGTGTGGCTGTGATCAACGCCCAAGACCCGGCAGCGGCCGAACTGGCCGACCTGAGCGATGGAGCGGTGATTTACTACAGTGCCGACCCCGAATTGCCAGTGGTACAAGCCCACCGCGCCCAGGGCGGCAAAGCCGTGTTGTGTGTGAACGGCCAAATGGTGCTGGCGACGGGCGACACCGCCAAACCCGTGTTCGATGCCCGCCAACCCGATGCCCATGGCATGCAAACCTTGCTGGCCAGTGTGGCCACGGCCTGGGCACTTGACATTCCGCTGACCGTGATCCGCGCTGGCATTGAGGCCGAATGGCCCCAGATTGCCGCGTCCTTTGCCTGACCCCGCCGCGCCCCCGTTACTGGACACTCTATGAAAGTCACCCGCATTCGCGCCCTGCGCGGCCCCAACCTCTGGAGCCGCACCACCTGTGTGGAAGCCGTTGTGCACTGCACACCGGAAGAAAGCAACCTGAACGTCCGCCCTGAAATCGAAGCGCGGCTGCGCCAGCGCTTCCCCGAAGTGGCAGCGTTTCGCCCCTACCCCCTCACCAAACCGCTGTCCCTGGCACACGTGCTGTCTCAATGCACGCTGTCGCTGCAGATCCGCGCGGGTTGCCCGGTGTCCTTCTGTCGCACCACCCCTACCATGGAAGAAGGTGTATATCAAGTGGTGGTGGAATACAGCGAAGAAGCCGTGGGCAAGCAGGCGCTGGACATCGGCCAGTTGTTGTGTCAAGCGGCTTGGGACGATGCCCCTTTTGACACCACACCACATGTTGAAGCCCTGCAAGAGCTGGACGAAGACATTCGGCTCGGTCCGTCCACCGGTGCCATCGCAGAAGCGGCCAAAGCACACGGCGTGCCCATTCGGCGGCTGACAGAGGGCAGTCTGGTTCAGTTTGGCTGGGGAGCCAAGCAGCGACGCATTCAGGCCGCGGAAATGGACAGCACCGGAGCGATTGCCGAAAGCATTGCCCAAGACAAAGAGCTGACCAAAAAACTGCTGGCAGCAGCAGGGGTTCCCGTACCGGAGGGCAGGCCCGTCTCCAGCGCAGAAGACGCCTGGGTGGCCGCACAGGAAATCGGCGGTGCCGTGGTGGTCAAACCCCAAGACGGCAACCAGGGCAAAGGCGTGACGGTGAACGTCAGCACCCGGGAAGCGGTGATGGCAGGCTATGACAACGCCCGCAAATTCCGCGACGACATCCTGGTGGAACGTTATTTGGTGGGCAGCGACTACCGGGTGCTCATCGTTGGCGACAAACTGGTGGCTGCGGCTCGTCGCGAACCCCCGCTGGTGGTGGGCGATGGCGAAAGCACCGTGACCCAATTGGTCGAACGCGTCAACGCAGATCCCCGCCGCGGCACCGGCCACGCCACGCCGCTGACACGGATCCGGCTGGACGACATCGCCAAAAGCCGCCTGGCCGAACAAGGGCTCACGGTGGACTCGGTGCCCACCAAGGGCCAGCGCGTGATATTGCGCAACAACGCCAACCTGTCCACCGGCGGCACCGCCACCGACGTCACCGACGACGTTCACCCAGCCGTCGCTGCACGTTGTATCGCCGCCGCCAAAATGATCGGACTCGACATTTGTGGTGTGGACGTGGTGTGCGAAACCGTGATGCGCCCCTTGGAGGAGCAGCGCGGAGGCATCGTGGAGGTCAACGCCGCGCCGGGCCTGCGCATGCACACCCATCCGTCCTACGGCAAGGGACGCCACGTGGGGGAAGCCATCATCGCCCACATGTACCCGCCAAGCCTGGACGGCAAAAAAAACGACGGGCGCATTCCGGTGGTGGCCGTCACTGGCACCAATGGAAAAACCACCACCGTGCGACTCATCAGCCACCTGATCAAAGCGAGCGGCCTGCGCGTGGGCATGACCGACACCAACGGCGTCTACATCAACGGCCGCCAAATTGACAGCGGAGACTGCAGCGGCCCACGCAGTGCGCGCAGCGTGCTGATGCACCCTGATGTGGATGCGGCCGTGCTGGAGAGCGCTCGCGGCGGCATGCTTCGAGAAGGCTTGGCCTTTGACCGCTGCCAGGTGGCAGTGGTCACCAACATCGGCGCAGGCGACCACCTGGGTCTGAACTACATCACCACCGTGGAAGACCTGGCGGTGCTCAAGCGTGTGATTGTGCTCAACGTGGCCGATTCAGGCACCGCCGTGCTCAATGCCGCCGATCCCGCCGTGGTGGCCATGGCGGGCATGTGCCCCGGCTCGGTCACTTATTTCGCCCAAGACCGCCACCTGCCCGTGGTGGCCACCCACCTGGCCCATGGCAAACGCGCCGTGTACGTGGAAGATGGGCATGTGGTGGCGCAGGAAGGCAACTTCCAGGTGCGCCTGCCCCTGAAAAACGTGCCTCTCGCCCGCGGTGGCAGCATCGGATTTCAGGTGGAAAACGTGTTGGCCAGCGTGGGAGCAGCCTGGGCGCTGGGCACCCCATGGGAGGTGGTGGCGCAAGCCCTGGGCAGCTTTGTGAGTGATGCGAATTCGGCCCCCGGTCGCTTCAATACCTTTGAATACAGAGGTGCCACCTTGATCGCCGACTACGGCCACAACCCGGATGCCATCGGCGCCCTGGCCAGCGCGGTGAAGGCCATGCCCGCCCGCCGCCGAAGCGTGGTCATCAGCGGTGCGGGTGACCGGCGCGACGAAGACATCACCCAGCAGACCGCCATTCTGGGTGGCGTGTTCGACGATGTGATCCTGTACGAAGACGCCTGCCAGCGAGGGCGTGCCGACGGTGAAGTGATGGGCCTGCTGCGCAAAGGCCTGGAAGGTGCCACCCAGACCACCCATGTGCAGGAAATCCAGGGTGAGTTTGTCGCCATTGACAACGCCCTGGCACGTTTGCAATCCGGCGATCTGTGCCTGATCCTGATCGACCAAGTGGAAGAGGCACTGGCACACATCGCGCAACGCTGCGCGCAAGGCTGAAGAAATCCAGAGGAACTTACCGCGCCGAGGGTTCCCAAGGGCCTTGCACGGCGACGGCTTCCTCTGCCCCGGGCCATGGCGGCAGGGTGATGGCGACCACAGCCAGCGCCTGCGTGGGCAACGCCTTGAACTGGAAATGCGTGCCCAACGGCAAGGTGATGCACAGGCCAGGCACCAGATCGGTGATCTCCTCCTGTGCCCCCTGCTTGCGCCACAGCTGGCCTGCACCGGACAGCACAAACCAGATTTCCTCCACTGTGCGGTGTGTGACAGCTGCCGCAACCTGTCCAGGAGCCAGGCTGAAATGCGCCATGCCACCACCGGGCAGGCCCAGCAGAACCCGCACATCGGAGCCATCCGGAGCCACCACGGTGGCCTGGGTCGGCAGCGCCAACGTGGCAAAGGGCGTCATTCGCGCCCCCTCAGGCCAGTGCCAATCGCTGCCGAGCCGCAGCGTACTCACGCTTGAGCTGGGCAATGAACTCGCCCGCCGGTTGGACCTTGCTGATCGGACCGATGCCTTGGCCGCAACCCCAAATGTCTTTCCAGGCCTTCGTGGCACCACCGCCAAAATTCATGGCGCTGGGATCGCTTTCTGGCAGCTTGTCCGGGTCCAGACCGGCTGCACGGATGCTGGGGGCCAAGTAGTTGCCATGCACACCGGTGAACAGGTTGCTGTAGACGATGTCGTCGGAGTTGGCTTCCACCACCGCCTGTTTGTAGGCCTCGGCGGCGCGAGCCTCTTCGGTCGCAATGAAGGCCGAGCCGATGTACGCAAAGTCGGCGCCCATGGCCTGGGCAGCCAGGACAGCACCGCCCGTGGACATCGCGCCGCTGAGGGCGAGCGGACCGTCGAACCACTGGCGGATTTCCTGTATCAGGGCAAACGGGCTTTTCACCCCCGCATGCCCCCCGGCACCAGCGGCCACGGCGATGAGGCCGTCAGCCCCTTTCTCGATGGCCTTGTGGGCAAACTTGTTGTTGATGATGTCGTGCATCACAACCCCGCCCCAGGCATGCACGGCTTGGTTGACGTCTTCACGTGCCCCCAGGCTGGTGATGACGATAGGCACTTTGTACTTGGCACACACCTGCAGGTCGTGCTCAAGCCGGTCATTGCTTTTGTGCACGATCTGATTGATGGCAAAGGGAGCCGCTGGACTGTCGGGATGGGCGGCGTTGTGGGCCGCCAAGGCTTCGGTGATCTCGGCCAGCCAGTCGTCCAACTGCTCGGCCGGACGGGCGTTCAGTGCGGGCATAGACCCCACCACCCCGGCTTTGCACTGGGCAATGACCAACTTGGGGTTGCTGATGATGAACAGCGGTGAACCGATGACGGGAAAGGGCAGCGAAGCAAGCGCACCGGGAAGACGGGACATGGCAAGGTCTCCAAATTTGTTCAACGATAAAAGCCTCTGGCGCTTTTACACATTGGGTTTATAGCTATCAAACATTCAAAAACATCGGCGGTTTCAGCCGATGGGCGAGAAGCGGGGTGCTTTTCACACCCCGCGACATCGGACTCAGAACGCGTCCAGTGCAAGGGCTGTGACGCTGTCCGCGCCGTCCACGATGGCATCGCGCACACCGGGGGCGCGGGCCAGGATGTGATCGGCATAAAAACGGGCTGTGGTGATCTTGGACTGCATGAAAGCGGGGCCGAAGTCACCGCAGTCGCCGCTGGCCAAAGCAGATTCGGCCACCAGCAAAGCACGGGCCAGCTGCCAGCCCGCCATCAAGTTGCCCGCCAGCATCAGGTAGGGCACGCTGCCAGCGAAGGCAGCATTGGGATTGGCGCGGGTGTTGGTGGCGATGAAGTCCACCACATCGATGAAAGCCACTCGCGCAGCCTTGAGCTTGCGGGCCACGGCGGCGGCGTTGGCCCCTCCCTGGGCCAGCAACTCGGCTTCGGTGGCTTCGACCTGCGCGGCCAGGGCCTTGGCGGTCTGGCCACCGTCGCGGGCGGTTTTGCGGCCCACCAGGTCGTTGGCCTGGATGGCGGTGGTGCCCTCGTAGATGGTCAGGATCTTCGCGTCGCGGTAATACTGCGCGGCACCGGTTTCTTCAATGAAGCCCATGCCCCCGTGCACTTGCACGCCCAGTGAGGTGACTTCCAGGCTCTGCTCGGTGCTGTAGCCCTTGACCAGCGGCACCATGAACTCGTAGAACGTGGCGTTGTCCTTGCGCACCTGTGCGTCGGGATGGTGGTGGGCGGCATCGTAGGCGGCGGCGGCCGTCAGCGCCAAGGCGCGGCAGCCCTCGGTGCTGGCGCGCATGGTCATGAGCATGCGTTTGACATCGGGGTGGTGAATGATGGGCGCACTGGCGGCCATGCTGCCATCCACCGGGCGGCTTTGCACGCGGTCTTTGGCGTAGGCCACGGCCTTCTGGTAAGCACGCTCGGCAATCGCAATGCCCTGCACACCCACGGCATAACGGGCGGCGTTCATCATGATGAACATGTACTCCAGGCCCCGGTTTTCCTGTCCCACCAGGTAGCCCACGGCCCCCCCGTTGTCACCGAACTGCAGCACGGCGGTGGGACTGGCCTTGATGCCCATCTTGTGCTCGATGCTCACGCAGAACGCATCGTTGCGCTCGCCCAGGCTGCCATCGGCGTTGACCAGGAATTTGGGCACCACGAACAGGCTGATGCCTTTCACACCCTCGGGGGCGCCCTGCACACGGGCGAGCACCAAATGGACGATGTTCTCGGCCATGTCGTGTTCACCGTAGGTGATGAAGATCTTGGTGCCAAACACCTTGTACGTGCCATCAGGCTGCGGCTCGGCACGGGTGCGCACCAGCGCCAAGTCTGAGCCGGCCTGTGGCTCGGTCAGGTTCATGGTGCCGGTCCACTGGCCGCTGACCAGTTTTTCCAGGTAGGTGGCTTTCAGTTCGTCGGAGCCTGCGGTCAGCAGCGCTTCGATGGCGCCGTCGGTCAGCAACGGGCACAGCGCAAAGCTCATGTTGGCGCTGTTGATCATTTCGGTGCACGCCGCACCGATGGTTTTGGGCAAGCCCTGTCCACCGAAATCGGTGGGGTGCTGCAGGCCCTGCCAACCTCCGTCGGCGTACTGCTTGAAGGCCTCTTTGAAGCCGGGGGTGGTCGTCACGACCATGTCTTTCCAGCTGCTGGGGTTCTTGTCGCCTTCCCAGTTCAGAGGAGCCAGCACGTCCTGGTTGAACTTGGCGCACTCTTCCAGCACCGCCTGGGCGGTGTCGTAACCAGCGTCCTCAAAGCCAGGCATTCCGGACACCTGTTCGATGTTGGCCAGATGCTTGATGCCGAACAGCATGTCTTTGACGGGGGCGAGGTAACTCATGACGGGTTCTCCTGTTTACAAATTCAATAGCTGCCAGCGCTTTTCTGAAAAGCGCCAGAGGCATTTTTGGGTCAAAAAAAGCGCCCCTCAGGGCGCTGACATCCCAGCCCCGTGTCAGAGGCTCTTGACGAGTTCAGGCACAGCAACAAAGAGGTCGGCCTCCAGCCCGTAGTCGGCCACCGAGAAGATCGGGGCCTCGGGGTCTTTGTTGATCGCCACGATCACTTTGCTGTCTTTCATGCCCGCCAGGTGCTGGATCGCGCCGCTGATGCCCACGGCCACGTACAGCTGTGGTGCCACGATCTTGCCCGTCTGCCCCACCTGCCAGTCGTTGGGCGCGTAACCCGCGTCCA
>Ga0209066_10002115_pt1 | contig 24895 bp, 22 predicted proteins | sample All_14_2_FD_187198 | JGI IMG/M metagenome (GOLD analysis project Ga0209066, IMG submission 187198) | Freshwater microbial communities in response to fracking from Pennsylvania, USA - Allegheny Zone_MetaG_DW_15 (SPAdes) (version 2) ... | reverse complement strand
ACCAGAACGAGGAAGTGGCGATCGTCCGCTACGTCACCGAGCGATCCTTCGACTCCTACATGTGGCAGACCGTCGAGCGGAAGGCCGCGTCGTTCGCGCAGCTCCTGCGCGGCAAGATCAACGCCCGCGAGATCGAGGAGATCGACACCTCCGCGCTGTCCGCGGCCGAGGCCAAGGCCATCGCCTCCGGCAACCCCCTCCTGCTGGAGCACTCCGTCATCCTCAACGAGGTGAACCGGCTGCGCCGCTTGCAGCGGGCGCATGAGCGCAACGAGGACATGCTCGTCCACACCGGGAACCGCGCCCGGTCATCCGCCGAACGCGCCGCCGCAGACATTCGTGGGCTGGAAGCCGCCGCACCGCGGATGACCGATACGAGCGGCGACAGGTTCCGCATCACGCTCGGCACGCGCGACTACGACTCCCGCTCCGAAGCCGCCCAGGCCCTCGCCGCGTGGATGGGCGACTCCGGGCTGAAGTGGCTGCCCCGGTACGGGCACAAGGACTTCGGGATCATCGGCCGCATCTCCGGCTTCGACATCCACGTCGAGGCCCGCTCCGCGCTCGCAGCGCTCGACGTGACTGTCTCCCTACCCGAGGTGCCCCGCTCCGGGTTCACGATGCCGAATGAGTCATTCCTGGAGGCCGGGCTCGGGCTCGTGCAGCGCATCGAGAACCGCGTCAGCGGCATCCCCGCACTCCTCGATCAGGCCCGCGAAGACCTGGAGGAAGCCGAGCAGACCGTCGCCGACACCCAGCAGCACCTCGGCCAGCCGTTCCGCCACGCGCAGGCACTCGCCGATGCCGAAGAAGACCTCGCTCGCGTCGAGGCCCAGCTCGCCGCGATGCAGGACGAGCCCGCACCCGAGCCCGCCGGGCCAGAGTCGGAGCGCATCGAGCTGACCATCGAGGCCGTGCGCGCCTACGAGCCGAACCTCGGGTCGCGGGATGGTGCGGGTCGTGAGCCCGCGGCCCCGTTCGTCCCCGCGACGCCTCCGGCCGCGCCGCCGAGCAACGCGCCGAGGCTGTAGCTCAACGGCACTCCGGGCCGAGCCCGTCGATGATCGCGGCGGGGTCGGCGACGATCTGCTCGCAGCGAAGGCACCGCGTGCCGCGGAAGATCACGGCGGGCTCGGGATGCACGCCCTGCTCGGGCGCGATGTCGTAGAGGTCCGCGTGTGCGGCGAACAGGCGCGGATGGTTCTTGGCGATGGCGGCGTGGAACTGCGCGGGCGTGGTCGGCGGGTTGAGCTGACGCTCGACGAACAGGTCGATCACCGTCGAGTAGGCATCGCGGGTGAGCCGCGCGGCGAGGAACAGATCGGGGTTCACCGCCGAGATGCCGACGCTAGCAAGATCGTCCAGCCCGTAGTCGTCCACATCCTCGGTGATCAGGAACCGTGCGCCCGCGGCCGCAGCATCGGCAAGGATCTGCCGATCCGCGCCCTTCGTCCCTCCGAAGCGTTCCGCACCCGTGCCGGTCGGCCCGAGCAAGACGTCGAATCGCTCCCGGACACTCGACGGCGGCAACGCCCTCGGGCGCATGTGCACCTGGGCCTCCCGTTCGGCAGCCCGGCTCCAGAAGGCGCGGAAGCCGCTCGGCACCCCGCCGACGACCAGCAGAGTCCGAGTGACGGGCTTAGCGATGATGTTCGCGTCCAGGAGAACGCGCGTCAGCTCACTGATCGCCGAAGAGGTCGTCACGGAGTTCATCGCGCGTCAGCTCCACGAGGTCGCCCATCGTCTTGCGCCAGTACCGCTCGAACTCCTCGTAGGGGATGCGATTGCGATTGCCGACCTTGACCGCGCGAATCTCCCCCGCCTTGATCTTCCGCGAGATGGTGGGACGAGACACGCCCATCGCGTCTGCGACCTGCTCGGGGGTCATCATGCGGCGCTTCGCCGTCAGCGTCACCGTCTCCCCATCGGCTGCCGCCTGCTGCACATACGCGGCGACCTGCTCCAGCCAAGCCGGGCGCGCCCCGGCGCTGGAGCGCACATCCTCCGGGTTGATCGTCAAGCTCGTCATGGTCATGACCCCATCCTACCTCCGCCTGCACACTCTGGACAATACAAGTGTTCATACGGCATCCCCTTCTTGAGCCTTACAGTTCATGCGTCGATGCCCGCGAACGCCTCGTCGAGCGCGTCAGCCGCGACCTCAACGATGAGGTCGGGACGCTTCGCGTAGTGCCCTTCCGTGATGTCGGTACTGCTGTGCCCGAGCAGGTCGCGTGCGACCTCGACGCCAGCCGTGTCCGATACCGCCGCAGCGACCGCCTTACGGAGACTCCGGAAGGTGAGGTGCTCGGCGTCGACCCCGATAGCCAGCAGTTCCGGCTCGAACTCGCGGCGGAACATCCGCAACAGTTCGCCCAGCGCGCTGGGATCGCGCGGACGACCACGCTCGGTCCTGAACAGCACGTCGTCAGGATTGCGTTCAGGATCGGGAACGTGGTTCGCAACGAGTTCGCTCAGAACCTTCGCCGCGAACTTCGGAACGCGAACCCATCGCTTCTGCCGCTCCGCTTTGGGCGAGTCCTGGCGGAACAGGCCGCGGGATCTCGTGCGGACCATCGTCCCGCCGACCCAGACGAGCGCGTCCATCGTCAGGCTTCCATCCGGCTGTTCCACCGCCTCGAACCGCACGTCCTGGAACCGAATCGCAATCGGTTCCGCGGTCCGCTCGGATGTGCCGAGCGTGATCAAGATGTAGTCGACGAGCAGTTTGTAGTTGGGCCGTCGGCCCACCGGATACCGCACCCGATGCCGCTCGGGCCACACGTCGCGGATGAGGTGGAGGATGTACTTGACCTGCACCGCGTCGAGTTCGAAGTACATCGTGTCCGGCTCATCCGAGCGCCTGGTCGCACGGATTGGGTTCGCCACGACGACTGCTCCGTACCGCGTCTTCTGGATCGACCCGGCGGCGGAGAAATGCCCCTGCTGAATCGCCCAGTCGAACATCAGCGACATCACATTCCGAACCTTGTTCGAGGTCGTCACCGACTTCTCCCGTGCGATATCCATGAGCAGCCCGTCAGCACGGTCGGCGGTGACCTCGGCGATGGGGATGGCACCGGCGCGCGGGATGACATGGGCGCGGATCACCGATGCGTAGCCATCGACTGTCTGCTCGCGGCGCTGGCGCAGCACCCGTGGATCATCGTCGTGATACGCCGTCTTCAGCCACGCCGTCGCGAGCTCAGCGACGGTCATGAGCTGCGTTCGTCGCGCCAGGACTCGACCGACAACGACATCAGACGCCGCTCGCAAAGCAGCGAACGCCTCTTCCTCCGTCGCTCCGCTGCCGCTCGGACGACGCTCGTGCCCACCGCCGTCATAGACCCGCCCGCGCGCGACGATGAGGCCGTTCGGCTCGACGCTGTAGGTCACCGCGCCGAGTTCGCCGAGCGCACGCTTCGGCCGCCCCATCAGTCGCCCGTCCTATCCGTCGGGGCCACGACCCGCCCCGAGATGAACGCCTCGACGTCCTCATCGCGGTAGCGGACGTTATGCGACGACAGCGCAACGAACGGCAACCCGAGACCTCGACTGCGCGCACGTTCTGTCCGCCAATCAGCGAGCGTCCTGATCGGGATGCCGGTGTAGTCGGCAAGCTCCCGCGGGGTCCAGAGGCGGGGACGGTCGTCGGTCATACTACTGAGGTAGGCGGCACCACCCGCAGACCCCCAGCGACCCCCGTAGAACAGCCAAGAATCAAGTAAACGGACGGGTTCTCGGACGGCCGCGGTAACGACCATGCTTATGCTTGACATCGCACTTCCCTGTATTTCTCGGGAAGTACGGCCCCAAGGAGCACCCTCCGGTTCTCAGATCCTCAAGCCGTGCTGTACTCCAGCACGGTGCGCTCCTCGGATGCGCGCAGGTCATCGCCGAGGGTGAGCACCGGGTTCACCCCGGTGGAGACGCTCTGCCCGCTGCCGGTGCGATCGGGTGCGACTTCAGGCAGCACTGCCGGCAGCAGCAGGGCGGCGACCACGGCGACCGCCGCGATGGCGAGGGAGAGTCTCCCCTGCCCCCTTGGCCTTCCGGCCCGCAGCATCGCCAGGTAGCACACGGCGACGACGATGAAGGCCAGCGGATCGCTCACCCCGGCCACGATGAAGCCGGGCACGGCCAGCAGGGTGATCAGCGGCACACCGGCCAGTGCCGGTGAGCGCATGCCGGTCGCTAACAGGTCGGCGACGATCGCCGCCACCGCCACACCGAGACAGAGCACGAAGACGATCGGCTGGTTCGGGTCAGCCGGCACCGCCTGCGCTCCGATGGACCGGCCGGCAATGGCGAACAGCTCCCCGAACCTGTCGAGGGTCTCGCCGGTCGGTACCACCAGCAGCAGCCCGGTCCGCGGGGCGAAGACCAGCGTGGTGACCGCGAGCACGCCTGCCGCCGAGACCAGGGTCGGCAGCCACGCCGGTGCCCGCAGCGAACGGCAGATCGCGGCCAGTAGCAGCGCCAGCATCGCGTAGCCGAACACCGGCGCGAACCACTCGCCTCCCTCGAGAAGGACGTGCAGGCCGGCGATCGACGCGGTGAACGCCACGGCGAGCAGCCCGGTCATCCACCAGTGCTGCGAGCGCGCTGGCCCGCTCCGCTCAGGTACCGGCACGCGCCGACTCCTGCTCGGCACCCGCCGCGACCCAGGCCTCCTGCACGCCGTCCTGCGGCTCCACCCGCACACACACCCAGCCGGCGCGGGAGAGCGTCGCCATCTGCCGAGGCGTCCGGGGGTGGACCACGAAGGCGACGGCGAGGTCGAAGGAGGTCCTGCGCCGGGCGAGACGGTCGATGAGTTCGTCGTCGGACTCGGAGAGCACGGCGAAGATCGAGCCCTGCCTGCGGTCGGCCCGCGCGCCCCGGCGCAGCACCGAGAACTGCGCATCCGGCTGGTCTGTCAGCTGCACCTCGGCGAGGCTCAGCCGGAATTCCTCCGGCTGCTCGATCGACGCGAGCTGCGGTCGTCCGGTCTCGGCGAGCCCGACCTGGAAGCCGCGCTGGGCGAGGTGGGAGCTGAGCGAGGCCACGAACCCGACCGACCACTCGAAGGCTTCGCTCTCCGCCTGGTCGACGGTTCCGCTCCCCCGGGCGTCGCGGTAGGCGGAGCGCCGCGTCTCCAGCACGATCCTCGCCTCAGCATGATCGCGTTGCTCCTCCTGGCGCACCATCAGCTCGCCGTGATGCGCGGTGGCCCGCCAGTGCACCCGACGCATCGCGTCACCCCTGCGGTATTCACGGGTCATCGTGTCGTCGTCTCCGCCGAAACTGCGGCGGGTCGGCATCCTGGTCGGGCCCTCGTCGATGGCCAGCGAGAGGGCGCCCTCCGCCAGCTCGACCACCGCCGGGGTGACCACGACCCGGTTGCTGCCCACCGCGGTGACCGCGCTGTCGGCGAGCCCGAACGGATCGCCGAAGTCGACGATCAGCGGCCCGACCTCGAACACCCCGCGGCGGGTCGGCCGCAGTCGGTAGTCGAACTGCTCTGCCGCCGCGTCTCGCCCGTATGCTGCCCGTCCGCTGATCAGCGGGAAAGCGGATGGCGCGGTCACGAACGGCGGCCACGGCCAGGTATCCCGCCAATACCCCACAGGACTCGCCCCCGACGCCAGGTTCTCGACGACGAGCCGCACGCGCGTTTCGGCCTGCACCTCCACCACCTCGGGCAGGAAGGTTCTGCTGGCAATGAGCGAGACCCGCCGGAACCTGACCCAGAGGAACGCGAGCACCGGCAGGAGGAGCAGTAGGAGGCCACCCACCAGGAACTCGGGGCGCCCGGTGACATAGGCGACCAGGATCGCCGAGACGCCGACCACGCCCAGCGACCAGCCGCGGCGGCTGAGCCGCGCGACGCGGGAACGGGGCGGCCGCCCTGGCTCCGGTTCTGCCATGGCTAGACGCGGTCGAAAGCGCCGACCGGCACCACGGTGTCGGCGACGATCCTCTGCACGATGCCCTCGACCACGGTCGCCGTGGCCTCGCTGGCGTTGGAGGTGAAACGGTTGGCCGGGATGAGGCGGTGCGCGAGCACGCGCACCGCGAGCGCGTCGATGTCGTCGGGCAGCACGAAGTCGCGACCCTCCATCGCGGCCCTCGCCTTGGCGGCTCGCACCAGGTGCAGCGTTGCACGGGGGCTGGCGCCGACCCTGAGGTCGCGCTCCGACCTGGTCGCCTGCGCTATCGCGACCGCATAGCGCTCGACGGCCGACGAGACGTGCACGAGTCTGACGGCCTGGATCATCCGCAGCAGTTCCAGCGTCGAGATCACCGGCTCCACGCGGTCGAGCGGGCTGGTGCTCTCCCGGTTCTGGAGCATCATCAGCTCGGCCGCCTCGTCGGGGTAGCCCATCGATATCCTCGCCATGAACCGGTCCCGCTGCGCCTCGGGCAGCGGGTACGTGCCCTCCATCTCGACCGGGTTCTGGGTGGCGATCACCGTGAACGGCGATGCCAGCACCGAGGTGACGCCGTCGACGGTCACCTGCGACTCCTCCATGCTCTCCAGCAGTGCGGACTGCGTCTTCGGGCTGGCCCGGTTGATCTCGTCGCCGATCACGATGTTGGCGAAGATCGGGCCTGGCGTGAACTCGAAGCGGCTCTCGGCCAGGTTGTAGACCGAGACGCCGGTGATGTCCGACGGCAGCAGGTCGGGGGTGAACTGGATGCGGTTGACCGTGCAGTCCACCGACTTCGCCAGGGCGCGGGCCAGCATGGTCTTGCCGACCCCCGGAACGTCCTCGATCAGCAGGTGCCCCTCGGCGAGCACCACGATGATGGCCATCTCCACGGCGTCCCGCTTGCCGTCGATGACCGTCTCGATGCTGCGCACGATGCGCCGACCTGTCTCGTACAGTTCCTCGCCCCGCATCGCGTGCACGTCGGTCATCGATGATCTCCGCTCAGGTCCGAGGTGGTGGTTTCGAGTCTGCCAGACCGACGCGACGGCTCGGCTGTGAGTTCGTGGCGGTAGCGTGGTCGGGTGCGCATCACGGTACTCTCGGGCGGCGTCGGCGGCGCACGCTTCCTTCGCGGGCTCCGCGACTGGGCAGGCGGCGAGCACGAGCTCACGGCGGTGGTGAACACCGGCGACGACATGTGGCTGACCGGTCTGCGGGTCTGCCCCGACCTCGACTCCGTCACCTACACGCTCGCCGGGGTCAGCGACGAGCAGCGCGGCTGGGGCCGGGTCGGCGAGACCGAGCGGGTCAGCGCAGAGCTCGCCGCGTTCGGCGTCGGCTGGCCGTGGTTCACGCTCGGCGACCTCGACCTCGGCACCCACATCGCCCGCAGCCACCACCTGCGCTCCGGCCTCACCCTGAGCCAGGCAACGGCACTGATCACCGCGCGCTGGCAACTCGGCGTCGAGCTGCTCCCGGTCACCGACGACGAGGTGGAGACCCACGTGGTCACCGACGACGGCGAGCTGCACTTCGAGGAGTGGTGGACCCGATTGCGGGCATCGATACCCGCGCGCGCCTTCGTGCAACGCGGTGTCGAGAACTCGCGACCGGCACCCGGCGTGCTCGAGGCGATCCGCGACGCGGAGCTGGTGATCCTCGCCCCGTCGAACCCGGTCGTCTCGGTCGGCACGGTGCTGGGGATCCCGGGTGTGCGCGAGGCGGTGGGTGCGACATCCGCTGCGGTGGTAGGGGTGAGCCCGATCATCGGGGGCGCTGTGGTGCGGGGCATGGCCGACGCCTGCCTGGCGGCGATCGGCGTCGAGACCTCGGCCAGCGCGGTCGCTGCGCACTACGGCGCGCGCTCGGCAGGCGGTCTGCTCGACGGCTGGCTGGTGGACGAAGCGGATGCCGCCGCCCTCCCCGCGATCGAGGGCATGGGCATCAGCACACGTGCCGTGCCGCTCTGGATGCGCGATGCCGCGACCAGCGCGCAGCTCGCGGCGGACACCGTCGCGCTCGGCCGCGCCAGCTGATTCGCCCGGCCAGCTCGGCCGGGCCCGCTGAGCGGCGCGCTCAGAGCCGCGCGACGAGCCGGGCGGTGCGCGGGCCGAGCCGTTCGACCGGCAGCGCCAGCAGTTGTTCGACGGTGTCGACGTCCCGGCGCAGGCCGCTGCTGAGCGGCAGCTCGAGTTCGACATAGCCGAGCGCGGCGTGCGCCGCCCGCGATCCGCTGCCGAAGGCGGTCTCCGCCCGACCGAGCATGGTCACCATCGCGGTACCGGTCCCCTCGGCGTCCGGCACGAAGGCGAGTGGATGCCGCCCGGCCGCCTCCAGCGCTGCGATCAGTTCCTCCGGCGCGAGCGACGGCAGGTCCCCGAGCAGAACGCCGACCGCACCCTGGACAGCCGAGAGCCCCGCCGTGATCGCCGCCTGGAGCCCGCCACCGGGGTCGAGCACCACGCGCGCGCCCAACCGCTCGAACCCGGCAGCCGCGTGCCGGCTGGTCACGACCAGCACGGGGGCGGCGGCGAGCGCCGCAGACACCGTGTCGAGCGCGAGAGCCTCGGCCAGCTCCGCCTGCAACTCACCGCCGAGGCGCGACTTGGCGTCCGGCGTGCCCTTGACCGGAACGACGACGGTGAACTCAGTCACGGGTCTCTCGCCCGGCGGCGAAGCCCTGGCGGTAGGCCTCGTCACTCCCCAGCCGGAACATGTCGCCGGCCGCCGGGCGCTGCAACGACCGCGCTCCGGGCGCTCCAGGGTCGAGCAGGTGGGCGAGGCCGCGCACCACCGCGACCGGCAATCCGGACGCCTTGCCCTTGACCAGGTCGGCGGCTGCGGCGATCTCGTCGCCCACCGCGGGCGCGGTCACGTCGAGCACCCTGCCGTGCGCGTCGCGGGTGCCGCGCAGGTCGTCGAGCAGGCGCACCCCGCTCGCGCCGATCGCGGCGTCGGTCTGACCCTCCCGCCACGGTCGACCGAGGGTGTCGGTGACGATGACTCCGACCTGCACAGCCAGCCGTTCCGCGATCGCCGTGCGGATCAGCAGCGCGCTCCGGTCCGGGTCGACCGGCAGCAGCAGCACCGTGCCCTCCGCGGTGTTGCTGGCGTCGACGCCGGCCGCGGCAGCGATGATGCCGAGCCGGTTCTCCACGATGCGAGTCACCCCGCCCGGATGCTCACGGGTGGCGACCACCCGCACGGTCTCCTCGGTGATCGCCTGCTCGCGGTCGGCCGCGGCGATGATGCGCCCCTCGGCCTTGGAGACCACCTTGCTGGTGACCGCGAGAAGGTCGCCATCCTGGAGGGTGCCGGCAGCGGCATCCACTATCAGGGCGGCCAGGTCATCGCCCGGCGTGATCTCCGGGATGCCGTCGAGCGCCCAGATCGTCAACGCCCGAGCAGCCATGCGCCCATTCTCCCCCGTCCTGGCCGGTCGCGCTCCAACGCCATGAATACCGAGCCACCCGAATACGGCCCCAGCTCGGCGGCGTCACGCGGCGCAAGTGGGCGACTCGACCAGCGGGAGGAGCCGACTACGGGCTCTGCAGGAAGTCGGCGACCACCGGCGGCACGTACGGGCTGACGTCCCCGCCGAGTCCCGCCACCTGCCGCACCAGTGAGCTGGAGACGTGCGCGTGCGCCGGGTCCGGCAGCATGAAAATGGTCTCGACGCCCGCGAGCCCGCGGTTCACTATCGCCATCGGGGTCTCGTAAGCGACATCCACCTGCGAGCGCACGCCCTTGACGATCACGCTCGCGCCGACCTCCGTGCAGTAGTCGACGAGCAGGCCGACGCTCCACGAGGTGACGGTGATGTTGGCCGTGTCGATGCCGCGCTGCACCAAGGACTGCTCGATCAACGAGACCCGCTGGGCGACAGGAAGCAGTGCGGTCTTGCCCGGGTTGTGCACCACAAGCACGTGCACCTCGCCGAAGATTCGCGCCGCCCGCTCGACCACGTCGAGGTGGCCCAGGGTCACCGGGTCGAACGAGCCGGGAACGACGGCGAGACTGCTCATGAAGCAACCCTATCGGCTCGGGCGTTGCCGATTCGTTATCCTGGCGGCCCGATTCTCGGGCTAGTTCTTGCCCATGAAGTCGCGATCGCTCTCGTCGAGCCGCCGCTCCAGCGCGTCCCTCAGCACCGGGTGCTCGACGAGCGCGGGGTCGGCCTCCAGCACTCCCGCGGCGAGTGCGCGGGCCTCGGTGATCAGCTCGCCGTCCTTCGCCACCCGCAACAGCCGCAGCGACGACCGCCCGCCGGACTGCACACTGCCGAGCACGTCGCCCTCCCGGCGCAGCTCCAGGTCCAGCTGCGCCAGCTCGAACCCGTCCAGCGTGGACGCCACTGCCTCCACCCGTTCGCGGGCGAGCGACTCGGGCTCCGCTGCGGTGACCATGAGGCACAGTCCCGGCACGGCTCCGCGGCCGACCCGGCCGCGGAGCTGGTGGAGCTGGGAGATGCCGAAGTGATCGGCGTCCATGATCACCATGGTCGAGGCGTTCGGCACGTCGACACCGACCTCGATGACCGTGGTGGCGACCAGCACGTCGATGCGGCCGTCGGCGAAGGCCCGCATGATCGAGTCCTTCTGGTCGGCGGGCATCCGGCCGTGCAGCGCCTCCACCCGCTTCCCGGCGAACAGCGGGTTCGCCTGAATCTCGGCGAGCGTCGAGTGCACCGACCTGGTGCCGGTGACCGCCTCCTCACCCTCGTCCACCGTGACGGCATCGATGCTGGGGCACAGCACGAAGACCTGGCGGCCCTCGGCGAGCTCCTCGCTCATTCGCTCCCAGACCCGGGAGATCCAGCCCGGCTTCTCGGCCAGCGGAACCACGAAGGTCTCGATCGGCAGCCGGCCCCCCGGCAGCTGGGCGATGGTGGAGACGTCGAGGTCGCCGAAGACCGTCATCGCGACCGTGCGCGGGATCGGCGTCGCGGTGAGCACCAGCACGTGCGGCGGTACGGCACCCTTGCGGCGCAGGGCCTCGCGCTGCTCGACCCCGAAGCGGTGCTGCTCGTCGACCACGATGAGCCCGAGGTCGTAGAAACCGACGGTGTCGCTGATCAGCGCGTGGGTGCCGACGACGAGCTGCGCCTGACCGGTGACCGCCGCGAGCAGCGCCTTCCTGCGGTCGGCCGCCGGCAGCTGCCCGGTGATCAGGGTCGGGCGGATCGCGGCCGAGAGGTCGGGCCCGAGAGTCTTCGCGATCGAGCGCAGGTGCTGGCCGGCCAGCACCTCGGTCGGGGCGAGCAGGGCCGACTGCCCGCCGGAGTCGGCCACGGCGAGCATCGCCCGCAGCGCGACCAGGGTCTTTCCCGAGCCGACCTCGCCCTGCACCAGCCGGTTCATCGGGGTGGTCGCCGCGATGTCTGCGGCGATCTCCTCGCCGACGGTCACCTGATCGCCGGTGCGCTCGAACGCGAGCGCCGCGTCGAAGCGCTCGAGGTAGCCGCCGGGCTTCGGGACGCGCGGCGTCGCCGCCTGCCGCCGGAGCCGTGCCCGCTGCTGCAGCAGCGCCGCCTGGAGCAGGAAGGCCTCCTGGAATCGCAGCGACTTCCGTGCGGCACCCCAGTCGGCATCCACCTGGGGGCGGTGGATGAGCTCGAGCGCCTTCGCATACGGCAGCAGGCTGCGCGAGGCGCGCAGCTCCTCGGGTACGGGATCGGGCAGCTCGGGCAGGGTGTCGAGCACGACCGCTATCGACTTCTGCAGCTGCCAGGAGGCGATCGTGGAGGTCGCCGGGTAGATCGGGATCGGCAGCATCGCCCAGGCCCGCACCGACTCCTCGTCGCCGGCCGCCTGGGCGTCGCCTTCCGCTACGGGCGGGAACAGCTCGTAGTCCGGGTGTGCGAGCTGGAGCGAGCCCCGGTAGTCGGTGACCTTGCCGGCGAAGATGCCGCGCACGCCGGGGTGGAGCTCCTTGGCGCGCCAGGCCTGGTTGAAGAAGGTGAGGCTGAGGATGCCTTTGCCGTCGCTGATGCGCACCTCGAGGATCGAACCGCGTTTCTGGCGCATCGGGCGGTCGCGGCTCTCGACCACCTCGGCGACGATCGTGACGTTCTCGTCGACCGGCAGTCGGGTCAGCTCGGTGAGCTCGCCGCGGTGCGCGTAGCGGCGTGGGTAGTGGCCGAGCAGGTCGGCCACCGTGACCAGTCCGAGGCCCTTCTCGAGCGCGCCGGCGGTGCGGCCGCCGAGGACGGTGCCGAGCTTGACGTCGAGCGGCGATTCCACGCTTCGAGGGTAGTCGGAGCCACTGCCGAGCGAATGCTCGATAGCGTTGCAGCCACCATGACCCGCATCATCGCCGGGGCCGCCGGCTCGCTCGCCCTGACGACGCCGGGCGCTGGCACCCGACCGACCAGCGACCGGGTGCGTGAGGCGATCTTCTCCGCCCTCGAAGCCCGCGACGAGATAGCGGATGCCGCCGTCCTCGACCTGTACGCGGGCTCGGGTGCGCTCGGCCTCGAGGCGGCGAGCCGGGGTGCTGCCCGGGTGGTGCTGGTGGAGAGCTCGAGCGCTGCCGCGAGGACCTGCACGGCGAACGCCGCGCGGGTGGGCGCCGTGGTTCCCCGGGCCGAGCTGCGCGTGGCGGCGCAGGGGGTGCGTGCCTTCCTCGGCGGCGCGACCGGCGGCTGGGACCTGGTGTTCCTCGATCCACCGTACGAGCTCGCCGACGGCGAGCTCGCCGCGGACCTCGCGCTGCTCGCACCGCTGCTGGCGGTGGGGGCGACGGTGCTGGTGGAGCGGAGTTCGCGATCGCCGGAGCCGGACTGGGGCGCCGGCATCCGCTTGGATCGGCGCAAGGTCTACGGCGACACGACACTCTGGTGGGCGACCGCCGGTGGGTAGCAGCCTCAGCCCGCGCCGCCGTCCCAGCCCCGGTACGGGTCCCAGCCGGTCCGGTCGAGGTAGGGTTCGCCGTCCACGCTGAGGCCGCTGCCGCCCAGGCAGCGGCCGATCGGGCGGAACTCGGGTGGCAGGGTACTGCTCGGGGGGAACGCCGCCAGCAGCGAGTGGTCCTCCCCGCCGGCGAGGGCGCGCGCGGCATCCGCCCCCAGGGCAGTCGAGTCGAAGTCGATCGCGAGCCCGCTGGCCGCAGCGAGGCGTCCCGCGTCGATCGCGAGGCCGTCGCTGAGGTCGAGCATCGCCGTCGCGCCGGCGAGCGATGCGGCGACTCCGGCCGAGATCGGCGGCCGTGGGGCGAGCTGGGGCGCGGTGCGATCGGCGAGCGCGGCGGCCAGCGACGCGTCGGGCAGGCCCTCGGCGGTGACGGCGGAGCTGAACAGCAGCTCGAGCGCCGCAGCGGCCTCGCCGAGCGGGCCGGCGACCGCGATCACGTCGCCGATCCGCGCGCCAGAGCGCAGCACCGGGGCTCGGCCGCCGAGATCGCCGAAGGCGGTCACCGCGATGGTGAACGTCGGCGAGACCGACAGATCGCCACCGACCACCCCGCAGCCGGGCGCGAGCAGGGCGCAGGCCTCGCGCAGACCGTCGGCGATGCCTTCCAGAGTGGGGACGGGGGTCTGCGGCGGGGCGGCGATGGCCACGAGCAGGGCGGTCGGCGCGGCACCCATCGCCGCGACATCCGCCAGATTGCTCGCTGCGGCCTTCCAGCCGAGATCGAACGGCGTCGACCAGCCGAGGCGGAAGTCCGGTCCCTGCACCATCAGGTCGGTGGTGACCACGTAGCGCCCGTCGGCCGCCGCCAGCACGGCCGCATCGTCTCCCGGTCCGAGCAGCTGAGCGGATGCCGCGGGCAGCCGCGGAAGGATGCGCGCGAGGGTCGCCGCCTCACCCACACCGGCCAGAGTGTCGTCGGCGGCGTCCATCCCCACACCGTAGCGCGCGGCGGACGGAGCGGGGCCCGCACAGCCCCGGTCTGATCACAGACTGCTCGCGCTAGCCTGGCTTTGATGACATGGATGCCGCGGCTCCCGCTCCTTGCGGTGCCTGCCCTGCTGCTGGTGCTCACCGCCTGCTCCCCGACCGTCGTCATGGAGCCGGCCGCCCAGGCGACCGACCCCGGCTGCGCCGAGGTGATCGTGCGCCTGACGACCGTGAACGACCTCCCCCAGCGTGAGACCAACGCTCAGGCCACCGCAGCCTGGGGCGATCCGACTTCGGTGCTGCTGCGCTGCGGCGTCGCCCAGCCTGCCCCGTCGACGCAGTGCAACAGTTTCGACGGCGTCGACTGGATCACCGACGACAGCAACGATCCGCGCTACGTGTTCACGACCTACGGACGCGACCCCGCTGTGCAGGTCGTCATCGACACCGATCTGGTCAACGGGGAGGCCAAAGTGCTCACCGATCTTGCGAACGCCGTCGGCTCAATCCCGCAGACCAAGGAATGCACGGACCCCGACGATACGCCCGGGCTGTAGCCGATCTGAGAGTTCGCAGCTCGTGAGGCCGGGAGCCTTCGCGAAAGTCGACGTGGACAGCCGAAGGGCGCCGCCCGCGTAACGGACGACGCCCTCCAGTGTTGAGTCGTCCCGCCGATGCCCGTGCGCCGACTTGCGTCGGGATGGCACCAGCGGCACTGTCGTGAGAGTTCAGGCGGGCACCTTCGAACTCTCAAGACTCGGCTGCCGCTGCGCGGTGCGGATCAGATCGGCAGCCTTCTCCCCGATGACCACTGAGGGCGCGTGAGTGTGGCCGCGGATTATCTCCGGCATGATCGACGCATCAGCCACTCTGAGCCCCTGGACTCCGCGGACACGCAGTTCCGGGTCTACGACGGACGCGGCATCCGATCCCATTCGGGCCGTGCTCGTCGGGTGATAGAGCGTGTGCGCGTGATGCTCGATGGTGATCAGGTCGCGCTCCGCCGGGCTGAGGGAATCCGAACCCGCGGGCTGGATGAACTTGCCTGCTCCCCGGGTGGCAGCCAGGGCAGGTGCTGCGAGGATCCGCTCGCACACCGCCAGCCCGGCCAGGAGCGTCGCTCGGTCCGACCCGTCGGGGTCTCCAAGATAGTTGGGGTCGATCACAGGCTTGTCCAATGGGTCAGCCGACTTCAGGCGCACGGTGCCGAGGCTCTTCGGCTGCAGTAGGATCGCGCCGACCGTGACACCGTGGCTCGGGCCCGCGATCAGCCCCTCGCCGATGAAGGGGGCTGGGGCGAACAGAACCTCGATATCTGGAGCCACCAGTGCAGGGTCGGTCTTCAGGAATCCGTATGCCTCGGCCACGTTCGACGTGAGCATGCCGGTTTGACTGGTCGTGAACGCTTCCAGCTGGTCCGCTGTCTCGGCTGCAAAGAGGGTGTCGTCCTCCGTCTCGACGGCGAGGGCCGCGAAGAGGTGGTCCCGCATGTTCGACCCTACTTCGGGCGAGTCGACCAGCACGTCGATGCCCAGGTCACGAAGGTGTCCTGCATCCCCGATCCCGGAGAGCATGAGCAGCTGGGCTGTGTTCACAGCGCCGCCGCACAGGATGACCTCGCGGCGGGAGCGCACGGACATGGTGGCAGTCCCTTCTGAAATGTATTCGACTCCGACAGCGTGAATGCCTTCGAAGAGCACCCGGCTCACCTGGGCGTGAGTGCGGATGACCAGGTTCCCGCGGCCAGTGGCCGGTGTCAGGTAGGCGGCCGACGTGTTGTGCCGCATACCTCCGCGTTGGGTAACCATCGTCTGGCTGACGCCTTCCGGGTTCGCCGAGTTGGGTGCAACCACCGGGAGACCAGTCTCGGCGGCGGCAGCAAGGAAGGAGCCCGTGTGCGACCGGGGGCTGCGCTGATGCGAGATGGAGATGGCACCGTCCGATCCTTGGTCAGGGTCGGTGTTGCCCTCGACCGCTTCCGCCTTCCGGAAGTACGGCAGAAGGGATTGATAGGACCACGCTTCGCCGGCCTGCTCGGCCCACGTTGCGTAGTCGGCCGCGAATCCGCGAACCCACATCATGGCGTTCATCGATGATGAGCCGCCGAGCGTCTTGCCCCGTGGCCAGTAGATCGACCTTCCGTTCAGCTCGGCTTGAGACACCGTCTGGTAGTCCCAGTCGACCTCGGACTTGAACAACTTGGCGAACGCGGCGGGGACGAATATCTCCTGCTTCTCATCGACGCCTCCGGCCTCGAGCAGCAGCACCGAGAAGTTCTCGTCCTCGCTCAGCCGCGCGGCGAGTGCCGCGCCGGCCGAACCGGCACCGACGATGATGAAATCGAATTCTTCCTCTGTCTTTCCCATTCGGGCTCTCCTGTCACTTGATCGGGTGCGCGTCCGTCTGGACGCGCACCGGGGCGACGCGGGTCCGAATGGACGCGCGTCAGGCTGGGTGGGTCCGGTTGGACACCCACCGAGGCAGCACGCGTCCGGTTGGACCCGCGCCGAGGGGGCCGGTCAGGCCCGGAAGGCGGCGAAGAAGATCGCAGGCATCTTCAACCAGGACGGGCCCCCGGCGTAACCGGCGAGCCGACGTCCTGTGGTGGAGGCAGTGCGCGCCTGAACGAACCACGGCGGCTTCGGGAACAGGGTGAACTCGCCGTGCGCGAAGGACCGCGGGAAGGGGCGGAACGGTCCGCGCACGACGGTCCGCTCGGGGCCGTCGATGAGGAAGGCGTTGTGGACTACGCCGATTCCGCTCTGAACATCGTTGATGTCGGCCCCGGGGAACGCACCCCATGGTGCGGCCGCAGTCAGGAAACCGAGCCCGGTCCAGGCGTTGATACCGATCGTTCCGTATCGAAGCGAGGCGATCGCGCCCAGGAAACCGGCTCCCAGTTTCTTGATCACCTTCGGTTCGGCGATCACGTTGGCGCCGAGCGTGCCGACGAACTCCTCGTTCGCGAGGGCGACGGCTGCGTCGAGGAATTCCTGGCCGGTGCCGCCGACCTCGACCACCCCGAGCACCGGTGAGAAGTACTCCGTCGAGATCAGCTCCGACGCGTCATCGGGCGCCGCGACGTCGATGAGCAGGCGGCACCCATCCGGGCCCAGGCGCTCCGCCCCCGGATAGGATGCCGCCGCGGCCTCCAGACGGGTGTCACTTCCCGGATACCAGGCCGGCCGAGCCGGCGCCTCCTGCAGGGCACGCCGGAGTTCTGACAGGAAGGCCTCCTTCTGCGGCCAGTCCCGGCTGAGCACGACGACCTGCCCGGCGATGCAGTTGTAGCCGCCGTTGTGCAGCCGCTGAGTGGCGACATGCTCAGCCTGGTACCGAAGGTCTCGCTTCGTCCAGGCGCTCGGGATCACGATGATCGGAGACACGCCCCCCAGTTCAGAGGTGATCGGTTTGGTGAGCAGGGGGGTGGCTGCGGCTCGACGGCTGGCATTCTCGGCACCGGTTCCCCAGACGATCGCATCGTGGGTTGCCGCGCTGCCGGTGATGTGAACGTGCGCGATGCCCGTGTGCTGCGCGAGGTAACCGCCGACCTCCGCCCCGCCCTGCACGATCTTCAGCACCCCGAACTCGATCAGCGGCGCGAGCGCCTTCTCGAAAACCGGCAACATGCCGCTCATCACCGGGTTCAGCTTCAGCAGTACCGAACGATTGTGGGCGACGACTTCATACAGCACGTCGAGAGCGGGAATCGAGGTGATGTTACCGGCACCGAGCACCAGTCCCACACCGCCGGACTTGGTCGGTGTCAGCTCGCCCAAACCCGCGGCCGCTCGCACCTCGGCGGCAGTGGTTCCGGGCGTCATCCACACTTCGGCGCTGAAGCCGTGCAGAAGCAGCCACTCGTGTGCGTTCGCGGGCAGAATCTGGATCGACACACGCCCGCCGGGTGCTGCGCCGAAACGCGCCTTGGCCAACGGGCTCACGCCCTTGGCAACAGACGCGATCGAATGCGCCAGCGTTCCAGCGCCCGCGATTCCCGCGTACGGTCCGGACATCCACTCCTCACCGACCAGAGGAGACGCAGGATCGAGCCCCTTGATCGCCGACGCGGTCTCAGCCCACTCCCGCGCACTCTCCGTCATCGTCGTATGGACTGCGGCGAGCAGTCGTGCGCGCTCCGGCAGGGCGGTCGCGACCCAGCGGTCAACCCCCGCAGCCAGCGCCGCGATCGAAGCATCAAGGTCACCGCGCTGCGAGGCGTCAAGCGCCGAAACGCCCGAGGTCGTGGGGGCGGGAGTCGCGGGGGCTGGAGTGAGCGGGGACATTCAATCTCCTTTGATTGTCGTCGGCCCTGTGTGCAAAGGCGCGAGACTTCCAGTATCGACCGTCGTTCGATCGCAACCTATGGGCGGTGCAGCGACTTCGCGCCAGGCGCATTGTGCCGCTGCACAACGGTGGGACGGCGGTACTGCGTATAGTTGACCCATGAGACGCGACGTCGCACTTCAGGTCGGCACACTGCCAGCAGTGATGAGCGACGATGCGCACGACCTGTTCTTACGTGTGGCCATCGCGCTCGATGACCTCACCGACGGGGTTGTCGCCGATATCATGCGCGGCGAGCAGACCTACTCCGCCAGTGGACTCAGCGACGACATCCTCAGAAGGATCGTGCGCGAGAACATCGACGGGATCCTGCAACACCTCCTGGGTGCCAGCGACTCTCTGGACGCCCCGCGGATGGCCGGTCGGGTGAAAGCCGAGTACGGCATCCCGATGGCCGGATTGCTGCACGCGTACCGGTTGGCAGGGCTGCGCTTGTGGGACTCGATGATGGCACTGGCCACGACGGCTGAGGTCTCCGCAGCGCTGTTGAGTGCGTCATCGATGTTCTGGGGGATCATCGATCGATACTCGGGGGTGGCGGCCGATACTTACCGCGAGGTTGTCGAGGGACGGCAGCGCAAGGAACTCCACAGCAAGAGCGTGCTCCTGCTCAGCATCCTCGAGGGAGACTTCTCGGACGAAATCGCACCGGCCGTTCGGGCGCTGGGCCTGCCAGAGAACGGGAAGTACGTCGCTCTGGCGCTCGAGATGAGCGACTCGGGCGACAATGCACGGGTCACTGTCGGCGAACGTTTGCGAGCGGCCGGCATCGCATCGGCATGGACGCCGTGGAAGGGAGAGTATCTCGGGCTGCTTGCCGGGAGCCCAGGCACCGATGTGGTGGAAGCCCTGCAGTTGATGGCCGGGTCGGTGCAGTCGCGGATCGGGGTCAGTCTGCCTTTCGTCCTGCTCGAGAATGCCCAGACCGCCGTCACTCAGGCGCTGCTTGCGCTCAGGTGCGTACCTCCGACGAGCACCGGAATCCACGCATACGGTTCAGCCCCGATCGACACCATGCTCGCGGCACAGCCCCGATACGCAGCAGAGTTGCGCGACCGCGCTTTGGGCACCTTGTTGAAGCTGGACGAGGATGACGCTGGAGTGCTGCTGGAGACGCTTCAGACGTGGTTCGCCGCTGATGGATCTACGGTCGCGTGCGCGCAGGCGTTGCACTGCCACCGCAACACAGTGCTCCATCGTCTCGGGCGCATCGCCGAGTTGACCGGGAAGTCGGTGATGAAACCGCAAGATGCCGCGGAACTGTTCGTTGCTCTGCGTGCCTTGCTCCTGACCAGCGGGCTGGGGCCGCTGGCCCGGCGCAAGCTGGCTGCAGCGCCCAACGACGTTGCGTGATCTGGGTTCGCTACGACGCCCGCGCCCGCAACTCGTTGCGCAGGATCTTGCCAGACGTGCTCTTGGGGATGGAGTCGACGAACTCCACGACCCTCACCTTCTTGTGCGGTGCGAGGTGTTCCGCGACGAACGCCATGACCTCGGGTGCGGTGAGCTCGACATCGGGCTGGGCGACGACGAACGCCTTCGGAACCTCGCCCGCGTCCTCGTCCGGATATCCGATGACGGCAACATCGGCAATGCTGGGGTGGGTGAGCAGCAGCGCTTCAAGCTCCGCCGGAGCGACCTGGTAGCCCTTGTACTTGATGAGCTCCTTGAGTCTGTCGACGATCCACACGGCGCCGTCGCTGCCGATCCGTGCCACGTCTCCGGTGTGGAGGAACCCATCCGCCTCCAATGTCGTCTCGGTCGCCTCCATGTTGTTGAGGTAACCGACCATGACGTTGGGGCCTTTGACGAGCAACTCGCCAGGCTCCGACAGGCCCGCGTCGGGCAGGTCGACCTCGTCGCCGGTGATGGTGTCGACAATCCTGGTCTCAACATTCGGCACCGCCAACCCGATCGAGCCGACGGAGATGTCCTCCCTGGCACGGGGGATGACATGCGAGATGGGGCTCATCTCGGTCATCCCGTACCCTTGCAGGACCCGCACTCCCAAACGGCTTTCGAGCGCACGCCCGAGAGCCTCATCCAGTGCCGCAGCGCCGGAGAGGATGACCTCCAGGCTGGAGAGGTCGTACTGGTCCACGAGGGGATGCTTCGTGAGGGCGACGGCGATGGGTGGTGCGATGAACACGTAGGTGCACTTCTCATCCTGGATGAGGCGCAGGAACTCCGGCAGGTCGAAGCGGGGCTGGGTGACGACCCGCGCTCTGGCCTTCAGAGAGAGGTTCAACAGCACCGTCATGCCGTAGATGTGGAAGAAGGGCAAGACCGCCAACACCGTGTCCTCCGCTGACACCACGACCAACGGCCACGACTGCGCAACGTTCGCGACGAGGTTGCGGTGGGTGAGCATCACCCCCTTGGGCTTTCCCGTCGTCCCCGATGAGTAGGGCAGCACCGCGAGGTGAGTGGCGGGACTGAAGGAGATGTCCGGCGCGGGATGCCCCGAGGACAGAAGATCGGCAGCACTTGCATAGCCCTCGGCCCCATCCATCACGATGATCTGATCGGGCTCGAAACCTGCCGCGGCGGCACCGGCGGCGACCGCTGGCAGCAGTGGCGAAACGGTGATGATCAGCTTCGCACCGGAATCTGTCAGCTGGTTTGCGATCTCTTCGGGGGTGTAGAGCGCATTGACCGTCGTCGCCGTGGCCCCGGCGCGGAGGATCCCGTGGAAGGCGGTGACAAAGGCGGGCGAGTTCGGGGCCTGCAGCGCGACGACGTCGCCGACTCCGATGCCCCTGGCGGCGAGTGCGCCGGCGAATGCGTCGACCTGCTGCCGCAGTGCAGCATAGGTCAGTGATGCGCCACTGGGTCCGTCGACCACGGCGACGCGAGCGGACTCCTCGTCCGTGAGGCTGCCGAAGATGAAGTCATAGACGCTCACATCCGGGATTTCGATATCGGGGTAGATGCTCTTGATCGTCACGCCTGGTCCTCTCGATCTACATTGGTCGATTTCGTACGTCTACCGACATCCAGCGGGTCACCCGCTACTGGCGCGATGGTCCCGCCGTGCGGGATCAGCCCCGCGGGGAGCGGTCCGTCATCGAAACTGCTCGCACGCCATCCTGTCAGAGACTCAGTCTTAGGCAACCGAGACCCAGTGTCAACTGATGTTTCGGGCGAGTATTCTCGGCTCATGCACAGCACCCTGGGAGACTCCACGATCCGAGAGACACTTCGGGTGTTCCGCGAGAAGGGATTCGATGCGACAACCGTTGAAGATCTCGCAGAAGCGAGCGGCATCAGCCGCGCAACCTTCTTTCGACGTTATGGCTCGAAGGTGGATGTGCTGTTCGCCGATCACGACACCCTCCTTGAAGGGGTCGAGGATCTCTTGGCACGGTCGTCCGGTGATCCTCATGCCGTCATCTGCGACGCCGCGGAGTACGCGCTCGGCCAGCTGCTCGCGGACCCTGATGTCGCGCGAGCGCGGTATGCGCTCGTTCGTACGGTTCCCAGCCTGCGCGACCGGGAGATCCTGAGCATCCGGCGCTATGAGCTGCTGTTCGTCCAGTACCTGCGGCGGACTGTTCCCGAGGGGGACCCGGACCTGGCGGCCGGGTTCGCTGCGGCGGTCGTCGCGGTGCACAATGCTGCCCATAGGGAGTGGCTGAGCGGTGACTCCGACATCTCCCCGGAGTCTTTGGGGGTTCGGGTTCGCCGGATTGCGGCGCGGTTCCGCGAGCCGGATTCGAATCGGGCAGCCGGCGGGCATGTCATCGCGGTGCGATTCGATGACGGTGCCCCGCGTGGTCACGTGCTCGCGCGCCTGGCGGAACTGCTCGACGAGACCTGAGCAGACCCGGCTCGATGTGCCGGCTGCAACGTCGGGGACGACGCCAGGCGCCTACTCGACCAGGATCGCGGCTTGGTCGCTGTCGGTGGTCAGATGCGGTGCGATATCCTTCGGCGCCATGGTGCCGGCGAGCACTTGGGCGACCTGGAGCACGATCGGCATGTCCACGCCCTTCGCCTCGGCGAGTTCGAGCACCGGCGCGACGGAGGCGAGGCCCTCTGCCGTCTGCTTCATCTGGGCGACAACCTGATCGAAGCTGAGCCCCTGGCCGAGCAGCCTGCCCGCCGTGTTGTTGCGCGAGAGCGGGGACTCGCAGGTCGCGATGAGATCGCCGAGGCCGGCGAGCCCGGCGAGGGTCTCCGCACGGCCGCCGTAGGCCACGGCGAAGTCGGTCATCTCGACCAGCCCCCGGGTGATGATCGACGCCTTGGTGTTCTCGCCATAGCCGACGCCGTCGACGATGCCGATCGCCACCGCGATCAGGTTCTTCAGCACCCCGCCGAACTCGGTGCCGGCGACATCGGTGTTGACGAAGGTGCGGAAGTAGCGGTTGGTGGCGACCTGGGCGACGAAGGCGGCCGTGGCGAGATCGTTCGAGGAGACCACGGCCGCCGTCGGCTGCTCCTTCGCGATCTCGAGCGCGAGGTTGGGTCCGGACACGACCGCGACCTGGTTCTGGTCGATCTCGAGCTCCTGCAGGATCACCTCGCTCATCCGGAAGCGGGTGCCCTTCTCGACGCCCTTCATCAGGCTCACGACGATCGCGTCTCGCGGAATCAGTTCGCGCACGATCCGCAGGTTCTCCCGCAGCGACTGACTCGGAATCGACAGGAAGACGATCTCCGCGCCATCCATCACATCGGGCAGGCGCGAGCTCGACCAGAGGTTCATCGGAAGGTTGATTCCCGGGAGGTAGTCGCTGTTGCGCTTGGACTCGAAGATCTCGCGGGCCAGCTCAGGACGCCGGGCCCAGAGGGCGACATCCGCTTGCCCGTCGGCAAGGATCTTCGCGAAGGTGGTGCCCCAGCTCCCAGCCCCGAGCACGGCGACGCGACGCAGGCCGGGTTGCGGCAGGCGGATCGGGATCGTCATCGTGCTAGTCAAAGTGCCCGGTCTCCGTCTGGTTGTGCTCGGCGGGGTCCCACAGCCGCTCGGGCGGAGGCTCATCGCGCAGGTCGGCGAGCAGGGCGGTGATCGCGAGCATCACCGATGTCGTCGCCGCGGTCAGTGCGGCAGAGTCGAGCGGGCGACCGGCATAGGCGCTGAGGTCGATCGGCGCACCGAACTTGATCTGCACGGTCTTGCGCGGGAACAGGCTGATCTTCTTGCCGTAGGGCTGCATGACCTTGTGGTCGCCCCAGTGCGCCACCGGCACGAGCGGAAGGCCGTTGTCGATGGCGAGCCTGACCGCGCCGAACTTGCCGCGCATCGGCCAGAGGTCCGGTTGCCGGGTCAGCGAGCCCTCCGGGTAGACGACCACGGCCAGTCCCTCGTCGCTCAGCTTCCTGCTGGCGGTGAGCGGATCGTTGCCGCGCACCGATCCGCTGCGCTCCACCGGCACCTGCCCGATCTTGCGCAGTGCCCAGCCCAGGACGGGGATGGCGAACAGCGAGGCCTTGGCCAGGAAGTGCGGCGGCCGGCCGAGCTTCCACATCGCGTAGCCGATCAGCACCGGGTCGAGCTCGTTGATGTGGTTGGGCGACACGACCACCGCGCCGGACTTCGGCAGGTTGTGGCCGTCGATCAGCTCCAGCTTGACGATGGCCGCCATGGGCGGGATCACGATCCCGGCGACGATGCGGAAGAACGGGGTCTTCTCCGACCTGCGCTTCGGCGCCCGCCCCTGCCGCGACTCTGCGGCGCCGGCCGTCCCCACGGGCTCAGGCCTCGAAGACGAAGTCCGCACCGAGGACTTCCAGCTTCTCGATGAAGTGCTCGTAGCCCCGGCTGATGATGCCGACGTTGCTGATCGTCGACTTGCCTTCGGCGCGCAGCGCCGCGATCAGATAGCTGAAGCCGCCACGCAGGTCGGGCACGTGCACGTTCGCTGCGTGCAGCGGTGTCGGACCGGTGATCACCGCCGCCTGCTCGAAGTCGCGGCGGGCCACGCGGCGCGGATGGTCGGGCAGACCGTTCTTGTGCACGACGATGTTCGCGCCCATCTCGTTGAGGGCGTCGGTGAAGCCGAAGCGATCCTCGTACACCGTCTCATGCACGATCGAGACACCCCTCGCCTGGGTCAGGGCCACGATCAGCGGCTGCTGCCAGTCGGTCATGAACCCCGGATGCACATCGGTCTCGATGGTCACCGGCTTGAGCTCGCCGCCCGGGTGGTAGAAGCGGATGCCGTCGTCCTCCACGTCGAACGCTCCCCCGACCTTGCGGAACACGTTGAGAAAAGTCATGAGCTCGCTCTGGCGGGCACCCTGCACGAAGATGTCGCCCTCGGTGACCAGCGCGGCCGCCGCCCAGCTGGCGACCTCGTTGCGGTCGAAGAGCGCGCGGTGCTTGTAGCCCTCGAGCCGGTCGACCCCCTCGATGAGGATCACCCGGTTCGGCTCGACCGAGATGATCGCGCCCATCTTCTGCAGGATCGCGATGAGATCCATGATCTCCGGCTCGATCGCCGCGTTGGTCAGCTCGGTGGTGCCCTTCGCCCTGACGGCGGAGAGCAGCACCTGCTCGGTGGCACCGACACTCGGGTACGGCAGGGTGATGTCTGCACCGTGCAGACCGTTGGGCGCCGTGATGTAGATGCCCTCGTAGCTCTTCTCGACGATGGCGCCCATCGCTCGAAGCGCGTCGAGGTGGAAGTCGATCGGCCGGTCGCCGATGCGGCAGCCGCCGAGGTCCGGGATGCGCGCCTCGCCGAGCCGGTGCAGCAGCGGGCCGCAGAACAGGATCGGGATTCGGCTGGAGCCGGCGTGGGCGTCGATCTCGGCGAAGTGCGCCTTCTCCACGTTGCTGGTGTCGAA
>Ga0209066_10002114_pt1 | contig 24904 bp, 26 predicted proteins | sample All_14_2_FD_187198 | JGI IMG/M metagenome (GOLD analysis project Ga0209066, IMG submission 187198) | Freshwater microbial communities in response to fracking from Pennsylvania, USA - Allegheny Zone_MetaG_DW_15 (SPAdes) (version 2) ... | reverse complement strand
GTGGGGCATCGGGGTTGGGGGCCTCGGGCAGGCGCCAGCGCAGGGTCGGCGATTGGGTCATCGCTACAATCGTCGCATGCCTGGAGCCGGTTCGATCAACCTCACTCACCACTTCCTGATCGCCATGCCCGGCATGGCCGACGAGGCCTTTTCCGGCACGGTGGTGTACGTCTGGGAACACACCGACCAGGGCGCTCTCGGGCTGGTGATCAACCGCCCGATCGAGCTCAAGCTGGCTAACCTCTTCGAGAAGGTCGACCTCACGCTGGGCCGTGACGACCTGGCCGAAGACCCCGTCTACTACGGCGGCCCGGTGCAAACCGAACGCGGCTTCGTGCTGCACGACCGGCTGGGCGAAGCAAGCGGCACCTACAGCTCCACCCTGCCCATCCAGGGCGGGCTGGAGATGACCACCAGCCGCGACGTGCTCGAAGCCCTGTCGCTCGGCGCAGGCCCCAAGCGGGTGCTGGTGACGCTGGGCTACTCGGGCTGGGGCGCCGGCCAGGTGGAAGATGAAATCTCGCGCAACGGCTGGCTCACCGTTGATGCCGATACCTCCGTGATCTTCGACACCCCGGTGGAAGAACGCTACGGCCGCGCGCTGGCGCTGCTGGGCATCGACCCGGCGGCGTTGTCGCCGCAGGCCGGGCACGCATGAGGGGCGCCAGGCTCCCATGACTGCCACCTCGTCTGCCGCGCTCACCCTGTTGGCGTTCGACTACGGCCTCAAGCACACCGGCGTGGCCGTGGGCAACACCTTGATGCGCCAGGCCGAGCCGCTGACCACCGTGCACGCCGAAGGCGATGCGCGTTTCGACAAGATCGGCAAGCTGATCACCGACTGGTCGCCCGCCGCCCTGGTGGTGGGTGTGCCCCGCCACCCCGATGGCGCTGCGCATGACAACACCCACCGCGCCCAGCGCTTTGCCCGCCAGTTGCACGGCCGCTTCCGGCTGCCGGTGCACGAGGTGGACGAGCGCTACAGCACCACCGAGGTGTTGGGTGGTGGCTCCGGCGGGCGGGGCGATGTGGATGCACGCGCCGCCGCCGTGCTGCTGCAACAGTATTTCCAGGAACAAGCCATGAAGGAGGCGCCATGAACGCCCTGCGCATCGACGCTGAAGCGCTTTACGCCGAGCTGCGCCGCGCCGTGCAGCCGCACTTGAAACCCGACACCGCGCTGGTGGGCATCTGGTCGGGCGGTGCCTGGCTGGCCGAACGGCTGAAGCAGGATCTCTGCCCAGACGCGCCCCAGGGCGTGGTCTCCAGCGCATTGCATCGCGACGACTTCAGCGCCCGCGGCATGGCGGCGGGGTCCGACGCCACGCGCCTGCCGTTCTCGGTGGACGGCCGCCCGATCCTGCTGATCGACGATGTGCTCTACACCGGCCGCACCATCCGCGCCGTCATCAATGAGCTGTATGACTTTGGCCGCCCGGCCTCGATCCACCTCTTCGTGCTGGTGGACCGTGGCGGGCGCGAGCTGCCCATCGAGCCCAGCTTTGCTGCGGCCAAGATCGCGCTGCCGCCCGAGCAGCGGCTGTCGCTGATGCGCAATGAGGCCGGCCGCTTCGAGTTCACCGTGCAGGAGCAGTCCTGATGCTGTCGCGCCGCAACCCCCAGCTCAACAGCCACGGCGAACTGATCCACCTGCTGTCGGTGGAAGGCCTGCCCAAGGCGGTGCTGACGCAGATCCTCGACACCGCGGGCACCTTCCTCAGCGTCAATGACCGCGAGGTGAAGAAGGTGCCGCTGCTGCGCGGCAAGAGCATCTTCAACCTGTTCTTCGAGAACTCCACCCGCACCCGCACCACCTTCGAGATCGCGGCCAAGCGGCTGTCGGCTGACGTCATCAACCTCGACATCGCGCGCTCCAGTACCGCCAAGGGCGAGAGCCTGCTGGACACCATCGCCAACCTGTCGGCCATGCATGCCGACATGTTCGTGGTGCGGCACAGCGAATCGGGCGCGCCTTACCTGATTGCCCAGCACTGCGCGCCGCATGTGCATGTCATCAACGCTGGCGACGGGCGCCATGCGCACCCCACGCAGGGCCTGCTCGATGTGTACACCATCCGCCACTACAAGAAGGACTTCGCCAACCTGCGCGTGGCCATCGTGGGCGACATCGTGCACTCGCGCGTGGCACGGTCGGATATCCATGCGTTGTCGACCCTGGGCGTGGCCGAGATCCGCGCCGTGGGCCCGAAGACGCTGGTGCCGAATGACCTTCGCGAGATGGGCGTGCACGTCTTCCATGACATGAAGGAGGGTGTGCGCGACTGCGATGTGATCATCATGCTGCGCCTGCAAAACGAGCGCATGAGCGGCGGCATGTTGCCCTCCGCCAGTGAGTACTACAAGAGTTACGGCCTGACCGAGGAAAAGCTGGCGCTGGCCAAGTCCGACTGCATCGTGATGCACCCGGGGCCCATCAACCGCGGCGTCGAGATCGATTCGCAGGTGGCCGATGGCCGCCACAGCGTGATCCTGCCGCAGGTCACCTTCGGCATCGCGGTGCGCATGGCGGTGATGTCCATCATCGCGGGGAATGAGGCATGAAGATCCTGATCAAGGGCGGTCGCCTGATCGACCCGGCCACCGGCCGCGATGAAGTGGGTGATGTGGCCATTGCCACCGGGCGCATCGTGGGCCTGGGCAAGGTACCGGCCGACTTTGCAGCCGATCGCGAGATCGATGCCCGCGGCCACGTGGTGGCACCGGGCTTGGTTGACCTGGCTGCGCGGCTGCGCGAGCCCGGCCATGAGCACGAAGGCATGCTGGAAAGCGAGCTCAGCGCGGCAGCGGCAGGCGGCGTGACCAGCCTGGTGTGCCTGCCCGACACCGACCCGCCGCTGGATGAGCCCGGCCTGGTGGAGATGCTGAAGTTCCGCGCCCGCAAGCTCAGCCGTGCGCGGCTGTTCCCGCTGGGTGCGCTCACGCGCGGGCTGGCCGGCTCGGTGCTGACCGAGATGGTCGAGTTGACGGAGGCGGGCTGCGTGGGCTTTGGCCAGGCCGAGGTCCCGATGGCCGACACCCAGCTGCTGCTGCGTGCGCTGCAGTACGCCTCGACCCACGGCTACACCGTGTGGCTGCGCCCGCAGGACGCGGCGCTGGGCAAGGGCGTGGCGGCCAGCGGGGCCGTGGCCACGCGCCTGGGCCTGTCGGGCGTGCCAGTGGCGGCCGAGACGATCGCGCTGCACACCATCTTCGAGCTGGTGCGCGCCACCGGTGCCCGGGTGCACCTGTGCCGCCTATCCAGCGCTGCGGGCGTAGAGATCGTGCGTCGCGCCAAGGCCGATGGGCTGGCGATCACGGCCGACGTCAGCATCAATTCGCTGCACCTCACCGACGTGGACATCGGCTACTTCAACCCTGCCATGCGCCTGACGCCGCCGCTGCGCCAGGGGCGTGATCGCGACGCGCTGCGTGCGGCGCTGGCCGACGGCACGATCGACGCGCTGGTGTCCGACCACACGCCGGTGGATGTCGATGCCAAGACCTTGCCCTTCGGTGAGGCCGAACCCGGTGCTACCGGCCTGGAGCTGTTGCTCAGCCTGACGCTGAAGTGGGGCCAGGAGCGCGGCCTGTCGCTGGCCAACACGCTGGCGCGGGTGACCTGCGATCCGGTGCGGGTGCTCGGCGATGCGCTGGGCTCGCTGTCGTCCAGCGCCGGTCGGTTGGTGGAAGGCGGCGTGGCCGATCTGTGCGTGCTTGACCCCGAAGCCCAATGGCGCGTGTTGCCCGAAGCGCTGAAGAGCCAGGGAAAGTACACGCCCTTCGGCTACGCCGACACCGGCATGGCGCTGCCGGGCCAGGTGCAGGCCACGCTGGTGGCCGGCACGGTGGCCTACCAGCGCCAGGCGACCGGCTGACGGGCGGGCCGGACGGTGTTGCGGTCGTCGACACGTCTGCTGCACGCCGTGGCGCATGTGGCGCACGGCACCTGGGTCGCCCACCGTTGGGCGACCCAGGTGCCGGCGGCAGCGCGTCACCAGCGGGTGCGCTGGTGGGCGGGCAAGATGCTGCACATCCTCGGCATCGAGGTGGAGGCGCCGCTGGGGTTGGGGGGCGCAGGGCCGCTGCTGATCGTTGCCAACCACGTGTCTTGGCTGGACATCCTGGTGCTGCATGCGCTGTGCCCACATGCCCGTTTCGTGTCCAAGGCCGGTGTGCGCCATTGGCCCCTGATTGGTTCGCTCACGCTGGCGGCAGGCACCTTGTTCATCGAACGCGAAAGCAAGCGCGATGCGCTGCGGGTGGTGCACCACATGGCCGAGGCCTTGAAGGCGGGCGACACGCTGGCCGTGTTTCCCGAAGGCACCACGGCCGATGGCCATGCCTTGCTGCCCTTCCACGCCAACCTGCTGCAGGCGGCGCTGGCGGCTGACGTGCCGGTGCAGCCGGTGGCCCTGCGGTATGCCGATGAGCAGGCCTCGCCCAGCGCGGCGGCGGCCTATGTGGGCACGACCACGCTGGTGAGCAGCCTGTGGTCGGTGGTGCGCGCTCGCGGCTTGCGGGTGCATGTGCGGGTGCTGCCGGTGCTGCCGATCGAAGGGCGCGACCGCCGCGCCCTGGCCGAGGCGGCGCGGGCCGCCATCGACAGCGCGCTGGCAAGCTACCCTCGCCATTGACGGCGGGCGATGCCCGGGCATCCCGCTGACCCTCATGGTTTTTGCGGGCTCGGGCTATGCTCGACCGTGACTGATGTCACGGCGATCCGAGCCAGGAGGGTCAGCAATGGGTGTGATGCAAGGTGTGGCGGGGGCTGCAGGCCGCCAGATGGAGCGTCAGGTCGGCCGGCAGCTGGAGAAGCTGATGGCCGCCCGGCTGGACAGCGGCACCCGCTCGCTGGCGGTGGCCTGGCCCGGTGGGCGCGTGGGGCCCGGTGATGCCAAGGTACTGCTGCGGTTTCGCGCAACCCGCTGGTTGACGGCCATGGCGCAGGCACGGTTGGGTGATCTGGCCGAAGCCTATGTGCGCGGCGAGCTGGACATCGAAGGCTCGATGCGCGATTTGATGGCCGCTGCTGCGGCCCTGGTTCAAGATCCCACCAGCGAAGCGCTTGTCAGCCCCTGGCGACGACTGTGGCAGCACTGGCGCTCGCGTCGGCATCACGACCGGGCGCATGACGCGCAGCAGGTCCAGTTCCACTACGACGTCTCCGACGACTTCTACGCGCTGTGGCTCGACCCGCGGCGGGTCTACTCCTGTGCCTACTGGCCCGCTGGCGTGAATGATCTGGCTGCCGCGCAGGAGGCCAAGCTCGACCTCATCTGTCGCAAGCTCAAGCTCGAACCCGGCCTGCGCTTCCTGGACATCGGCGCCGGATGGGGCGGCCTGCTGTTGTGGGCGGCCGAGCACTACGGCGTGCAGGCCCATGGCGTGACGCTGTCGAAACACCAGCATGCGCATGTGAGCCGGCTGATCCAGGCGCGCGGTCTGACCGATCGCGTGCGGATGGAGCTGCTGGATTACCGCGACATCGCCTGCACCGACTGGGGCCGCCGGCCCTTCGACCGGATCGCTTCGGTGGGCATGTTCGAGCACGTGGGCGATGCCCAGTTGCCAGGCTACTTCAGCACGCTGCAGGCGCTGCTGGCGCCGGGCGGGCTGATGTTGAACCATGGCATCACTGCGGGCGGCCTGCACAACCACCAGTTGGGCGCGGGCATGGGCGATTTTGTGGAGCGCCACATCTTTCCTGGCGGTGAGCTGGTGCACGTTTCGCGTGTGACCACCACGCTGGCCGAAGGCGGCCTGGAACTGCTGGATGCCGAGAACCTGCGGCCTCACTACGCCCGCACGCTGTGGGCCTGGTCGGATGCGTTGGAGGCCCGTCTCCCCGAGGCTGCGCAGTTGGTGCCGCCCGAGACGTTGCGGGCCTATCGGCTTTACCTGGCCGGCAGCGCGATGAACTTCGAACACGGCTGGCTGGGGCTGTACCAACTGCTCGGCGCCCGGCCGGATCATCAGGTGGAGCACCCCGTGCGGGAGGGCCTGCGGGGACGGCAGAGTGCTTATCCCTTCGAGCGCAGCTACATCTATGCGCCAGCGCAAGACCGAGCTCGGGAGGCGCCGGCCAGGTGAGGGTTGAGGGGGCCTCATTCGCGGTAGAGTCAGCGCGTTCAGTTCACCCCGCCACCGAAGGTCACGCCCATGCTCTACAAGTTCAAATCCAAGGCCGCTGGCGACGTGATCATGACCGAGCCCGTGGGTGACCGCATCATGAAAGCGCTGGGCCGCGAGCCGCAGCCGCAGGGTATTTTTCTGGCTGAAGATCTGCCGATGGTGATCCGTTTGCTGGAGCAGGCCATCGAGGCCGAAGAGCGGGCTCGTGAGCAACTCGAAACCGAAGCCAATGCCAGCGGCGAGACGCCGCCGCCGCGCGAGGCGGTGTCGCTGCGGCAACGGGCCTGGCCGTTGATCGAAATGATGCGGCGCGCCCAGGAGGCCGGCAAAGAGATCGTCTGGGGCGTCTGAGCCATGCCGTGTTCCGGACACGCTGGCCTGACCCGGGTGCTGGCCATTCGCCACGGCGAGACGGCCTGGAATGTCGATGCCCGCATCCAGGGCCACCTTGACATCGACCTGAACGACACCGGCCACCGCCAGGCCTTGCAGCTGGCGCGGGCCTTAGGTGACGGCGATCGCCCCGAAGCGATCTACAGCTCCGACCTGAGCCGCGCCCGCGAAACCGCCCGCGCGATCAGCCGCGTCTGCGGCCTGCCACTGCAACTGGAGGTGGGCCTGCGTGAGCGTTGCTTCGGCCAGTTCCAAGGCCACACGGTGGAGGAGGTGCGCTTGCGCTCACCCGAGATGGCCGAGCGCTGGCGCCAGCGTGATCCCGATTTCGTGCCACCCAAGGGCGAATCCCTGAACGCCTTTTCGGCCCGCTGTGTGGACACCGTGCTGCGCTTGGCGGCACTGCACCCTGGCCAGACCGTGGCCGTGGTGGCACATGGTGGCGTGCTCGATTGCCTGTACCGTGCCGCCACCGGGCTGTCACTGCAGGCACCACGCACCTGGACCATCGACAACGCCAGCGTCAACCGCCTGTTGTTCAATGATGGGCGCCTCACGTTGGCGGGCTGGGGCGATGTGAGTCACCTGGAGGTTTGTGATGCCGGCCTGGATGACGCCGCTGATGCGGTGATGTGAGTCGGCACCCAGGCCGCGGCGGGATCAGCCCTCGAACAACTCGCCAGCCGTGCCGGTGCCCGCCCGGGGCGTGACGCCGAGGTGCCGGTAAGCCGCCAGCGTGGCGATGCGCCCGCGCGGCGTGCGCTGTAGGAAGCCTTGCTGGATCAGGTAGGGCTCGATCACATCCTCGATCGTGCCGGGCTCTTCGCCGATGGCGGCGGCCACGTTGTCCAGCCCCACCGGGCCACCGTCGAAGCGGTGCACCACGGCTTCGAGCAGCTTGCGGTCCATCACGTCAAAGCCCAGAGGGTCGACGTCGAGCATTTCCAGGGCTGCACCGGCAATGCGGCGCGCGATGCGGCCATCGCCCTTCACGTCGGCATAGTCGCGCACCCGGCGCAGCAGGCGGTTGGCAATGCGGGGCGTGCCGCGTGAGCGGCGGGCAATCTCGAGTGCGCCTTCGGCATCGATGGGTGCGTTCAGCAGGCCAGCCGAGCGAGTGACGATGCGGGCCAGTTCCTCGGCGGTGTAGAACTCCAGCCGGGCGACGATGCCGAAGCGATCGCGCAGTGGGTTGGTCAGCATGCCGGCGCGGGTGGTGGCGCCCACCAGCGTGAAGGGCTGCAGGTCGAGCTTGATCGAGCGGGCGGCCGGGCCTTCGCCGATCATGATGTCGATCTGGTAGTCCTCCAGCGCGGGGTAGAGGATTTCTTCGACGACCGGGCTGAGCCGGTGGATCTCGTCGATGAACAGCACATCGTTGGCTTCGAGGTTGGTCAGGATCGCGGCCAGGTCCTTGGGCTTTTCCAGCACCGGCCCGGAGGTCTGGCGCAGGTTCACGCCCAGCTCGGCGGCGATGATGTGCGACAGCGTGGTCTTGCCCAGGCCGGGCGGGCCGAACAGCAGCACATGGTCGAGGGCTTCGTTGCGCTTGCGGGCCGCGCCGATGAAGATTTCCAACTGGCCGCGCGCCTTGGTCTGGCCCACGTATTCATCGAGCAGCTTGGGGCGCAGGGCGCGCTCCATCTGTTCTTCATTGGGCGAGGTGGGCGCGGCGGTGACGAGGCGCCGTGGCGCCTGGGCGAAGTCGTCGGTCTGGATGGCCATTTTGGCGCGGGCGCCCCTTACTGGTTACTTGGTGAGCGAGCGCAGGGCCTGCTTGATGCCCTCGCTCACGCCGATGTCGCTGGGCAGCAGCTTCAGCGCGGCTTCGGCATCGCGCTCGCTGTAGCCCAGGGCGATGAGGGCCTGCACGATGTCGTTGCTGCTGGCGTTGGCGGCCACTGGCGCGCCCGCAGGCAGGGCGGCTTCGCCGAGCTTGCCTTTGAGTTCAAGCAGCAGGCGCTCGGCCGTCTTCTTGCCGATGCCCGGCACCTTGACGATGCGGCGCGCGTCCTGCGCCTGCACGGCCTGGCAAAGCTCGTCGACCGACAGGCCCGACAGCACCGACAGCGCCATGCGCGGGCCCACGCCGGTGATCTTGATCAGTTGCCGGAAGGTGGCGCGCTCGGCCACGGTGAGGAAGCCGTAGAGCAGCTGCGCGTCCTCACGCACCACGAAGTGGGTGAGCAGGGTGACGGGCTCTCCCAAGTGCGGCAGGTTGTAGAAGGTGCTCATGGGCACATCTACCTCGTAGCCGACGCCGTGCACGTCGATGAGCACCAGGGGAGGGGCCTTGTCGACGAGCAGGCCTGTCAGTCTTCCAATCATGGGCGCATTATCGGGGTGCCCATGCGGTGGTGACTGGATCAGCGGCGGAACAGCCCCAGGCGTTGTGCTTCGAGTGCCGCCTCAGCGCGCGAGCTCACGTTGAGCTTGCGGTAGATCTGCTTCACGTAGTCGGCAATGGTGTGGCGCGACAGGCCGAGTTGCACGCCGATCTCGGGCAGCGTGAAACCCTTGGCCACGCGCAGCAGCACTTCGCGTTCGCGCTCGGTGAGTTGCACGTTGGGCACCAGGGTGTCCACCATGGGCTGCTGCGGCACCGGCTTGGCAGCCTGGGCCGAGAAGTACGAAATCATGCGCCGGGCAATCGAGGGCGACAGCGGCGGCTCGCCCTGGCTGATGCGCTGCAGATGCTCCATCAGCTGCTCGCGCGGCTGTTCCTTCAGCAGGTAGCCGTAGGCGCCGGCCTGCAGGGCAGGGAAGAGGTGATCGTCGTCGTCGTGGATGGTGACCACCACTGACTGGGCATCGGGCTGATGCTCGCGCAGCGCCTGCACCACCTTGACGCCCGAGCCATCGGGCAGGCCAAGGTCGACCATCGCCAAGTCGAAGCGCTGGGCGCTGACCTGCTGGAGCGCGTCATGCACGCGGGCGGCTTCGACCACGGTCGAACCAGGAAAGACCTGCAGCACCAAGGCGCGCAGCCAGGCGCGGATTTCGGGCAGATCTTCAAGCAGCAGTATTTGTTTCATAGGCTCACCTCGCGAGGGGGTATCGACGTTTTTTCAGTACAGGTTAAGGCCAAAGGTCGTTTCCAGATGTGTCCAAAGGCACATCTTTCCCGTCACAAGGGCAGCGTGAGGCGAATCGTGGTGCCAAATCCCGGCCCGGACTCCACCAGGCACTGGCCCTGAAGCTGCTTGGCGCGACTCTTCATCGTCATCATCCCGTGGCCGCGGTCGAGCTTGCCGTCCAGCTCCATTGGGATGCCGTTGCCGTTGTCGATGATGGTCATCTCGAAATCGTTCATGTCGGCCTGCACCCGCACCTCGCAGAGTGTTGCCTTGCTGTGTTTGAGCAGGTTGCTGATGGCCTCGCGCAGGATGCGGGTGGTCTGCACATAGGCGCGTGCGCTCAGCTTGCGCTCGCTCAGCAGCACCTCGTCGCTGACGTTCCACACCAGCTCCACCCCGCCTTGCGAGAGCCGCATCATGGCTTCGCTGCGCCAGTCACCCACGGCGTCGCCCAGCTGCACCGGCTTGCCGGTGAGGCCGCGCACCGACAGGCGCATTTCTTCCAGCGCCTCGCGGCCGAGCGTGGCGATGCGCTCGTTGTCGCTGGTGTGCACGATGGTGAGCAGCTTGGCGCCCAGGTCGTCGTGCAGGTCGGCGGCGATGCGTTTGCGTTCTTTTGCGGCGACCTGCTCCATGCGCATCTCGGCCATGTGGCCGTGGTCTTTGTCGCGGTCGTTGATGGTGTCCTGCAGGCGCTTTTCCAGCTGGGCGCGTGCATTCTGGGCAGCATCGAGGTCTTGCCGGTAGCGCTGGTAGAGCCGCCAGCTCAGGCCCGCCAGCAGCGTGGCCAGGGCCAGGTTCATGCCGTGTTTGCCCGGCAGCAGCACCGGGTCGGGGCCAAACACCGATTCGAGCGCCAGGCTGACCAGGAAGACGGCCACCGGGATGCCCACCACCCAGAAATCGGGCCGGGACCATTGCCAGGCACGCTGCAGGAACCAGCCCACGATCACCACCAGCTCCAGTCCGAGGATGATGGGCCAGGGCTGGGCAATGGCGTGCAGCCGATCAGCGCCGGCCAGCACCAGGCTGAGCGGCACGATGAGGCATTGCAGCCAGACGGCCGTTTCCAGCCAGCCTACCGCCAGGCCGCAGTAACGCAGCAGGAACAGCATGCCGGCCGCGGCGATGGGCGGCAACAGCGTGACCAGCAGGGCCTCGGCCCAGGGCGCTGGCAGCGGCAACTCGGTGAGGTGCATCAGAGTCAGCCACAGCGCCCAGCCGAGCGCGGCCGCACCCATGTAAGCCAGGTAGTCGAGATGGCTGACGCGCGCCATCCCCAAGGCGGCCAGGCCGCACAGCGCGGCGACGGTGGTCAGCGCGATGGACAGGTCCAGATTGCCCATTCGGGCCTGTTCGGCGCAGGCCCGCAGCGTGTCGTGCGGGCCAATCACCACGGGAGCCAGGGCGGCGGCCCGGCTGCGCATGGCGACACGCTGTAGTGGCTGGCCCCGCAGGCGCACGTCGAGCACGTTGTCACCCGGGCGCAGCAGGGCGGCGGGCAGCGGCACCAGCACCGGTTCATGGCAGGCGCGTGAGCGCACCGGCCCGGCGCTGAAGGGAGTGGCCAGCACCTGGCCGTTGATCTGCAGTTCGAACTGGCTGCAGACGTGTTCGAAGTAAGCGGCCTGCTGGGTGTTGCTGGGCGGCTGGTCCAGCCGGAACCGTAGCCGGTACCACAGGGGGCTGTTTTCGCGCGCGTCCTTGTCCCAGACGTGCGGCAGGTTGACGCGCTGGATCGCCTGACCCTCGGGGAAGCGGGCCGACTCCGAGCGCACCGTCTCGGCCGTGCTCAGGGTGAGGGTCTGGGCTTGGGCGTCGAAGTGGCCGCCCAAGGCGGCTGCCAGCAGCCAGAGCCAGGGGCCGCAGAGCCGCCGGCATTGGCAGGCAAGGCAGCTGAAGAGCGAGAGGAGTGAGTTCAATTCGGGAATCGGTGCGACGATTCGGTGCCGGGAGACGGCCCAACCGCGTTGGCGGCGATTCTGCACACGCTCCCGGCCTCCCCGGAACGCGGGGACAATCAGCTCTTCCCCACCGGTCCATTTCTTCACGCCGCCTGTGATCGCACGTCATTCCTTCGCCTCGACCGACAACCGACGACTCGCCGCCCTGTGCGGCCCTCTCGACCAGAACCTACGGGCCATCGAGGCGGCCTGCCGGGTGAAGATCAGCCGGCGGGGCGAGCGCTTTCGCGTCGAGGGGGATCCGCCGCAGGTGTCGCGGGCGCTGGTGGTACTGGATGATTTGCACGAACGCGCGGCCGAAGGGCTGAGCGCCGAGCAGTTGCAGCTGGGGCTGGCCCGCCATGCTGTCGAGGATGACGCCGGCGACGCCAGCGACCCCGATCGGGCGCCCAGCCCGACCAGCCCGACGCTGCGCACGCGGCGCAGCGACCTGGGCGGACGCACGCCCAACCAGGTGGCCTACCTGCGCAACATCCTCAGCCACGACATCACCTTCGGTGTGGGGCCGGCCGGCACCGGCAAAACCTTCCTCGCGGTGGCCTGCGCCGTCGATGCCCTGGAGCGCAGCGCGGTTCAGCGCATCGTGCTCACCCGTCCCGCGGTAGAGGCGGGGGAGCGGCTCGGCTTCCTGCCCGGCGATCTGAGCCAGAAGGTCGATCCCTACCTGCGGCCGCTGTACGACGCGTTGTACGACTTGATGGGCTTGGACCGCGTGACCAAGGCCTTCGAGAAAGGCCAGATCGAAGTGGCGCCTTTGGCCTTCATGCGCGGGCGCACGTTGAACCATGCTTTTGTGATCCTCGACGAAGCGCAGAACACCACCCGCGAGCAGATGAAGATGTTCCTCACCCGCATCGGCTTCGGCAGCAAGGCCGTGGTCACCGGTGATGGCAGCCAGGTCGACCTGCCCCAGGGGCAGGCGAGCGGTTTGGCCGATGCCCTGCGGGTGCTGCGTGGTGTGCGCGGCATCGCCTGCACCGAATTCACCTCAGGCGACGTGGTGCGCCATCCGCTGGTGGCGCGCATCGTCGATGCCTATGACGCTGACACGGCGACCGCCTCGTCCGGCGCGCCCCGCCGGCGACGCCCGCCAGCCTTTTCACCTCGTTGAGTCGCCCTGTTCCGATGCCTGCCACGCCACGCCCAGCCTTGCGCTTGAGTCTTCAGTTTCCCTGCGGCCTGCACCGCGAGGTGTTGCCCCGCCATCGTGTGAGGCGATGGCTCCAGGCGGCGTTGGCGAACGAGGCGGAAATCACCGTTCGCGTGGTAGATGAGGAAGAGGGCAGGGCCCTCAACCACGGCTACCGCGCCAAGGACTACGCCACCAACGTGCTGACCTTCGACTATGGGCGTGAGCCCGTGGTGATGGCCGATCTGGTGCTGTGCGCGCCGGTGGTGGCTGCCGAGGCCGCGCAGCAAGGCAAGACGCTGGAAGCGCATTACGCGCACCTGCTGGTTCATGGCGCCCTGCATGCGCTAGGCCATGACCATGAAGACGACGCGCAGGCCGAAGTCATGGAGACGTGCGAGCGCGAGATCCTGGCGCGTCTGGGTTTCGCCGACCCTTACCCAGGCGAGAAGGCTTAACCCTCTCCGCTGCCCGGATTGGTGAAAACCCTAAGCCGCGAACCCATGGGCAACCATCGGAGTTCGCAGTGGGCACATTCAGCCTTCCTTTTTCGTCTTCCGCGACGTCAGTCGCATCGCTGGTTTCGGTGATGTCGAGTTGGGGCAAATCCGCATGGAGCGCCGCGTCGGGCCTGTCGAGAAGCAAGGGGCCGCGCAATGCCCAGGAAATGTTGGACTGGGCGCATCGCCTGACAGCGACGCAGCCGGCGTTGGCTGCCGAGTGGGTGGCCATCGCATCCCGCTCCATGGATTGAAGGCGCGCCCTACCGCGCGTCGGCGTCCACTGCACGACCCTCAAACCTCCGGAGTTCCGCATGTCTGATCGTCTTTTGTCCCCGTCGACACCCGCCTTGCTTCGCGCCGCCGAGTGGGTGCTGGCCTGCCTGTTCGAGATCGGTGAGCACCGTGTGCGTCTGGTGATGCCGCATTCGCAGCGCGCCAGCCGCTGAATGCAGACACGACGGCGGCTTGCCGCCTTCGTGTCTGCCGCCCTCAAGCAAAAAGCCTGCTGATGCAGGCTTTTTGCTGCCTCGAGGCGGGGTAGCTTTAGACGTTCAGGGCACGCTCAATGGTGTCCTTCGTGTCGCGCAGCGCCTTGGGCAGGTTGTACGACAGCTCGTCGAAAAGCTCGTCGTGCAGCTTCATTTCCTGCTGCCAGGCCGCACGGTCGATACCGATCACGCTGGCGAACTGTTCGCGGCTGAAGTCGAGGCCGCTCCACACCAAGTCTTCATAGCGCGGGCTCAGGCCGAACAGGTGCTCGTCAGCGCTGACCTTGCCTTCGAGTCGGTCGATCATCCACTTCAGCACGCGCATGTTGTCGCCGTAGCCGGGCCAGACGAACTTGCCGTCGGCGCCCTTGCGGAACCAGTTGACGCAGTAGATCGACGGCAGCTTGGTGCCGGCGCTTTGCAGCTTCTCGCCCATGTCCAGCCAGTGCTGGAAGTAGTCGCTCATGTTGTAGCCGGCAAAGGGCAGCATGGCGAACGGGTCGCGGCGCACCACGCCCTGCGCGCCAGCGGCAGCAGCCGTGGTTTCCGAGCCCATCGTGGCCGCCATGTAGACGCCTTCGATCCAGCTGCGGGCCTCAGTCACCAGCGGCACGGTGGTGGAGCGGCGGCCGCCGAAGATGAAGGCATCGATGGCCACACCGGCGGGGTCATCCCACTGGCTGTCGAGCACCGGGTTGTTGACGGCGGCCACGGTGAAGCGGGCGTTCGGATGGGCGGCCTTGGCGCCGGTTTCGCGGCCGATGGCGGGCGTCCAGTCCTTGCCTTGCCAGTCGATCAGATGGGCGGGAGCCTCGTCGCTCATGCCTTCCCACCACACGTCGCCGTCATCGGTGAGGGCCACGTTGGTGAAGATCACGTCCTTGTTGAGCGACGCCATGCAGTTGGCGTTGGTCTTCGAGTTCGTGCCCGGGGCCACGCCGAAGTAGCCGGCTTCCGGGTTGATGGCGACCAGGCGGCCATCGGGACCGGGTTTGATCCAAGCGATGTCGTCGCCAATGGTGGTGACCTTCCAGCCGTCGAAGCCGGCCGGCGGGATCAGCATCGCGAAGTTGGTCTTGCCGCAGGCGCTGGGGAAGGCGGCGGCCACGTGGTACTTTTTGCCTTCGGGCGAGGTGACGCCCAGGATCAGCATGTGCTCGGCCAGCCAGCCGCTGTCGCGACCCATGGTGGAGGCGATGCGCAGCGCCAGGCACTTCTTGCCCAGCAGGGCGTTGCCGCCGTAGCCCGAGCCGTAGCTCCAGATTTCGCGGGTTTCGGGGTAGTGGACGATGTACTTCGTCTTGTTGCACGGCCAGGCCACGTCTTGCTGGCCGGCTTCGAGCGGGGCGCCCACGGTGTGCACGCAGGGCACGAAGTTGCCGTCGGTACCGATCACGTCGTACACGGCACGGCCCATGCGGGCCATGATGCGCATGTTGGCGGCCACGTAGGCGCTGTCAGACAACTCGACACCGATCTGCGCGATCGGCGAGCCCAGCGGGCCCATCGAGAACGGCACCACGTACATCGTGCGGCCGTGCATCGCGCCCTTGAACAGCGCGTTCTGGCCGGTCTGCAGCAGCTCGCGCATTTCGGCGGGCGCCATCCAGTTGTTGGTGGGGCCGGCGTCTTCATGCTTCTGGCAGCAGATGAAGGTGCGGTCTTCCACGCGGGCCACGTCAGACGGGTCGCTGCAAGCCAGGTAGCTGTTGGCGCGCTTGGCCGGGTTCAGCTTCTTGAAGCTGCCGGCATCTACCAGACGCTGGCATAGCAGGTCGTACTCTTCCTGGCTGCCGTCGCACCAGTGGATGGCAGCGGGTTCCACGAGCGCCGCGATTTCGGCGACCCAGGCGATCAGCTTGGCATTCTTGACGTAGGCCGGTGCATTCAGCTGCACGCCAGCCATGGCGGGGTGGTTCATCGAACAGTCTCCAAAGGTGAAAGAGGCATCTCGGAAACGCCCTGTTGGGACGCTTTCGGGATGCCGTGAAATCAGTGTATGGGTCAGCTCAATGACAGGTCTGCAGCAAACTATGCGTTTTATGCATGCCTAAATGCATGGCAAACGCTTTTGCCGGGTGGCGGTGATTTTTCCCCCGAAAGGCGGGGAGGATCCCGGGTTTGAACATGGAATTTCTGATCGATTCCCGATCGATTTCTAGGGCTTCAGGCGGGGTACTGAATGCCCAGCCAGGCCAGGCAGGCCAGTGGGGCGGTTTCGGCGCGCAGCACGCGTGCGCCTAGCGTGACCGGCTCGAAGCCGCGGGCGAGGGCCAGGGCTTCTTCGGTGGGAGACAGGCCGCCTTCCGGCCCGCTGAGCAGCGTGAGGTGCTCGATGGGTGTGCTGGTGCGGGCGGCTGCGGACAGGGCTTGTGGGTGGAAGCTGAGCATCCAGTGCTGCGCCGTGACTGCGACGGGTTGATGCCCCGCCAGCCAGGCAGGCAAGGCCAGCGGCGCACGCACGATCAGGGGGCGCGTTCGGCCGCTCTGCTCGGCCGCGGCAATGGCGACCGACTGCCAGTGCGCCTGTTTGCGCTCGGCGCGTTCGCCGCTGACACGCAGCACCGAGCGCTCGCACAGCAGGGGTTGCACTTCGTGGGCGCCCAGTTCGCAAGCCTTTTCGATCAGCCAGTCGAACCGCTCGTTGGCCGGCATGCCCACTGCCAGGCAGATGTGGCCCGGCAGTTCACGCTCGATCGGGTCGTGCGCCAGCACCCTGACGGTCACATGGCGCCGGCCCATGTCGGTCACTTCAGCAGACCATTCGCCGCCTTGGCCGTTGAAGAGCACCAGCGGGTGGCCGGGCTGCAGGCGCAGTACCTGCACGTGGCGTGCGGCGTCCGGTGGCAATGGCAGTTCGGCGCCGGCCTGCAGTGTGATGTCGATGTAGACCCTCAGCATGGTTGGCTCACCCCCGGATGCGGCGCACCAGCTGAGTGGTGGAGTAGCCGTCGACAAACGGAATGGCCACTGATTGCCCGCCCCAGCTGCGCACCAGCCGGGTTTCTTCGAGCGTTTCCATGTTGTAGTCGCCGCCCTTGACGTAGACATCGGGGCGAAGCCGTTCGATCAGCCGGCAAGGGGTCTGCTCGTCGAACAGCGTCACCAGATCGACCGAGGCCAGTGCGGCCAGCACGCAGGCCCGGTCGGCTTCGCCGTTGAGGGGGCGGTCAGGCCCCTTGCCCAGCAGGCGGGCCGAGGCATCGCTGTTGAGGCCCAGCACCAGGCAGGCGCCCAGCTCGCGCGCTGCTGCCAGGTAGCTCACATGCCCGCGGTGCAGGATGTCGAAGACGCCGTTGGTGAAGACCATCGGGCGCGGCAGGCCGGCGGCACGTGCGGCCAGGGCATCCGGCGGGCAGATCTTGTCGAGGAATGAGGATGGGCTTGGGGCGATGCGCATGCCGGCATTGTCGCCAAGCCGGGTCGGTGGACGACCTTCGGGCATTCCTTCTGGCATTCATCCGCTGCCGGGCACGGCGCGGCGCAGCTGGATGGCCTCGGCCACCTGGGCGGTGTGGATGTCGGGTTCGCCAGCCAGGTCGGCGATGGTACGTGCCACACGCAGCACGCGGTGGTAGCTGCGGCTGGACCAGCCCAGCCGCTCGGCCGCGTTGTGCAGCAGGGTTTGTGCAGCGGCGTCGGGCCTGGCGTGTATTTCCAGGGCTGCGGCCTCAAGGTGTGCGTTCAGCGTGGACTGACGCTCGGCCTGGCGTTGCCGCGCGGTGGTGACCCGCTGGCGCACATCGGCGCTGCTGTCGCCTTCCGGCGCGCGCGCCAGCTGTAGCGGGGAGACGGGCAACACCTCGATGCGCAGGTCGATGCGGTCCAGCAGCGGCCCAGAGATCCGGGCGCGGTAGCGGGCCACGGCGTCGTCGGTGCATCGGCAGGCCTTGCGGGGGTCGCCCAGGTGCCCGCAGGGGCAGGGGTTCATCGCGGCCACCAGCTGGAATCGCGCGGGCAGCTCGGCGTGTTGTCCGGCTCGGGCGATGGTGATCTGGCCGGTCTCCAGCGGTTCGCGCAGGGCCTCCAGCGCGCTGCGAGGGAACTCGGGCAGCTCATCAAGGAACAACGTGCCGCGATGGGCCAGCGAAATCTCGCCTGGCCGAGGCGGTGAGCCCCCGCCCACCAGTGCCACGGCCGAGGCGGTATGGTGCGGCGACCTCGCCGGGCGAGCCCGCCAGCGCAGCGCATCAAAGCGGCCGGCCAGGCTCCACACGGCGGCGGCTTCCAGGGCTTCTTCCTCGTCCATCTCCGGCAGCACTGAGCTCAGGCGCTGCGCCAGCATGGATTTGCCCGTGCCCGGCGGCCCGACGAACAGCAGGCTGTGCCCGCCTGCGGCGGCGATCTCCAGCGCCCGCTTGGCCACCAACTGGCCCTTGATGTCGCGCAGATCCGGCCCGCCGCTGGCCGCGATGCGAGGCAGCGGCTGCCCGGGTGGCAGGGGCTGACGGTCTTCACCTGGCAGCAACGATTGCACCACGTCCAGCAGGTGCTTGGCCGAGCGTGCCGGCAGGCCTTCCACCAATGCCGCTTCGGCGGCGCTCTGCTCGGGCAACACCAGTTCGCGGTCACTGCCTTGGCGCTGCAGCGCCAGGGCCATCGCCAGGGCGCCGGGCACCGGCCGCAGGTCGCCGGCCAGAGACAACTCGCCAGCAAACTCGAACCGCTCCAGCGCCGCGGGGTCGATTTGCCCGCTGGCCGCGAGGATGCCCACGGCGATGGGCAAGTCGAACCGCCCGCCTTCCTTAGGCAGCGCTGCCGGCGCGAGGTTGACGGTGACTCTTTTGTTGTGGGGGAACTCCAGCCCGCTGTGCTGCAGCGCGGCGCGCACCCGCTCGCGGGCTTCCTTCACCTCGGTCTCGGCCAGGCCCACCAGCGTGAAGCAGGGCAGGCCATTGGCCAAGTGCACCTCCACGCTCACTGCGGGGGCTTGCAGACCCACCAACGCACGACTGCGGACGACGGCCAGGGACATGGAGTGACCTCGAAAAGTGCATCGCGGCCGGGAACGGCGCAGCGTGTGACCGGCATTGTGCGAAGCCGATCACGCTTGCCACTCCCCCCAAAGGGTGTGTGCATCGTCTTGGTGCCAAAGCGCGAGTCCAAAGCGGTGCCTTGTGGTGCATCGCCGTGCGTTGGTGCGCTTCGGCAGGGCGTTCTGGCTGGGATGCACCGTTTGAAACCGTTGGCACAGAAGCTGCAGAAACGGAATGTTCGTATCTAAACCCGACCCCTCGACATCAGGAGCTCTTGCATGAAGAAAATCATCACTTCCGTTGGTCTGGCCGCTCTGGCCGCTGCCGCTCTGGCCCCCGTTTCGGCTTACGCTGAAGACTCCAGCCTGGCGTTCAACGTGGGTGTGGTCAGCGACTACCGCTACCGCGGCATCTCGCAGACGCGCCTGAAGCCGGCTCTGCAGGGTGGTGTCGATTTCAGCTATGGCGGTTTCTATGTTGGCGCCTGGGCATCGACGATCAAGTGGATCAAGGATGCCGGTGCCAGCAAGGGCTCGGTCGAGCTTGACATCTATGGCGGCTACAAGGGCGCCATCGCTGAAGGTCTGGGTTACGACGTGGGCGTGCTGACGTACCAATACCTCGGCAACAAGCTGGGTGACGTGGCCGGCTTTGCCAACGCCAACACCACCGAGGTTTACGGCGCCATGACGTTTGGCCCGGCAACGGCCAAGCTGTCGTATGCCCTGACTGACACCTTCGGCAACATCGATTCCGAAGGCAGCTACTACTTCGATCTGAGCGCTGGTTTCGATGTCGGTGGCGGCTTCATGCTGACCCCGCACGTGGGCTATCAGAAGATTGAGAACGGCAACCTGTACAGCTACGCAGACTACTCGCTGACGATCAGCAAGGACATCGTGCCCGGCCTGACCGCATCGCTGGCTGCCGTGGCCACCAACACCCGCAAGGTCGGTGGTGTGAGTGCCTACGCCAACCTGGTGAATGGCAAGGACCTGGGCCGCAACGGCGTCGTGCTCGGCCTGAAGTACGCCTTCTAAATTCAACATCAACCGGAGACCGCCATGAAAATGGTCACCGCCATCATCAAGCCGTTCAAGCTTGACGAGGTTCGCGAAGCCCTCAGCAACATCGGCGTGCAGGGCATCACCGTCACCGAAGTCAAAGGCTTCGGCCGCCAGAAGGGCCACACGGAGCTGTACCGTGGCGCCGAGTACGTGGTTGACTTCCTGCCCAAGGTGAAGATCGAAGCGGCTGTGGACGACGGCATCGTCGACCGCGTCATCGAAGCCATCGAAAGCTCGGCCCGCACCGGCAAGATCGGCGACGGCAAGATCTTCGTGACCGCGCTCGAACAGGTCCTGCGCATCCGCACCGGCGAGACCGGCAAGGACGCGCTCTAAGAACGGCCCACCTTCTCATCGAGAACAAACATGTTGAAAAAACTCATCGCAAGTTTGGTCCTGGGCTGCGCGGTATTCGGCTTTGCCGGTACTGCCTCGGCCGAGGACGCGGCTTCGGCGCCTGTCGCCGAGGCCTCTGCGCCTGAAGCAGTTGCCCCTGCGGCAGCCCCCGCACCGGCGGCTCCGGCCGCAGCGGAGGCCGCTTCTGAGCCGGCTGCTGCTGCGCCCGTGCCCAATAAGGGCGACGTCTCCTGGATGCTCGTCTCTACCCTGCTCGTGCTGATGATGGCGGTGCCGGGCTTGGCGCTGTTCTACGGCGGTCTCGTCCGCTCGAAGAACATGCTGTCGATCCTGATGCAGGTCTTCGTCACCTTCGCGCTGATTTCGGTGCTGTGGGTCGTCTACGGCTATAGCCTGGCGTTCACCGAGGGCAATGCCTTCGTGGGCGGCTTTGATCGGCTGTTCCTGAAGGGCGTGTTCGATCCGGCTGCCGGCACGTTTGCCATGGCCGCCACCTTCAGCAAGGGTGTGGTCATCCCCGAGATCGTGTTCGTTGCCTTCCAGGCCACGTTCGCTGCCATCACCTGCGGCCTGATCGTCGGTGCTTTTGCCGAACGCGTGAAGTTCAGCGCCGTGCTGCTCTTCATGGTGCTGTGGTTCACTTTCAGCTACGCGCCGATCGCCCACATGGTCTGGTACTGGATGGGCCCGGACGCCTACACCGGTGCTGACGTGGTGGACGCCATGAACGCCAAGGCCGGTCTGCTGTGGCAGTGGGGCGCGCTGGACTTCGCCGGCGGCACCGTGGTGCACATCAACGCCGCTGTGGCGGGCCTGGTGGGTGCCTACCTGACCGGCAAGCGCGTGGGCTTCGGCAAGGAAGCCTTCACCCCGCACTCGCTGACGCTCACCATGGTGGGTGCCTCGCTGCTGTGGGTGGGTTGGTTCGGCTTCAACGCCGGCTCCGCCCTGGAAGCTGGCAACAGCGCTGCACTGGCCTTCGCCAACACCTTCTTCGCTACCGCAGCTGCGGTGCTGGCCTGGTGTGTGGGTGAAGCGCTGATGAAGGGCAAGGCCTCGATGCTGGGTGCTGCGTCCGGTGCGGTGGCTGGCTTGGTGGCCATCACCCCGGCGGCGGGCAATGTGGGCATCGTCGGTGGCCTGATCATCGGCTTCATCGCCGGCTTCGCCTGCCTGTGGGGTGTCAACGGCCTGAAGAAGATGCTGGGCGCGGACGACTCGCTCGACGTGTTCGGCGTGCACGGCGTGGGCGGCATCATCGGTGCGCTGCTGACCGGTGTGTTCAACAACCAGGCCCTGGGCGGCCCGGGCCTGGTGACTGACTGGGTCACCGTGACCGTGGGCAGCAATGACGTCATGACCCAGCTGCTGATCCAGGCCAAGGCCGTGGGTCTGACGGTGGTGTGGTCGGCGGTCGTGTCGTTCATCTCCTTCAAGATCGTCGACCTGGTCATCGGTCTGCGTGTGCCGGAAGAAGAAGAGCGCGAAGGCCTCGACATCACCGCGCACGGCGAGACGGCTTACCACGCGTGATCTGTCACGTTGCTGCAACAGCCTGAAAGGGGCCGCCTCGTGCGGCCCCTTTTTATTTGCCGGGAACGCCTTGCAAACTACCGGGTTACCCCCATGATGGATGCCTAGGTTGCAACCCTCCGAAGAGCACGCCCATGGTCCCCCACCTCGTGACGGCCCTCACCGGCCCCATCAACGAACTCGAAGCCCGCGTGCTGGAATCGATGCCAGCGATCGAACGCTGGTTCCGGCTCGAATGGATGGAGCACACGCCGCCGTTCTACACCTCGGTGGACCTGCGCAATGCCGGCTTCAAGCTGGCGCCGGTAGACACCAACCTCTACCCCGGCGGCTGGAACAACCTCACCCCCGAAATGCTGCCGCTGGCGGTGCAGGCGGCCATGGCGGCCATCGAGAAGATCTGCCCAGAGGCCAAGAACCTGCTGCTCATCCCCGAGCGGCATACTCGCAACGGCCACTACCTCACCAGCGTGGCACGGCTCAAGCAGATCTTCACCCAGGCCGGCTTGAATGTGCGCCTGGGTACGCTCGACCCCGATATCAACACGCCTACCGACCTGCCCCTGCCCGACGGAGGCCATCTCACCGTCGAGCCGTTGGTGCGCACCGAGCGGCGCCTGGGCCTGAAGGACTTCGACCCCTGTACGGTGCTGCTCAACAACGACCTGTCAGCGGGCATTCCCGGCATCGTCGAGAGCCTGCATGAGCAGTACGTGTTGCCACCGCTGCATGCCGGCTGGTCGGTGCGGCGCAAGACCAACCATTTCCAGGCCTACGAGGAAGTGGCCAAGAAATTCGCCAAGCTGCTGGGCATGGACCCGTGGCTGATCAACCCCATGTATACCCAGTGCGGCAAGGTTGATTTCCAGGATGCCGCCGGCCTGGAATGCATCAAGAGCAACACCGAGGCGCTGCTGGGCAAGATCCGCCGCAAGTACAAGGAATACGGCATCAACGAGAAGCCGTTTGTCGTCATCAAGGCCGACAACGGCACCTACGGCATGGGCATCATGACCGTGCACGACGCCAAGGAACTCGACGACCTCAATCGCCGCACCCGCAACAAGATGAGTGTCATCAAGGACGGTCAGGAAGTCACCGAGGTGATCATTCAGGAGGGCGTGCCCACGATGGAGCGCATCAACGGCGCTGCGGCTGAACCGGTGGTCTACATGATGGACCGCTACGTGGTGGGCGGCTTCTACCGCGTGCACAGCGAGCGCGGCGTGGACGAAAACCTCAACGCTCCCGGCGCCGAGTTCGTGCCGCTGAGCTTTGCCGAAAGCGGCCACCTGCCGCGTCCGGGCGAGAAGCCCGGTGCCAGCGTGCCCAACCGCTTCTACATGTACGGTGTGATCGGGCGCTTGGCCATGCTGGCGGCAGCCTATGAGCTGGAAGCCACCGATCCGGATGCCGAACAATACGAGTGACTGAATGACGGCATCAGGCCACCGGGCCGTTGGCGCGACCCGGGGGCCAGGGCCTTACTTGCCGGCGTCCGGCAGCTCGATCTTCACGGCCAGCACTTCCAGGTTGTCCTGGCGTTCAAGCTGAACCTTGATGTCGTCGGCGTTGATGTGCACGTACTTGCTGATCACGGCCAGCAGCTCGCGCTGCAGCGCGGGCAGGTAGTCGGGGCTGCGGCCGCGGTCATTGCGCTCATGCGCCAGGATGAACTGCAGGCGCTCCTTGGCCACATTGGCCGAGGCGGGCTTCTCGCCCAGGAAGAAGGAGAGGAATCCCATGGCGGTTCACTTCCCCCCGAAGATGCGCTTGAAGAAGCCGGGCTTCACGGCCTCGATGAAGCGCATTGGGCGCTCTTCGCCCAGGAAGCGGGCGATCACGTCCTGGTAGGCCTCGGCCACGTCAGTGCCCTTGTTGTGGATCACCGGGGTGCCTTGGTTCGAGGCCTGCAGCACGGCTTCGCTTTCCGGGATCACACCGATCAGCGGCGTGCGCAGGATCTCGTGGATGTCTTCCAGGCTCAGCATCTGCCCGCCTTCCACCCGGTTGGGGTTGTAGCGGGTGATCAGCAGGTGTTCCTTCACCGGCTCGCGCCCGTCAATGGCGCGCTGGGTCTTGCTGTTGAGCATGCCCAGGATGCGGTCGCTGTCGCGCACCGAAGAGACTTCGGGGTTGGTCACCACGATGGCCTCGTCGGCAAAGTGCATGGCCATCAGCGCGCCGGTTTCGATGCCGGCGGGTGAGTCGCAGATGATGTATTCGAAATCCAGCTCGGCCAGTTCGGCCAGCACGCGGCCCACGCCCTCTTGCGTGAGGGCATCCTTGTCGCGCGTCTGCGAGGCGGCCAGCACGAACAGGTTTTCGCACTGCTTGTCCTTGATCAGCGCCTGCCCCAGCTTCACCTCGTTCTGGATCACGTTGATGAAGTCGTAGACCACGCGGCGCTCGCAGCCCATGATCAGGTCGAGGTTGCGCAGGCCGACGTCGAAGTCGATCACTGCCGTCTTGTGGCCGCGCAGGGCCAGGCCGGTGGCAAAGCTGGCGCTGCTGGTGGTCTTGCCCACGCCGCCCTTGCCGGAAGTCACCACGACGATCTTGGCCATCGAGTCAGATCCTTTCAATTGATTCAGTCACCGGGGTGCACGCACCCCGAATACAGACAACGACACCGCCCCTCCCGGCCAACGGCCAAGGGGCGATCAAAACTTCAACGCATCCATCAGCAGCTTCTCGCCTTCGAGGCGGATCTGCGCGGGCTTGCCCAGCACTTCGGCGGGCAGCGGGTTTTCAGTGGTGCGGTAGATGCCGGCGATGGAGATCAGCTCGGGCTCCATTGTGGTGGCGAAGATGCGCGCACCGGTGTAGCCGCGGGCGCCGGCAATGGCGCGGCCACGCAGCGGGGCGTAAACATGGATGCTGCCGTCGGCAATGACTTCGGCGCCGTGGTTCACCGCGGCAAGCACCACCAGATCAGCGCCCTTGGCGTAGACCTGCTGGCCCGAGCGTAGCGGCTTGTCGATGATCACGGTGGGGTTGGGCGAGGCAGGTACGGGTACTTCCACCTGCACCTCGCGGATCACTTCCTGCAGCACGGGCGGCTGGGGCCGGGGTTCTGGGCGGTTGGGCGCATCGGGCGCCACGCTCAGGCCGGCGGTGCGGGCGGCCGCACATTGCTGCAGCGTGCCGCCGCGCACGGCCAGTGGCTGCATGCCGTGGCGGCGCAGCAGGGCCAGCAGCGTGGGGAAGTCGACGTCGGCCTCGTCCAGCGGCAGGGTGGCCTGGAACTCGCTGTCGGCCGCCTCGGCCTCGGGGCGCGCCACG
>Ga0209066_10002113_pt1 | contig 24914 bp, 22 predicted proteins | sample All_14_2_FD_187198 | JGI IMG/M metagenome (GOLD analysis project Ga0209066, IMG submission 187198) | Freshwater microbial communities in response to fracking from Pennsylvania, USA - Allegheny Zone_MetaG_DW_15 (SPAdes) (version 2) ... | reverse complement strand
CCGAAGCGATGGCCGAACGCGGCTTTGATCGTTATGTGCCGAGTTCGGTGCTGGTCACCGGCTTCGACATCATTTTCTTCTGGGTCGCGCGCATGGTGATGATGACCGACCACTTCACCGCGCAGGTGCCGTTCAAGCACGTCTACATCACCGGCCTGGTGCGTGATCGCGACGGCCAGAAGATGTCGAAATCGAAGGGCAATGTGCTCGATCCCATCGATCTGATCGACGGCATCGCGCTGGATGATCTGGTCACCAAGCGCACTGCTGGGCTGATGCAGCCGCAGATGGAAGCCAAGATCGAGAAGGCCACGCGCAAGGAGTACCCGGACGGCATCCCCGCCTTTGGTGCCGACGCGCTGCGCTTCACCTTCGCCAGCCTCGCCACGCATGGTCGCGACATCAAGTTCGATCTGCAGCGCTGCGAGGGCTACAAGAACTTCTGCAACAAGCTGTGGAATGCCGCGCGCTTTGCCCTGATGAACTGCGAAGGCGCGCAATTCAGCGGACTGCCGCAACCGCAGAGCGATGCCGAGCGCTGGATTCTGGCGCGGCTGGATCGAATGATTCGCGAAGTGCACACGCAGTTCGACGCCTACCGCTTCGACCTCGCCTCGCAGGCGATGTACGAGTTCACCTGGAACGAGTTCTGCGACTGGTTCCTCGAATTCGCCAAACCCGCCTTCGGCAGTGATGACGCCGCCTTGGCGCAAAGCACCCGGCACACCTTGCTGCATGCGCTGGAAACCCTGCTGCGCGCCCTGCATCCGCTGATTCCCTTCGTCACCGAGGAAATCTGGCAATACGTCGCGCCCAAACTGGATCGTGCCGCCGCCAGCATTTCCAGCCAGTCCTATCCGCAGCCCAGCGAGACCGACTACGGCGCGGCGGAAGCCGACATCGAATGGCTCAAGCGCATCGTCAGCAGCCTGCGCCAGATTCGCAGCGAGCTGGGCCTGTCGCCTGGTCGCGCGGTGCCCTTGTTGCTGCTCGGCGACAACGCCAGCGACCGCGATCGCATTCAGCGCTTCAGCGCCCAGATCGCCTTCCTGTGCCGACTCGACTCCAGCCAGTGGCTGAGCAGCGAGAACGACGTGCCCGCCGCCGCACCCGCCATCGTCGGTGACTTGCGCCTGTTCATTCCGCTCGAAGGACTGGTCGATCTGGGCGCCGAGCGCACACGCCTCGACAAGGAGATCAAGCGCATCGAAGTCGAGATCGCCAAATGCCAGGGCAAGCTCGGCAACGACAACTTCGTTGCCAACGCCCCGGCCGAGGTCGTGACTCAGGAACGCCAACGTCTGAGCGACTTCAGCACCCAGCTCGGCGGCCTGCGCCAACAACGCCAGCGGCTGGGCTGAAGATCGTGAGCACGCTCAAGCTGCTGCACAACCCACGCTGCAGCAAGAGCCGGGAAGCCCTGGCCTTGCTGCGCGAACACGGCATCGAACCGGCGATCATCGAGTACCTGAAAACGCCGCTCGATATCGCGACGCTGCAGGCGCTGTGCACAGCTCTGCAGCGTGAACCGGTTGATCTGATTCGCTTCAAGGAAGACACCGCGAAGCAACTCGGTCTGCACCCCGGCGACACGCGCCCGCGCGAGGAATGGCTGCAACACCTCGTCCAGTATCCGGTGCTGCTGGAACGCCCCATCGCCTGGCAAGGCGACAGCGCCGTCATCGGACGACCGACCGAGGCGCTGGCGGCGTGGTTGGATACGCGGCGGCACTGATTGGCCTGTCGCCCGAATCGAGAAGTCCATACGTCTACTCAGGCGCAACTCGCCGTTTCAGCAAACCCCAGCGCTCCCGACCAGCCCGTCATACCCGCAAACGCGGGTAGCCCACCCTCGCAGCGCTGGTCCGCACCGCCGGACCAACGCCACGCCGACACCGACCTATCGACCTCAAGTCACTCCGCCGCTGGCTTCACCGCCTCACGCGTGTAGACGATGCGCTGGGTGCCACCGCCACAACTGCCGACCTCCTGGCGCTCTGCCACGTCCGCCGGTTCGACGATCTCCAACTGATAGTGCTGCACGCCTTTGGCATCCAGCTTGGCCGCGATCTCCGACTTCAGTTCTTCGCAGTCTTTAGCCGCCATGGCGGTACCCGACAGCATCAACAACACGAACAACGCGCTCACAGTTTTCATTCTTCTTGCTCCCGATTGAAGTGGTGCAGAGTGATCCAAGGATCTGCGGCTTGGGTACGTGGCGGCACGCTCGCAGCGGACATTCACGACGGAAGTGAGTGCCGACTCATTCCGCGTCTGCGCAAGCCCGCAGCGCCGACACATCGCCAGCCACAATCTGCGCAAGGCAGCGGGTGATCTTGCCGACAGGCCAGTCCCACCAGGCAATCTCCTCCAGTGCTTTAATGGTCTCGTCAGGGAAGCGCATGCGAATGATCTTCGCGGGGTTGCCACCGACAATCGCATAGGCGGGGACATCGGCGACAACCACCGAACGCGTGGAAACAATTGCGCCATTGCCGATCTTGACGCCCGGCATGACCAGACTCTCGAAACCCATCCAGACGTCGTTGCCAATGACCGTGTCGCCCTTGAACGGCAACTCACCGGACTGCGGCGCCGCCACCTCCCATCCGTTGCCAAAAATGTAGAACGGATAGGTGGAGATGCCAGACATCTGGTGGTTGGCGCCGTTCATGATGAATTTCACGCCACGAGCCAGCGCGCAGAACTTGCCAATGATCAGGCGATCACCAATGAACGGAAAATGGTAGAGCACATTGCGCTCGAAACCCTCCGCGTCCTCGGGATCGTCGTAGTAGGTGAAATCACCGACCAGAATGTTCGGGTTGCGGATCGTGTTCTTGATGAAACACACCTGCGCAAAGCCTTGCAGCGGATGCAGGGTGCAAGGATCCGGTCCATTCATGCGATTGCCTCCTCATTGCCGAAATGCAAAATCCTGTGATGGTGAATCTGACATCCGGCCATCGTCATTCATACGCTGTCGAGCAACAAGCGCTCGCTGGCATGCCATTCGTCGGTCACCAGGATCGTCGCCGATGTAGCATCGGCGATCTGCAGGAACCGACTTCGCAGGGAAAGACTTTCACGCATCAAGGTCGCTATGGCAGCCGTTGCGCTGTCCAAGGACAGGCAAACCATGTCGTCCTGCTGGCGGACGCGCGCCCAGAAACAGCCGACGGCGACCGTTCCGGGCGGGCACACAGCAATGTCCCCATGCTCGGCCTGAAATGCCAACAGCGGTGGATCGGGTGGGAAGGCCAAAGTGATGCATTCGCTCGCACCCGGCGTGGATCGCAATCGGCCCATCAGGGAAATCAACGCCTCCTCTGGTGAGAGGTCCGCGCTGGCCGGAACGAAGCAAGTCGCCAGCGCACGAAGCAGATCCAGCCACCGCGCGACAGACACGTTGATGTCATAGCTCAAGCTGCGCGACATGGACCCGACCTTGCTGCCTTCGAGCGCAACAGTATCGGTCCACACGAGGCCAAGGTCACGGCGCTCTCAAGGCGAGATACGAAACACGCCCTGCTCTGCCTTCTTGCCCAGTTCCCAAACCAGTTCGCGCTCCGGGTGTCCTTCCGGGAAGGCGCGCTGGTACTCGGGCCAGGCTTGCTTCCATGCCGATAGCGCGACGGCGTGATCACCCTCGCCCAATGCCGCTTGGGCGAGCAGTGCGTACGCCTCGGCGCGGCGCATGGCGACGAACTCGTCGGGCTGGGATTCGATCAGGGCAACGGCTTGCGTGAAGACGCGTGTCGCGTCGGCGAACTGTTCGGCACGCAGGTAGACCCAGGCCTGCTGACGGAGGAAGTTCTCGCGCGCCGACGCGGCTAGATCAGGGGCGAGCAACGATGCGGCGGCCTTGTCCAGCACGCTGAAAGCGAGGTCGAAATCGCCCTGTTTCGACAGAGCGCCCGCAACGCTGCCCAGCACATCAATGCGCTGCGAATCGCTCACTTGCGGATCACCGCACAGGGCCTGCACCTCAGTGGCGACGGCACGCAAGGCGCTACGCTGGGTCGGCAGTTCCAGCGAGAACGCCAACAGCTTGAGCAGACTGAGCCGATTCGGCGCGGAGGAATCCGTCTCCTCGCGCTGCGCCTGCAATGCGGCGCGCAGCACCGGCACTGCCGCCTGCGCCTGATCTTGATTCAGCAAGGCATGACCGATATCGCCCAGCGATTGACGCAGCAGCAGCGGATCGTCAGCGTGACGCTGCTGCAGTCGGGTGGCGGCCGCCAACAACAGGTCGACCGTGCGCGGCTCGTGGCCGCTGTATTCCGTAGGCACAGCGCCACCGATCACGTCCAGCAGCGCGCTCAAACGCGCTTCTGCACGTGCTGCCGCCTGCTCTGCACGTTGCGCCTGACGCAAGGTGCTGACGACGCCGAGCACCGCCACCAACAACAATCCCACGACCACCGACAAGGCACGTCGATGACGCCAGATCCGCCAGCGCCACTGCCGCGCAAACCCGCCCGTTCCGCTGCGCAGCGCGCGGTCATGCTGCAAGTCGTGCAAGTCATCCAGCAAGGCGGCAACCGAGGCATAGCGGCGTTCGGGTGATTTCTCCAGACAGCGCACCAGCAAGGCTTCCAACGCACGCCGACGCCAGCCCGTCGGGGCGTTGCACAATGGCAGTTGCGCGGGCAGACGTCGCACGGGTCCATGCAGAATCCGCTCCGCCCAGAGCAGAGACTTGCCAGTCAGCTCCGCGTGCGGCGACTCGCCGCTCAACAGCTCGAACAACAGCACGCCCAAGGCATGGATGTCAGTCGCCGTGGTCGCCGGTTGACCCAGAATCTGCTCCGGCGCGGCGTATCGCCAGGTCAACAGACGCTGCCCGCTCTGGGTCAGATCGTCGGCGGCGTCATCCAGACCCTTGGCGATCCCGAAGTCGAGCAGCTTGGGCACACCATCGCGGGTCAGACGGATGTTCGACGGCTTGATGTCACGATGCACCACCAGATGTCGATGCGCATAGTCCACGGCGTCCGCCACTTGCCGAAACACCGCCAGCCGTGCGGCATACTCCGGCGTTCGCGCGATCCATTCCGCCCATGACGCGCCGTCGACCAGCTCCATCGCCAGCCAGGCTTGTCCCTGCTCACCGATTCCGCCATCGATCAGCCTCGCGATGTTCGGATGATCGAGGCGCGCCAACAGTTGGCGTTCCTGCGCAAAGCGCGCCTGCTGCACGCCATCCAGACGCGAAGCGCGCAGGCGCTTGAGGGCCACGACCTGCGTGAACTCGGCACCGACACGCTCGGCGCGAAAGACATCCGCCATGCCGCCCGCGCCAATGCACTCGCGCGCCTGAAACGCGCCAAAGCGTGGCAGCGTCATCGCCGATGCCTGCAGGTCGTCCGCGTTCAGATGACCCAGCAGTCCCTGCAACTGCGCGGCGAAGACGGCATCGCGTTGCTGCCAGTCAACGAGCGCCTGCTCGCGGTCCTCGTCGGACAACTCACACAAGGCGTGAAACGCCTCGCGCAGGCGCTGAAACGCCGCATTCGGCGCCCCGCTCACGCGACGTCCAGTGCCTGCCGCAACCAGGCCTTCGCCATCGCCCAATCGCGGTACACGGTGCGCTCGTCGACCTCCAGCAGATTCGCGACCTCCAGCACTTCCAGCCCGCCGAAGCAGCGCCACTCGACAATCTGCGCCATGCGCTCGTCATGTTGCGCCAAGGCTTTCAGCGCGTCATCCAGCGCGGCAAGGTCTATATCGGCCTCGATGGGCAGATGCAACAACTCCACCCATTCGACCTGCTGCCATTGCCCGCCACCCCGCTTGTCGCGCTGCTGCGCCCGCGCACGGTCCACCAGCACCTGCCGCATCAACTTGCTGGCCGTGGTGAACAGGTGTTTGCGGTTTTGAATGTCAACCTGGCGCGCGCCGAGCAGACGCACGAACACATCATTCAGCAACGCCGTCGGTTGCAGGGTGTCGTGATGCCGATGACCGCGCAACTCCTGCGCAGCAAGCTGCCGCAACTCGGCGTAAACCTGCGGCAACAGCACCTCCAGCGCGGAGGCATCGCCCTCGTGCCAACGGCGCAGCAGGTGAGTGATGTCGTCGGACATGGGCCGGGAAGGAAGGAAAGTCGACGTCAGTGTAGCGAAACGCCGCTGACCACCGCAGGCAGCGCAGGAACGGATGTCTGGCACCCAAGAATCGCCACTCGGCGAACGCGATTTACGCGCGATGGGTCAGCCAGACCGTCGGAAGATGCTACGGATCACCACGCTCGCCTTGCGGACGCATCCGTTCGTGGCCGAAGCGTTGACGGAACGCGTATGCGGCATCGCTTCCGGGTGACGTGCGCGGGCAGTGACCGGGTAACTCAATGGGAACAGGGATTCCCGACGAACCCAAGGGTCGTCGGCGCGCGTCTTTCATCAGGCATGCCGCTGGCCGTTGCAATTGAGGGCAGCAAGAGTGCGAGAGTACCGCCGAGTAACGGCGCTCCAAGGGAAGAGATACTCAAGCTCAACACTATGTCTCCGCAAACTACGGCGTGATCTCTCGGGCTGGCTGCGAGGGCGTCATCTCTCCGATGTAGTAGATGCCGTGGAAGCCGTCCTTCGGTGACATGTCGTACTCGATTCGCCACTTCCACTGTGGGTCTACGCTCGGCCAATCGTAGATGCCACACGGTGCTGGGGGGCGGCAAACCCACACTTTGCCTCCCGACTGTGACGACCGCAACACAGCGACCGAGTGACCTGCAGATTCCAGTCGTTCTGCAAATGACTCGGATGCACCGCGCTCATCCTTCGGCCGTACGCGAGCGTGGTAGTTTCCGATCTGCACGATGGGCGTGGCGTCTGGATGAGCTATCAGCGCAGCCATAAACCGCTGCGCCATATGCTCATCCCTATTCACTTGCCTGGAAGTGTCCCAAGGTACATCCAGCGTGACGACCTCAATTGATCGCCCTTCATCGCGCAACTCACGAATGCGATCAAGAAGTTTGATCATGCCTTTAGAAGACCGCCCATCTTGGATCTCCGATTGCCAGATAGGCCCGCGCAGCAGCGTGGCCAAGCGTTCCTTCCGCGAAGCCGACGACGTTAGGTAACGCCCCACTCGCCCCTGCTCCTCGTCCGGAAGCTCGATGGCGAGCAGCACGTTGTAGTTGACACTCAACATGCAAACGGCCTCGGCAACAAACTGGGGAGACTCCTGCGATCCATGCACCTCGCCGAAGATGATGGTCGAATCCTCCGGCAGTGACGACAGCCCGTCGATGTTGGAGCAGGATTGTGAGTTTGTAGCGCTCGCAGCGAACATAAGAAGAGCGAGGAGAGCCATCGGCAATATTCCAATTGGAGCCATGAGAACTGAGGCTTCAGGTTGTAGTCGTTCCGCACTGAATTGGTGCGGCAATGCGTGACCGGTCAGCAAAGCCAGTCGTTCACGCAATCTACCGTTAGTTCGGATCGACTTCGCAGTCGTCCGCATTGTGTGTGTTGGGGTCGTTCTTGCCAAGAATGGTTTTGCCATTCATGGCGTCGATGACGTTTGCAAAGCGATCGGGGTGCTGGGCGTGGCCGCTTGCGCGCCGTCCGTGTTTCTGGCGTGTCGTGTCCAGCCGTCTGCGACGGACCAGGTGCTCACGCGCACCTGGCCGGATTCGCGCAACGCTGCCGGTATTGCGTGCACCGACTTGGGCTTCGATCTGATCCGGCAGTCGATGCCACACTCAGGGCAGGCAGGCCTCGCCCTCGAAGCCATCGCGGAAGGTGCGCGCTTCGCTGCCGTCGAGAATCTGCACATCCATCTGCGCGAAAGGCAAGATAGCCGCGCCGATCACGTTGTTGAGATTCAGGCGGAAGTGTTCGTTCGATTCGCTGAGGGCGTCACTGAAGATCGGCACCGTGATCGACTTGGCGGCGAGATCGCCCGGTGCCCACTGCAGGACCTGATTCGCGGGAGCAGTGTAGTCGGCATCGACGCTGGCCGTTCCCGTGCTATGCGCCAGTTCGACGCTGACACTGGCGACGCCGCCGCTGGGCCGCTCGATCTGGATCACGGCATCGCTGCCTTCCAGCGCACTGAAACGACAACTGCGGAAGCCGATCTGCTCCGGGCCGGGATCGGTGACCGTGTGCGTGGTGGTGGCGGTGATGTCGCCGCCAGTCGCGCTGGCAAACGCGCCCTGCAGGCTGCGATAGGTGGCGGTGAGGGTTCGATTGGTGCCGGTCACCACCGGGACCATCTGGCAACTGCCGATGCTGGTGAGCGGCGTGCTGCTCGGCGCGAGGACGATCTGGCAGGTGGTCGCGGGCGAGGTGTTCATCGACACGTCCACGATTCCATTCGGCTTGAACGGCCCAGAGGTGGCGACCGCGGTAACCGTCACCTCGAAGGGCAATCCAGCGGGATGCGGATCGGGGCTGTCATCCACGCTGAGGTTGAGCGTGTCGAAGCTGAATTCGCTGCTGCGCCCCAGCGAATCAGTCGTCACCGCGAGCACCACGTCGTCGTCGCTCAAACTCACGCCGGGCGGCACATTCAGCGTGACCGATTGAGTTTGCTGCGCGGCGGTCGCCTCATAGACATCGCTGTCCAGCAGCACTTCGCCCTCGTCACCGTCGGCCTTGTAGAAGTCCACGCGCAGCGGGTAGGCGCTGTTGGCCGGGGCCGAGTCGACCCGGTAGCTCACATCGAACGAATTCCCATTGACCTGAAACGCACTGATTTGTGGCGAATTCTGCTGTTGATTGGCGCCGCCGTCTTGATCGTCGACATCATTTGGTGTGCGCCCGAACGCGACGCCGCCACCGACCGTCGCGGTGGGAAAATCCAGACCGATGCCGGCGTTTCCCAGCATCGAATTGCCGACGAACTCGACAAACGTACTTACCGTTCCATTCGGCAGCACCACGGCTGCGCCTTTCGATCCCGTCGAGGTGTTGACGAAAGCCCCGGCAAACACATTGCCTTCGCCCGGTGCCAGACCACCGATCTGCAGGATCGGCACGCGCGCGCTGTTGCCCAGACTCACGGTGATGTGATCACCCTCCACACCGACCACTGAACCATCCACGCCCAGACCGAAGACGTTGCCTTGCACCAGCGCACGCTCGGTCATGACGCGCGAAATCGAGAACGCCAACATGTCGCGAAAATTGCCTCCGAAAAGTCGGGGCGCTCTGGCGAAGCGGTTGTCCCGCACTTGAATATCGGGTGTTTGAAAGCTGTCGTCGCCAGCGCTGATGCTCACCGGATCGCGCAGTGGCAAGCCAGTGACGCCATCAGGTGCCAAACCGATCAGATTGCCTTGCAACAGCAAAACGGCACGCTCACCGCTGGCACTATTGGCGCGCAGACTGACGTTGCCTCCTCCCGCCAAAGCGGGCGAACTAGCGTCGCGGCCTCCCCCCGCGATCACATTGCGATCCGCCGCAGCGGGCCCGCCGATGCGGATCGACCGGGTGAATCCGGATAGGCCCAGCGCATTGCACGAGGCGGTGAATTCGGGGGACTGCCCTCGCGCGTCGACGCAGAACCAGTTGCCACGGTGATCGTGGTGCAAGCCACCGGAGATCAAGGCAGCCCCGGGTGCAAACAGGGCAAGACCGCGAACACTGAAGACGCGATCAGACTGCACGCTGAACATCGGCGTTGCCAGGCTGGCAAATCCAGCGCTGGTGATCTCGATCTTTAGCGCCGCGTTGTTGGCGCCCGGCGCCGGAATGCTGTTCGCTTGCGCACCGGCTTGGGTATAGCCGTCGATGTTGAGCGATTGCGATACGGATAGTCCGGAAGTGAGGGCAATCCGGCAGATTCCAGCCGCATCGCAACCTGTATCCGCGGCGGGAATATCGAAGTGAATCGAGTCCACGTCCGGTGCTGAATTTGCCGTCGCAATCGCGCCACGCAGAGAGCAGTCCGCCGCTGCCGCGGTGCAGGCCGAGAGTGCGACATCGGTTGTGGTATCGACCACAAATGTGGCGGCCATCGCCGGTCCACTGGCGAGGCACAGCATCGAAAGCGAGGCACGGAATGCTCGGATCGCGCCGGAATCGCGCACGGCCTTTGCAATGACGAGTAAGGAAGAACCGGAAATATGCCGCGTTGTTCGCTTCATGAGGCCGCTCCTGGGGTGCCGTGTGGAATCCGGCGGCAGCGCCGCCTGATCCAGTAAACCCCATTCGAATCGAAACCCCGCCAACACAGCGCTGCGGCAGGCGGCTTGAAACTCAGTGCGGCGCCACGGGGAATCGATAGTGCCCGGTGATCTCGAAGGCAAACAGCAGGTCCTGCTCCTGCGTTCCGGCACCGATGTTGTGCAGGATCAGCGGCACACCGACGCGATTGTGGCGATCCGACACCAGGCCGATATGCGGCAGGCCGTTCGACAGACGCCAGGTGACAATGTCGCCGGGTTGGTAGTCCTCGGCATCTGCCGTGACGGGCAGTCGTTCGCCGTGACGGGTGAAAAAGGTCTGCAGGTTCGGCACACGACGGTGATCGATATTGCGATCGGTAGCGCGCAAGCCCCATAGCTTGGGATAGACATCGAAGTGCTGGCGCATGTCTTCATGCACGCGCTGCTGCAGATCGACACCCAGCACGCGATAGGCGCGGATCACCACATCGGTGCAGACGCCGGTCGCTGGATCGACATCGCCACCGGGATAGTCGAGCCGCCGATAGGCCGGGTTGTAACCGACCGTCACACCTATCTGCTCGCGTGCCGCTTGCGGCAGGCTCAGGCTGCTTGCCTGAGTCGTCGACAGCGCACAAAGCAGGCACCACCCCATTGCGGCAAGCGATCGCATGGTCGATCTCCCGAAAAGCCCGTGTGCACGCTAACCCAAGCCAGACGCCACGACCGCCAGTCTCAACTGTGTCGTTGCGCCAGCGCTCAGCCAGGAGCCTGACGGACTCGAAAGGGAATCGACTGCAAATCCGTCTGGACGGTCCATTTTTCGCCGCTTCCTTGGGCAAGAGTTCAACTATTGCCCTGCGAATCCGGCAAAAACTGGCCTCGCCCAGCCGAATTTTCGCTTCGATTCTTCAAGTCCGACAGGCTCCAAGCGCGGTGTCAGGTGCCGACCGATCCGACGTATGTGCCCTCATTCCTGATTTCTGGTGTATCTCGGCATGAAGACACGTCACACGTGGATCGGTCTGGCTTTAGCCATAACGACACCGACCTGGGCCCTGGATGCCGTCGTGGGCGATGGCACGCCCGCCTCCTGTGGCGAGTTCGCCTTTGAGCAGGCCTTGGCAACGGTGCAGAACAGCGGCGGCGGACGGGTGAGTTTCCAATGCGGGCCAGATCCCCAGTTCATCGCATTGAGTTCACGCAAGACGCTACTGGCGGGCACGATCATCGACGGTGGCGGGCAGGTCACGTTCACGGGTCTGAACACCACCGGTCTGTTTGCCGTTCCGGATGCGCAGACGAGCGTCGAACTGCACCATCTGGGGCTGACACAAGGACGCGCAGTCAACGACTACGGCGGCGCGATTCAGCTCGGTGCCAACAGCACGCTGCGTTTACTCGACACCCAGATCTCGCAGTGCGCGGCAGACTTCTCCGGCGGTGCAATCCACACCCAGGCCGGCAGCACCCTGCAAGTCGAAGATAGCTACATCGCCCAGAATCAGGCAGGCAACGGCGGCGCGATTGCGGCAAATGGCAATGTGCAACTGATCGACAGTCTGATCGCTGGCAATCTCGCGACGCTGGATCAAGGTGGCGGTGTACAACTCTGGTTTGGCCAGTTGCGCGCACAGGGCACGCGCTTTTCTGTGAACGCCGCCGTCAACGGCGGGGCGTTGTTGTTGCGAGGCAGCTCCGCAGAGCTCATCGATTCGAGTTTCGACGAAAACACCGCCAGCGAGCGCGGCGGGGCCATCGCGCTGTATGAAAGCGCGGCCTTGCAGGGCAGCTACCTGCGTTTCACCGACAACCATGGCGGCATGGGCGGCGCGCTGCATCTAGGCGGATTCGATGCGGGCGTGGCCGGTGAGCCGTCGCCCTCGGCGATGGTCGTCATCGATAACGCCACCTTCAAGCGCAACGATGCCGACGACGGCGGCGCCGCCTACATCGAAGGTCCGAACCCGCTGAATGCTGGCGGCTATGGACTGATTTGGACCACCGACAGCGCCTTCGTGGACAACCTTTCACGCGGCCACGGTGGTGCGGTACTCAGCTTCGGTCAGGCGCGTTTCACCGACACCCACTTCACGGCCAATGAGGCGGAACAAGGTGGCGCGTTGTCGCTGCTGGGCGGCTATGTCGCCAGTCTGCCAATGCAATGGGGATTCACCGCCATGGAGCGGGTGCGCTTCGACAGCAATCACGCCAACATGAATGGCGGCGCGATCTTTGGTGGCGGTGTCCCGGTCTTTGATCAAGTCCAATTCGTGCGCAACCACGCCGATCAAACGGGTGGCGCCATCGCCGTGACGAGCCCCATGCCGGTGATCACGCAGTCCAGTTTCCTCGACAACAGTGCGCAGATTCACGGCGGTGCGATCAACATTCGCAATGGCCATCAGGAACTCCTGAACCTGAGCTTTTCCGGCAATCAGGTCATCGACCCCGCCGGTAGCGGAAGTGATATCCACGTTTACGGCGATCGCACGATCAGCAGCTCAGCGCGCCTGACCCATGTCACCGTGATTGGCAGCGACAGCGATGGTGGCGCGGCGTTGGCGGTATCGGTCATCGGCGGGCAAGCATGGCTCTACAACAGCGTCATCGTCGGTGCGCCGGGCGAATTCGCCTGCGGCTCGGTCAACATCACCTCCGACGGCGGCAACGCCGTGCCCGCCGATTGCAGCCCGCAAGCGCCGTCCGATCAGGTCATCACCACCTTGGCGGACCTGCAGCTCTCCGCGCTGAGCAACCAGGGCAGCTTCACTGCAGGGTTTGTTCCCCATGCGGACAGTGCGCTACTGGATGCGGTCGACTGCCCACTTGAGCGCGGCGTCGATCAACGCGGCTTCACCACACCGGTGGATGCGAATGGCGACGGCACCGCGCGCTGCGATATCGGTGCCATCGAACGTCGTCTCAACGAACCCGCAGCGAATTTCGCCACGTTCCGCGACGGCTTCGAGTAGCCACGCATTCACTCCACCCATCCATCCGTGTCAGGTCCGCACGAATAGCACGTACGTGCCGACAACCCTCTGTCTGGAGCTCGCCATGCGTTTTGCCCTGTTACTATGTCTAACCTTGCTTGCGGCCTGTCAGCCCGAGTCGATACCGACACCCAGTGCGACGACACCAAGTACCGCTGCCACGCCATCGAAAGCGGCCAACCATCTGCGCATGAAGGTCGACGGCGTGAGCTGGGAAGCCGACCACGACATATTCGGTGCGGTACATCCGAATGGCTACGACAAGGCGGTTCTGGTGGCCGGGAGCCTCGGTCCCAAGGATGGCAACGAGCAGACTTTCAATCTCAATCTCTACGGTATCGATGCGCCAGGCGTGATCAGCGTACAGACCGGCAATCCGCAACAGCACGTCGCGCAACTGGCGAACCAGACCCCAGAGCGCTTTCTGAGCGGCGGACCGATGGGCTTCGACATGCAGGTCGAGATCGTCGACATGCAGGCCGCACCGACGCGGCTGCGTGTGCGCTTCGCCGGCACCTTGATGGGTAACGACAGCCACGCGGTGAAGATCACCGATGGCGAATTCAGCTATAGCGAGTAAGCCACCATGCGCATAGTCAATCGCTGTCTGCTGGCATTGCTGGCTTCGAGCCCCGCCACTTGGGCGGCCACGTTTACGGTCGACACCGGCAGCGATGCCGCGCTGTCGGATTGTCAGGATGCCGTGCCTGCCGACTGCAGCCTGCGCGGTGCGATTCTCGCTGCCAATGCTGCCCCGGATGCGGACCGCATCGAATTCGACCTTCCCGACACCGATGCCTCCTACCAGGCCAGCACGGCACACTGGCGCATCGATGTCGCCAGCGCCTTGCCGCTGATCGAGCAGTCGGTCGAGATCGACGGCTACACCCAACCCGGCGCGGTGGAAAACACCGTCACACCGGATGCGGGCGGCAGCAATGCGATCCTGAAGATCGAACTGCAGAACGTTTCGGTCAACCCTCTGGACGGACTCTCCAGCGGCAACAACTTCAACGCCCTGATCGTTCTGCGCGGTCTGGCGATCCACCATTTCGCCAACCAGATTGCCTACTTCAGCAGCGCGCCCAATCGCGTCGAAGGCTGCTTCCTCGGCACCGACATCAGCGGCGCGCTGGCAGCGAATGCGGGCAATCACTCGCAGAACGGCATCCGTCTGCTGGGCAACGGCAACTACGTGATCGGCGGGACGAGTGCGGCGGCGCGCAATCTGATTTCCGGTCTCTACAACGGCATCGTCTCCTACCAGACCCTCAGCAGTGTGCGCATCGAAGGCAACCTGATCGGCAGCGATGCCAGTGGCACGATCAGCATCGGCAATCGCAGCAATGGCATCAACTTCGGCAATGCGAACAATCTCGTCATCGGTGGTGCGGACCCGGCTGCCAGCAACCTGTTTGTCGGCAACGCGCTCGGCGCGATTTATCTCAGTGGCTCGGGTTCGCCGAGCGTGTTTCCCGGCACCAAAATTCTGGGAAACCGGTTCGGCACCGATGTGAGTGGCACGCTGAACCTTGGCAATGGCCTGAACCCGACCAGTCCCAGCCAGCCGCAACCCACCATCTATCTATTCGCGGGCAATCCCTGTGCGGTGCAGATCGGAGGCGATTTGCCCGGCGAGGCCAACCACATCGCCTACAGCGGTGGCGCAGGTGTCCTCGTCGGCGTGTGCGCGGAGACCCGAGTCCTGCGCAACACCTTCGCCCGCAATCGCGGCCTGCCCATCGACCTCAGCATCAGCAGCAACGCCGATGGCGCCACGGCCAACGACAGCGGCGATGCCGATAGCGGTGGCAACCGATTACAGAACACGCCCATCGTTACCGCCCTCGGCGACATCGGCGCCAACACGGTCGAACTCGACATCATGGTCGACACCGCCCCCGCCAATGCCAGCTATCCGATCCGGGTGGATTTCTACCGTGGCGAAAACTTCCAGGCCGCCGAGTGGCTGCAGACACTCAGCATTCCGCAGGCTCAAGCGCAATTGCCGCAGACCGTCACCCTGCCGCTGAGCGCGTTCGACGATCAACTGCTGCTGATGACGGCCACCGATGCCAACGGCAACACCAGCGAGTTCGGTGCCTTTGGCATTGGCGACGTGTTTGTGGACGGGTTTGAGGGTCCTTGACCCGTGCCATCGTCCAACTTTGGTTCCACGCGCCCTCCTCACCCACACGCGTGGTGCCCAATTGACTAAACGGGTAGAGCTGGGCAGCGGTTAGGCGACCACGTGGCAAAGGATCCACGCTCTGAGAGTAATTTGCAGCTGCATCAAGCACTGCTCCGTGACGAAGACTTGCCATCGGCAGAAATTCCCATAAGATAGTAATTAGTTACTAACTTGAGATTTTCCATGAACGTGCATGCAAAGCATCTTCCCGCAGAGGAGCGGCGCGCGGCGACGGTTGAGGCAGTTGTCGCCCTGGCTGGTGAGCAAAACCCCAGCCAGATCACGACGGCAGCCATCGCCCAAAGAATGGGCTTGACGCAGGGTGCCTTGTTTAGGCACTTCCCAAGCAAAGACGACATCCTCGAAGCGGTGATGGCCTGGGTCGCGGATCGCCTATTAGCGCGAATCGACTCGGCAGCGCATAGCGCCACCTCCCCACTCGAAGCACTGCAAGCGGTCTTCATAACCCACATCGAATTCGTGACGGAACATCCGGGCATACCGCGGATGCTGTTCGGCGAGTTGCAACAGCCCGCGCAAACGCTATCCAAAAAAATGGCACAGACTCTGATTCAACGTTATGGCGAACATTTGCGCCGTCTGTTCGAGGCAGGCATCGCCCATCGCGAGCTCGATGCCGATCTGGACGTTCCGGCAGCGACCGTACTTTTCATCGGCTCGATTCAGGGCTTGGTGATGCAATCGATGATTTCAGGAGATGCGACACGCGTGCGTCGGGACGCACCTGGAGTCTTCGCCATCTACCTGCAGGGCATACGGTGCAGGCCATGAGATGGCCACGCATGCAGCGACGGACACTGGCATTGGTATCAGTGATGATTCCGGTGCTCGGCCTATTCATGTACGTGGCGCTTCGATCTGGTCCATTGGCGCCCGTTGCAATTACCCTCCAAACGGTGGAGGCCCGTGCGATCACACCGGTCATCTTTGGTATCGGAACTGTTGAAACGCGCTTCAGCCATAAGATTGGCCCAACTGTTGCGGGGCGCTTAAAATGGCTGCAAGTCCAAGTTGGCGACAGCGTTTCGGCAGGTCAGTTGTTAGGCGAGATGGATGCCTCCGATATGGATGCACGCATTGCAGCGCAGCACGCCGCGATGATCAGTGCCGAAGCGCACATCCGCCAAGCGCAAGCACAGGCAACCTTCGCAACATCCCAAGCCGACCGCTACGCGCGCCTGCTGCAAACACGCGGCACCAGTGAGGAAATGGTCGTTAGCAAGCGAATGGAGCGCGATGTCGCCGTCGCAGCGTTGTCCGCAGCAGAAGCAGACGCCGGGCGTGTAGCCGCGGAACTTGCTGCTCTAAAAGCCCAGCGCGACACGCTGCGTCTGACTGCGCCAGTGGATGGTCTTATCGTTGAACGATATGCCGACCCCGGAACCACCATCGTTGCGGGACAGACCGTGGTTGAAGTTATCGAACCCTCCAGCACGTGGATCAACGCGCGCTTCGATCAAGTCAGCGCCAGGGGCCTGACTGCCGACCTGACAGCGACCATTGTCTTGCAGTCACGCGGGTCCGAGACGTTTACAGGTACCGTAAAACGTATTGAACCTCGTGCAGATGTGGTCACCGAAGAGTCCCTCGCAAAAATCGCCTTCGACTCACTTCCCACACCACTCCCCGCCTTGGGCGAACTCGCCGAAGTCACCGTACAGATAGCCACCCAGGACCCGCGACCGGTTGTTGACAATGCTGCAATCCGCAGTTTTGAAGGCAGACGCGGCGTATGGGTGCTGAGCGAGAGTGGCCTGCGATTTTCTCCAGTAGTCCTTGGACGCTCGACATTGGATGGCAAGGTTCAAGTGCTTGAAGGTCTGCTCGAAGGCGAACGCATTGTTCTCTACAGCGAGAAAGCACTCAGCCCCGACACCAGAACACACATCGTTGAGCAAATCCCCGGAGTCAATCCGTGATCAGTCTGGCAGGTCGCGACATTCTGCATTCGTGGGGAAAATTCATCTTCACGAGTTTCGGACTCGGCCTACTGATTGGTGTCACGCTCACAATGGCCGGTGTCTACCGAGGTATGGTCGACGACGGAAAAATACTTCTCGACAATAGCGGCGCGGATTTGTGGGTTGTGCAGAAAGACACGCTGGGCCCCTTCGCAGAGTCCTCCAGCATTCCCGATGACCTTTGGCGCAGCCTGCGCTCGCATCCGGGGGTCAGTGACGCAGCCAATGTCACGTATTTGACCATGCAGGTTGGAAAGGATGATCGAGACGTCCGTGCCTTTGTCGTGGGCATCACGACGGGCAAACCCGGGCGTCCGGGCTGGCCACCCCAACTGGTTGCAGGTCGCCACATCACCCGAAGTCACTACGAGGCAGTCGCCGATGTCGCGAGCGGATTCCATCTGGGCGATGTCCTCCGCATCCGTCGTCATCGCTACACCGTCGTGGGCTTGACCGCGCGAATGGTGTCATCAAGCGGTGACCCGATGATCTTCATACCGCTGCGGGACGCAAAGGAAGCGCAATTTCTGAAAGACAACGATGCCATCCTGATGCAGCGTCGACGAACGTCGGAGAACCCGGCATTCAATCGCCCAAGCGTTCCCGGGCTGTTGGATACCGTGATTGAATCCCAAACAAGCAATAGCGCTGTCAACGTCGTGCTGCTGCGAATTCAGCCCGGCCTTCAGACCGCCGACATCGCCGCATCGATCCGGCGCTGGAAAAGATTCACGGTATACGACCGCCCGCAGATGGAAGCCATTCTTATTGGCAAGTTGATCGCGACGTCATCGAGGCAAATTGCCATGTTTCTGGTAATACTCGCACTGGTCAGCGCCGCCATCGTCGCGTTCATCATCTACACGCTGACCATGGACAAGATTCGCGAAATTGCTGTTCTGAAACTGATTGGCACACGAAATCGTACGATCGCGGGGATGATCCTGCAGCAAGCCCTGGTGCTTGGTGTTCTAGGCTTCATTGTTGGAAAGATCGCAGCAACCTTCGCTGCGCCATGGTTTCCAAAATACGTCTTGCTGACACCCTTGGACTCGCTAACTGGCTTGGTCACCGTGTTGGGCATCTGCGTGCTCGCCAGCCTGATCGCAATCCGTATCGCACTGCAAGTCGACCCCGCAGAAGCAATTGGAGGATGAGCATGGCAGCCGGCGGCATTTTGATCGAGGGACTCACCAAGCGTTACGGCAGCGGGGAAAGCGCCGTCCTCGCGCTGAGAGACGTCAACATGCAGGTCGCCACCGGTGAAGTGGTCGGTCTCATCGGCCCATCAGGTTCCGGCAAAAGCACCCTACTGAAGTGCCTTGGTGCGGTCATTGACCCTAGCGCCGGGCGGATGGTGCTGGGAGACGAAGTCATCTTCGACTCCGGATGGAAAGTACGCGATCTACGAGCATTAAGGCGCGACAAGATCGGCTTCGTATTCCAAGCCCCCTACCTGATCCCCTTCTTGGACGTTACGGACAACGTTGCGCTGCTGCCCATGTTGGCAGGCGTTAGCGACGCACAAGCGCGCCAACGCGCAATGGCACTGCTCACCGCAATGGACGTCCAGCATCGCGCCAAGGCCATGCCATCGCAACTTTCCGGTGGCGAGCAACAACGCGTCGCCATCGCGCGTGGCCTTGTCAACCGTCCGCCGGTAATTCTTGCGGACGAGCCCACCGCACCGCTGGACTCGGTCCGAGCCATGTCAGTGATACGTATCCTCAATGAAATGGCCAAGCAATTTGAAACCGCCGTGATCGTGGTGACGCACGATGAAAAAATCATTCCAACTTTCAAACGGATTTATCACATCCGCGATGGCATCACACGGGAAGAAGTTGGCGAAGGCCGAGCCATTGCCTAAGTTTTCCTGTGAAGCGCTTTCCTACCAGAGGAGCAACCATGCCCATGCGTTCGAACACTTGTTTTTTCGCCCTGCTACTCGCGCTGTCTGCCGGAGTTGAAGGCGCAGACCAGCCGAAGCACCACCACGGTGAAGGGAGCACCCTTTTGCAACTCGATGCAGGGCAACGATGGAAAACCGATACGGCACTTCGCGAATCGATGGCAACCTTGCGCGTTGAATTCGTCAACCAACATCACGTGATTTATCAGGGAACTGCATCGCACGACCAATACGAGGCACTAGCAACAGCCATTGAACGCACGCTCGACAAGGTGATATCGCAGTGTCAGCTCGAGCCCTCAGCGGATGCGCAACTCCACATCATTCTTGGCAAGTTGATGGGCGCGGCAGAAAAGATGCGCCACTTGGCAGACCGACAGCAAGCAAATCTTGGCGCAATGCAGGCAATCAACGCACTGAACGACTACGCACAGCATTTCGAAGATCCAACTTTTCTTCCGCTTCATGAGTAAGCGTCAGAAAAAGTGACAGTCGGCATTCCAGAATCACCGCGCCGAACTCGGGGTGTCGCGGCAAATATGCTTGTCGGCACACAACAGGCTCGCCACACTGCGGCTTTCCCTGCGCGAGCCGCCGCCATGCCCATGTCCTCCGACTATCCCCGCGACCTGATCGGCTACGGGCGCACGCCGCCGCATGCGGATTGGCCGGGCGGTGCACGGATCGCTGTGCAGTTTGTGCTGAACATCGAAGAAGGCGGCGAGAACTGCGTGCTGCATGGTGATGCCGCCAGCGAGCAGTTTTTGTCGGAAATCATCGGCGCGGCGGCCTACCCGGATCGGCACATGAGCATGGAGTCGATCTACGAATACGGCTCACGCGTGGGTGTCTGGCGCATCCTGCGCGAATTTGAAAAACGCGGCTTGCCATTGACCGTGTTTGGCGTGGCGATGGCCTTGCAGCGCCATCCCGAACTGACCCAGGCCTGTGTCGAGCTCGGCCACGAAATCGCCTCACACGGTTGGCGCTGGGTGCACTATCAGAACGTCGACATCGATACCGAGCGCGCGCACATGGCCAAGGCGGTGGCGATTCATCGTGAGCTCACCGGCAGCGCGCCGCTGGGCTGGTACACCGGTCGCGACAGTCCGCGCACGCGGCAACTGGTGGTCGAACACGGCGGCTTCGACTATGACAGCGACTACTACGGGGACGATCTGCCGTTCTGGACCGAAGTCAGCACCGCCGATGGCCGCGTTGTGCCGCATCTGGTGGTGCCCTACACGCTGGATGCCAACGACATGCGCTTCGCCACCCCGCAGGGCTTCAATACCGCGACCCAGTTCTTCGACTACCTGCGCGACAGCTTCGACGTGCTGTATGCCGAGGGCGAAGACCAACCGCGCATGCTCTCCATCGGCATGCACGCCCGCCTGCTCGGCCGCCCAGGCCGCTTCATCGCCCTGCAGCGCTTCCTCGACCACATCGAACAATACGAACACGTCTGGGTTTGCCGCCGGATCGATATCGCACGGCATTGGAAGCAGCGGCATCCGTGGCAGTCAAGCTGACTACCGGGATCAGCTTGACCCGCCCTTCGCACCCAGCCGCTATAATCCGCTTCCGCCGAGGGGCGCTGCGACTGTCGATGCAAGCTGACAGCCAGGCTCGGCACAGTTCTTGATTCAACGGCGCCCGTGATGGTGAGAGTTCTTCTCACGGACGTTCCGGCCGCGCCGGTCGGACGCAAACCCACACGGAGCACACCCCATGAATGCTGTTGTCAAAGATCTGCCGCACACCGATTTCAAAGTACGTGACCTGAGCCTGGCCGAGTTTGGCCGCAAGCGTATCCGCATGGCCGAAGAGGAAATGCCCGGCCTGATGTCGATCCGCGCCAAGTACGCGCCACTCAAGCCGCTGGCGGGCGTGCGTCTGTCGGGCTCGCTGCACATGACCAAGGAAACCGCAGTCCTGATCGAAACCCTGTCGGCATTGGGCGCTTCGGTTCGCTGGGCCAGTTGCAACATCTTCTCGACGCAGGACGACGCCGCGGCCGCGATCGCCACGGCAGGCATTCCGGTGTTCGCCTGGAAGGGCGAGACGCTGGAGGAATACTGGGACTGCACGCTGGACATGCTGACCTTTCCTGGCGGCAAAGGCCCGGAGCTGATTGTCGACGATGGCGGTGACGCCACGCTGTTGATCCACAAGGGCGTGGACATGGAAAACGGTGACAGCTGGGTCGACCAGCCCGGTGCCAACCACGAAGAACAGGTCATCAAGAACCTGCTCAAGCGCACCCGCACCGAGCGCCCCGGTTTCTGGACCGCTGCCGCCAAGGACTGGCGCGGCGTATCGGAAGAAACCACCACCGGCGTGCATCGTCTGTATCAGATGATGGAAGCAGGCAAGTTGCTGGTGCCTGCGATCAACGTCAATGACTCGGTCACCAAGAGCAAATTCGACAACCTTTACGGCTGCCGCGAATCGCTGGCCGATGGCATCAAGCGCGCCACTGACCTGATGATCGCTGGCAAGGTCGCGGTCGTGTGCGGTTATGGCGACGTCGGCAAGGGTTCGGCGCATTCGCTGCGTGGCTTGGGTGCGCGCGTCATCACCACCGAAATCGACCCGATCAATGCGCTGCAGGCCGCAATGGAAGGCTTCGAAGTGAAGACGGTCGAAGACGTCAACGGCATCGCCGACATCTTCGTAACCACGACGGGCAACAAGGACATCATCACGCTGGAACACATGCGCGCGATGAAGAACAACGCGCTGGTCTGCAACATCGGCCACTTCGACAACGAGATCCAGATGGATCGCCTGAACGCCGAAGTCGCCGCCGGTCGCGCCAGCCGCGATCAGATCAAGCCGCAGGTGGATCGCTACACCTTCAATGACACCGGCCGCAGCATCTACGTGCTGGCCGAAGGTCGTCTGATCAACCTCGGCTGCGCCCACGGCCATCCGAGCTTTGTGATGTCGAACTCGTTCTCCAACCAGACCTTGGCGCAGATCGACCTGTGGAAGAACAAGGACGTTTACGACAACACGGTCTATCGCCTGCCCAAACAGCTCGATGAAGAAGTGGCTCGCCTGCACCTGGAGCAGATCGGCGTCAAGCTGACCGTGCTCACCACCGATCAGGCCGCTTACCTCGGCGTTCCGGTCGAAGGCCCTTACAAGCCGGATCACTACCGCTACTGATGCAGCCCGCTGCATGGCAGCGTGAAGCGCATTGAACGAACCGACGGGCACCGCAAGGTGCCCGTTTTCGTTGCACCACGACTGCGTTCATCGCCGCACTCGACTCCGAATTAACCGCGTTCCCATTCCATCAACAAGAAATTTGGCACCCGCCGGTATCGCGCCGCCTTGGCGTCATTGATCCCCTGCGGCTCAGGCTCGGAAAAGTAGCGCAAGTGGAACCCATGATCGAGCAACGCGGACATATAGACCTGCAGCGGCCGATGGTGATTGGCGATGCGGATGCCTTTCCACGCAACCCAGGTCGTGCGTTCTTGCAGGTAGTGATCGATGCGAAAACTGAGCGCACCATTCCACGCGCGGTGCCAGCCCAAATCCACCGACGCCGTGTTGAAGCTCTGCAAATTGGCGATCAGCAATCTGCCGCCAGGACGCAATACCCGATGCGCCTCGCTGAGGGCCGAATCAAGGTCGGCAATATCGATGAGGGACAGGTAGAAAACAGCCACATCAAAGCACGAATCCGCCAGCGGAAGGGCTTCCGCATACGCGACACGGTAGTCGCCGTTCGGGTCGCGCCGTCTGGCCGCATCAATAAGAGCGGCAGTCGGATCGATACCGACCGTAGCCATGCCTTCCTGCTGCAGCATCCGGCAGAAGCGACCTTCTCCGCAGCCGATGTCCAATGCGCGACGATAACCCTGCCCGCGAACGCGTGCCCGCATCGGCAGATCAAGTACGAAGCGACGTCCCCAATCGCCCTGTTCACCCATTTGTTCTATCCACGCCTCGGCGGAGGCGTCCCAGCCAGATGACTTCACAGCAACCTCGTGTCGATCAGGTAATCGTTGGCAGTGCCTCGCTCAATTCTGACCGGGAATCTCCGTCTCGGCTCGTGCGACCGGATGCGCCTCGGGGAAGACCTTGGTTCCCACCGAGTGGATGCCCCACAGCAGCACAAGAATGAGCCCTGCGGTCACGAAACCCCACTCGGTAAACACCTGCGCGGGCCAGATGCTGGCATTGATGAGATTGCGCAAGGAATCCATGCTGAAGCCCATGAAGTGGTGCATCAGCAGGTCACTACCGTCGAACGATTGCAGATCAAAGCCACGCAGCGCGGCGAGTCCGTCTTCGGCCTCCAACTGGACAAATCGTGCCAAGGCGACCAGGCCGTAGAACCCGGCACCGTGACTGGCCACCCAGGCATCCAGTCGTTTGGCGACCCAGGCGCCCACCCACGTATCGGGCAGACGACTGGAAGCGATCAGCGTGGCGTACAACACCAGCGCGACACCCAGAAACTCGATGGCGTCGCTCAGGTCGCCATCCAGCGTGAAGGACACGCCGACGGTCACCAGCCCGGCGAGCACAAGCACCACGACCCCGACGAACCATTGCTCGCGCAGTTGCTGCAGCGTTGTGTTGTGCATGCTTGCCTCCCCGTCGGCAGTTCGAACTCCCAAGATGCGACCGAAGCGAATCTGTGACAAGCACGCCACGGCAACGCCGACGAACTGACGAGAGCGAATCGAGACTTCGCGCATTTCACGGGTACGCAGACTGCGCGATGATGCGCGCCTGCGAACCGGATATCGGAGCAAGACATGCACCAGCAGGCACGCGCTATCGGTCGGCGGATGATTCCAGTTCGGCCTGCAGGTCGGTTCGCCGCACGCTGTCTGCTGGCCTTTTGCCTGTGCGCGGGTCCACTGAGCGCCGCGCCATCGCCACGCTTTCCGTCCTCGGCGGTGTGGCACCAGAACATTGCCGCCGCGCCCCTGCACCCGGATTCGGCCAGCATGATCGCCACCCTGCAATCCCTTGGCGGCTGGGGCAACAGCAATCGCATGCAGATCGATTTTTCGCTGCATCTGCGCCAGATTGCCGAAGGCGAGATCGTACCGAGCTACCCGGTCGTGCAGAGCGAGGCATGGAACGACTACACCCTGCCGGACTGCGAGCCACTCGGCTCCGAGGTTCCGCTGCCGTCGGATGCCGCGTTCGAAGGCCAGAGTGGACTAAGTTGCCCGAACGGTGACGAGGACTGTCATCTGCTGATCACGTCCAATGGCCTGCTGTACGAACTCTACGGCGCCAATTTCAATGGCAGCGAAATCGACGCGCTCTGCCTTGCGGTGTGGGATTTGTCGCGCGTCTATCCGGCGCAAGGTCGAGGCGAGCATTGCACCAGTTCGGACGCAGCCGGTTTCCCGATTGCGGCCTTGATGCCCAACGCGGATGGCGTCGCGGCGGCCATGGCATTGCCGGACGGTGACCTTGGTCACGCCATCCGCTTCATCCTGCCGAATGACCACATGGCCAATGACGTCAGTCTTGGCGGTCGTTTCGGTCGCCTCTACGTTCGCCCGGCGAGCCACGCGGGCGGGCCAAGCGGACCGGCCGGAAGTGTTCCCTATGGCGCACGACTGCGTCTGCGTGCGGACTTCGACCTGAGCGGCTACAACGCGGCGGCGCAAGTGATTCTGCGCACCATGCAGCGCTATGGCATCGTGCTGGCCGACGGCGGCAACAT
>Ga0209066_10002112_pt1 | contig 24915 bp, 24 predicted proteins | sample All_14_2_FD_187198 | JGI IMG/M metagenome (GOLD analysis project Ga0209066, IMG submission 187198) | Freshwater microbial communities in response to fracking from Pennsylvania, USA - Allegheny Zone_MetaG_DW_15 (SPAdes) (version 2) ... | reverse complement strand
CACATAACCCAGCACCGGTGTGCCGACGCCAATACCGAGAAAAATGCAGGCACCGATAATCATGGCGTCCGATGAACTGACCTGGTAATAAGTTTGAATATCGATATACCAAAAGCTGCCATAAGCGAGTAATACGCCGAAAGAAGTTGCCACTGCAATGGTGGCGATCCAAAGCTGCGGCTGCGCACAAACCTGCTGTAACAGAGCTATAAAACCGGCCTGTTTTTTCTTTGTTGTGCTGACCGGATTGCTGACAAATATCATGCTTAAAACAAACAAAAACAACCCGACAAAAAACAGGCACAAATAAATGTGCTGCCAGGTGCTGCTTAACAAGGCGGAGGCAAGATAATAATGCAGCACGCCAGACAAGGTGCAAGACACAGTTTGAGTCAATCCAAACAGGATGGGAAACAACGCGGGTTTGAACCATTGTCCGATTAAAATTCCTGCGGCAACAAAGGCAAAAGAGGCCCCTGCGCCCTGAATAAAATTGGCAATGGCAAACACGCTGAGGTCGGTCGCTGATGTGATGAATAAATTGCCGAGCGCGAGGATCAAAATACCTGCGCTAACCACGTATCGGGAGGGATAACGATCCAGCAAATAACCCGCCGGTATTTGCATAAGCGCAAAACCAACAATAAACATGGTCACAGCGACCGTGGCCTCAACCGTACCAAGTGCCAGTGAACTTTTAATCGTGGGAAGAAAAACCGCCGCTGCGGTGTTCAGGGAAAAGGCGTAAACAACGTACAGCGTCGCCACAAACCAGACAATTATTCCTTTCATTGCTTGCATATACATCCCTGCGCAAACGCGATCATTTGGATATCGTTGTATCAAGCATAGTTCAGATTTTGAATATTGCTGGTTTACATAACACAGGAAGCCGCAGCCCCACTCGTTAGCACTTGCTCGCGAGCTTTGGCAAAAAAACCATTCATATTTTTTGGAGCCAGCAAAACACTGCCATATCGGGAGATTTCGTCTCCGACGATCAACGCGCTGGTAGTCGCTTCCAGCGCCTCCTGAAATTGCCCCTGCTTGCGCAATGCGTTGGCCAGATTCGATTGCAAAATCAATTTTTCCAGCTTGTATTCATCAGGATCAAACTGCTGATACACAGCCAGTGCCTTTTTATAGACCTGCTCCGCAGACATAAATCGGCTGATGCGATAAAAATACGTGCCCAAATCTTTCCAGACAACAGCCAGTTGAATCAGATTTTTATTGTTCATCTTGCGATCATTAACTCGCTCGAGCGGCAAATGTTCTTTTGTTTGCTGTAACTGCTTTTCAATGTCATTCAGTTGAATCAACATCCAGTCCGCTACGGCAGCACTGGGCGGCGCAAGCAGACGCCCGTTGTCTGAACACATGCGGGCGAGTCGTTCGCCAGTCGAGTAACAAACATATCGCAGCTCAGCTTCCTTGCCCATTTGTTGAAGAACAGGATTATTTGGGTTGCGGCGCAAGTGGCTTTGCAGCACTCGATTTGCAGGGTAAACAGCTTCATTCAATTGCGATTTGAGCGTGCCATCATAGCTTAGCAGCGAGTCACGATGGTCAGCGATTTGCGGCTGAACGATGCGCTCATACTGTTCAGCATCAAACAATAATTGCCCTTGATCGACTGTCAATTGTTTTACAAACTCATCTACCCGCTTCATTCCATGTTCGACTCCGTTCGCCAGGCGATAATGAAAGCCAATCTGGGCGTCACCCTGAGCAATAACGCAGGGTAAACCAGGGCCTTGGTGCGATTGCCGATTAAGCTCCAAAGGGTCAACCACAAAAGCCTTGTATCGCGGTTTTTTTCGGCTGTTGTTTGTATCCTGCAAATATGCAAACTGTGGTTCTGCACGTGCGTCATAGCGTGTGCGGCTGTTAATCACCAATCGCATCCAGGGTTTATATTGCTCAGGCATCAGCCCTTCAGGACACTCAAAGTAAAGGCAGGCCTTGCCCCCGCCAAATTGCGCACCATACAAATGAGGCACGGAAAATTCTTGCCAGCCAAATTTGCGGAACATTTCTATATTATCAAAAGAAACGCTCTCACCCAGGCTCTTGGGCCTATGAGATACCAATTCATAATCTTTCGAACTCATTTTGACGTAAGCGAGGAAATGATGCTTCACATCCAGATGTTCAATCACCCGGGCTAACTGAAATGGCGCGGGTGAAACGACTTGATTGACCCCATGAATCAAAGCACGCTTCTCGCCCGTGCAATCAAAGGCGTAATCGCATTCTACGGATTGCTCTTCACCGGCTGTATTCTGAACAATGATTCGTTTTGTGCCCGCACCTGGGTCAAAACGCAAAAATTGCAAGGGCTCAAACACCACGCCAGCATTCAAGGCGCGTTGATATAAATAACGCTCCAGATCTTTAATATGACCTGTCTTTTTTGAATCCCAAAATGGTTCTTGAAACGCCGATTCAACATGGTGAAATACGCTGCGGTTTAAATGCCCCGGACGGGTATACATTCCCGCCCGCTGATCAAACACATGAACCTTGACGCCCCGCATCGTCAATTGGATTGCCAAATACAAACCAATTGGGCCAGCACCAAAAATAATCACCGGATGTTTCATTATTTATTGTCCTGCCATGAATGAAGGCGCGGCGCCAGCAGCGTCAATGTTTTCTTTATGACCCGCAAAAAAGCCAATCGCTTTATTTGATGTGGATAATACATGATTGGAAGTAGACGGTGCACGCCCATAGTCGGCAATCTCGCTCAGATCGGCTTGCAGCATCTGCAACACATCGGCCGTGATATGGTCTTGAGTCTGGCTAATCAAACGTGTAATGGCTTGTAAGTTCACCGGAGTCTGACGGGGTTCCTTTCGATGCAACAATTCAATGCATGATTTGATGCCATGATAAAATAATTTACTTTGAATATCGCGAAGCGCCGGGGTCAACGCTTCGGCATTCAATGCATTGACAGCCATCTCCAGCGCCGCCGTCAAGCGCCCCTGCTTGCGATAGGTAACGGCCAGATTGGAACGCAAAGTCAATTTTTCAAGTTTGTATGAATTTGGTACGTCAGTCGATGAAGACGCGCCAGGGTCATCTTGTTGATACAAGGCCAGTGCTTTTTTATAGGCGTTTTCAGCAGGCAATAATGTATTCATACGGAAACAATACGATCCCAGTTCCTTCCAGGCCGCAGCCAGTTGAATCAAGTTTTTGCTGTTCTGCTTGCGATCAGCTACACGCTCTGGCGGCAAATCGTTTTGGGCTTTTTGCATATAATTTTGAATGGTGTTCAATGTAATCGACAAAGCAGCCGCCTTGATGGTATCCGTGGGAGGAATCAAGCGACCATTAGAATGACATAGGCTGGTTAATTGTTTGCTACCTTCATGAAAACCATGACGCGCTTGTGCTTCGCTGAGTAATGGCCGATAAAAGGGGTCGAATTGAAGAATAGCGGCATTTTTGGTGAGATCTTCCAGGGTTTTGTAGAGGCCAAGACGCAAGATTTCTTTCAGTGCATCGTCACATTGCGTAAGCGATTGACAATGCGTTTCTATGTCTTGTTTGACGGCTACTGCATAGTTATCCGCATCAATATGTATTTTTCCGCTCTCGATACGAGTATGTTCCAACAGCGTCCGAACTCGCTTGAAACCGTTTTCTACTCCATTTGCCCTGCGATGATGGAACCCAATCTGGGCATCGCCCAGAACAAAAATTGTCGGTAAACCAGGACTTTGATGCATGTGTTTGTCAATCATGACAGGATCCACAATAAATGCGTTATATCGTGGTTTTTTTTGAGTATGGGTTGACTCAGGCAAACGCTCATGCAATAACCTTGCGCTTTTGTCAAACAGGGTAAGCACAAGGTTTACCCAGGAATCATACTGCTCAGGCCGGAGTTCATCAGGGCATTCTATGTAAATACACATTTTTTCGCCAAATCGCGCCCCATAGCAATAGGGCATCGTAAACTCCTTCCAACCATAGTCGCGTAGTTGTTTGATGGCAGATGGATAAACAAGATAACTGATGGGCTGGTGCGTTTGCCGTATTAACTGATAATTTTCGCTGCTCATCTTTACGTAAGCAAGAAAGTTTTTTTTGACATCCAGATTATCAAGAACACGGCTTATCTGGAATGGCGGCGGGGAAACCACTTGATTAGCCCCGTGAACCAGCGCGCGTTTTTCGCCAGTGCAATCAAAAACGTAATCGCTGGCAAAAGCGTGTTCTGTTCCTTCTGCGTCTTGCGTGATAATGCATTTGTCACCAGCGGCCGGATCAAAGCGCAGAAATTGCAGTTTTTCAAAACTGACACCACTATCTACCGCTTGTTTATAGAGCTGTCGTTCCAGATCTTTAATATGACCATTTTTGTCAAAACTCCAAAAACGCTGACCAAATTCCTGCTCAATATGTTGAAACACACCTTGATTTAAATGGCCTGGGCGAATGTAGTCTCCGGCTCGACGATCAAAGACACGAACGGCGACGCCTAATCGCCTCAACTTGATTGCAAAATACAAACCAACAGGCCCGGCACCAAAAATAATCACGTGGTCTTTCATCGCATCCAACCATTTCAATTTGAATGGTCTGGATTTTATCAAATGAAGATTAAGGGAGTATTAAAGAGCTTATTAATTACCCCACTTTAACCGCAATATCATTCAACACCGCTGCCAAACGACAGCCCGCCAATGCAAGGCGTTGTTCACTCGTTTGCTTGACCTGCTTTTGATACATTCCCGAAGGTTTTTGTCCGTAGGGTAATTGATAAGCCTGATTAACTGCGATTTGGAAAGACTCATCCGCCCAGTTTTGTGCCGATAAACTCACGTTTTGGGCATCACAAGGCCAACGCTTCTCAATCAATTTGGCACGCCGGCGCAATGCAGAAACACTGTAAGCTTTGTTTCTGATCAAGGATCCGCCGCCCCGATCCCAGTACGCATGCAAATTATCTGCTACCGGGTTGTTTTTCAGATGATACATATTGCCGCCTTTATCCCCGTTGCGTGTTCGGGCGCTATACAAACTGACCGAATGCATCGGTTGATGAATGTCTCCGACCACATGTAACAAAACGCGCAAATAAAATCCTTTGTCGTAATCCGAAGCCATGCTGCTTTCCAATACCTGACGCGCCTGTTCGATACTGACAACCGCGTTCAGTTTTTTGGGTGGGAGCAGCGGCGTGTTGTCGCGGCTGAACGGGATGTTGATGTAATGCATGGGTTGCATCCACAGCTGATCCGCGCGACGCTGACTGTCGAGCCAGGCGGCGGAGCCGACCAGGGTTCGTGGGCCGTATTTGCTGTTTGGCTGATCGACATAGCGGTTATACCGATTAAAAATCGATATCGCGCGCGGGCTGAGTTTATCGTAGGCAATTTGAGCCACCAGCCGATGGCCCACGCTGTTCCAGGCGTACGCGTTTGCAAAGATCAAACAGCCCATGCCCAGGCATAAAATAATTCTTTTCACATCCAACACATGTTATCCCAAATAAGGTGACCAGGCCGGTTCCTGCACATCGCCTTCACGTGCTGGCAAGCGCATGCGGATTCGACCATCCAGCGACACCACACCCAGCACGCCCTGATCATTATGACGGGTCGCGTATAAAATCAAACGCCCGTTGGGAGACACAGAAGGTGATTCGTCCAGACTGGAGAAAGTCAACGCCGTCACCTGTCCGTTGCCCACATCCTGCACGCCAATATTGAAGCGCTTGTCTTCTTCGCGATGCAGCATGACAATGTGTTTTTGATCCGGTGTAAACATCGCTTTGGCGTTGTAATTGCCTTCGTAGGTCACGCGGCTGACGGTGCCATCCGCCAGGGTCAGCTTGTAAATCTGGGGTGAGCCACCGCGGCCGGACGTAAACAGCAATGAACGGCCATCTGGTGCAAATTTCGGCTCGGTGTCAATCGCATCCCCAAAAGTAACCTGTTTCAAATTGCCCGAAGACAAATCGACAGTATAAATTTTCGGGCTACCGCCTTTGGACAAAACCACCGCCAATTGACGGCCATCCGGCGACCAGGCCGGCGCCTGATTAAGTCCCATGAAACTGGTGATCAACTGCCGTTTACCCGATTCAACCGATACCGTAAAAATCTGCGCCTTTTTCTTTTCAAAAGACACATAAGCAATCTGGTGGCCATCTGGCGACCAGGAAGGCGACATGATGGGATCACCTGACACCAGCAAACTTTGCGGCCCGAAACCATCGGCATCCGCTACTTCCAGCGAATAACGTGAACGCTGCCCTTGTCTTTGTACCAGAACGTAGGCGATACGAGTGGAAAACACGCCCCGTTCTCCGGTCAGTTTTTCATACACCATATCACTGATGTGATGCGCCAGGGGGCGCAGATCATGGGTGCCAACCTGGAAGCTTTTGGTCATCAACACACGCCCCTGGGCAACCGCATCCAGCAAATCAAAACTGACATCATAACGATTGCCAGAACGCGTTACCCTGCCCGTCACCAGACTGTCGGCACCCGCCTGACGCCAGACAGCAACCGGCGCTTGTCCGTCACTGGAACCTGAGGGTGTCGGGATGATCGAAAACTGCCCGGACAGGCGCAAGTCATTATTAATGATATCGGTTAATTCCTGGGCCCCGCTGTCGTTGCCAAAGGAATTAATCGCAATTGGCAAAGCGGAGTTAATGCCTTGAGTCAGCTCAAGATCCAGCGCCGATGCGGCACCGGACAGCATCATGACAACCAATAGTATGCTTCGTTTTAAAGACACATTTACCCCCTGACATTCTGTGGTCTAACGGTTAAACTGATATCGCGGAACAAATCAAAAGTGGCCGGGTCATTGGGCACGGGCAACGGCGATGCTTTATAAATAGCCGTTTGTGCGGAACGATCGAGAATCGGGTCGCCGCTGCTGCGCATCAAACTGACCTCCAGCACCGCGCCATCAGGCGCCAGGCGAATGCGGAACTGGCTGGACAATGTGCTGTCCACGTTATCCGGTAAAATCCAGCGTTGACCGATGGCATTGAGGATCAGTGCTTTGTATTTGTCAATTTCGCCGGCCAATTTGGCTCGTTTCGATGCTTGTTCAGCGGCTTGTTGTTCTGCCGCTTCCCGTTGCTTTGCCTTGTCAGCTTCTGCTTTGGCAGCCAGTTCCTTGCTTTGTTTGGCCTGATCCTCAGCCTGTTTTTTCTTCAGCTCGGCGAGTTTGTCTGCTTCCTGTTTTTGCTTTTTTTCCAACTCTTTCTGTTTGTTTTTCAACTCGGCGAGATTTTTCGCTTCTTGCTCTTTTTGTTGAGCCAATTGTTTGAGGTTTTTTTGTTCCTCTTCAATCTTCTTTTTTCTGGCAATGGCCAGTTTCGCTTCTTCGTCTTTCAGCTTTTGCAGATGCTGTTGTTCTTTCAAACGCTCATTGCGCGCTTGAACGGCTTGTTGTTTCAGGGCATTTTGCCGTGACTGTTCGGCCTGTTGCTGGCGAACGCGCTCCTGTTTCAGGCGATTAACCGTTTGCATGACTTCTTTGCTATCCACGCTGACTGCTTTGACAATTTCGGGTTTGGGCTCATCACTTTGTACCAGCGGCATCAATTCGCCAGGTTCATTGACGGCTTCTTTCACCAAAACAGGGCGACTGCTGCTAAATTCGGCCAGCAACATAAAGGCAAGGCAAAGATGGAAAAAGATGGCCATTACAAAGGCGTTACGGTAACTGGGTTCGTTTATCATCCCTGATTCCCCTCAACCTGGGTGGTCGAATCTGTCACCAGGCCAACCTGCTCGGCACCTGCTTGTTTCAACATGCTCATGGCTGTCACCACTTTACCATAGGGAACGCCTTGATCGCCCTTGACCAATACGTCCAGCTTTTGATGAGTTTGTTTGGCCAGCTCCAGCTCGGCCGCTACGCGCACCATCAAAGCTTTTGGCTCGATGGGCAGATCGGGTTGTTCGTAAATATTCAGGAAAAAATCACCCTTTTGGTTAACCGATACAATCACCGGCTCGCGATCCGTGCTGTGCAGGGTTTCGCTGGCGGCTTTGGGTAAATCGACCGTCACGCCCTGGGTCAACATGGGGGCTGTGATCATAAAGATAACCAGCAACACCAGCATCACATCAATATACGGTACAACATTGATGTCGGAAATGGGACGTTCGCGGGCTGTTTTCTTTCGTAACATGGTTTATCCCCTGGCGGCTACGGACGTTTGTTGCTCAATCAAGGCAACCAGTTCTTCCTGGAACAGATCATATTCTTCCAATAACGTATTGGCGCGTGTTGTGTAACGGTTATAGGCGATAACAGCGGGAATCGCTGTAAACAGACCCAACGCTGTTGCGACCAGCGCCTCGGAAATACCGGGTGCCACCATGGCGATAGTCGCCTGGGACGCCTGACCCAAAGCCTGGAACGAGGTCATGATACCCCAAACGGTACCAAACAAGCCAATATAGGGAGCAATAGACCCAACTGATGCAAAAAATGGCAAATGCTGCCCCAGTTGCATGGCTTCTTTGCTATGACTGATTTGCATCACGCGTTGAATCGGTTCCAACACCACGGCACCCTGTTTGCGGCTGCGCATGTATTCTTTGAATCCGGAATGAAAAATGGACGCCATGCCTTGTCGACTGTTGGCATCGCTATCGATATCAGAATACAGTTTGCCCAGATCGCTGCTTTCCCAAAAACGTTGGTTGAAGGCGTCACTTTGCCTTTGTTTGCGTTTGAAATACCAGGCGCGCTGTAATATCAGCGTCCAGGAAATCACCGAGGCGGCAAGCAAAATCAACATGACCGATTTAACGACCAGACCGGCTTGCATAAAATAACCTAATACACTGGCATGGCTTCCCATGTCTCTCTCCTGATTAAATTGGCCTAAATTGGCGATTCACTCATATTTAAACCGAAATGCGCGTAAGCGAGCGGCGATGCGACCCGACCGCGAGCGGTTCTCATTAAAAATCCTTGCTGGATCAAAAAAGGCTCCAGCACATCTTCGATGGTGGCCCTTTCTTCTCCAATGGCAGCGGCGATGCTTTCAACGCCGACCGGGCCGCCGTCGAAGCGCTCGATAACCGCGAGCAGCAGCTTTCTGTCCATAACATCAAAACCCAGTTGATCGACATCCAGCATGACCAGTGCGCGTTTGGCGATATCAAGGGTAATAATACCCTTACCGCAGACTTCCGCAAAGTCGCGCACACGGCGTAACAATCGATTGGCTATCCGTGGCGTGCCGCGTGAACGCATGGCAATTTCTCTTGCGCCTGCGTCATCGGTCTGTACTTTCAGCAAACGGGCCGAGCGTGCAACGATATGCGTCAAGGCCTCGACCGAGTAAAACTCCAGCCTTTGCACGATGCCGAAACGGTCGCGTAAAGGAGAGGTCAGAGAGCCGGCACGGGTGGTGGCGCCAATCAGGGTAAACGGTGGCAATTCCAGCTTGATTGACCGGGCGGACGGCCCTTCGCCAATCATGATATCCAGTTTGTAATCTTCCATGGCTGGATACAAAATTTCTTCAATCACGGGACTTAAACGGTGAATTTCGTCGATGAACAGAACATCGTTTTCTTCCAGATTGGTCAGCAGCGCCGCCATGTCGCCGGCTCGCTCCAGAACAGGCCCGGATGTTTGTCTTAAATTCACACCCATTTCATGGGCAATGATGCCGGCCAGGGTCGTTTTTCCGAGCCCGGGTGGGCCGAAAATCAGCACGTGGTCGAGGGGTTCGGCGCGATTTTTAGCGGCATCAATAAAAATACGCATTTGCTTGCGTACGGCGTCCTGACCGATGTATTCGTCCAGATTCAGGGGACGAATGGCGCGATCGATGGCGTCTTCCGAAACGGCCGCAGTTGCACTGATTAAACGATCACTTTCAAGCATGGAATAGGCAATATGGTTAGCTGGTTTCGTTATTCTATCACAGCTTTCGCGGCGATCTCATGTCATTTTCTCAAGTATTCTTAATGTTCTATAATCGTCGGTATCGACTTGGTCAAAAAATATCACAAGCAGCCTTTTTTTGTCATCTGAGGACAGTCGCAGGAGAAAAAACAGCCCGGCTTCGAGCACCACGCCATGTTTGTCGAAAGGCCCTTCGATGCCGGATTTTCCGTCTAACAGCCATTGATCGTTTTGACGGATCAGCTGTCGTTCGCCGATGGCCAGGCTTTGATCACGCAGAAGCCGAAAACTTTGCAGCAGCAGTATGGCTGCAAGGCCCGCTTTGATGATGACGGGGAAGCCGGATTGATACATCATCCAGAAGGCGAAGCAGTTGATCGCTATCAGCAAGCGGATAAATTGTCTGGATTTAGCGAGGCGCAGCGTGCCGCCGGATATGTTCAACAAGACTGGCCAACTCCTCGTCTTCTGGCTGGGTACTGCCCATGAGCCAACTATATAATACGGGATCTGCTTGTTCGAGCAGGGTTTCAAAGAGCTGGATTTGTTGTTCATCAAGCTTGTCCAGCCCGCTTTGGATGAAAGGATTGAGAACCAAATCCAGCTCCAGCATACCGCGCCGGCATTGCCAGGTTATTTTTGCTTTGCGTGTGGGGTCGAGCATCGAGTTTGTTCCTGCTAGTGTGAGCGAAACTTGTTGGGCCAGGGCCCAACCTACCCGTTCACAGCAAGACCTCCCCGGCTCAATACCAAATTTCGGAAAAATCTCGCTGCGAACGGGTAGGTTGGGCCCTGGCCCAACAAGTCGCGGCACGTTTTCAAGTTGCCAATTGCCGCCATCTTACATTAGACTCCTCGTCAGGAAAACACAGACTGCGACTATTTATGCCTGATTACATCATTAACACGCGACCATACACCATAAACACCCTTCTGGATGAAGAAAATAGCAATGGGCTTTACGATTTGTCCTATTTGTCTTTGATCAATATCGAAGGCGATCGCGCTGGCGAGTTTTTGCAGGGGCAAGTCAGTTGCGATGTAAACCAGGTTACGCGTGATCAAATGCGTCAGGGATTATTCTGTAATCTTCAAGGTCGAATCCAGGCGATGGTTGATGTGATCAACTACCAGGGTTTTCAACTTGTGTTACCGGCGGATTTGATTCCGTCCATGTTGACGATTCTGGCTAAAACCGCGATGGTGTCGCGGGTAAAAGTGAAAGCGCATGCCGGCGCACACGTATATGGGCTTTATATACCCAATCCAGATGCGTCTTTGCCCCTGGATATCACCCTCCCCTCATTGCCCTTTTCTGCCATTCATACGGCTGACACTTACTGCTATGCGCTCGGCGATCACTGTTATATCTTGATAAGCAACACAGCACTTGCCAACCAACCCCTGCGCGGATCACTGGCCTGGCATCGATTGCAATTATCGCTTGGCCGAGTGGAAATCTACCCGGACACCCAGGCCATGTTTTTACCGCATCGCCTCGATCTGCACAAAAAAAACTACATCAGCTTTGATAAAGGCTGCTACAAAGGCCAGGAAATCATCGCCCGCACCCATTATCGCGCCAAATTAAAACACGGTTTACAGCAGTTTTTAATTGATACCGAAGAACCGCTGCTGGCTGGTAGCAAAGTGTTTTCTCTGGACAAAGGCACAGAGATCGGCGAGTTAATAGATTTTTGCCCTGTTTCAGCCCGGCACATGATGATTTCGGTGAGTATTTTGAATGAACATCCAGAGAGCGTTCAAATTGAGGGGCAACAGAACAATACCCGGTTGATTTGTGGCACGAAGTGAAGGGTCTCCCTCAGGTTAACACCGAGCCAACATCAGGAGACCCTTCGCTATGCTCTGGGCGACACGCTTGAGCATCAGAGTGAAGCGGCAATCTCTCAACCCGCACCGCAGCCTGAACATGTCGCCCAGAGCGCAGCGAAGGGTCTCCCGCAGTTAGTACTGAGCCAGCAAATACATCAACATCGCCGCCCGCTGCGTTTGCATCGGCAGCGAGCTGATGTCCAGGGTTTCCAGAGCCGAATGCGATCCCACCCCTAATGGACCGAGGCCGGCCAGGGATGCGGATACGATGGAGGCCACGTAAGACACATCCCCTGCTCCACGCAATCCGGGTTGCAAGGCTTTAACCGGGCCGTAACCCAGGCGTTCGCTGGCTTCGCTGTATCGTTTTAACAGGTTCATATTGGCGGCGGTCGGCGCCATGCTCGGGATGCCATCTATATAAGAAATACTGGCTGAGGTACCGGGCAGGTTTTGTTTCACAATTTTGTTGAATCGCTTTTCCGCCCGCAGTTTTTGTTTGCTGCTTAAATAACGCAAATCACCGCGTGCCATTGCGGTTTTGGCGATGATGTTCGCTTTGCCGAACACGGAGCCTTTGGCCTTCTCCGCTTCAAAGCCAACATCGGTGCCGCCCATAATGATGCCAGGATTAAACGACAAATAACGTTCGCTGGCCAGTTCCACGCGCATGGTATCGAGAATTCGCGCCAATTCATAAATAGCGCCGTAGCCCACTACTTTTTTGAAAACCAGTGAAGAATGCGATTCCTGTCCCTGTGTTTTAATAGTCCAGTCGGTGATGCCGCGACGGGCTATGGTAGCGGTGTCCATGCTGATCGCGCATTCAAAATCCAGGGCTACATCGCTGTGAGCCGCCGCTTCGAACAAGGGCTTTCTGGATATGCTGGCGGGTTTTCCAGAATCTTCTTCATCACCGGTTAGTACAACCGTGATGGACGCGTCATCCAGAACGTGCGCGGCTTGCAGGGCTTTAAGCGCATACAGAATAACCACCACGCCGCCTTTGTCATCAATCACACCAGGGCCTTTCGCCGTGTTGCCTTTGCGTTCGAATCGTTGAAAGGGGGAATTGGGTGGAAAAACGGTATCCAGATGCCCGATTAACAAGATGCGTTTGCCGCGCGTGCCTTTGTGCTCGGCGACCAGAGTCGCGGCACGGTGGAAGGCTGGGGGTTCTTTCACCCACCAGGTTTTAAATCCGAGCGCCTCAAACTGCGGACGCAACAACTCACCCACTTGCTGGACACCAGCTATATTGTTGGTGCCCGAGTTGATGTTGACCAGTTGTTCCAGCAAAGCGAGCTGCTCGTTCTGCTTCGCGCTGCAGTATCCGCTTATCTGTTTTTCTATCGACGATGCTGTTGCATATACGTTATAAAAAAATAGTGACAGGACAATGAGATAAATCCGTTTTGTCATGTCTTATTTGTCCTCTTTGTTGCCAGGCAACATGCGTTTTAATACATTGTCTTTGTCGATAAAATGATGTTTTAACGCGCCGGCGACGTGGAGGATCAACAGGCCGATGATTATCAGTGCGATGGCTTCATGGGCTTCGGCGAGCGATTTTGCCAGTGCTTCGTCCGGTCTGAGATCGAGGAAAGGGACCTTGAACAGGCCGAAAAAAACAGGGATTTTGCCAGCGGCTACAGACATGGTCCAGCCGGTCAATGGCATCAATATCACGAAAAAATACAGGGCATATTGAACGCTGCGGGCGAGTATTATTTCCCAGACCGGGGTGGACGCAGGCAGAGGCGGTCTGCCGCTGTGGATGATCCAGAGCAGGCGCATCAGCATCAGCGCGAGAATGGTCAGGCCAACGGATTTATGCATCATGTAGGCTGTCGGGGCGTATTGATCGGGGATGCTGTCGAGGAAAAAGCCGAATATCAACATGATGATAACGAGCAAGGCGACGATCCAGTGGAAAAAGATGGAACCGCTTGAATAGGTTTTTACGTCCTGTTTTGTTGACATCATGTCTCCCTGTGGTTTATCCAATTAGGGATATAGTAGCCGGGTTGCAGGGTTTAGGCCAGTGTTTTGAGGGGGGTCCGTGCCGCGACCATGGATTGCTTCGCTTCGCTCGCAATGACGGCCTGCAAGATACCCCGTCATTGCGAGGCACGAAGCAATCCAGTGTTCGGAGCACGGAACTCTGGATTGCTTCGCTTCGCTCGCAATGACGCGAACGATCCGCGACTTTTCGCCCATTATTTGCTATTATTGCCTTTTTAAAACACCGGGATTAATGCCATGTCTCATCGTGCCCATCTGTTTTCACTTCGTATCGGCAATGCATTTCGGGAGAGCTGCCTGGCTGAACCATATACCGTTCCCCGACTCTGGAAAGATCTGCTCGCCGGGATAACCGTTGGCATCATCGCCATACCGCTGGCCATGGCATTGGCCATCGCCAGTGGTGTTGCGCCCCAGTATGGGCTTTATACTGCCATTATCGCCGGCGCCATCATTGCCCTGACCGGCGGCTCTCGTTACAGTATTTCCGGTCCTACCGCTGCATTTGTGGTCATTTTATACCCGGTAACCCTGAAGTACGGCTTTGGCGGACTGCTGGTTGCCAGCGTGTTGTCAGGCATCATACTCATCCTGATGGCCCTGTTTCGACTGGGACGATTAATTGAACACATCCCCGAGTCCGTGACCATTGGCTTCACCGGCGGCATTGCCATTGTCATTGCCACGCTGCAAATCAAGGATTTTTTCGGTTTGTCGCTTGCCCATATGCCGGAAAGTTACCTCGAGAAAGTCAATCTTCTGCTGCATTCCCTCCCCGCTTTGCATACACCCAGCCTGCTGGTTGCCCTGCTCACCCTGACCATTATGCTGCTCTGGCCGAAACTGAAAAACCCGATTCCGCCTCATCTGCCCGCTGTACTCATCGGCACTGTGGCCGCGTTTGTGTTAAACAAAGCAGGATATGGTATTGAAACCATTGGCAGTCGCTTTCATTATTTACTGCCCGATGGCTCATCCGGCAACGGCATTCCGCCTTTTTTGCCACATTTTATGCTGCCCTGGTCGCAAGCTGGTGCGGGTGGGAATCCGATTATCTGGAACTGGCAAATGATTCAAAATCTGCTCCCTTCCGCGTTCGCCATCGCCATGCTGGGTGCCATTGAGTCTCTGCTCTGTGCTGTGGTGCTTGATGGAATGAGTGGAAAGCGGCATAGCGCCAACAGTGAATTGCTGGGACAGGGAATCGGCAATATCGTCACCCCGTTCTTCGGCGGCATTACCGCCACCGCCGCCATTGCCCGCTCGGCGGCCAATTTCAAAGCCGGTGCACAATCACCCGTTGCAGCGGTGATTCATGCCCTGGTTGTGCTGGCAGCACTGGTGGGTTTGGCGCCGGTTCTGGCTTACCTTCCCATGCCCGCCATGGCGGCTTTGCTGATGGTTGTTGCCTGGAAAATGAGCGAAGCGCACAAAGCCAGGCATTTGATCAAAACATCTATCAGCAGCGATATCTGCGTGTTTTTCACCTGTTTCAGCTTGACCATTTTGTTTGACATGGTCATCGGCATCACAGCCGGAATGGTGCTGAATATCTGCTTCAGTTTGAAGACGCAGGCACCCGATCCAGAGCGTTAAGTCCGGTGATTTGATTATCTATCGACAGTTGGGGTTTCCTCGTTGCCAGATTATTTTCGACCAATGGGCTTACTTCAAGTGCTTTGGCCTGGACGATAAAATCAGGCATTTTAGCGCCGAGCCAATCCACCAAAGGATCAAATTTGGCGTACAAACGCGATTCTTTGGCGTACTCTTCATAAGGCAGCGAAGTCAACTTCACCGCGACCATGATCATGGCAATAATAAATACGCCGCGAACCAGACCGAAACCCATACCGAGCAAGCGATCAGTGCCGCTCAAACCCGTGCGCTTCATCAGGGCACTGAGCAAAGCATTCAGCAAACCGCCGGCGATCAGCGTGGCTAACATGATCAAAACAAAAGACGCGACCGTACGCGCAGTTTTATCCTGAATCCAGTTTTGCAGCATGGGATCAAGCAAATCCGAGTAATGATAAGCAACCCAAATAGCCACAGCCCAAACGCAGATGGCGACCAGTTCCTTGACAAAACCCCGTATCAATCCCGTCAAAACCGACAGCGCAATCACGCCAAGAATCAATAGATCTACCCAATACCATTGCATGATTATCCCAGTCCGTTGGTGGTTACGATGATGCCATTAACTTGTTCGGCACGCGCCAGTTTTTGTTGCAACAATTTGGCTTCCTGGCGTTGATTGGCCTGGCCTACCAGCACGCGATATACCGTGCCATGCTTTCCTCGAGCCTGAACCATAAGGCTGTGGTACCCTTTGCTTTTCATTTTGGCAACCAGGGCAACGGCGTTTTTTTGTTGTGAGAACGTGCCCAGTTGAACCGCATAAGCTTGTTTGCTCGCGGCGCCTTTTTTGGCAGCGACTACTACTTTGGGTGGAGATTGTTTAACCACAGCGGAAACAACAGCCGCTTTTTTCACAACAGCCGGCGCGGCAATCGCTTTCACCGGAACGGAGGTGACCACCGGCGTTTTCTTCTCAGCAATCGCGATCGGCGCGTCTGGTATGTCAGCCAGCGCTGTTTGTAAATCATCATTCATTTGACTGAGCGGTTCAGCTTTGGCCAGCTTCGATGTGGATTTTGGCGCGTCTTTGACCTCGGGTAAGGTTACGTGCGCAACCGTCATGCGTTTGAACATAGCCGGCTCGTTTTGCGTCAAGACTTTGGGGATATCCGGTCTGGGTGGTAATTTGATCGTAATCACTTTTTTATCGTCAAAACGTTGGTTGGATTGTTTCATAATAGCCGGAACAAAAATGGCACCCAACGAGATCACCACGGCGAGGCCCACAAGCCTGTGCTTGAGACGTTCATCCATAACCAGTTTCATAACAACTCCTATTCAGATAGGTCGTTCGACTGAATGCCTGTTATTTCCAAAACAGCCGTTACCGTCAAAAACGATCCGTAAACCACAATCAAATCATCAATCGCCGCCTGCTTGCACGCGGCTTGATAAGCCAAAACTGGATCATTATAACACAAGGAAACGTCAAGTTCATGGGCATTTAACGCGTCCAACAGCGATTGTGCCGGCGCTGCCCTTTTTCCACTCAGCAAGGCTGGATACCAGGCACTGACGCAGGACAGCATGGGGGCAATCAGGCCGGGCAGATCTTTGTCTGCCAGGGCGGAGAAAACCGCATGGATGTTGCGATTGGGATAATGACGTTTTAAGTAACTGGCCAGGTGGGTAGCTGCTTGCGGGTTATGGGCCACGTCCAGAATTGTGGGGCGCGCTGTGTTGATCAGTTGAATGCGGCCTTGAATCCGTGCCTGGGAAATGCCCTGGCAGAGCTGCTCGTCAGAGACGGGGCATTCTTTTTGCAGACAGTGGATGGCTTTGATGGCAGCGGCTCGGGCATTGGGATGCAAGCGGGATTCGGGCCAGTTTCCGCTGTGTTGATCAAAATCAATACCATTGATATACAGGCGGCAGTCAAGGGATTTCGCCTGATCGATGATGGATTGAGGTGGATGGGTATCGGCATAAATAACGGCTTGTCCATGGCGTAAAATACCGGCTTTTTCGTAACCAATTTTTTCTTTGTTATCGCCGAGATAATCCTGATGGTCGAGATCGATGGTGGTGATGATGGCCAGATCGGCGTCAATGATATTGGTGGCATCGAGGCGGCCGCCCAGCCCGACTTCCAGAATAATGACCTCGGCTTCGCATTGTTTGAAATAGTGTAAAGCGGCCAGAGTGGCTGTTTCAAAATAGGTCAGATGGGTGCTGCCTTTGGCTTGCTCGATGTGTTTGAACGCCTTGATCAGATCGGCAGGAGCTATGGGCTGTTTGTTGACACGGATGCGTTCGGTGAAGGAGATTAAATGAGGGGAGGTGTAGGCGGCGACTTTGTAAGCGGCTGCATGATAGATGGATTCGAGCATGGCAACGGTTGACCCTTTTCCGTTGGTGCCAGCTACGGTGATGACGGTGGCTTTGGGGTGCAGCAGATTCATCGTGGCGGCTACGGTTTTAATGCGCTCGAGTCCGAGTTGTATTTCTTGCGGGTGCTGGTTTTCAAGTACGGAAAGCCAGACGGAGAGTTCGTGGTTGATGGGGGAGTCGAAAATCAATTTTTTGTCCTGTGGTTGGGGTGATGCCCTTAAGTTATCATTGGATCCAGGCAAGAACGCGTAGGTTGGGCCCTGGCCCAACATGGTTTTACCCCGAAAGATCGTTGTTGGGCCAGGGCCCAACCTACGCGATCTTACCAGGATTTTCCTTAACTTCATGCCAGAGGGGTTGGGGGTGATGTCTGGATCGGTGCTTTGAACGTGGATTGCCTCATGCCTCGATCAAGCATTACGCCTTCTGCGCAGCCTTATGCGACAACTTCGCAATCAACTCCGCAATCGCCGGTCTTAATGCCTTGCGCTCAACAATCATATCAATATGTCCATGCTCCAGCAGGAACTCACTGCGCTGAAAGCCTTCTGGCAAGGTCTGACGCACGGTTTGCTCAATCACCCGTGGGCCGGCGAAACCGATCAGCGCGTTTGGTTCGGCGATGATGATATCACCCAGGCTGGCAAAGCTGGCTGAGACGCCGCCCATGGTGGGATCGGTCAACACCACCAGAAACGGTAATTTGGTTTCAGCGAATTTGGCCAGTGCCGCCGATGTTTTCGCCATTTGCATCAGGGAAAACAAGCCTTCCTGCATTCTCGCGCCGCCACTGGCGGTAAAACATATATAAGGTCTGCGTTCTTCGGTGGCAGCCGTAATGGCACGCACGAATTTCTCACCGACCGTGGCGCCCATGGAGCCGCCCATAAAATTGAATTCAAAGGCGCTTACCACCACAGGTTGCGTCAGCAACGTACCTTTCATCGCAATCAGCGCTTCTTTTTCGCCAGTCGCTTTTTGAGCCTGAGTAATACGATCTTTGTATTTTTTGGAATCTTTGAATTTCAGGCGATCAATCGGCTCAAGATGTGCCGCAATTTCTTCTGTCGGGCCTTCATCCAGAAACTGTTCCAGTCTGACGCGGGCATTAACGCGATGGTGATGATTGCATGTTGGGCAAACGGACAGGTTTTTTTCCAGTTCCGTACTATACAATACCGTGCTGCAACCCACACATTTTACCCATAAACCTTCTGGAACGCGTTTTTGAGAAGCGTCCGTTTTAATAATGGAAGGCAGAAGTTTTTTTAACCAGCTCATATACAAAAGATCCGATGTTGACGTAACGGTCAAGTATATCGTGTCGTCCTGATTTTTAACAGCCCTTATTCAAAGCTGTAATGCGAATTGTCTGGCTCCAATAACGGCTCTTCAGCCGATTTAACCATACCCAATTGTAAGGTATCAATTCGTGAACAGCGTAAAAACACCCTCGAATCTTGCACGAATTGATTGAGATGCAAGATGCCAAAATCTACCAAACGACGGAGCTCTGCGCTTACGGTTTGAATCAGCCCCTGCTCTTGTTCGGCAATAGACAGCTCAGCCGTAAGCCAGTGTTTTCCACCGGAAATTTTTCTCCACCCGCTCACACCCGTCAGGCTGGTCAGTTTGTTTAATGCATTCAGATCCTGGCCGGTACAGGGTGGAAACAGCGTTCCATCCGAGTACAAAGGGGGTTCCGGCATATCAATACGGTCTGCATGAATCACTTCATCAAGCACGTTCAAAACAGTTGGCTTGTAATCAATCATTTTTTCAAACAACCATCTTTTTTGCACATTGGTCGGTTGTTCGCAGCCTTCAAACAAAGCGTTCAAAATCAAATCTGCTTCAGCTTGACGAGTCAGATGCACAGCCTCTATCAAACCCGGTAAGAGAATCTGCTTTTTCTGTTCGAAAGTGAAGTGTTTGATGGCAGCCAGTAAATCCGGCAAATACGCCAGATAATGATAATCTACACGCTCATTGGGCCGAGTGGTCAAAGCCGGAATATCCAGTATCCAATCTTGCAAACGGTAGTTAACACCCATCATCTGTATCAACGTGCAGTGATACGTGTTGATTTGCGTTTTAATATCGGCGGTTTCAAGCCATTCAAAAATCCGCTTGACATGATCATGACGTTTTTGCTCCATGGCGACCGTCAACAGATTTATTTTACTGTTTTCATTGCGTACGTAACCGGTATCCGTATTGTTAGCGCTCAGGGCAAATGAAGAAGAATTATTACTCATCACCGCGTCCCAGATTTGCTCAATACAGCGGGCAAGCGCGCCTTGTCGGTTATAGTTCGCTTTGGTGGTCAGTAAATGCAGACGACCCAGCAGATCAACTATATTGCGTATTGGCGAAGGCGTTGCTGACAAGCTATCCAGCAGAACATTCACATCATAAAGATGACTGCGTCGCCATTTACCGGTAAAAAGGCGGCGCCACCAGGAGTTGTTGCCGGTATAATTGTTCAGTAAATTTTGTGCAAAAAGCATCATACCAGTATTATCTGGCTGCACTATTGGCATACTTTACTCCGTACCCGATAAATTGCGTTACTCACTATTATATAGAAACAAGCTTATGACAATATTAAGAAACTTTTTATACCTTGCGAAAACTCATCTGCGCAAGGTATATCTCTAAAGTTTACGTCTATTGTGTCGCTATTATAAGCATCACCACCACAATTGGGGTCATCATGAATCGATTGTTGCTAATAATTATAATGATTGTGGCATACATACCGACTACATGGGCTGAAGCTCGCTTTGGAGAGACGCTATGTCACCAGCCTGATTATTTTTGTATCAAAACCAGGGCCAGTGACAGCTGGAAAAGCCTGTTTCCCAATGCTGAGGCGGAAGATATTGTTCGCCGCATCAATCGAATGAACGTCCGTTTGCGACCAGGCATGACCATCGCCATTCCCAAAAACCTGGATCAGGTCACCATTTACGATGTATCGCCCTTCCCTCGTTACATTGATGCGGGTGGAGAAAAGACGATATATGTCAGTCAGCAAAAACTGGCCTGGGGCGCTTATGATGAAGCGGGAGAACTGGTTTGGTGGGGGCCGATTTCGTCTGGAAAGCCAGACTGCCGCGGTGTATATGGTGGTTGCGTTACACCATCGGGTTCGTATCGTGTGATTCGCAAACAGGATGTGGATTGTATTTCAACGGCTTTTCCACGCCGGGCTGACGGGGATAATGGCGGGGCTGAAATGCCTTATTGCATGCACTTTTTCCGGGGATATGCTTTGCATGGCAGCGCGGATGTGCCGGGATATCGGGCGAGCCATGGTTGCGTGCGGATGTTTACGGAGGATGCGCGCTGGTTGAATGAGGAATTTGTTGAGGTTCCGGAAACCGGCGGCAAGGGTACGCGGGTGATTATTGATGATGCGCATTAAGATCACTGCACCATCGTAAACGCCCCGCGAACCCCCTGCTGCGCCAGCTGAGTCTTCAATTTATTCGTCGATGGCTTGTCAACAAAGGGTCCGACTTTAACAATATATCGCTGCTTGTACGACTCAACCTGCACCTTCACCCGGGTCATTTTCTTCAGCTTCACTTGCAAATTCTGCGCTAATTGCTTCGTCCCAAAGGCACCAGCCTGAACATAATACTGGGCCACATGCGGTTTACCGCCAACGCCCACATTAAGCGCCTCAATCTCAACCGGCGCGGTACCATTGGGGAATATACCCAGTTTATTGGCCGCAGCATAAGACAGATCGATTATCCGGTTCGAATGAAAAGGCCCGCGATCATTGATTTTAACGATCGCCTCGCGACCATTTTTCAAATTTTTCACCTTCACATAGGACGGCAATGGCAGCGTTTTATGGGCAGCGGTCATGGCATACATATTATATTTTTCACCACTGGAAGTGCGTTGACTGTGGAATTTTGTTCCATACCAGGAAGCCTGGCCCTTTTGCTTGAAGCCCTTGGTCGAGCGCATGATACGATAGGTTTGGCCGGCAACGGCATAGGAATCCGGATTGCCATATCGGCTATACGGTTCATATTTCGGTTTTACTTTTTCAAAATGGGTGGGTACTGGTCCTCTGGGGGCGCTGTCCTGGCTTTGCGGATAGAGGCGCTGGCCATTGCGATATTGGGTGGTAGCCGATTTGCTGTGATTTTTTCCTTTCGTCCGGTTTGTTGTGTTCGTTGTTTGCGTTGTGTCGCAAGCAGCCAACGTCAGCACCAATAATATCGTCATGAACCGTGAAAAAACGCTATACATAAAGCTACCTGTTAAAAACCATTTCGGACGATTTTAGGCAAAAAAAAAAATCATACAAGCTATTTCAATTGATTAATCGCAATTGGATGCTTGAATCAGCTGTGTTACCATCACATTATTTTGTAATAACGGGTGTAAAATCATGACCTTTCTTCGGAATATCTTTAAATTGGCGCTGATAATGACCATGATGATTAATTCATCATCTATTAACGCCGAATCCGCCTTGCCAAGCCCGCGCGGCCCGGTAGCGGCTGTCATCAACAAGCCGTTGATCACCCCTTCTCCGCCCGCTTTGAGCGCAAAATCCTACATATTAATTGATGTCGACAGTGGTAAAATTCTGGCTGAAAAGAACAGCGAAGAAAAATTACCCCCCGCCAGTTTGACCAAAATGATGACGCTGTATGTAATTTCCAACGCCTTGCACAGCGATCAAATCAAACTGGACAGCATGGTGCGTGTCAGTCGTGACGCCTGGAAAATTGGCGGCTCGCGCATGTTCGTCAAGGAAGGCCAGGAAGTCAGCATTGAAGATCTTTTAAAGGGCATTATTGTAGATTCCGGTAACGATGCCTGCGTTGCCATGGCCGAACACCTCGGCGGAAGTGAGCCGGGTTTTGCTGAAATCATGAATCAGCAAGCCCAGGATCTGGGCATGAAAGACAGCCATTTTACCGACAGCACCGGTTTGCCCGATGAAAAACTGTATACCACCGCGAAAGATCTGGCCATCCTCGGGCGCTCGTTGATTAACGACTTCCCCCAGTATTATCACTGGTACAAACAAAAATGGTTCACCTTTAACGGCATTCGTCAGCCCAATCGCAACCGTTTGTTGTGGCGCAATGGCCAGGTTGACGGCCTGAAAACCGGACACACCAATGAAGCCGGTTTTTGTCTGGTATCCTCCGCAAAACGCGAAAACATGCGTTTGCTGGCCGTTGTCATGGGCGAGCCAAGCGAATCCGTCAGAGCCGATGACAGCGAGCGTCTGTTAAACTACGGCTTCCGTTTTTTTGAAACGCATGAACTGTATAAAGCCGGGAAAACGGTCACAGAAGTGCCGGTATATAAAGGCCAGGCAGACAAGTTGAACATTGGCCTGTTGCAAGATCAATCCATTACGATTCCCAATGGTCAATATCAACGTCTGAGCGTCAGTTCCAAAGCCCCGGACACCCTGGAAGCACCGATTGCCAAAGGCGATAAAGTCGGCGAACTGGTGGTGCAGTTTGATGACAAAGTCATTGAAACCTACCCGGTTTACGCCCTGGAAGATGTGCCCGCCGGCGGTTATTTCAAACGCTTCTCGGACAGCATTCGTTTAACCTTTAAAGGATGGTTCAGCTAATCATGACCGAACAAACAACCCTGCTCACATTTCCCTGTGATTTCCCGGTAAAAATTATCGGGGATCACACATCCGACTTTGTACAGGGCATTCATGCCATCATTAAAAAGTATTATCCCGAAACTGCCGATTCGCGCATCCTGCACAAGGACAGCGAGAAAGGCAATTACGTTTCCATCACGGCCACGGTGCATTGCCTTGATAAAGAAACACTTGATGCGATGTATGTCGAACTGACGCAATACCCCGGCATAAAAATGGTGTTATGATGATAATTACCCGTGACCTGGGTTTGCAGGCTTACCAGTCTGTGTGGGAACAAATGAAAACGTTCACCATTGCGCGAACGGATGAAACGCCGGATGAAATCTGGATGCTTGAGCATCCGCCGGTTTACACCCAGGGCCAGGCGGGCAAGGCGGAACACTTGTTGAATCCCGGTGATATTCCGGTGGTGCAATCTGATCGCGGCGGTCAGATAACCTATCACGGCCCGGGGCAACTGGTTGCCTATGTTTTGCTGGATATTCGCCGCCGCAATTTGGGAATCAGAACGCTGGTCAGCAAACTGGAGCAAACCTTGATCGCATTGCTATCGGAATACGGCATTAACGCAAGCATCCGCTGCGGGGCGCCTGGCGTCTACGTTGACGATATGAAAATTGCATCCATTGGTCTGCGCGTCAAAAACGGCTGTACTTATCACGGGATAGCTTTAAACGTGGCCATGGATTTGGCGCCTTTCAACGGCATCAATCCTTGCGGATATGCCCGATTACAAATGACGCAAATCAGTGAATACGATGCCACTGCAACGGTTTCCAGCGTGGCGAATCGCCTGCGGGAGCACGTTTTAACCCAATTCGAAAATTAATTATGCACTTATTTGCTGATTACATTCAACCCGTCACGCTCTGGCTTAAATTGCATCCGCATTGGGCTTTGTTTTTCTGTTTTATAATTTCCTTTTCTGAATCAGTAGCCATTATTGGCAGCATTATCCCTGGCTCTATCACCATGACCGCCCTCGGCATACTGGCCGGATCCGGCGTGATGCGTATTGATTTGACGCTGCTGGCCGCTACCCTCGGCGCTATCGCCGGCGATGGCTTGAGTTATTTTCTCGGCTATGTTTATCGCGATCGCATGAGCGCAATCTGGCCTTTCAGCCGTTACCCGACCTGGCTTGCATATGGCAAGGAATTCTTTTCACAACATGGCGGAAAAAGTGTTTTGATTGGCCGTTTTATCGGTCCGCTGCGCTCCATCATCCCGGTGATTGCCGGCATGATGCATATGAGCCATTTACGCTTTTTGATTGCGAATGTCATATCGGCCATTGGCTGGGCCTGTTTGTACGTGTTGCCTGGCGTTGCCATTGGCGCGGCCAGTAGCGAGTTGTCACCGGAGAGCGCCACACGTCTGTTCCTGTTTGTGATGGTTTTACTCGCCGGGATCTGGATATTAAGCGCCGGACTCAAGCGCCTGGCCATATTTGCCAACAAAGGTTTGCGCGTCAAACTGCATAATGT
>Ga0209066_10002110_pt1 | contig 24930 bp, 15 predicted proteins | sample All_14_2_FD_187198 | JGI IMG/M metagenome (GOLD analysis project Ga0209066, IMG submission 187198) | Freshwater microbial communities in response to fracking from Pennsylvania, USA - Allegheny Zone_MetaG_DW_15 (SPAdes) (version 2) ... | reverse complement strand
TGCCCGCACCCGTGTACTCCGTCTCCTGCACCACCACCGTCGCGTCAGTGGGCAGCTCGCGCGCAAGCGACATCGCCGCGGCCATCGCCGTGTTCCCGCTCGGCCCGCGCTCGAGCCCCTCGAGCTTCGAGAGGGCCTCGGTCACGTAGAAGACCTCGCCTTGCGTGACGGTGAGATAGCGGTCCATGTACCGCAGGGAGCGGGCGGCGTTGCGCGGCACGTCCGCGCGGTCGGGCCAGGTAGCGAACGGGACGCCGAAGCCGGTGTGCCCGGTCGTGAAGCTCTTGCGGTTGAAGTCCGTGTCGCTCGCCATGTGCAGCCCCGAGAGGTCCACGCTCGCGCTCACCACCACGGTATCGCGAGCGCCCATCCGCTCGAGCCCGCGCGCGGTACCGGTGGTGTTGCCGCCTCCCGCGTGGGTCACCACCACATGCGTGGGCGGCGCTCCCGTGAGCGCGATCATCTCCTCGGCAAGCTCGGCGCCCAGGCTCTCGATCCCCGAGACCCCGAACGGCGAGTACAGCGATGCCGAGAGGTACCCTGTCTCATCCAGCAGCTCGAGCATGTGGAAGAAGAGCTCCGGCCCCACGGTCATCTGCACGACCTCGGCGCCGAACGCTTCGCAGATGCGCGACTTCTCCACGATCTCAGGCTGCCCCACATGCCGCGAGTCGAACGTCTCCTGGCAGATGATGCACTTGAGTCCGGCGCGTGCGGCCTGACTCGCAACCGCCGCGCCGTAGTTGCCCGACGTTGCGGCGATCACGCCGGGATACCCCTTCTCGGCCGCCACATGGATGCTCATGCTGGCACGCCGGTCCTTGAACGAACCGGCCATGTTGGCCGCCTCGTCTTTCACGAAGATCCGCGCGCCGTGCCCCGGCTCCGCATAGGAGCGCACCAGGTCGGTGAGGTTGCGGAGCTCCAGCAGCGGCGTGAGCCCCACGCCGGCTGCACGCTGTATCGAGCGGATGCGCTCGAGTGTGTACCCGTGCGCCGACATCATGCGCTCGTAGTCGAAGGCGATCGGACTGCGCTCGAACTGCGCGTAGTCCATGCCGAGGGCTGCCTTCATGATCTCGCCCTTGCGAGCCATGACCTGTTCGTAGCGGGTCGCCATGCTACTCACCCGCCTTCGCGCGGTACGCCGAGACACGGGTCCTGAGATCACGTCCGATCCCGACGATCTCGGCCGGCGGAGAGCCGAAGGTGTGCGTGTAGCCTGGTTCGATCTCCGAGAGATGCCCGCGCACCACACGCCCGCTCACCGTCTCCACGCTCAGCTCATCACCGATCATCGCCGAGCCGAGGGCGAAACCCTTCACCCACGCCCGCAGGGGTTGGGCCGCGGTGTCCTCGGGGATGCCCGGGGCGCGGTCTTCCGAGGGCAGCAGGACGTACTGCACCTCCACCCAATCACCCACGCTGCAGCGGATAAGGTCGGTCATCACTCACTCCCTTGCTCGCACACGTGCACGAATCGGCCCCGCGATGAAGGTGTACCCCTTGTGCGACGCCTTACTCCGCTGGCGCCCAGAACCGCGGCACGGGCAGGTCGGTCACCGTGAGGATGCCCGAAGGGGCGTCCACGATCAGCGGGATGTAGTTGCCGGTCGAGGCGAACGTGCCTTTGCCGCCGGGCACTTCGGGGCTCGTGGACATGTGGATCTCGGGATCACCGATGATCGTGATGTAGTCACCGGTCTCCACGCCCTCGAGGTGCGGGTGGATCTGCTGCGGGTGGACGAGCTCGATCTTGAGTTCATCGTTGCTGTAGCCCCGTCCGATGTGACGACAGCCGCACACGTCGCCCGGCTCGACCTTCACATGCGGCGTTTCCCGCGGCACGTTGGTGATGATGGGCTCGCGCGTCTCCACGACCTCGTCGATCTCCCACCCGATCGCGTCGGCGATCAGTCCTATGGACTCAGGGAAGCCGATGTGCCCCACGATGGTGCCCTCGGCGACACCGCGCTCGAACTCCTCCACCGTGGTGCCCACGCCCTGGCTCTGCATGACGGTGGGGCCGAACGGCGAGAGGTCGTTGATGCGCTGGGCCTCGATGCGGTCGATCCTGAGGCACACCGAGCTCCACGCCACGATCAGCGCGTCGAGCATGAAGCCGGGGTTGATTCCCGTGCCGAGGATGGAGACGTCGTGCTCGACGGCCATGTCCTCGAACCGCTCCGCCCAGTCGGGATCGCTCGCCCACGGGTACGCCAGTGTCTCGGCGGTGCAGAGCACGTTGGCGCCTGCGCGGACCGCCGCCTCAACCTGATCGGAGACCTCATCGAGGTTGCTGCGCGTACAGATGCACACGACCTCGGGCTCGTGTGCCAGCACGGCCGCGGCATCCCCGGTCACGGGCACGTCGCATCGCCTGCCGAGCAGGTCGCCGACGGTCGAGCCCAGTCGTGCCGGGTCCGCATCGATCGCGCCCACGAGTTCGATCTGCCCGGGGCGGTCGAGGATGTAGTCGAGTAGGCCCTGACCCATCATGCCGGTGCCCCATACCGCGACCTTGATCATCGAGACTCCTCACGTGGTGTATGCAGACATGCCAGGAAGCTATACAAACCATACCGCCTGAAGGAGCCGCGCGACAGTGGCCAAAGCCGCGGAAACGCGAAACGGCGCCCCGTGAGGCGCCGTTCGTGCATCGCGGACTCGGGCTTTCCGTCCCGGACTACTCCGCAGCCGGCGTGCTCTCCACGGTCGTGTCGACGGAGCCGGCCGGACCGGGCTGCTCGGGCACAGGAGCCAGCAGCTCGGGCAGCGGCACGATGTTGGTCATCGACGGCACCGGGAACGGCGTCGCCGTCGGGTTCGAGGACGGCGGCACGAACAGATGGCAGCTCGTGCAGCTCACGATCGTGAAGTCCGGACCCGGATGACAGCGCAGGCAGTACGAGTTCAGCCACGGACGCGCCTCGTGCACACCGATGTCCGGGTGCGTGAAGTGCACCTCGGCCCATGTGGTGGGACGGTGACAGTCGAGGCAGTTCTCCGGCCCTACGTGCGGGACGTCGGGCAGGTGGCAGTCCTGGCACGGCTTCGTCGCATCGTCGATGAACTTCAGCGTGGGATGGCAGAGCGTGCATGCGTGCTCCGTGTGTGCGGCGCCGAGCTTGATCTCGCCGGGATGCTCGGCGAGCAGCATGTCGGACCACGCCGTCGGCCTGTGGCATGACGTGCAGTCAGTGATCCCGCTGCCGTGGGGCGAGGCGTGGCACGCCGAGCACGCCTGCGAGCCGCCGCCGATGTTCTGCGCGTACTTGTTCCCCGGATGACAGGAGCTGCAGGCAACGCTCGCATGCGCTCCCACCAGCGGGAAGCGACTCGCGTGGTTGAACGTCGAAGGCACGAAGCCCTTCGTGGTGTGGCAGCTCTGGCACGCGGTCAGACCGCCATGCGCCGAGCCGTGACATCCGGTGCACACGGTGGGAGTGCCGTCGTAGATCCCCTTCGGGTGGCACGCCAGGCAGTCCAGCTTGGTGTGTCCGCCCGTGATCGGGAAGTACTTGTCGTGGTTGAAGCTCGACGGCACGAAGCCGTGCGGCGTGTGGCACTGCTCGCAGAGGGTCAGGTTCTTGTGCGCCACAGGGTGACATCCCTGGCATACGGTGGGCGTCCCGGCGAACGTGTTGTTCTTGTGACAGTCGGCGCAGTCCGCCAGCGTGTGCTTGCCTTCGAGCTTGAAGAAGAGCGAGTGGTCGAACCCGGGCAGCGGCTCCCAGCCGCGCGACGGCTCGTGGCAGCTCTCACAGTCGGTCAGGCCGCCGTGGTTGGGCCCGTGGCAGTCCACGCAGCCACGGGCGCCGCTCGCGGGTACCTCGACGCCGGCGGTATGGCACTCGAAGCACGAGAGTCCCTCGTGGCCTCCCTCGAGCGACAGGTGGTCTGCGGGGATCGGACGCTGCATCGACCAGGCCAACACCGTGTGGCAGGGCGCGCAGGCCACGGGGCCCACGCCGTGCGGCGACCGCGCGGCGTGGCAGCTCTCACATGCTGCCGAGGGAAGCGGCTCGCCTTCATCATGGCAGCGTTCGCAGCCGATGATCGCGTGGAAGGATGTGTTGAACTCGGGGTTCTGGTGAGTGTAGTGGGTCGCCAGCCACGACGACGTGGTGTGGCAGGTCTCGCACTCGCCGAGATACGGCTCCTGGTGCTTGTGGTCGTGGCACGACGCGCACGACTTGGAGCCGATCTCCGGGTGCTCGGCCACGCCCGCCCTGTCGGGCTGGTAGTAGCCGTACTGGGCGACCACGAGCCCGACGATGACAGCGATGATCGCGATGAGGATCGCGATCCCCACGGCTTGCGACGTACGTGTACCGGAGCGTGCTGTCATCGGGTTGGTCGACTTCCTTTGCATGAAGCGGTCGCAGGCGACCCTGGTCGGACACCTGACCCACTGATCATAGGTATGGTACGCGAAATCGGTGCCAGATGCAGGTCGTTCACGCAGCTTCCCGACGGGAGGCGGCACAACGCCGCCGGGCGTTCGCGGATATCGCGCTCAGACCTGGAAACGAACGCGCTACCCGCCGAGGTACGCTCGCTTGAGTTCGGGATTCTCCAGCAGCTCTGCGGCGGTACCCTCGGTGAACAACCGTCCGCCCTGCAGCACGTAGCCGCGGTCGGCGATGGAAAGCGCCGCGTTGGCGTTCTGCTCCACCACGAACACCGCTACACCCTGCTCGTTCACCTGCTGGATCAGCTCGAAGTTCTGGTCCACGAGCGCCGGCGAAAGCCCCATCGACGGCTCGTCCATGCAGATCAGCTTCGGCCGGCTCATGAGCGCGCGCCCGAAGGCGACCATCTGCTGCTCGCCGCCTGAGAGCGTGCCCGCGCGCTGCTTCCGCCGTTCGGCAAGCTTGGGGAAGAACCCGTACACCCGCTCCAGGTCCTCGGCGATCGCCGCGCTGTCGGTACGCGTATAGGCACCCATCTCGAGGTTCTCGAGCACCGTGAGGTTCGGGAAGAGGCGCCGGTTCTCCGGCACGGTCGCGATGCCCCGCTTGATGCGCTCCGCGGTCCGCAGGCCGTTGATGACCTCACCCTCCCAGAGCACCTCGCCCTTCGCGGGCTTCACGATGCCGAGGATGGTCTTCATCGTGGTGGACTTGCCCGACGCGTTACCGCCGAGCAGGCACACGATCTCTCCCGGATACACTTTGTAGTCCACACCCTTGAGGATCTGGATCCGTCCGTAGTACGTCTGGACGTTCCGGAACTCAAGCAGTGGCGTCTGCTGCTCGCTTGCCAAGGTAGGCCTCCACAACCTGGGGGTCGTTGGCGACTTCGTCATACGTGCCTTCGGCAATCTTCACGCCATGGTCCATGGCGATCACGCGGTCCGAGACACCCTCCACAACATGCATGTCATGCTCGATCATCAGAATCGTGTAGCCCTTCTCGCGGAGCATCTTGATCTGCTCCATGACCTCGTGCGACTCCGCCGGGTTCATGCCCGCGACCGGCTCGTCGAGCAGCAGCAGCACGGGATCCGAGGCAAGCGCGCGCGCGATCTCGAGCCGCCGCCGGTTGGCGTAGGAGAGCGAGTAGGCCGGCTGCAGCTGCCGCGGGCCTGAGAATCGCCCCGGGAACATGCCGAGGATCTCCTGCGCCTTGTCATACATCGCCTTCTCCTCGCGGCGAACGCTCGGCAGCCGGAGCATCGAGGCGAACGGGCCCGCCTTCGTGACCGAGTGCATGCCCACGAGGACGTTCTCGAGCACGTTCATGTTGGAGAAGAGCCTCAGCGACTGGAATGTGCGCGAGATGCCCTTGTCGTGCACGAGATCGGGCCGCAATCCGGCAACGCTCTCGCCCTTCAGCAGGATGTCGCCCGAGTGGGGCTCGTACAGTCCGCTGATCAGGTTGAACGTGGTGGTCTTGCCCGAGCCGTTGGGGCCGATGATCGAGACGATCTCGTTCTCACGCACCGCGAACGACAGGCTGTCCACGGCCTTGAGGCCACCGAAGCTCATCGAGACGTCCTGGAGTTCGAGTACGGGTTCCATCGGCTACACCCCCAGGTCCTTCTCGCCCTCTTCGAGATCGAAGAGGGACTGGCGGGTCATCTCGAGCTCGCGCGGGTCCACCTCGTGCGCCTCGCGCTTGAAGATCTTGTCGGGCAGCAGGCCTTCGGGGCGGAAGATCACCATCACCACGATGAGGATGCCGTAGATGAGCATCCGGTATACCTCGAAGTCGCTGCGTGCCGCACCGGCTGCCTCACGGATGAGCTGCGGCAGCGCCTGGAGCACGACGGCGCCGAGCATCACGCCGGGGATCGAGCCCATGCCGCCCAGCACCACCATGCAGACCACGATCACCGACTGCATGAACAGGAACGACTCGGGGCTGATCACGTTGCTGTAGTACGCGAAGAGCGAGCCGGCAAAGCCCGCGATTCCCGCCGAGAGCACCACGGAGAGCATCTTGGCACGCACGGCGGTGATGCCCGAGGAGATGGCCGCGAGCTCGTCTTCCCTGAGCGCGTTCCACGCCCGGCCGATGCGCGAGTTCTTGAGGTTGGTGAGCAGCACCGCGAGCACGACCACGCACACGAGCACGAGGTAGTAGTACTCGAGCGGCTTGTCGATGATGAACCACGCCTCGATGCCCTCGAGCGCGGGCTTGGCGCCAGCGAACAGCCGCGGTGAGTAGATGCCGGTGATCCCGTTGGGGCCATTGGTGAGCGGCACGAGATTGATGATGGTCAGGCGCACGATCTCGCCGAAGGCGAGCGTCACGATGGCCAGGTAGTCGCCTCGCAGCCGCAGCGTGGGCAGGCTGATGAGGAATCCGGCGACCATCGCCACGAGCGTGCTCACGACGATCACCGCCAGGAACGGCCACCGGATCTCGAACTTCGGCGATGAGAGCAGCGCCGTGGTGTACGCGCCGAACGCGAAGAACGCGATGTAGCCGAGGTTGAGCAGGCCCGTCTCGCCCATCACGATGTTGAGTCCGAGCGAGAGCAGCACGAAGATCAGCGACACCACGCCCACGCGCAGCCACGCCGTCTCGACCACACCGATCACGTTGAGCAATGGGAAGCCCGCCGCGATCACGATGCCCGCCAGCCACCATACCCACCCGGGCACCGCCGAAGCGATCCGCTGGACCACAGTGTCACCGTGCGTGGGCGCCGTGTCCTGACCCGATGAGGTCTTCATCCGTATGGCCATGGCTACACCTTCTCCGTGACGGCTTCGCCGAGGATGCCCGACGGACGGAACATGAGGATCACCATGAGCACCACGAACGCGATGACCGGCTGCCACCGCGTGTCGATGCGTACGCTCGAGTTGATGAACATGATCGTCGCGAGCACCGCGAGGAAGATGTTGCCCGCCATCAGGCGCACCGCGTCGGCCGCCGACACCGACAGCAGCGCGTCGGTACGCTCGGCCAGGAGCGTCTTGATCCCGTGGTACGGGGCGAGCCGGTACACGTTCATGATGCTGCGCTCGTACTCAGGCGTGCGCCGGTCGGCCGCGATATGGGCGAGCCGGCGGTTCGGCACACGCACCATCTGCACGTAGATGCCGAGCGCGAGACCCGCGAGCACGAACCATGCGAGGAACCCGAGGTCCACGCTCACGCCATAGGTCTCGGTCATGCCGAGGACGATAGCGCCCACAACGGCGCCGGGGATGTTGCCGATACCGCCGAGCACGGCGGACGTGAACGCCTTCAGGCCGTACAGGAACCCGGCGTCGTACTTGAGCGAACCGTAGTACATCACCACGAGCAGGCCGCCGATGCCGGCGAGCGCCGAGCCCACGAGGAACGTGAACGCGATGGTGCGGTTCGTGTCGATGCCCATCATCTCGGCGGCTTCCATGTCCTGCGAGGTCGCGCGCATCGCCTTGCCGATGCGGGTCGACTTCACCAGGTAGGTGAGCCCCACCATCAGCGCCGCGGAGACCGCGATGATCACGAGCGCCAACACCCGCACGTCGACCCCGAACAGGTTCACCGATGCCGAGCTCAGGGCGAGCGTCGGGATGGTCACGGGCTTGGGCCCGAAGACGATGATGATGAGCTGCTGCAGCACGATCGAGACACCGATAGCCGAGAGCAGCGGGATGATGCGCGACCTACCGCGCAGCGGCCGGTATGCAATGCGCTCGATAAGGAGCCCGAGCGCCATCGGGACCGTGACCGCCGCCACCAATGCGAGCGCGATCGCGCCAGCGACCTTGAGCCAGGGTGTCGAGGCGTCGATACCCATCGCAAGCAGCGAGAACGCCGCAACATACCCGCCCACGGTGAACACCTCGCCGTGGGCGAAGTTGATGAACTTGAGAACGCCGTACACCATCGTGTAGCCGAGCGCGATGAGGGCGTAGATCATGCCCACGGTCAGACCACCGATGGTGACGCTCATGATGTGGTCGAAGCTCACGTGCCACTCCCCACCGGATGCGGTGCATCCGATCGCCCGCTTCGTGCATTCTGCACCATGGACAGGTCTCGTGCATCCGTACCGCTACATGCATAGGCGGCGACCTGATGCGCGGGGGGCGCGGGATGAGGTCCCGCGCCCCCCGAATGTGACCAGGCGCCTTCGGTTCCTGGCTACTGGGCCGAGACCCAGACGCCGTCCTTCACGACATACCGTGGAACGTTCGCGGGGGTGAGACCCTCGACGACGATGTCGCCCTTGGCCACGGCACCCTCACTCTCGGTCGAGAATCCGAACGTACCCGTCACGCCCTCATAGCTGAGGGTCTGCAGCGCGGCGATGATCTCCTCGGTATCCGTGGAGCCGGCCGCCTTGATGGCCTCGATCAGCGCGCCGAACGCGTCGTAGTTGTTCTGCGCGTACGGGCCGACCTCCTCGCCGTACTTCTCCTTGTACTTGGCGGCGAAGGCCGCGTAGCCAGGCTGCTGCTCCTCGGGGAACCCACCGAACGTGGCGTAGATGCCCTCGGCGTTCGCGTCGCCACCGGTCTGCGCAACGAGCTCCGCCGAACGGATGCCGTCGCCACCCATGAAGATGACGTCGCCAAGACCCGCCTCGACCATCTGCTTGCGCATGAGCCCGGCCTCGGGGTGGTACCCGGTGAAGATGATCGCGTCAGGACCGAACTCCTTGACGTTGGCTACCTGCGCCGAGAGGTCCTTGTCGCCCGACTGGCAGTTCTGGCGCAGCGTCTCGACGCCTTCGGCCTTGAGCGTCGCCTCGGCCACATCGGCCAGACCCACCGCGTAGGCGCCGTTGTCGTCCATCAGCACGACCTTCTTGGCGCCGAGCTCCATGGCCCAGACAGCGAGCGCCTCGCCCTGGATGGCGTCGTTCCAGCAGGTGCGGAAGAAGGTGTCGGCGCCGGTCTCGTTGGCCTTGGGGCCGGTGACCGAGCCGCTGATCTGCGGGATGCGGTTCTCGAAGTAGATCGGGATAGCAGAGAGCGTGGCACCGGTGGTGAGGCTGCCGATCACGCCGACAACGCCCTCGTCGACCATGGTCTGCGCCACAACGGCGGACTCAGCCGGCTCGGCCTTGTCGTCGAGCACGACAAGCTCGACCTCGTAGGTGGTGCCGTTCATCTCGAACGTGCCGAAGTCCTCGAGCGCGAGCTCGACGCCGTTCTTGGCCGCCGCACCGTAGTCCGGAAGCGGACCGGTGAGCGCGGTCTGGACGCCGATCTTGATCGTCTCGACCTCGCCGGTCGCCCCGTCGCCCTCGCCACCGTCGCCGCCGTCATCCGCCGCACAACCGTTCAGCCCGAACATGCTGAGCGCCAGGACGGATGCGAGCAGGACGGCGAGGACCTTGCGATACCTGTCGTGTACCATGCCGTACCCCCTTACCTGTCGCGATAGCGTCGCTATCTGCTTGGTTGACGGATTGTAACTTCTTGCAACGAGCCGTTCCAGACCGGAGCCGCGAACGGTAGCGTGGACGCCGCGAAGGGTAGCGCGCGATGGACGAACGGTCGTCAGTGGCGCTATTCGGCGTGTCTTGTGGCTGTGGGCCGATGCGGGTCGCAGTGCTGGCGTACGCGCGGCTACCGGGTCAGCGCGTCCGTCACACCCTGACGCACGGTGGCCGACAACGCGCCGGTGCCGCCCAGGAACCGGATGGAGTCGACCTCGCCCCGGCGCAGAGCGAGCTGCTCCTGGGTGACTCCGGGAAGTGAGTCCGGGAGCGAGAAGAGCACGACGCTGCCCGAATGTCCCTGCAGCACCCCTCCGGCGAGCGCGTCCGGGAAGTCCTCCCCGGATGACACCGCCAGCCCGTTCCACGCGAGCCCGGCGTGGTCGACGCCATAGCGGGCGATCCCCGCCGCCGTCTCGTACCGCGTGGCCCCGCCGAGTCGCTGCACGTTCGCCGACCCCAGCGCCACGGCGATGTCGTTCTCGAGTCTCGCGGGCACCGCTCCCGTACCGCCGAGGATCAGGACGGATCCCACCCCGTCCGCCCGCAGCGTGTCCACCATCGCCGGCCACTCCACCGGATTCGGGTGCACGAGGTAGACCGGCCAGCCCATCGCCGTGGACAGGGGCGATCCGCCAAGCGCGTCCGGGAACGCCTCGCCTGTCACCACGAGCGCGCCGCCGTCCCATCCCGCGCCGAGTTCCTGCAGGGTACGCCCGGCGATCGCATCCGCGGTCTGGTACCGCGTCGCACCCGCCAGCCGCTCGACCGTGTCCACTCCGGGCAGACCGTCGATCTGTGCGAGCACGGCCTCTGAGACCGCGCCGGCGCCGCCCAGCACGATCACGTGGTCGGCTCCCAGCCGCGCGATCTCGGTCGCGACCGCCGCCGGCAGAGTATCCTGTCGCGTCAGCAGTATCGGCGCGTCGAGCGCGCCGGCAAGCGCGCTGCCGCCGAGGGCATCGGGCCAGTTGTACGCGGTGGCGAGCAGCACATACGGAGCGCCGCCATCGGGGAACGCAAGCCGGGATGCCGCGATCGCGGTCCCGATCCGGTCGGTGCCTATCTCCGCGGTACCCTCCACCGGGGTGATCGTAAGGGCCAAAGCCACACGTGCCGCGTCCATGTTGAACGCGCCCCACCCGTAGCCGGTCTCGTATCCGGTAGGACCGAGGTCGCGCGCCGAGCGGAACATGACCTCGGCGAGTTCATCGTTGCTGAGTTCGGGAGCGAACCGCCACAGCGCGGCTGCGCCGCCCGCAACGAGCGGCGTGGCCATGCTGGTGCCGTCCCACAGGGTGTAGCCGGGATACGCGATCGAGCCGGCGCCATCGTCGTCGAAGTCGGGCTTGATGAGGCCCCAGATGCCCTCGCCGGGCGCCAGCAGGTCGAGGCCCGACCCGTAGCTGGTGAACGCGGAGCGCCGGAAGACGGGCACTGACTTTCGGTTGTCGTCGATCCAATAAGAGCCCACTCCGACCACGTTGGCGCATGCCGCCGGATACTGGACCGGGCTTCGGCCGGTGTTGCCTGTTGCCGCGATCACCAGCACTCCTCGTGCGTGCGCATAGTCCACTGCCTCCTGGAGCGCCGCGGACGCGTCGGGGCCGCCCAGGCTCATGCAGATGATCTTGCATCCGTCGTCGGTGGCCCGGTGGATCGCATCGATCACCGCACTGTCGAAGATGGTGACGGAGCCCGGCGCGAGACCCAGCTCAGGGATGCCGTCCACGCAGACTCCCTGCACCTTGTAGACACGCACGTGGGCGTCGTAGCCCGCGCCAACGGTACCGATGCCATTGTTCACGCCCGCGGCGATCTCACCGGCTACGCACGTGCCGTGAGACGCGTTGTAGACGTTGTTGTTCGGCGCGATGTACGACGCCGGCGTCACGTCATCGTCGACCGTGACGACATCGGTGGCGCGGGTATAGGTGTCGAAGCAGTCCTTCCCGGCCGTGATGTTCGCGCTCTTGTCCGGATGCGACATGTAGAAGCCGCTGTCGATGACCGCCACAGGAAAGGCCGAGGCCGGAGCCTCGGCGCCCAGCGGCTCGGCGGGTGCCGGAGCCAGGTAGGGCCACACCCGGTCAGCGCCGATACTGCCGTTGCCCCTCAGGTACCAGGAACGCGCGTGCTCGAGGTAGGAGACCGACGAGTAGAGGGTGGTCCCGTCCATGAAGTGCGGGTCGTTCGGCATGGAGGTGTAGCCGACCGACAGTTCGCGGATGTAGTTCGGCTCCGCCCACTCGATCGCCGGGTCGGCACGAAGCTCGGCGAGGGTGCGCTCGAGATCCGTGCCCGCCGCGACCCGGTAGACGTTGCTGCGGCCGACACGCGTGGGTGCTGCCGACGCGGCCGAGAGCGAAGCGATCGTGCGGCCCGGCCTCGGCTTCACGAGGATGCCCGCGGCGCGCACTCCGGGTGTGGCGGCGGCAGGCTCGACGCCCGATGCCACGCCCGGCAGAAGGAGCAGTACGACGAGTGCGACGGAGATGATGATCCGGGAGAGTCTCATGCGCGATCCTCGAGGTAGTGTCGCCGGACAGGGTCTCAGCCGGGCTGCGGCCACCGATGCCCGACGACAGTGCTGCGAGTACCGCTATCATCGCCCCGGCGGAGCCGGTTCGCAACCCGGGCGGGCGGGGGTGCCAGAAACGCAACAGGCCCGAGGGCGTTGTGCCTCGGGCCTGCGATGAGTCGTGGTCGCGGGGGCCGGATTCGAACCGACGACCTTCGGGTTATGAGTGGCGCCCTCGCATGGTTTCTGAAGTCGTCTCAGTGCTGTTCACGCAGGTCAAATACCCTGTGAGGTAAGCGCGGTTCGGGTCACTCGCTTCTAACATGTTAGAAGAATTGTTAGAAGCACTGTCCAACTAGCTCCTTGTTGCGGACAGACGGTCATGCAGCTCCTTGACCCAGGGAGAGTGTGCGCCTTTCTGGAACACCAGCGCCAGATGGGATCTAGCCCTGGTCACCCCCACGTAGAACAGTCTTCTGGTCTCGCGCATCGCACTGGGGCTCTTCTGGTCATAGTAGCCAGGGATGACATCGTTGTTCATGGCATATAGAACGACGGCGTCGAATTCTCGTCCCTTCGCGCTATGCAGTGTGCTGAGGTTCAGTCGACCGCTGCCCTCGGTGCGCCCAGCGAAGTAGCCCAAAGACATGTCGCCCTCAGTCGAAGCGGGGTCCGTCCTGTCAATCAGATCGTTGATCGTCTCCCACTCGGTAGTCGGAACGCGACAGACGACCACCCAATTCTCGACCAACTCCTCCCTAAGTCGCCGCAGCCAGGCATTGGCGGAGCTTGTGTCATCTCGAGACGATGTCAAGAAGCGAATCAACGCGTTCTGGAGCACACGAACCTCATCGTCAGTTGCCCCGAAGCCGAAGACGAGCGATTCGGCCTCACTCGCAAGTCGGCGGAACGGGGGATTCGCAACCTGCCATCCGTCGACAACCCACGCCGCACACGCCTCAACCCAACGGGCAAACCGATTGCTCCGCTTGATGAGCGCCTGGTTGTCGCAGCGGACTACGGGCACACCCGCGGCTGCGGCTGCGGCTGCCAAGACGTCGCCCTGTTTGGCGGTTCGATAGAGCACTGCTATCCGGTCCAGGTCAATTCCGGCATCTTCAAACTCCGGGACCAGTGTCTCGATCACGTACTGTGCCTGATTGGACAAACCGCCAGTGACCGATCGAAAGAAGATGGTCCCTTTCGAACCCCCGTAGGACTTGTACTCGCGCTCCTCGCCTAATGCACACATAGACGCCGCGATGATGCTCCCGCCGCATCGGTAGTTGAACCGCAGTGGGATCGCTTCAACTTCCTCATGGCCCGCGAGATCGGTCAGTAGCTTAGGGTTTGCCCCCGTGAATCCGTAGACAGACTGATCCGGGTCACCCACAGCAAACAATCGCGTGCCGGCCGCGAAGCAAATCGCCTGCACTAGCGTATGGAGCGGCTGCCCTAAGTCCTGGTACTCATCGACAAAGAGCACCGGGAACTTGGCATGAAGCGCGCTCAAAATCCACGGATTGGCGGCCACCATTCGACAGGCCATGAGAGGCATGTCGTCGAAGTCGATGAGCCCCTTGGACCTCAGACGGGCTTCATATGCCTCAACGAAGTCGGCGAGCTCTGGATTGTGCCCACGCCAGTCTGGGTGCATCCTGTCCACCTGAGAGAGACGCTTGGTTGACGCAAAGCGCCACCTGTCCTTCGGATTGCCCCCGTCGTTGAACAGTTCGCGATAGACATCGCTGATTGCTTCCTCACACTCGGGCCAGGAAGCGATGCGGAAGTCCGCTGGTAGGTCTATAGCCGTGCACCGGGCGTAGGGTGCCACTATTTGTGACAACGCAAAACCATGCACGGTGCCCACGAAGACACTCGGACTCGCGTGCACGTCTAGGGCGGCAAGTCGAGTTTCGAGTTCCAACGCACATTCGTTGTTGTAGGTGATGCACGCCACACCCCGCGGCTCCTGGATATCCTCAAGAAGTGTGCGTGCGATACCGCACGTCAGCGTCTTCGTCTTGCCGCTACCCGGCCCAGCCAGGACGACACAATGCCCACTGCTGTGCACGGCCCGCAGCTGCTCAGGATTGTCTGCCATCTGCGCAAGTGCGGCATCCAGAAGGCCTCGATCAGCCATGGCGCTCAATCGCTTCTAATGCGTCGACGATGTACTGGGGCGCCGTCAATCCATTCATTGCAGGCACCAGTCTGGCCGCGAGGCGACCCTTACCCACGGTCGTAGCCATCGCCAACAACTGCTCTGTGTCGACGGAGCCGGGGTCTTCCTTCCACTTCGCCAACCTAGCACTCCGGATTGCGCCAAAGCCTTCGGTCTCGAGAACCGACACCATCGCCTTGAGGAGATCTGCGTCGGCAGACATCGCCGTTTCAAAGGTATCAGTGTTCATGAAGATGCCATGTTCGCCGGCGCTCTTCCTCAGCGCTGATTCGTCCGCCTCAAGCGCGGCTTGCTCCTCTGCCGTCAGGGGCGAGTGGCCTCTCGAGCGCTTTATGTCATCGATGAGCCCAATTGCTCGCTTGATGCCCAATGGGGCTTTGGTACCGTCGCCTGGATCCCAGTCGGTCACTACAACGAATGGAAGTGCCAGCGAAGCAGCGAACCGCACGTAGGCACTGAAGTGGAAACCCCCAACGTTGCATATGGTGATCGCGTGCTCGTCTAGATTCAGCCCAGCTGCCTCAGCGAATACTGGGATCAAGGCCTCCTCAGCATCCCCCTCGACGAAAATGACCGCTCGCGAGAACAGCATTTCTGCACGGGTGGAGTTGAGATACCGCTCAATGTCCTCTTGTTCACGATCACTGAGCCCCAGATGCGCGAGCGAAAAGCCTAGCGAACCCTCTGGGGTCGTTCGCAGCATGACCAGTGACTTCAGCGGTGTGACGCTGGCAATGTGGGGAGAGTGTGTTGTCAGCAGCATCCCCAGAGAGGAGTCACCGTCACGCAGCAGCTGGCGAAAGACCTGTCTCTGCAGCTGGGGGTGTAGGTGCGCTTCTGGCTCCTCGACACACAACAGGGTGTAGTTGCGCTCGTTCTTCTTCCTGCGCCAAGCGAATTCCTCGAGTTTCAGTGCAAGGAAGGCCAGGTTTGCGGACCCAAGGCTCGCATCTGCGATGCCGCGAACCCCATCGTCAATGTATAGACCGATCGAGCGAAAGAGGCGGAGTGCATCAGTCGAGGCAAATCCAAGGGTCGCGCGAACATCCTGCGCTGCACCTGCCAAGTCTGCGATCTGGTCACGCAGCTCCTGCGCAAGCTGCGCGATAGGCTTCAACTCCCCCAGTCGACTGGTCGCTTCATTCACATCCTCCGCGACCGACTGCAGTTCGCTGGCCTCAACCGATCGAATCGCATCCTCGAGCAAGGGCCGCAGTGGCGATCTACGCCAGGTGCCAAGCTCCGTCTCGGCGTCCCGCAGTGCACCCAGCAGATCCAAGCAGATCCGACGACGCATGTCCGGTCGAAGCTGATTTGTCTCAATTCCCCCGCCGAATAGCCTGTACTCGTAGTCCGCCTCGGAGCTGGGTGCGCCAGCGACCTCAGACTTCTTGCGGAATACATAGCTGAGACGAGCCGTCGACGGGCTGTCGGCCAGTCTGTGATCCGTCAGCAATGTCGTGAGCGCCGCATCATCCTCCCAATCACTGAGATCGATGTGAACAGCGATCTCGGGAGAATCAGCAATGTCGCAGCCATCCCAGATATCTGAGAACCGGAGCATCCGAGCATAGTCCGATAGCCCCGGGTCTAGCACCAGCTGCAGGGCCATAACGAAGTTGCTCTTGCCAGTGCGGTTTTCTCCGACCACCACGACGCCTTGAGCAAGCGCGACATCCAAATCCCTGAAGTTGCGAAAGTTGCGTATCTGAACGCGGCTTATGTACACGCGAACCCCCTCGGTCCAGTCAGCATCTCAACCAGCCTACAACGAACCCAATACAGGGGTCCGTTTGGCGGAGAAATCATGGAAGCGGGGTACAGGTGTCATCCCGCCAGCGTTTCCTGGGAACCGAGCCCCCTACCCCTCGAGCTATTCGGTTCGACCACATCGATCTCTTTTGCCAGGAGGTGATTCTGCTATCCAGTCATCCGCTTTCTAGTAGAGAGGAGTCATCCGCACCATCCTCATAGTCGCCTGCACTGAAGCAGGCAGGTTAACGTCCCCGGAAGTGGTGTACGAAGGCCCGGCCGCCTGACATGAGGCGGCCACTGCTCCATCCTCGAGGGTGATTGAAGCCCGAGACCGAGGAGGAGACAGTGACCAAGGACAACATGGACCGACTGACGTGGTTGCGCAAGACGCTTGAGGATGCCGATCTCGATGTGATGCGCGAGATGCTCAAGGTGTTCGCCGAGGAGCTCATGGGCGCCGAGGCCGATGCGATCTGCGGCGCCGGCTTTCGCGAGAGAAGCGACGAGCGTGTGAACAGGCGCAACGGCTACCGCGAACGCGAGCTCGACACTCGCGTCGGCACGATCCCGCTTGCCGTGCCCAAGCTGCGCGAGGGCAGCTACTACCCCGACTGGCTGCTCGAGAACCGGCGCCGCGCCGAGAGAGCGCTCGTGGCCGTGATCGCCGAGTGCTATGTGCGGGGCGTCTCGACCAGGCGGGTGGACGGACTGGTCAAGACACTCGGTATCGAGGGAATCTCCAAGAGCCAGGTCTCACGTCTGGCCAAGACCCTCGATGAGGAGGTCGCCGCCTTCCGCAGCCGCCCGCTCGACGGCGGTGCCTACCCCTATCTGTGGGTCGATGCCCTCGCCATCCGGGTGCGGGAGGGCGGACGCGTGGTGAAAGTCGCCTGCATCGTCGCCACCGCGGTGAACGCTGAGGGCCGTCGCGAGATCGTGGGGCTCGACACGTTCACCGAGGAGTCCGGTCCCGCCTGGACGGCGTTCCTGCGCGGCCTCGTGGCCCGAGGACTCTCCGGCGTGAGGCTCGTCGTCTCCGATTCCCACAAGGGCCTGATCGCAGCGATCGAGGCGGTTCTTCCCGGTGCTGCCTGGCAGCGGTGCCGCACCCACTTCATGCGAAACGTGCTCTGCCGCGTGCCGAAGAGCGCCCAGCCGTTCGTGGCAACCCTCGTGCGCACGATCTTCGCGCAGCCGAGCGCGGAAGAGGTGACTGCCCAGCTCGCACGCGTCGTCGAGCAGCTCGAGGAACGCTTCCCGGACGTGGCGACCATGCTCGAGGATGCCGCAGCAGACATCACTGCGTTCTCCACGTTCCCGACAGCGCACTGGCGTCAGATCTGGTCCAACAACCCACAGGAGCGGCTCAACCGCGAGATCCGGCGCAGAAGCGACGTCGTGGGCATCTTCCCGAATCGCGAGAGCATCATCCGTCTGGTCGGCTCGGTGCTCTCCGAGCAGCACGACGAGTGGCAGGTGAGCCGGCGCTACATGTCGATCGAGTCGATCGAGAAGACGATGGAGCCACTGCCGACCGTGGAAGACGGTCTCGATCGGGAGGTGATACCTGCCCTCATGGCCAGCTAAATGAGATACTCGAGGTCGGAGCAGAGGGCTTCATGCACCACTTGACGGGACATGGCCCGTAGCGACCTTCGGGTTGGCAACCCTCCGCTAGCCTCGTCTGCCGGTGAGCGTCCCGCTCAGCAGCTCATCCAGAGTTTCGAAATGGGAGGTTGTTCGTCCACTTCCGGGCTGTATCCCCCACAGACTGTAGCCCTCACTCGACACCAGCGTGGCGTCTGGCCTCCACTTTCCCTCAGCAACCAACTTAACGAAGATCTTGGTGGCTGAAGCTGCCGGTGGCTCAATCCACAAGAGCTTCCTCGCCGCGGCTTCGGAGATCAGGTGACCGCCCTTTGTGTCTATGGCGTACACGTCATCCTGATCCCACACGAGAAAGTCCGGATAGAAGAACGCAGTCGGACCCATCGTGGCGAGTGGTATCCGATATCCCGTCCGCGACGGATTCCTGCACCAAGGGAGTCCTGTCCGATCAAGAGCATGTGCGAAGTCCTTCTCGAATCCATTCAGCCCGTCGTAGCCCTCATGCAACGAATTGCCATACTTGATCAGCCCATCCTCCCGCACCAGCTGTGGACCGATCGTGTACGGGTCACGGGCCTTCTGAATGAGGCGCACGTTCTCGAGAAACAAGTCGACGGTTTCCGCCGCAGTCTTGGCAACATGCTCAGCTGCGTTGCTTCCGAGCCCAACCAAGGCATCGAACTTGGGGCCAGAAGTCGGCGCCACCCCCAACGCTCCGGGATACCTTTGCTTGACTTCACGCTGAAAGACCCAGCGCGCAAGCATCCGGCTGGACTGCTCAAAGGACTCCCATTCCGCCTTTTCGTCGGAGGTATAGCCCACGAGCCGCTTAACCGTAGCGCGACTGCCCTCACCGACAGTGTTCACACCCGTATCGTCACGATAGTCGGTCATGCGATCAATGAGGGCCGCGATGGGCGCGACGGCAGAACTTGGATCGAGCGCGGTCGTCGGAACCGTCAGATCGCGTCGCACTGGCATTTCAACCGGTCGCGCTTTGCCTGGCTTGGTGACGACCACCTTAATGTCAGGAGCGCCAGCCCTGAGTTCCTGATCAACAGAGTCCACAATCTCGGAGAAGACCTGATTTCGGTCAACTCGAAGGTAGAAATGGGCAGTATTGAGGCGTTCGGCGGGATAGTGCCTCGCGTCGGGCTGTCGCAGGACTCGCCCAATAACCTGCTTCACTTGTGCTCGTGACTCCATCGACTTGTCGATGTAGGCGAAGTAGCAGTACGGATCATCCCATCCCTCCTGCAGCCCAAGGTTGAAGATGATGTGCTGGTAATCGCCCCTCGTGAAATCCGAGTAGTCCTTGTCGCCGCCCTTGAACAGGCGAAAGCCCTCGGGGGCGGGGTACTCTTTGTCCATCTTCAGCGAGCAGTAGACGGCGATGTCTTCTGGATTGACTCCGTGGACGTCAACCAAGTGTCGCCAGATCAGAATTGGCGGCGCTTGGCGTTGCGCAAAGGGCTGCTTGGGATCATCGGTCTGGTCTGCGTTACCAGCAACGATATTCGTGTTGCTCACATAGATCGCCTTTGGGCGACCCTTCAGGCCACACCTGGCTGCGTCACGCTCGGCCTCTCGCAAGTCACTAATCAGGGCCGAGAGAGTCTCCTCCATTGGCGACTGATAGCCCGCAAGGATGATCCCGCTCTTCACGAGGCCTGAGTCAGCGACTGCGGCAGCATCTATGGACGTGATCAGTGTTTCGTCAGACCACCCGTTTGCCTTGAGCGCCTCAACCTCGCGAGCAAGTCGGCCCGGAAGACTCATGGTTGCGCTAGCAAGAAGAAAAGCGTCTGGCTCCAACTCCATCAACAGATCCGTCTGCTGATCGCTGAGGTTATGAGCTTCGTCGTAGACGACGACCAGCGGCCTCCTGATGTTCGAGGCAGTCAACCGCAGTTTGAGCGCATCCCAAACAGACTGATCAGCCGTATCTACCTCACATCGATAGACAGCCAGCGAGCCGTTCTCCTTATCCTTCTGATTGAACGTGCCGACTGTTGCGAAGTAGATGATCGGCGTCCCAAGTTCAGCTACCTCATCCCGGTCGAAGTCACCCAATGGCCTGACCTCAGCATTGCCGAGCAAGTGATGGTACTTGCCAGCTGGTAGCAGGTTGGCAAGCGTCTGCTCGACAACAACCTTCCCTTTTGAAAGCCAGAGAACGACGGGCTGAACGGGCAGCGATCCACACATATTGGCCACTGCGTCTGCCATGATCACGGTCTTTCCCGAAGCCGTGATCGACGACAGTGCCTGGAAGAAGGGGACAACCCTCGGGTTGCTCTTGGTCCCAGAGCGCACCGGATCGCTCATGTACTGCGTGAAGCGCTCCGCGATTGTAGTGGCAGCCTGCTGCTGAAACTCGAATAGCTCGATCATGAATCAGTCTCCGTGAACGGCTCGCTTCCAACATCGAGGCCAAAATCCGCGAGGATGCGGTCCGGAATCTGATAGAACCGGACGTTATCTGTCTGATACAGATATAGACGCGCGTATACGTGATAGATCGGCTTCAGTCCAAGTCGTTCTGCTTCGTCTGCACACGCTTCATAGACGGAGACGTCGAAGTCGGTGTTAGCCCCGTGCCCATCCCACACCAGGAAGAAGCCCTCGTCTGCCGAGTTTCGTGCCACAAGGTACTTGTGCCCCGGCTCGGTGATTCGAATGAGATTGGATCCCTTGCGTCGATTCGCATCGAAATGCGAAGCGATCACGGTGTCCACCATCTCATCACGCTCCATCTGTAACAGCGCGTGGGCGTCGACTTTCTTGTCCAGCCTGACGAACTCGAAACCGCCCCCGAGAGGCTCATTGGGGCCGCTCGCCCAATTGCCGGTGACAATGCGCCTGAGCCGATCAGCGGTCAGGGAGGATGCGTACGCGTCGCCCTTTTCCGGCCGCCCTTGCTCCACAAGCACGAACCGTCGCTCCGTACCTGCTTCCTTGTTCAGTAGCAGAACGGCATGTCCCGTGGTTCCAGATCCGGCAAAGGGATCCAGCACCAAGCCGTCAGCAGGGCACCATATTTGGATGAGTTTGGTGACAAGCTGAAGAGGCTTCACCGTCTCGAAGCCGTGGCCCGAGCCGACGATGGCATTGAGTTCTTTGATGCCGGACTGGCTGAGACCGGACTGCTCCCAGTCCCATGCGGTAGACCCGAGTTCATCAAGTTCAATTCCGAAGTCGTCGTCTGACCAGTAGGTCGTCGGCACGAAACCCTTCCGAACCTTCTCGAGGTGCTTCTTGACCCTTGGGCCGCCCAAGCCCTCCAGGCCAAACCACACGAAGGGCCAGTTCCCGGCGGCCAGTCTGGCCTGCGCCGCTTTCGAGACGGATTGTGGAACGTGCCCCTCACGCGTGTTTGATCCGGGTGAATTGTCTTGCCCAAGGACCCGTCCCCCCTTGAGCATCAGGGCTTTCGCGCGACCGTCCCCAATATCGAGTTCTTCGTACGATGAACCCCACTCTTCCAGCCAAGTCTTGATATTGCGCTTGGGATGGGACCAAGACCTCGTACCGGGTGGATAGTAGATGGTGCCGGTGAACGGCGACTGGATCCCATACTGGCTCTTCGCCTCTGGCGTTCGAGCAGAAAGGTCATGCTCCCTCCAGCGCCCCAAGGGATCATCATCATGATTCCTGTACCGAGAAAATGAGTTCGAGTCTCTTTCGAGCGCCTCCGTGCGCGCGGCATCCTTGTCCCTCGCGTAGACCAGTACGTACTCTGTGGTGCTCGCGACGTGATTCTTGTCGTTCTTCGGTGCCGATGCCTTTTGCCAGTTGACAATTGCAAGACGATTCTCTTCGCCGAACAGCTCGTCGAGCATCTGTCCGAGATGGAACAGCTCTCGATGGTCGATGCAGATTGCCAGCACTCCACTCCGCTTGAGCATTGATCGCATCATCTGAAGGCGCGGCCACATGAACTTCATCCACTTCGTGTGCCGTGCTCCATCTTCCATGCTGACGAATTCACCGAGCCCGGGATCGTTGGGGTCACGATCCCACTTGTCGTTGTAGCGGAAGTCGTTGCCCGTGTTGTATGGCGGGTCGGTCAGGATCAAGTCCACTTGGCCCCTGTCGCGATACAGGGTCGACATCGCCTGCAGATTGTCCCCTTCGATCAGGCGATTCAGAGCCTGGTCTTCCGGTGTGCCCACGCTGAATTTCTTGATTGATCGCGTTACTCTCGGTCGCACCCGCCGTGCGATGCGCATGGCGTTTGCACGCCCGGGAAACGACAGACGAATCCCCCCACCTAGTGCCTGCTCAACGAGGGACAGCAGCTGTTCGGAGGGCACACTTCTCAGTGACTCCACACTGACAGACTGGCTGGGATCCGTGTGCTCGTAGTCCTGACCTTCGCTAGACACGCACATGCATCCCCCTCGAGAAGTGAATTGCTTTAGGAGCGCCCATTATCGCTTGGGCGACACAAGTGATCACAAACGATTCTACCGCAGGAAGTCCGCCGCACCCGTCCTGCACACGCCTCATCATCATGACTTGAGACCGTCTGTTAGAAGAATGTTAGAAGTCGGGTCTGACAAACAGAACAGGCCAGACACCTTTACCGTGTCTGACCTGCGAGAATGCTGGTCGCGGGGGCCGGATTCGAACCGACGACCTTCGGGTTATGAGCCCGACGAGCTACCAGCTGCTCCACCCCGCAATGGGACGATGAGAATAGCACAGGGCACCGGGATACGCAAACCCATCTGCCGGACGGAACGCATGGAACAGATGAAGCGCTGTTCGCTGCCGCGGTGAAGGCCGCTCGGCGCTTGCACACACGTACTTTCTAGTCCGATTGTGATATTGCGCACATTGTCTGCGCTCCGGAGGAACGATACTCGTGGTGAAGTCACATACCGGGGGGTGACGGGGTGGATACACGTGCGAAACGTCTCGCGGCGGCACTCATAGCGCTTGCTATGGTCGTCGGCGCGGTGGTGCTCCTGTACGGTCGCACTCCAGACGAGGCCGGCGAGACAGTCCGGTCCGCCGAGGATCGCAGCCAGGAAGCAGCGGATGCCCCCTACGGGTCCCCTGCCGACGAGTCCGGGAGCCCTGACGCTGGGGATTCCGGTGAAGGTGTGACCCCTGTGAGTACGACGGCCGCCCGGAGCCGCGCTCGCTCGGTGCGCGACACGCCGCGGCCGCCGAAGCCGGCTGTCACGGACCCGACGGCCCCTGCCGATCCCGGAGACGACGATCCCGGCGATGGCCTCACCGACGAAGAGCGCGAGTACCTGGAGGAGACGCGCGAGATCGTCGAGCAGGACCCCGCCGCGCTCCGCGACATGGCCGATGCGATCGTCGCGGCCATCACATCGGGTGACGATGGCGCCTTGGCCGATCAGCTGGCCGATGACGAGGGGCCGCAGCCCAAGTACCTCTCGGCGTTGCTCGACAGGTATCCCACGATCGTGGAGAGCGCTCCCCTCGATACGGTCAACATCTTCTCGGCTGGTGAGGCGACGCTGTACTTCGCCTACACCCTCGTTGTGTGGGAGGACGCGGGCATCAGATCGGAGCATACGATCCCCGTTCCGATGCGGTACGTGAACGGCGAGTGGCGGCTCACCACGCTCGACGACCCGATGATCACGCTCACGTTCGTACAGGCGGTGCAGCTATGAACGCGAACACGCTCCGTGAGTCCGCTCAACACCGGCGCAGGCCGCGGATCGGCCTGGCGGCAACGGCAGTGGCGCTCTGTTCACTGCTCGTGTCCGCACCAGCAATGGCCGCCACACCGAGCACTCCCGTGCTCACAGATGTATATGTGAGCGCCGCAGGCCAGATCACCATCACCTGGAACGCCTCGACCGACACCGGTGGTCACTCGCTCACCTACGATGTGTATCGTCTCCCCCAGCCGATCACCGGCAGCAATGTCGGTCCGCTCACGCCGGTCGCCTCGGTCACCACGACGAGTGCGACGGTCGCCGCGCTTTCAGCCGAGGTTGAGCAGTCGTACGTGTGGTTCTACGCCGTGCGCGCCAAGGAGACCACTACCTCGGCCACGGTCTCCGCAGTGTCCAAGACCATGGCGGCGAACCTTCACGGCTATCGCCTGAGCAGCACCGCGGTCACGTGTACGCGATGCCACAGCGTGCATGGCGCATATCCGGACGACTACGACTACACCTACGTGGACCTCTGCTACCGGTGTCATGGCGCGACCTCAGCGGCAAGCGCGGTAGGCGCCAGGAGCTCGCTCAACGTCCAGGCCGAGTTCAGCGATTACGGCGGCCAGGCCCAGCCAGGCTCGGTCCACCGCAGCACGAAGATGGAGACCGACCGTACCGAGTGCGACGCCTGCCACAGCGCGCACCGCACCTCCTACTACTACGACAACAACGGCGCCTACGTTGCCTCGAGCAGCTACCGCAAGATGATCCGGGTGCAGACGGGAGTCGATGCCGACGGACCCACGTACACGTACTACAGTCAGAACGCCGATCTCGAGACGCCTGCGGCAGCGGGCGAGAACGCTGCGTTCTGCCTTGCCTGCCACGGCACCAACGCGGCGCCGATCGGCTACGTGGGCGATGTGGGCGATTACGCGCTCACCGGCGGCGACCACAACTCGGCAGGCTACTCCACGGCGGCACACGGGTCCACGATCCTGAAGAGCAACGACTTCGGACGCCCGGCCCAGAGCGAGTACCCCCAGGTACAGTGCCTCGCGTGTCACGCCAAGCACGCGTCGGCCGCCGACAAGCTCATCGCGTACAGGGGCAGCGATGCCGGCGGTGCCTACGCGGAGGCCGGGCTGTGCTACGCGTGTCACAGCGCGGCGTCCGCGGAGAGCAAGGTGGCCGCTGGCTACGTCAAACCGTTCGCGTGGAACGACCGCGATGTCCAGGCCGAGTTCGGTCGCGCCTCGACGCATCCCGCAACGAGCAGCGCCACCGGACGCTCCCTCACCTGCGCCAACTG
>Ga0209066_10002109_pt1 | contig 24931 bp, 19 predicted proteins | sample All_14_2_FD_187198 | JGI IMG/M metagenome (GOLD analysis project Ga0209066, IMG submission 187198) | Freshwater microbial communities in response to fracking from Pennsylvania, USA - Allegheny Zone_MetaG_DW_15 (SPAdes) (version 2) ... | reverse complement strand
GCTCAGGGATGGGCGGGGTGGGGGATTGCAGTGCCGTGAGGTTGATGGCCGCTCCGCCCGACTTCCCGGGGTTGAGTTGCGGCAGTTCTAGCCAGTAGGTACCGGGGCCCACGCCGGTAAGGCCCAGCTTGTAGGTCTCGGTCAGCGCATTGGTGGCTGACAGATTGGCCCAACTGGCGCCTTCACCATTGAGCTTGATGCTCGATACGTAGCCAATGAGGCCGGTTTGCTCGCGGAAGACGCCGTTCAGGTCGAGGACGAGGTCGTAGGAGTAGCCTGTTCCCAGCGTGAAGCTGAAACCAACTTGATCAATGGTGCTGCTGAAGGAGACTTCGTCGAAATCGCCCAGTGCTGCTACTGCCGTTGCCGGGGAATCTGCGGCGCGGGTGGAAAGGGCTAACAGGGACAGGGTGGCTGCGGCGAGCCAAGGCGCCAGGCGATGAAGGTGTTGGGTCGGCATGTGTACTGCGGTTGAGGGGGCGGCCGGTCTTTGGCATCTGTGCGGTGTTAATTGTGGCCAGCGGTGCGCGCGCTGATCACCCGTACTCCGGGGGGTGGGCTGGCTTGATTCGAATGAATCTTTGTGTTCCGTGCCCGGGTGTGGCGGATTGCTCAGTAGTGGTGGTTCCAGGTGCTCAGGCCGCAGCTACCTCCGGAATGAACAGCGTCTTGATCTGTGTCTATTCCTTCAACCCATCCACCCCGTTCTCGATGCCCAGCCCTCGATTCCTTGTGCCCGGCAAACGGGATGTGCGGGCCGTTCTGAAGTTTCTGGTTGATCCACAAGGTGCCGGTTTCCAGCCGCTTGGCGATGCTCACCGCCTGGTGTAAAGGTGGCCGCTGCGGTGGAGTGTTTCTGGTAGCGCGACAAGGCCAGCCCTTCGGTATCGATTTCCGTTTGACAGCCACAGAGCTGGTCGGCCAGGAGCTTGCCCGAGCCGCAGGCCATCGTCCAACCCAGGGTGCCGTGGCCGGTGTTGATCGACAGGTTGCGGAAGGGGGTGGCGCCCACGATGGGGGTGCCATCGGGTGTCATGGGCCGCAGGCCGCACCAGAACTCGGCCTGGGCCAGGTGGCCGCCTTGGGGGAACAGCTCGTTCACCACCTTCTCCAGGGTTTCGCGGCGGCGGGGGTTCAGGCGCATGTCGAAGCCGGTGAGTTCAGCCATGCCGCCCACGCGGATGCGTTGATCGAAGCGGGTGATGGCCACCTTGTAGGTTTCATCCAGCACGGTGGACACGGGGGCACCTTGTTCGCTGCGCAGCGGCACGGTCAGCGAATAGCCCTTGACGGGGTACACGGGCAGTTGCAGCCCCAGCGGCAGGGCCAGTGCGCGGCTGAAGCTGCCCAGGGCCAGCACGTAGTGATCGGCCCGGAGCACTTCAGCGCCCACCTGCACGCCGGCGATGCGGCGGCCTTCGGCCTTCAGTGCCTGGATGCTTTCACCAAAGCGGAACTGCACGCCCAGCCGCTTGGCGCGGTCGGCCAGTTGGCGAGTGAAGGCGTGGCAGTCGCCGGTTTCGTCATTGGGCAGCCGCAGCCCGCCGCTCAGGCGGCCCAGCACGTGGGCCAGTGCGGGTTCGGCCTGGGGCAACTGATCGCGTTGCAGCAGCTCATAGGGCACGCCGCAGGCTTCCAGCACCGCCACGTCGCGCTGCGCCGCCGCCAGTTGCGCGGGGGTGCGAAACAGCTGCAGGGTGCCGCCGCGGCGTTGTTCATAGGCCAGATCGGCATCGGCCCGCAGCGCGCGCAGGCAATCGCGGCTGTATTCAGACAACCGCATCATGCGCGCCTTGTTGATGGCATAGCGCCCCGCATTGCACTGCGCCAGCATCTGCGCCATCCACTGCAGCTGGAACAGGCTGCCATCCAGGCCCACGGCCAGCGGGGCATGGCGCTGGAACAGCCATTTGATTGCCTTCAGGGGGATGCCCGGTGCCGCCCAGGGCGTGGAATAGCCCGGCGAGACCTGGCCCGCATTGGCATAGCTGGTTTCCATCGCGGCCTGGTCCTGGCGGTCGATCACTGTGACCTGCACGCCGGATTTGGCCAGGTAGTAAGCGGTACAGGTGCCGATGACACCACTGCCCAACACGATCACTTGCATCACAGCATCCCTCAGGCCAAACTGAATATCCGCTACTCTATTGACGGTTCAGTAGTGATGTTCACTGAATATTCTTGGTCACTGCTTGTGTTTTCAGTGAAACTCACTGCGGGGCCGTTCTGTGGCGGTTCTGTGGCTGGATGGACAAGGGCTGACGTCATGCGTGAACTCGACAAGACCGATCGTTGGATCATGGATCTGCTGCAAGCCAATGGCCGGCTGAGCATGACCGAGTTGGCCGACAAGGTGGGCCTGTCCGCCACGCCCTGCACCGAGCGCGTGAGGCGCCTGGAGCGCGAGGGCGTGATCACCGGCTACCACGCGCGGCTCAACCCGGCCGCGGTGGGCAAGGCGATGCTGGTCTTTGTGGAGCTGAAGATGACCACCAAGTCAGACGAGGTGTTCAACCAGGTCAAGCGCCGCATCGCCGCCGTGCCCGAGGTGCTGGAGTGCCATCTGGTCTCGGGCGACTTTGATTACCTCATCAAAGCCCGCATCGGCGAGATGACGCAATACCGGCGCCTGTTGGGCAACATCCTGCTCAAGCTGCCTGGTGCCACTGAATCGCGAAGCTACATCGTGATGGAAGAACTGAAGGAGACGCTCAGCTTGAGCGTGTCGCCCTAGGCACCGCCGGCTCTGGGATGGAGGGGTCGCCTCTGGTGCCGCTCCTGGACGCAGCGCTAGGCGCAGCGTCGCGCCGCCTTCGTTGGGTGGGCCCAACGCAGAAAGCCGTGGATGCCCCCTGCGTCCACGCCGCCATCGCTGGTCAGCCGCCGTTCAGGCCAGACGGCTGCGCACCAGCTGCCCCGCCGCCCACCAGATGAACAGCGTGTTGGTCACCAGGTAGCGCTTCCACAGCCGGCCCGGTTCGCTCACCAGCCGGTGCAGCCATTCCAGGCCGCTGTCCTGCATCCATTGGGGGGCGCGCTTCACCGTGCCGGCGTGGTAGGCGAAGGCGGCGCCCACGCCGATCTGCACCGCCTGGATGCGCTCGCGGTGCTGCGTCATCCAGTTTTCCTGCTTGGGGCAGCCGAGCGACACCCACACCGTCTGCGCGCCTGATGCATTGATCATGCGCACCGCGGCCTCGTCTTCTTCGGCGGTGAGTTCGCGGAACGGCGGGCAGTAGCGCCCCGCCACGCGCAGGCCAGGGAAGGTCTTTTCGATGCGTTCGACCAGCAGCGCCTGCGTGTGCTCGTCGCTGCCGTACAGGAAGATCGATTCGCCGCGCTGGGCGGCCTGTTCGAAGTAGCGCCACATCAGGTCAGGGCCGCTGATGCGGGCCTGGCCTGCGCAGCCCAGCTTGCGCATCATCCACGCCACCGGCGCGCCATCGGCGGTGGCCAAGTCAGCGTTGTGGATGGCCTTGCGAAAGCTCGGGTGCAGCCGGGCGGTGACCAGCGAGTGCACGTTGCAGGCCACGATCACGCGCGCTTCACGTGCTGCCGTCCAGGCGTGCATGCAGTCGAGCGTGCGCTCCCAGGTGAGGTGATGCAGACGGGTGCCCAGCACCAGCACCGGAGACACCACGACCGGCGTGGCCTGCGCGGCCGGCGAAAGGCTGCGCAGTGAGGGGGTGGTGCTCAGTGAGGGGCTCGTGTGCATGATGGCTCGGTCTTGTCGTCAGCTGTGCAGTTTTGCTGCGAACGACGACAAGACTTCGAGGGCCCGGGGTGTCCAAACGGATCATGGGCGGTGCCGCGCGGCTCAAGCCGCCGGCTCAGGCGCGCTGGGCGGCGGGGCGCAGCAGGCGGGTCTGCGGCAGGCGGGCCGCCTGGTAGATGGCCAGCAGCTCGCGCAGGTTGCGCTCGGGGGTGAAGCGGGCTTCGTACTCGGCGCGGGCGCGTGCGCCCATCTCCTGCATCGGGCGCGGGTTGTCTTGAGCCCAGCGCAGTGTGTTGGCCAGTTCCTCGGCGTTGCCAGGCGGCACCAGCAGCCCGGTGCGACCGTGGTCCACCAGCTCGGCCAGCGCACCGATGCGGCTGGCGATCACCGGGGTGCCGCTGGCGAAGGCTTCCACCAGCGTGCGCGGGAAGCCCTCGTACCAGAGGCTGGGGATCAGCACCGCCTGGCTGGCGGCCATCAGTGGCATCACATGGGCCGGCGCCACCGCACCCAGTGCCTGGATCCCGGGCACGCCGTGCAGTTGCGCGGCATCGGGCCCGGTGCCTGCCACCTGCACTTGCACACGCACGTGCACACGCGCTGGCATCTGCGGCCCGTTGGCCCGCTCTGCGTTGAGGCACATCGCCTGCGCCAGGGTGGCCACGCCCTTTTCTGCTGACAGTCGCCCGACGAACAGAAAACCGTGCCGCTCGCTGCTGTTGAGCGCCGGGGCCTCGACAAAGTTGGGCTTGACCACCAGCCGCTGTGCGGGCAGGCCGGCTTCAATGAACTTGCGGCGGGCAAACTCGCTGAGCACGATGTAGCGGGCGATGTCGCGCTGCCAGGTGCCCCGCCAGTGCTGCAGCGTGTTGGTTGCAGCCAACACCGCCGTCTGCACGCGCGAGTTGCGGTAACAGCCATGCACCACGGCGGGCCAGGGCCGGCGGTCCAGGCATTGCTCACATGGCGCGCCGTCACGCATGAAGGTGGCGGCCGGGCAGGCGATGCGAAAGTTGTGCAGTGTCTGCACCACCGGCACCTCGGCCTGCCGGCAGGCGGCGTAGAGCGACGGCGAGATCAGCGGGAACAGGTTGTGGGCGTGCACCACATCCACCCGTTGCTGCTGCAGCAGGCCGGTGAGTTCGCGCTGGGTGCGTTCGCTCCAGAGCGTTTGCCGCGCCAGGCTCAGCCGGCCGATGCCGCTGATGTCGTCGTTGTGGCGGCGGTATTCGAGCACCTCATGCCCGCCGCGGCGCAGCAGGTCGATCTCGGCCTGCACCACGGCATCCTCGCCACCGCGCTGCTGGTACGCGTTGTGGGCGACCAGCACCTTCATGACGGGCCACCCAAGGGCCGATCATGCCGCCACTGCAGCACGCCGGCGGTGAAGCGCTCCACCATCTGATCGAGCCCGTAGTGCTCGGCCGCCGCCTCGCTGCCCACGCGCAGGCGCTGCGCCAGCAGCGGCTCTCGCCAGAGCTGCAGCGCCGTCTGCGCCAGGGCGGTGGCCTGCGGGGCGCACATCAGGCCGTTGACGCCGGGCTGCAGGTAGGCGATCTCGGGCGAGTGCACGCCGCAGTCGGTGGTGATCAGCGGCAGCCCGGCCGCGAAGGCGTCCAGGATGCCCAGTCCCACCAGGCCGGGGTTAAGCATCACGTCGGCCGTGGCCAGCAGGCGCGCCTTGCGCTGTGCCAACACCGGGCCGAGCCAATGCACCCAGGGCTGACGGGCGGTTTGCGCCTGCAGCGGTGCCATCAACGGGCCGGCCCCGGCAATGGCCAGCTGAAAGCCGGGCAGTTCGGCGCGCAACTGGGCGGCGGCGTCCAGCAGCAGGTCCAGCCGCTTGTCGGTATAGAGCGAGCCGATGAACACCGCCAGCGGTCCCTCCGGCAGCCCGGCCTCGCGGCGCAGCGCTGCGGCAGGCAGTTGCCGGAAGGCCAGCACCTGCTGGCGCAGCGCGTGCGTATCGACCGCGTTGTTGATCACGGTGAGGCGTTGCGCGGGGATGCCCATGTCGCGAAACAGGCCGGCCGAGAGTTCGGTGTAGGCAAACCACCAGTCGGCGCGCCGGCTCATCTGCGTCTTGAATACCTGTGCGGCACGGCTGCCCAGGCCTGGGCGAGCCTGCAGGTTGGTGCCATGGCCCCACAGCGCCACGCGGCGGCGGCGGGGGCCGCCCAGCAGCGCCAGGTTGTTGAGCAGCTTGTTTTCCTGGGTGACGATCACCCGGTCGGCCTGGGCCAGGGCCGGGCCCAGCTGCTGCCAGCACAGCCGGTTGCCCAGCAGGTAGCGGCAAGGGGCAGATTGCGCCCAGTCCAGCTCGCCGGCATCGCGCTTCATGGCTTCCTGCGGCGTGGCCTGGCCCACTGCCAGTTGCAGCTGCACACCGTCTGCCGCCAGTCGATCGCGCAGCCTGGCAAAGAAGGGCACGCGGTAGTGGGGCAGGCGGCGCTGCACGATCAACACGTGTTCAGCGCGCATCAAAGGCTCCGGGCGGGGGTCAATGGGTCGCTGCTTCAGGCATTGGTGATGCCCGACTGGCGCAGCCACATCTCGGCGCTGAGGAAGCGCCACACCGGGAAGCCGCGCGCGATCGACTCCGTCTGGCCCAGCACCTCACCCAGGCGTTGGGCATCCCAGATGCGGCGGCCTCGGAATTCGGCCGACTGCCGCAGGTCATGCGTCAACGCCTGAAAGCCGGCGCTGCCGGCCCAGCGCTCGAACGGCGTGGCAAAGCCGATCTTGCGGTGGTTGCCCACGATGCTGTGCGGCAGGCGCTGCGCAAAGGCCTGGCGCAGCAGCCGCTTGGTGATGCCGGCCGAGAAGCGGTCATCCATGGGCAGCGAGAAGGCAAATTCCATCAGCCGGTAGTCGATGAACGGCGAGCGGATCTCCACCGACTGGCTCATCGACGACTGGTCCTCGTAGTGCAGGATCTGGTTGAAGCCGAAGTGCATCAACTGCGAACGCAGGTGCTGGTCCAGGTTGTCCGGCTGCCAGTGCATGCGCAACTCCGGCAGGTGCGTGGCGTGCTGGCGCTGGAAATCGCCGTTCAGCACGGAAGCTGCGCCTTCGGTGTGCGAAGCGCGCCAGCGCGACGCGGCACGCCGGCCGGCCACCGCCTTGCCCAGCTGCGCGGTCAACTGGCCGTAGCCCAGCCCCATGCGCTGATGCATGGCCCGGGCCTCGGTCAGCGCCTGCAGCGGGCGCGACAGCAGCAGGTCCAGCAGCCGGTAGCCCACGATGTAGTTGCCGTAGCCAGCCAGCGCCTCGTCGGCCCCTTGGCCGTTGATCACCACCTTGATGCCTTGCTCGCGCACGGCGCGCATCAGCCGCCAATGGGCATAGGCCGTGGCGCTGAACACCGGCTCTTGCATGGCCTGGGTGAAGCGCATGAACTCGGCGGCCAGGTCATCGCCGCGGGGCTCCAGCTGCACCGATTGCACATGCGGGCAGGTGGCCATCAGCGCCTGCACCGCTTCGCTTTCGTCGAAGCGATGGCCGGGGTGCACGGCGGTGTAGCCGGTCACCCGGTCGAAGCCCAGCCGGCCCGCGGCGATCTCGTCGTTGACCACGGCGCAGATGGCCGAGGAGTCGAGCCCGCCGCTTTGCAGCAGCGCCACCGGCACATCGCTGCGAAAGCGCAGCTTCACCGCGTCGACCAGCAGCGCGTGGAAGGCCTCCACCCGCTCACCGGCGGGCACCGCAGTGGCCTGCTCGGGCAGTTGCCAGTAGCGTTCCTGGCGCAGCTTGCCGTGCTGCACCGTCAGGGTGTGGCCGGGGGGCAGCTCGCTGATGCCGGCAAACAGGGTTTCGCCGTCGTTGATGCGGTAGCCGTAGGCCAGGTAGTCATGCAGCTTGGCCAGGTTGGCCTCGTGCACCGGCACGGCCGCGCGGATGCCGGCCACCTCGCTGGAGAACACCAGTTGGTCGGCCCCGGCGCGGTAAAAAAAGGGCTTCACGCCCAGCCGGTCGCGCGAGGCAAACAGCCGGCGCTCGCGGCGATCCCAGATCGCGAAGGCCCACATGCCGTTGAAGCGCTCCACGCAGCGTGGGCCCCACTCCTCGTAGGCATGCAGGATCACCTCGCTGTCGGTGCGCGAGCGGAACTGGTGGCCGCGGGCCGTTAGCTCGGGGATCAGCTCCAGGTAGTTGTAGATCTCGCCGTTGAAGACCAGCACCAGCTGGCCGTCTTCATTGAACATGGGTTGATGGCCGGCCTCGCTGAGGTCGAGGATGGCCAGGCGCCGGTGGCCCAGCGCGATCTGCTCGTCCTGCCACAGGCCTTCGCCGTCGGGGCCGCGGTGGGCGATGGCCAGGTTCATGGCCTGAACGGCCGAGTGCTGCACCTCGGGGTGCTGCGTGGCGTGGTTGAGGGTGAGGATGCCGTTGATGCCGCACATGGATCGGCGTCAGGCCTTGCGGCCCAAGGTAAGGAGTGGCAGGGAGGAGATCACGAGACGAACGTAGGGCCAGGCAAAGAAAAGCGGCCAGGCCCAGCCTGTGTGTCGGCGGGTGAGTTGCAACCACGATCGCCATGGCAGGCCTTTGCGCGAGCGCATCAGTTGCCAGCGTTGCGACAGGCTGAGGCTGCGATCATGGAACGTGCCATCCACCGGGTTGAGGTGACAGGTGCCCTGTGTACCCGGGGCAAGCCACAGCCCCACGCCCAGGCGCTTGGCGCGCAGGCCATAGTCGGTGTCGCCCATGGCATGGGCAAAGCGGGGGTCGAGGTTGCCTACGCGGGCGGCGGCCGCCGCATCAATGAGCACGATGTTGCCGTTCATGCTGTCGATGCGCTGCGGCCGTGCGGTGGGGGTGACCAGCTGCAGCGTCATCGGCTTCCACCACGCGGCTTGAAGCTCACCGCCGTAGCTCAGGCACCGTCGGTCGGGATCAAGGGTGCTGCCCACCACGATCTGTCCGGCGCCGTGTTGGTGTTGCAGGCCATTCAGACAGTGGGTTAGCGTTTGCAGTGCCGTGATGTGCAGGTTGGTGTCGTCATTGAGCCAGAGGTACGCGTCATGACCCTGCGCCATGGCGGCACTCATGGCCCGATGCATGCCGCGGCACCAGTAGAGGTCGCCGCCTTCGATGATGCGCACTTGGGGATGCAGGCGGCGAACGTGGTCTGGTGTTCCGTCGGTGCTGGCGTCGTCAACCAGGTAGACGGTAGGCGCCAGTCCGGCAGCTTGGGCAGCGGCCTCCATGGCGGCCAGGCATGCCAGAGTTTTATCGCGGCGGTTGTAGGTGGTCAGCAGGACGGCGAGGTTCATGGAGAGGACCACAGGGCCATGGGCATGGCTCCAACAGGCACCGTGCGTCCGATCAGCGACGGGCGTGCGTCGGGTACGGTGCTTTCAATTTTCAAGGGAGTGATGTCGTTTGGCAGCGTGTAGGGGACGGGCTGCGTGGCGTCCGTGCGCCAGACGATCCACAGCGCTTGCGTGCCTTGGCGGCCGTGGCACGTCACCCATCGTGGCGCTGCGGCGCTGGTGCGGGTGGTGCTGCAGCCCAGCGGCTCGGTGCCGACCAACCAGCCTTGCACCTGGGCATAGGGCGTCATCAATGGGCGTGCCTCGCCCCGGCGACTGACCATGCCGCTGTAGCCGTTGTCCCAGGCATGGTGGTACGACGCGGTCACGCCAGACCAGGCGCTCAGCACCAGGCTGCGCAAGGTGTAGGCGACTGCCAGCGTCGGGTCGAGCGGTGTGCCGTCGTGCAGCTCTGGCGCGCCGAAGCTGCTTTCGCTATTGATCAGTGGTTTAGTGCCCATGCCGTGGCGGGTCATGATGGCGCGCAGGCGTGCGGTCAGTGGTGCCACATGGGCATCGGTCTGACCGTAGTAGTGGAAGCTCACGGCGTCTGCCAGTGCTGCGCCGCCGCGGCGCAGATAGTCGTCGAGAACATCCGGATTGCCGTCAAAGGCGGGCGTCCACAGCTGGGCCTGCGGGTCTTCTTGCTGAAGGACGGCACGGGCGCGACGGGCCAGCGTGATCAGGGTGTCCCAGTTGCCCGAGTAGAAGCCCGGCCTGGCGGGCGGCTGTGCGCTGGGATGGGGTTCATTCCACACTTCGTATGCGGTGATGCGGCCACGGTAGCGTCGCGCCACGGTGCGCACATAGCGGTCCCAGTCGGCCAGGTCGCGAGGCTCGGCTGCGCAGCCGTGGCCATAGGGGCAGGGTTCTGACGGGCGGGCCGAAGCCCAGGCGGGTGGCGACCCCAACGGGTAGACCACGGGCACGCCGCGCTGGTAGGCAGCCTGCACGTAACGGTCCATGCGGGCAAACTGCCAGTGCTCGGGCTGGGGTTCCAGATCGGCCCAGCGCACGTCGCAGTCCCACAGGCGCAGTCGGCCGATCAACCCGTCCGGCCAGGCAGTGGGGCGCTCGCCTTGCTGCAGGGCGTGAGGCTGGGGCACCAGGGAATGCAGGTGCATGCCGAAGAAGTCGCGGCTGATGCGATGCCCCGGTCGTGGTGCGATGGCGTAGGGGTCGCTTTGTGCGTCAGCAGGGCTGCCCATCAGCAGGCAGCCGGCCGTTGTCAGCCCGAACAGAAGTTGCTTCAATCCCTTCATGAGCGAGGCCCGATGATCGCGTCGCTGCCGCGGCGCGCGCCGCAGATGGCCAGTGCGAAGGCCAGTACATGCAGCATGGCGTCAGTGCCCACCACGCTGTCCATGTTCAGTGGGGTTTCGGTGATGCCGCGCACCAGCAGGATCAGCAGCAGCACCATGGGCATGGCAAATCCGCCCCGCCAGGCAGCGATGCTGTTACGCAGCATGTTGAACAGGTAGACCAGCAGGCCCAGCGCGCCGATGAGACCGGCCTGGCCAAGGGTATGGATGTATTGGTTGTGCCCCTGGCCGACCGCGATGAGCCCTTGTTCGTAGCGGTACTGCGCGTCCCACAACGCGGGGCCGTAACCGAGCCAGGGGCTGCGCTCGAACTCGGCCCAGGTGATCGACCAGATCTGCGTGCGGCCCGTGAAGGTGGTGATGCCGACCTCGTCGATCCATGCCAGTACGCGGTCTGAACTCACCAAGGCGCCGAGCAGGCACAGCATCAATGCCACAGCGATCACCAGCAGGGCCAACATGCCAACCATGCTGCGGGCTCTGTCACGGCCGAACAGACGCGCGCGCAGGTCGTCCGAGCGCATCAGGCTGAGCGCGAGCACGATCTCGACCCAAGCGGTCTTCGATTGCGACAGCACCAGGACGGCCAAGGCCGGCAGTAGCAACAGCCAGCGTGGCCGTGGTTGCACCGCCGGCGTGAGCTCCAGCATCAGCGCAATGACGGCCATGACACCGAGGCTGTTGGCATGGTCGGTCAGGCCCACCAGGCGCCAACTCAGGCCGGGAATCAGTGAGTTGTAGTCACGGTCCAATGCCAGCTTTGGGGCCACCACTGCGGCCACCAGACTGCCAAGCATGACCAGCCACAGGCACCAGCGAACCGCCCGCAATGCCGGCATGGGGTTGACGTGGCTCAGCACGGCCAGCGTGGTGAAGAGCAGCGGCATGTAGAGGTGGTTCAAGCGCCAGCCGCGGGTTTCGCCTGCGATGCCGGCCATCACCACGATGCCCAGCAGGTAGAACCAGGCCGACAGGCACAGGCGTCTGGCAGCCGGCGCCATGCGTCGCTCGCCGAGGGTCCAGCGCAGCAGTTCAGGCAGGGCGATCAGCGCGAGGAGCAGGGTGCCGATGCGGTTCACCCAGGGGCCGCTGCTATCGCCCTGGGACTGTGCGTACACCAGAATCGGGTTGGCTTGGTATTCCTGAGGCGTGTAGAGCACGCGTCCGGACAGTGCCACCGAAAACGCCGTGGTCAGTACCACCACGCCCAGCAGCACTGCCAGCTTGGTTTCGTCTGACCACAGCCGGCTTCCCCGGGCCAGCACCACGGCACCTGCGGGCAGGGCCACACCGCCCAGCGCGGCCACCATGAAGGGGGTGACGAGGAAGGCCAGACCGAGCAGTGACCACCACAGCTCCGTCATATCCACGATGGCACAGGTTCGAATGACATAGACCGGCGGATGCTAGGCAGCATCGATGCAACTATCGTGACGATCGGCCACAACCCCCCGGCATCGGGCGGTGTCACCGAGGGCTTGGCGCCGGTTTGCGCAGCACGAAGAAGGCCGAAATGGGACGCAAGCGGTGCCAGGCCGTGCGAGGGTGGTAGTTGATGTTGAAGCCAAAGGCAGCGCTCATCAGCGCATCCAGCCGAGTGGCCAGCGGGCTGTTGAAGACCTGACCCACCAGCGGCCGCAGCAACCGCGGCGTCAACGGAAAGTCACACAGCGTGCGACGCTCCACCGTCAGGCCGCATTGGTGGATGATGCGTTCCATCACTGCCAGCGGGATGCCGCGTTCGCGCCGGGTCAGCCCGCGGCGCGGGTGGCGCCAGTCGCCCATGGAGACGATGGGCTCGCGCACCAATAAGTGGCCGCCCGGGCGTGTCACCCGCGCCAGTTCACCCAGCACATGGCTCACATTCGGGATGTGATGCAGCACGCCCAGGCAGGTGACCAAGTCGAATTCGTTCGATCCGAGTGACAGGTCGCCACTGGGCTCAGGGCGTAGGTAGCGGCAGGGCACACCATCGATGTCCGGCCGAACGAAAGCCTCGGAGGGGTCAACCACCGTTACCGCGCCAGTGCGGGCGAGCACCGGCTGCAACTCATCACCGTAGGCGCTGCCGAAGCCCAGCACGTTGGGCAGTGGGCCTGCTGGCAGGTGCCTGAAGCCGTGCAGGTGATTCCACGCGTGATACGCATATTGGTAGCGCTGCTGGTCGCGAGCCCCCAAGTCGGCGTAGCCCTCGGCTTCATCGGCGTACCAGGCAGCGATTTGCGCGGCGTCAAAGTCGTCGCCGTAGAGGGCTTGGCCCTGGAAATAGCGTTCCATCGAGGCGTGGGTCATGCGGGTGCGAGAGGTGGCGTCGGCTTCATGCTAGGCCGAGCCTGTGCAAACTCGATGACGCTGTGCGACATGTCGCGAACCTCAGCGGATCTTTGGCGACGGCATGGTCCGAATGGCGTGGTTTTGCGGGACAGGAAATGATCCGATCAGATCATCGATGGGCTTGTGCAGGCATCAACGGCGTGGTGTGGCCTTCGGTGATCGGTCAAGATGGCTTTGTTGGGCGCCGATACAGCGCGGGTCGTGGTGTGCGGCAGACCGCCGCACCGAAGGGGGTCTTGCATGCGTTGCTGTCGCCATTGGTGGGTGTTGTTGGTCTGTCTGTCAGCCTCTTGTGGCGGCGCAGATGGTGGAGGCGCGGCCAGCGAAGGCCACGTGGTCGACACAGCCCATTCGCCCACCACGGCTGTGTCGAACGCAGGCATCGCTGTGGTGTCTTCGGCTTCACTGGCGCAGGCCTCTGCATCACCCCAAGCGCTGTTGCGGGCCGTTGGCCCGGCGCCGGGCTGCAGGCTGGCGTACCACGCGCCTGAGGCTGCGAGCCTCGCCGCGCCCGTGGCGTTTGATCCGGCGCGGCATGTCTTTTTCGATGCGCCCCAGTTGGCAACCTGGCGCGCCCGGTTGACCGGTACCGCGGCGGCTCGGCTGGCGGGTCTGCCAGCGGGTGCCCCCGACGATTGGCAGCGCATCGAAGCGAACGCAGCTCGTCTGCAACGCAAGGGTGAAGCTGCGCCACAGGCGCTCGATGACGGCCAAGCACGCGCCACTCACGGCACCTTGGCGCGCGATGCGGCGTACCACGCGCTGCTGGCTGATGACGCTGGTAGTCGGGTGGCGGTGCGCCGCTACCTGATCGAACAGGCCACCTCGCCGAACAATGATTTCAGTGGCCTTTGCCTTGTCACCGAGGCGGGTCGCACGCTGGATGGCTGGTTCTGGCATGCCAGCTGGCTGTTGCGCTACCTGGTCACGTACGACGCGGTACGGTCCGGTATGCCTGCGTCTGAACGGCTGGTGGTTGAGCGATCGATCCGCCGCAACGCCAGCATGATGGCAGCGCACCTGGACTGGGGGTTGGCGCAGGTCTTTCCGGCCCGTTTGGCTGGTGACTATGCTCAACGTGCCGCCGATGCCGCGCCAGCGCGTGAGGCCGATGCCTGGTGGCGCAAGCCATTCGATGAAAACGGTGACTGCGCCGTCGACGCGTCCGAGCAGTCGCGCCGTCGCGAGGTGCCGGCCTATGTCCGCGGCGATGGCCGTAGTGGGCCCAGGCTGTCGACGCTGTCGCAATGGTTCAACAACCGTCGGGCGGCGGCGGCGGTGGCGGTGGGGGCAGCCGGTGCGGTGCTCGACGATGCGCTGCTGCGTGATCGTGCCCGCCGTTACGTGATGGAGTGGTTGACCTACGCGGTGTGGCCGGATGGCAGCGAGGGCGAATATGCCCGCAATGGCGACTACTGCGTGGCCCAGCAGGGGCCGATCTATGCCCAAACCAACCTGCAGGCGGCCTGGATCACAGCGCGTCTTCTGGCTCGCCAGGGCGACCCAACCTTGCTGGCGTGGCAGACCTGCGACGGCTTGTGGGGCAGCGCCTGCGGTGCGGGCGATCGTCCCAAGAGCCTGCTGGCACAGTTGCAGACCCTTGTGAGCCTGCGAACTGGTGCCCTCGATTGGTATGCCCCGGAACCCTGGCTGCCCACGCAAGCGCCCCGTGATGCCACGCACCTGGGTGCCGTGGTGTCACGCTACCGCCAGGGAGACCGCTTCACAGACAACTACCACGAGCTGGCGCTGCTGTATTGGGCCGCAGAGACCGCGCAGACGGCCGGGGTGCCCCTGACGGACTGGGTACTGCGCGATGCGGCGTTCACTTCGCAGCCCTTTCCGGGCGCGCAGGGTCACGCTGTGGCCACGGGCTTTGGTTCTTGGGTTGGGGCATGGACGGACGTTTTCAATGCCATGCCGGCCGTGCTGTTGCTGCGCCCTTGACTCGGCTCATGCAAAACGCCAATGCGCGGTGCGGCGCGACAGGGCCGGTGCAGCGGGCTGCCCGGGGCGAGGCGCGGCCTGATGACTGGCCACATAGGCCAAGGCCAGGCCGAGCAGCAGGTGCTGAAAGTAATCGGTGCTGTAGGGAATGTAGTAGACCGCCTGCATGAGTAGCAGCACCAACAGCGCCTCGCTCACGCCAGGGCCGATACCCTGACGCACCAGGCGGTAGAGCCCGGCGATGGCATGCGCGAACGCGATGAGGAACCCGCTCAGGCCGAGCAGGCCCATGCTCGACAGCGTCTGCACGTAGTGGTTGTGGGCGGTGTAGGCAATGCGCCGCAAGCCGCCGGTGGTTTGGTCATGCACCCAGCGTGAGTTGTCGGAGCCGAACTTGCGTCCGATCGCCAGCGCCACCGGGCCATCGTTGCTCCACCCCCGCAGGATCTGTTGCCAACTGTCCAGCCGTTCTGCGGCAGTGCCTTCTCCCGCAGCGCCGGCCTGAGCCGACCGGCTGACCTGGCTGGCCACGCCAGCGAGCTGGTCGCTCACGAGCAGGGGCAGGGCGGTCAGCGTGAGCGTGGCGGCCAACAGCGCCAGTTGGCGTGCGCGAGAACGCTGTTGGCTCCCCGCCACCAGCAGGCTGAACATCACACCCGCCAGGGTGGCCACCCACACTGACCGGTGCTGCAGCGCGATCACGGTACCGAGCAGTGCCGGTGCCAGGGCGCGCATCCAGTGTGCGGCGGCACCCAGCCCGGAGACGAAGAGGTAGACCACCAGGGTCTGCGCGACCACCAGGGCCTCATTGGAGCGGATGACCCGCATGGCGCCGTCGATGTTGTAGTTGCCCTCTTCAGGCAGCAACTCGGCGATGGGCAGGTAGTACACCGTCCATCGGTACACGCACAGCAACAGGAAGCACACGCTGGCGCTGGCCATGAAGAGCAGCAGCTGCTGCACCTCGCGCGGGGTCAGGCGAAACGTCATCACGTAGCTGGTGATGGCGATGGCGTAAAAGTACGGGCGTGCTTGCACGCCTGCGGCGGTGCCGTTGCTGGCCAGCCCCCAACCCAGGTTCACAACAAACACCAACACGTACAGGCCCCAGGCCCAATGGCGTGTGGGCACATCGCGGGCCAGCAGCCAACGCAGGCCGGCCAGCGTGGCGATGAACACCATGGACAGGTCGGTGTAGTAGAGCGCGATGCCAAGCTGCAGCCCGCCCGATGACATGTAGAGGGTCTCCAGCACGAAGGTCAGGCCGATGACCAACATCCCCGCCGTGAAGCGCGAGTAGCACAACACCCCCAGCGCCGACAGGCCCAGCCCGAGGCTGGCGGCCATCAAGTACGGCAGCACCGCGAGGCTCCAGGCCACCGCGGTTTGAATCTGGGTCATCGCCGCGTCGGGCGATCGCGCATCGCCGCCTCGTACTCACGCAGGTAGGCCAGCGCCACGGCCTCGGCGCTGAAACGCTGCTGCATGCTGTGGCGGGCATTCTGAAGCTGCTCGGACATGGGCGCCGGTGCCTGCTGCAGACGCTGCAGCAGCGCCGCGAGGGCCTCGCACATGGCCAGCGGGTCGCGCACGTCGACCAGCACGCCGTGGTCACCCACCACCCAAGGCACGGCGCCGCTGTCCTTGCCGGCGATCACGGGTAAGCCAATGGCCATGGCCTCGGCGAGTACCACCCCGAAGGATTCTTCCAGCGAAGGGTGCAGCAGCACGTCAGCGTCAGTCATGGCCTGCAGCACTGCCGCGTGTGGTGCAGCACCAGCGAACTGCACGCGCCCGCGCAGGCCCTGCTGCTGCCACCATCGCTCAGCCGCTTCGCCGGGGCCGAACCCCCAGCCGTAGGTCACCAGTTCAGCTGCTGGCAGGCGTTCGCTCAGCCACGCAAAGGCGCGCAGGCCGGCCTCGCCGTTCTTGCGAGCGTCCCAGCCATTGCACACCATCAGCACGCGTTGTCGCCCGGGTTCAGCCTTGCGGTGCAGTCCGAAGGCTCGGTCGCTGACTGGGTTGGGCAGCACGGTCACCGGTGCTCTGCTCAAGGCCTGGATCGGCTTCAACATGTACGGGGATACCGTGCTGACCCGCTGCGCGCGGTGCAGTGCCCACCAGGCCATGCCGGCGCGCAACCAGCGATAGCCGCCAAGAATGAAGCCCTTGTGGAAGCGGGCCACCTCGAAAGGCGCATCGTGGCTGGTCACCAAGTGGGGCAGCCCACTGCCCACCGCCGCGCAGGCGAACTCGTATGCCCAATGCGCATGCACCACATCAGGTGAAGCCCGGCGAATGGCCTGTGTCAGGGCGCGGCGCTCGAAGGCGTAGAGATCCACGATGCGCCCGAGCCGGCGCCCGTTGAAGGGCCAGGCCTTGGGGCGCATCGGCAGGTAGTGCATGCGTAAATGGTGGCCGCGGGCGATCACCCGGTGATCCGGTTGCAGCGGCAGGTCCGACGACAGCGTGAAGGCCGATACCCGATGGCCCGCGCGCAGCAGTTCACCGATCAGCACGCCCATCAAAGGCGCACCCTCGTAGCCGCGCGGCAGCGGCGCCTCGGGTCGATGCAGGTAGGGCGCGATGTCGGCCGTGGCAATGGGGCCGGCGATGGCGATGTGCATGGCGGCTCTTGGGGGAAACAGACGGTGGGACAAACTACTTCTGGCACGCCTGTCGGGCGCGCTGCACTTCGTTACACATCATCATGGCAAAACGTTGTGAAAGGTATGTGGCGCTTGCAGCCCGAAAGTGAGGGGGCCTAGAGCCGCCAGTGCGCCACCAGGCGTCGGCCTAGCGCCGAGCCCATGTCCTCCAACGCGGGTCTCGTCACCGCTGCGACGGCGCATGAGAGGGATACCACGGCAGCCAGCGCGGCTGGCAGTTGGACGATGTTGTGCGTGGTTCCAGGCCAATAGGCCATCACACCATTGAGCACGGCAAAGTGGAACAGGTACAGCGAGTAAGAGCGTTGGCCCAGCCAGCCCAGCACACGGCTGGCGGCCTGCCGTTGTTGGAGCCACAGCAGCAGCGCGGCGCTGGCCAGTCCAACCACGGCAATGAATGTGCTGCCGGCCACGCATACGGCAGCAGCAATCACCCAAGCCACGATCGTGCGCGCAGGTGGCACGCCAGCGCGGGTGCTCAGGGTATGGATGGCGATGCCCATGATGAAGACGGGCAGTTGTTTGACGATGCCGTAGTGAAAGAACTGCCGCAGGTCATACGACTGGGTACTGCCATCAGGGTAGGCCAGCCAGGTGGTCAGCGCCGGCCTCACCAGGGCATGGTCAGCGATCACGGTCACGATGCAGACCAGGGCCAGGCCGTCCAGCCTGTGGCGCAGCAGAAACAACGCCGGAAAGATCAGATAAAAGAGGGCCTCCGTGGCGATGGAGCCGCCGCCGGGCACCGCAGCGCTCATCGCCGAAGGCCACAGGCCGTTGGCCAGAAGGGCTGTGCTCAGCAGCACCCAGCCGTCGTGCGTGCGAGCCGCGAAATGCGGGTTGCCTGCCCACGCAAAAGCCTGGTAGACGAGGATGGCCACCCACATCGGAACCGACAGCCGGGCGAAGCGGCGCACCCAGAAGGCGAGGATGGCCCGTCGCTCCAGGTGCTGTCTCGCCTGCATCGTCATGCACATGGTGTATGCGCTGATCACGAAGAACAACTGCACGCCGAACTGTCCCAAGAACAGGCCCTTGTCGATCAGCCAGAGGCCGCTGGGGTAGTGCTGGCTGGTGTGTACGGCCATGACGCCCAGGATGGCCAAGCCACGGGCGACATCCAGGAAGTCGGCGCGTCGGACGTTGTCGCTCATGGCGCGCTCCTCGTCGTGGGTGCGACGCCATACCGCATCAGATCCGCACAGGCACGCCGTTGCGCATGGCGGTGTAGCAGGTCATCGATCAATGCGGTGGGCAGCTCGTTGCCGGGCGACAGCGCCCACGCCCGGCTGTGCGGGATGGGCGGGCGCTCACCTTGGCGCTGCGCCAGCGCTTGCAGCGTGGGGCTGTGGGGCGCGCATTGCGCGGTTTCATGGCCCCAGATCGAACCCCAGCCGTCGCCATGTGGCTGCAATTGCGGGGCGAACCACAGGTAGTGCGCGTCCGACAGAAATGCCGCCCAGGCGCTGTAGGACGACACCGAACACAGCAGCAGATCGGCCTGGCTCATGGCCAGCAGGTCGGAGACGTCGCCGGGATGGCGGGTGTGCGTGGGCACGGTGTGCAGGTGCCGGGTGAGGGGCTTCAGTTGCTCGGGGCTGCCATCCGAGAACACCTGGAACTGCACCCGCGAGCCCAGGGCGCGCTGCAGTTGCACGCCGGCTTCCACAAACCATGTCAGCGGGAGGGCGCGATTGAAGCGGTTGCGGTAGGCGTGCGGGTCGATGGGCGCGTTGGCGTGGTCACCGCTCGCTGATTGGAAGTCGCCCAGCCGCACATGCATGGCCACGGTGAGGCGGTCGGGGTCGAGCCGCAGGCCGAGCTCGGCCAGGTTGGTGGCGGCCCAGCGGGTGGCATGCAGCCGGGCGCGTGCCCACGCCCGGGCCCGGGCGATGTGAGCAAAGCCGCCCCACATGCCCTGGGTGCGCACCACCAACGGCGAGCGTTCGTGCAGGCCGTGCTGGTGAGCAAAGCGGCCAAAGGCCTGCACCACGTCACCCCCGCCGGCGGCCAGGTACTCGGCTTCGTTGAAATCCACCGCGGGCAGGCCGGCGGCCAAGGCACGGTGCATCAACCAATCGCCGCGTGACGTGCCGAAGTGGCGGCGATAGTGGCGCTGATTCAGGCCGAAGGCCGGATGCAAGGCGCGCCCGCCCAGCACCTGGGCCATCAGCTGCACACGGGCCCAGGTGATGAGCTCGTTGCCCAGCCCGGCACCACGGCCTTGCACCTGTGGCAGGCACCAACGCAACCCGCCGTGCTTCAACAACCCGGGGCCAGCGCTCATGCGGCACCTGGCGTGCGTTGCGTGAGGCGCCAGCGTGATGGCAGCCGGCCGGCCAGCCCATCGCCCAGCCACCACCCTGGTGCGCCGGCCAGCAGCAGCCCCATGCTGATGAGCAACATCACCGCGAACGCCAGCGCTGCGCTCAAGCTGTGGCCCAGCCAGGCCTGGCTGAGCCCACCCAGCACGGCGGCCAGTGCGGCGAAAGCCACCCCCGGCAACGCGGCCTGCATCACCTGGTGCCAGGGCAACTGCAGGCGCTGGCACAGCGGCACCATCACCAGGGCCAGCCGCAGGGCATACAGCACCGGTAGCCACCACACCACCTGCGCCAGTGGCTGCCCCACGCACAACAGCAACCCGGCACCCATCAGCAGCAGGCAGATGGCCTGCGCGCGCATTTCAGCTTGCACGGCATTGACGGCCCACAGCAGCGGCCCGCTGATCGACAGCAAGGCATACAGCGGCAGGGCCACGCAGAAGGCGGCGAACAACGGTGCCGCCTCGGCCCAGCGTTGGCCATACAGCAGCGCCACGCAGGCCTGCGCATGCACGGCGAGCCCGATGAACAGCGGCCATGCCAGCAAACCACACAGGCGCCACGCGGCCAGGTAGCCCTGGCGCAGCGCGGGCAGGTCCTGCTGCAGCCGCGAGGCCGACGCAAACACCACCGTCTGGGCCGAACTCACCAGCAGGTTGGCGGGTGCGCGCGAGAGGTTGGCCGCGGCCGCGTAGGCGCCCAGTGCGGCGGCGCCCCAGTAGCGGCTGATCAGCAGCCGGTCGACGTTTTCGATCGCCCAGTTCAGCAGGTTGGTGCCGGTGACCTGCAGGCCAAAGCGGCGCAGATCCGCATGGCCGCGCCAGCTTGGGCGCCAGACCCGCAGCGGCTGCGGCAGCGCCATCTGGCTGCCCACCAGCACCACCAGGCTGTGCAGGCCGAAGGCGGCCACCAGGCTCCAGGCGCCGGCGCCCAGCGCGGCCAGGCCCACGCCTGCGCCGCCGTAGGCCAGCACATAGCCGCCCACCTGGATGAACTGCGTCTGGCGCAGGTTGAGTTCGCGCTTGAGCAGGCTCGCGGGGATGTTGGACAGCGCCTGCAGCGGAATCAACAGCCCGCAGGCCAGCAGCATGGGCTGCAGCGCCGGATCGCCCAGCCAGCGGGCGATGAGGGGCGCAGCGGCCGCCACACCCAGGCCCATGGCGCTTGAAATCAGCAGCACCCAACCCAGCGCATGGCGGATGTGCGCGGTCTCCAGCGCTTCCTTTTGAACCAAGGCGGCGCCAAAGCCGCCCTCGGCCATCAACCAGCCCAGTGCCAACACCAGGAACACCGCCATGGCCTGGCCGTAGGCCGCCGGCCCGAGCAGGCGCGCCAGCATCAGCTGGATCACCAGTTGCGCGCCCGCACGCGCCACGGCGCCGCCATAGCTCCACAGCAGCGCGCGCAAGCTCTTGCGCACCAGCGGCGTGGAGGCGGGCTGCGACGAGGGCTCTGGTGCGGCGCTCAAGCCTGGGCCCGCTGCAGCGGGGCGGTGCGCCAGGCGGCCTGGCGGCGCTCGATCGCCACTTTCAGGTGACGCAGGTACACCTGCGTCAGGTACAGACGGGCGAGGCTGGCGCGGCCGGGGGCCCGCCAGCGCAGGCCCAATTGGTCGGCCAGCCGGAGGGTCACCTCGTCCCAGTGGTGTCGTGCAGCGTTGGCCAGTTGCTGCGCGGGTTGTGGGGGGGCGGGCAGGTCAGTGAAGCGCTCCACCACCTGCACACCAGGCAGCGTCATGCCTGGCGGCAGGGCTTCGGTGTAGAGCTGGCAACCATTCAACGGTGCCTGCCACATGCGGCCCGAGATCGTGCGGCCGCGCTGGAATTCATGCATCACGCCCAACGCAGCGTGCGAGCGGCGGTAGATGCCCTGGGCTTCATGCAGCGAGCTCGGGCCATGCAGGTGTTCATGCGGCAGCAGCCCGGCCAGGTCGGTCCAGCCCTTGCCCCAGAAATGGCAGGCCGAATAGCCAGCCAGTTGCTGGATTTCCTGCTGCCACGGGTCGCCCGCGGGGTTGGGCTTGCGGTGGCCGATGTGCACCAGCGGGTAGGGCCGAGGGGCGGCAAGCTGCGCGCGCGTGGGGGCCCACAAGGCCGTCACCACTGGATGCGGGCTGCTCACCACACGCTCACGGGGCACGGTGCTGCGCCCACTGGTCAAGCCGCTGGGTGAGATGACGAGCACGCGCTGGGCCCGAGGAAAGGCGTCGTGGTAGTCGGCGGTGCCGTTGAACACGTAGTCGTAGACATGCACGTCGCCGCGGGCGTCGAGGCAGCTCCAGCCGGGCACGTGATGGCCGCGCTGGATCACCAACAGCTCGCACGGCGCCGGGGCTGTGGCCACGCGCACGGCGTAGCCGCAGCCGGCATAGAAGGCCATCAGGTTGACGGTGACGTCGGGGTCGATGCCGTCAAGGCCGACGATGAGGCAGGTGGGGCGCAGGGCCATGGCGAGGGGGTGTGAAGGCTCAGGTCAGCAGACCTTCGGCCGTGCTCAAAGCAGCGGCCACGACCTGGTCCATGTTGTAGTAGCGGTACTGCGCCAGGCGGCCCACGAAACTGACGCCGCGCTCCTGCTCGGCCATCTGCTGGTAGCGTTTGAAGCGCGCTTCGTTTTCAGGGCGCGGCACCGGGTAGTAAGGCTCACCCTCGGCCTGTGGGTACTCGCGCACGATCGACGTGCCGGCACAGGCCTGGCCTGTGAGGTGGCGGAACTCGGTGATGCGGGTGTAGGCGTGGTCGTTGGGATAGTTCACCGTGCCCACGGGTTGGGTGAGTGTGTCCTGGGCCAGGTGCTCATGCTCGAATCGCAGGCTGCGGTAGGCCAGCGCGCCATGGCAGTGGCCGAAGTAGGCGTCGATCGGGCCGGTGTAGACCAGGTGCTGCCAGCGCACCTGGTGCCGCACATCGTCGAAGCTGGTGTTGAGCTGCAGGTCGATCAGCGGCGAGGCGATCATGCGGTCGAACATGGCCGCGTAGCCTTCGGCAGGCATGAACTGGAAGCTGTCGGTGAAGTAGCGGTCGTCGTCGTTGGTGCGGGTGGGGATGCGCGCGGCCACGCCGGCCGAAAGCTCGCTCAGGTCGAGCCCCCATTGCTTGCGGGTGTAGCCGCGAAAGAACTTGTCGCACAGATCCGGGCCCACGCTGCTGAGCACCACGTCTTCGCTGGTGTGCAGGCGGTCGCGCGGGCTGCGGGCCTGGTCGAGGAACTGGGCCACGCCGTCCTGGTCGAGTTGCAGGCCGTAGAGCTGGTTGATGGTGGTGCGGTTGATCGGGATGGGGTAGAGCGCCCCATTCACCTGGGCCAACACACGATGCTCGTAGAAGCGCCAGTGGGTGAAGCGGCTCAGGTACTCAAACACCCGCTTCGAGTTGGTGTGAAAGATGTGCGGGCCGTAGGGGTGGATGCGCACGCCGTGGGCATCCAGCGCGTCATGCGCATTGCCGCCGGCATGCGGGCGGCGGTCGATCAGCAGCACGCGGCGGCCTTGTTCGGCCAGCACCTGGGCGCACACGGCACCGGCGAAGCCGGCACCGACGATCAGGAAGTCGTAGGACGTGGTGGGGTGGGCCATGCTGGTTCAGGTGACAGGGCGGTAGAACGGCGCCGCCTCATACGCCTGGCGAATCCCGGTGAGCAGGTCAGTCTTCGCGCGCCAGCCCAGCCCGGCCAGGCGGCTCACGTCCAACAGCTTGCGCGGCGTGCCATCGGGCTTGCTGGCATCAAACACGATGCGGCCCTGGAAGCCCACCACCTGCATCACGGCATCGGCCAGCGCGGCAATGGTCACGTCGGTGCCGGTGCCCACGTTCACCAGCGGGCCGGCGTAGCCTAGTTCCATGAGGTGCACGCAAGCATCGGCCAGGTCGTCCACATAGAGGAACTCGCGCTTGGGCGTGCCAGTGCCCCACACCATCCATTCGCTATCGCCGCGCAGCTTGGCTTCGTGCGCCTTGCGCAGCAGGGCGGGCAGCACGTGGCTGTTGGCCAGGTCGTAGTTGTCGTTGGGGCCATACAGGTTGGTGGGCATCACGCTCACGTACTGGCGGTTGTATTGGGCGTTGTAGGCCTCAGCCAGTTTGATGCCAGCGATCTTGGCAATGGCGTAGGGCTCGTTGGTTGGCTCCAGCGGGCCCGTCAACAGGTAGTCTTCTTTGATGGGCTGCGGGCAGTCACGCGGGTAGATGCAGCTCGACCCCAGGAACATCAGCCGCTGCACGCCGGCCAGGTGCGCGCCGTGGATCAGGTTGGCCTCGATCAGCAGGTTCTCGTACAGGAAATCGGCGCGGTAGGTGTTGTTGGCCTGGATGCCGCCCACCTTGGCCGCAGCGATGAAGAGGTAGTCGGGCCTCTCATCGTCCAGGAAGGCCAGCACGGCGCGCTGATCGAGCAGATCCAGCTCACTGCGGCTGCGGGTGATGATGTTGCGGTAGCCCCCGGCTTGCAGCCGGCGCACCAGCGCCGAGCCCACCATGCCGCGGTGCCCGGTGACGAAGATCTTGGCGGCTTTGTCCATGGCGTTGCTGCTGAACCCATCACTCGTGGTGATCAAAGGCCTGGAAGCCGGCCAGCTTGACCAGGCTGTCCTTGCGGGCACGGGTGTAGTCGGCCTCGACCATTTCCTTCACCAGCGCTTCAAAGCTGGTGGTAGGCGTCCACCCCAGCTTCTCCTTCGCCTTGGTCGGGTCGCCCAGCAGCGTCTCCACTTCGGTGGGGCGGTAGTAGCGCGGGTCCACCCGCACGATCACGGTGCCGGGCTTGAGCTTGGTCTTGTCGCCGGTGACGTCGGTCACCACGCCGATCTCGCGCTCGCCTTCACCTTCAAACTTCACCGTGATGCCCAGCTCAGCGGCAGCGCGCTCCACAAACTGGCGCACGCTGTATTGCACGCCGGTGGCAATCACGAAGTCTTCGGCCTGTTGCTGCTGCAGCATCAGCCACTGCATCTCGATGTAGTCGCGTGCATGGCCCCAATCACGCAGGGCGCTCATGTTGCCCAGGTACAGGCAGTCTTGCAGGCCAAGCGCAATGCGGGCAATGGCCCGGGTGATTTTGCGGGTGACGAAGGTTTCGCCGCGCAGCGGGCTTTCGTGGTTGAACAGCACGCCGTTGCAGGCGTAGATGCCGTAGGCCTCGCGGTAGTTCACCGTGATCCAGTAGGCATACATCTTGGCCACAGCGTAGGGGCTGCGCGGGTAGAAGGGGGTGGTTTCCTTCTGGGGGATTTCTTGCACCAGGCCGTACAGCTCGCTGGTCGATGCTTGGTAGAAGCGGGCCTTCTTCTCCAGCCCGCAGATGCGGATGG
>Ga0209066_10002108_pt1 | contig 24935 bp, 27 predicted proteins | sample All_14_2_FD_187198 | JGI IMG/M metagenome (GOLD analysis project Ga0209066, IMG submission 187198) | Freshwater microbial communities in response to fracking from Pennsylvania, USA - Allegheny Zone_MetaG_DW_15 (SPAdes) (version 2) ... | reverse complement strand
AGAGACTATGCCATCATTAATGAGTTCAAAACGATCATGCTTAACGCCACTTTCATCTTGAAATCCTACATGATTTTGCATATAGGTAAAAATACTGTTTTTTTCTGGTATATGTTTGTAACAAATTGGATAAAACATACATTGTCTCGTATCTTTTCGTTGACAATGTGGACCGAGTTCAACAGGATTTGCGTTCATATAATCCAGTCTATTTAACACGGTATCTACATCTTGATCGATGATTGGCATCATCTTTTCAGTCAGTGATGTCACATCGATCAGTTTAACGATGTCATCGCCATAGATGATTTCGTTTTTGTCATTCACTTTGCCTTCATGCACGTATTCAGCATTTAAAACGACCAAATAATATTTGACTTGTTTTTTTGTTTTAATGCTATGTTCTAAGACATAACGTTGATAGGATATATCATAAATATAACGACCTTCTTTGGTCAGTCTTTGTTTAAAACGTTCTATCTTTTCTAAGTAGTGCTCATTGACATTTCCACCGATATCTTCTTGCAGCATCAAAATACCTTCAGGTGATTCTACAAAAAGTGGTGTTTTTTCTTTATCGTCATTTTTATATTCTTTTTCAACAAACTTCTTAGAGGTTGTGGCTTTCACTTCAAATACACGAATTGTTTGATCATCTTCTTGATAACCATCTAAGAAACAGTAAAAATGAAATCCATTCTTCTCGTAATTAAATCTCTTTTGTTTATAGGTATCTAAGCTATACGTCACATCACCATGATATTTCTTTTCAATGATTTGACCCGCTAAAATTTCGATTTGTGAATAATAGGGAAGCATGACTTCCATTTGAGGATCATCTTTTTTTAGTAAATCTATTTCTTCTTCATCTTCATCCTCTTCATACATGCTATCGAGTAAAACATTCACTTTTTCTTTGTTTTCAATACCGATTAAGTCTTCTAATTCAGGATCATCTGTAAAAGAGACAACAGCTTTCGCTTTATCGCGATAGATCTCATCTAATGCTGGAAACCTGTTACATCGAATGTAGTTGATAAACTTTGTTTTTGATATCTTCACAACTATCACCTCTATTAACTCATATTATACCGTAGAACAGCATTTTCTTTATCTTAGGATAAAAAAACGCATACCTTTTGAGATATGCGTTTTGAATAATGATTGATTTTAGTTAGCTAACCATGCATTAATCATTTCTGATGTAAAGAATCCATCAAGTGATGTAATGACTTGAATGACATCCGTACCTGATTGATCAACTGCATTCACCATCAAGCCTAAATCACCATAATAGTTAAATACGTTTAATGCATCTGAATCCATATCTGCAACGAGTCCTGATGCGTACACATTGACATCATCGGAAACTGTTAAATCAATGCTTGCCATATCAGAATAACGAAGGTTTGCTTCACTCTTCTTATCTGAACCATAGAAACCATATAAACCACCGATGAAGACATATTTATTCACATCTTCTTCATTTAAGTTTTTCTCGTGGTTTAACGTGATTGATCCCGCATAAAGTGCTTGGTTAACATTGCTATAAGCAATACCAGCAATACCACCCACATAAATAGAGTAATTTGCATTGGTTGTGCCTTCAGATGTGCCAAAATCAAGGTCTAAAGTGATATCACCTGTTGACATAATTTCTTCAACAGAACGGTTCACGTTACGTCCATTATGGTAACCGATCACACCACCGATATTAATGTTTAAATTACGATCTTTAATGTTTGCTCCTACCATATCAAAGTTAATGTCAGCACCACTATTGACTTGTTTAACGATACCTTCTTCACCAAGAAGACCAATTGCTCCACCCACACGAATTCTTCCATAAGATGTTGATTTCACGGTAATGGTTGTTTCTTCTAAAGTAGCACCTGTGACATTGCCTTTAAATTCACCAACTAAACCACCAACATACGCTTGTACCGTGGATGAAGATGAGAAATTAATGGTTGAATTTTTAACAATAATATTTTCTAATTTACCTGTAGAAGATGCCACATAACCTGCAACAATACCCACTCTAGAAGAGGTTGTCATGGTTAATGGTGCTTCTTCGGTTCCAATAGTAATGTTATCGAAAGTGACATCTTTAATGACAGCACCTGAAACATATCCAAAAACTCCAGTATATGCGACCACTTTTTCAAATGTGATATTCTTTAATGCAAAACCAGCGCCATCAAATGTTCCTGAGAATGCTGATGTAAAGGGTGAATTAAATGTTACGCCTGTAAAATCGATGTCATTATCTAAAACGTAGTTTCCTGCACGGTTGTTGCTCATTTGAAGAAATTCTTCAGCAGTTGTAATATGAACAAGTTCTGCTGATGCAAGTTCAATGGTTCTTTCAACTAAAGTCACTAAATTTCTTCCGATGGTTGCGTTAATACGAAGTTTATAGGTCATCGTATTCACTAAACCACCAATGGCATAATTATCAAGTTCAACGCGGTCTTGAATATCTTTGGTATGTTTAACAGTACCCGTTGAATCAAGAAGTACAACCGTAATTGCGCCTGTGATTTCATTATTAGGATCTGTAATCGTTGCTTTAAATGAGAATGATGTTAATTCAACATCAACTTGATCGATGGTTGCAGTGACATCACCTGCTTCATTATCTTTACATGCAACAAGTGTTAATGCGAATAAAGTTAATGCGAACAATAGGATAAGTCTTTTCATGATTCACCTCGTAGTTTTGAAATAGTTTGATTTAAACGATGAATCACACGATCTTTACCGAGTAATGCAAGTGAAATCGGTAAGGATGGACCATGCATATCACCTGTTGTAGCTATACGTAACCCCATAAACAGTGGTTTACCTTTGGTTTGAGTATCTAAACCTGTTTGTTTAATCAGTGGTTCAATGGCTTCTGGAGAAAAATCAGAGACCATTAAATGATTCTTGAATGTTTCTAAAAGTTTTGCACTTTGATTGTCCACTAAAAACTGAAATGCTTCTTCTTTAACTTCAAAATCATCATGGAAGAACGCACGGTGAAGTTCAACAATTTCACCTAAATAACTCATACGGTCTTGTAAAATACCTACAAGTAATTTTAACCAATCATCCGTTGGAATAGAGATACCCGCTTTCACTAAATAAGGACGGCAGCGTTCCGAGAGTTCTTCAACGGATAATTTTTTAATATATCTTGAGTTAATATATGCTAACTTATTCTTATCAAACATGGCAGGTGCTTTCGATAATCTTGAAGGATCAAATTGTTCGATAATATCTTCTTTGGTTAAAATCTCTTCATTACCTTGAGGAGACCATCCTAAAAGTGAAATAAAATTAAACATCGCTTCAGGCAAGTAACCCATGTCTTGATATTCTTTAATAAACTGAATGACGTTCTTATCACGCTTCGATAATTTCTTCTTTTGCTCATTGACGATGATTGTCATATGTCCAAATTCAGGAACTTTCCATCCAAGTGCACGATAAACTAAGATTTGTTTAGGTGTATTGGTGATATGTTCTTCACCGCGAAGCACATGCGTAATTTTCATTAAGTGATCATCGATAACAACCGCGAAGTTATACGTTGGAATACCATTATCTTTAACCATAATCCAATCTTCAACGTCTTTCGAATGAAATTTAAGTTCACCACGAACTAAATCTTTAAACGATAACTCAACATCATTAGGCACTTTAAAACGAATCGCGTATTTTTTTGAGTTCTCACGATATTCTTTATAGGCATAACCCATTTCAAGGAGCTTTTCAGCATACTCTTTATACGTTTCTAAACGTTCTAATTGACGATATGGACCATATGGACCACCTTTGTCAGGTGATTCATCCCAATCAAGTCCAAGCCACTTTAAATTAGATAACTGAGACTCTTCACCACCTGGTACATTTCTAAGTACATCGGTATCTTCAATACGAACAATAAAATCGCCACCGAAGTGACGTGCAAATAAATAGTTGAAGAGCGCACTACGCGCATTTCCTATGTGTAATTGTCCTGTTGGACTTGGTGCATATCGCACTCTTGTTTTATGTTCCACTATATCCCATCCTTACATGCACTATTGATTATACAATAATCAGTTTTTTTTCACAACATATTCTAAGAATAACCATCATTACTCATAATTGAGTGTTCCAGTATACCCGATTTGACGTAAATAATGATTTGCTTGTTTTCGCGTTTTAAAGATGACTATCTTATCTTTATAGTCTTGTTCGAAGCGTTTTAAAAGATTTCTTGAATCCTTTTTTCTTCCACCAAATAAAATCCACCATACAAAACTAAAATTCAGTCTTTCCTTACATCCAACACAGACAGAGTCTCTATTTTGATTGTGATATTTTAGCCTACGAACAATAGCACCATAAAGGCATTTAAAACGATTGAAGTTAAAAACAAAGATTTGATCTGCCTCATCAAAACGTTCGGTTGCGAGCTTTCTATAAAAGCCATCAATAATCCAATTTTGAGAATCCATAAATGAACGAATCTCAGATTCAACGACTTTTTTATCTCGCTCCACCCAATTGGCTTCAAAAAAGATTTTATCGATGTGTAAAACAGGATAGCCATAAACTTCCGCTAATCGTTTTGAAAATGTTGATTTACCTGAACTTGAATGACCGATGACTGAAATTTTCATGGCTTACTCCACCTCTTCTAATGCAGCTAATAAACTGCCCTTAACTTTTTTAGCTTCACCTTGCTTAACAAAGAGCATCGTGATAAATGATATTGCAACAAAGACTGCTGCATAAGGAAACAAGATCAATCTTCCGTATAAATCCATGAGTACACCCGATAAAATGGGTGTAACAATTTGAGCAGACATGGATGCTGCATAATAATAACCCGTATAACGACCGACATCATAGCCTTTTGAAAGTTCAACAACCATGACGTATGTATTAATACCGATCATTGTCCAACCAATACCAGCAAATGCAATCATGGTTGCGATTAACGCGGGTTCACCTTCACCAATTTGAGATGCATAAACCATCGCAAACACCATGATGAGCATACCGAGTTGAATCGTTCTTTTTCTTCCTAAAACCATCGATAACATCCCAATTGGGATAATCGCGATAATAACGATTGCTTGCGCAACAATGAATGGATAATCAAAATAATTCAAGTTTAAAACTTTAGGTAGATAATCCGCTAATTTACTCATCACCGCATTATATCCCATAAAAAGAAAGAAGACAGATGCGAGTAATAAATAAAGTGAAAATCTACGTTTAAATGTTAATGATTTTAAGGTTTGTTTGGGATGATTTAAGAGTTGATCTGGTGCTAAACCGAGTTGTTGATCAAGTGCTTGTTTTTCTTTAACGAGTTTGGGTTCATCAACTTTCCAAAGAAATATAAGAAGCGTAATGATCATGACAATCCCCACAAGAATAAAGACAATACCATGGTGATCATAAGCGTGTTTATTTAAACCCGATAACATAATGATATAAACCGCTAAAATACCACCGATTGCCCCCATTAAAGTGATAATTGCATTCGCTTTAGATCGTAAAGGTTTAATCGTCACGTCAGGCATCAGTGCAACCGCAGGTGATCTGAAGATTGCCATGGATACTAAAGAAATAAATAAAATACTTGAGAAAATAATGAGATTCGTCGGATCAGTTGCAGTTACTTCCCAAGCTCTTTCACTTAAATACTTGTAATATAAATCTTTAACTGTTGATAAATCACGGTTATTTAATGTTGATCCGTTTTGATTAAGTAAAACTTCCATGGGTTCTTTAATCCCCGTCTCCCACTCTAGAAGTTTTTTACCACTAATCAAACCTTCTTGGTAAGCAGAAAGACGTTCTGCTTCCATGTTTTCAATGACGATATACCAGTGATCTCTTTCAGAAGAATCAACGTCATCACCAAAAGCAACATCATAGTGTGTTTCTATAATATCTGTTTGTTGAATCTCTAAGGTTTGAATGTAATCCGCATACGCTAATGCCATAAATGCGAACGCTGATAAAACAGTACCTACAATAATATAAGGTGTTCTTCTTCCCTTTTTCGCATTACTTTTATCCGATAATGCACCAAAAAGAGGCAGTAAAATGACTGCCATGATGTTATCTATAGCCATCACAATACCGGACCATGTTTGATTAAGTCCAAATTTATCAATCATGGTACGCGCAATCATCATGTCATAGGTTTGCCAAAATAATGAAATAATAAAGAAAATTAAACCCACATAAAATGTATTCTTAACATTCAGCTTCATACATATTCACCTATACGAGTTTATTATAACATAAAAAAAGAAAGGGACCCAAAAGGGTCCCAACGAATTAACGTTTTGAGAATTGTGATGCTTTTCTTGCTTTCTTTAAGCCATACTTCTTTCTTTCCTTAGAACGAGGATCTCTCGTTACAAGTCCAGCTGGCTTCAAGGTTAAGCGAAGTTCAGGGTTGATTTCCATGAGAGCACGTGTGATACCTAAACGGATCGCACCTGCTTGACCTGAAAGTCCACCACCGTAAACGTTGACGGAAATATCATATTTCCCTTCGTTCTCAGTTAATGTTAATGGTTGAAGAACGTCTAGACGTACAGCTGCAGATGGTAAGTATTCTTCAAACTCACGGCCATTGATTAAAAATAATCCTTTACCTTGAGTTAAAATAACACGTGCCACTGAACTCTTACGACGGCCAGTTCCTAAGTATTGAACTTTTTCTTTTGCCATGACTTATTTTACCTCCAATATTTCTGGTTGTTGTGCAATGTGTTTATGTTCTGGTCCTGCATAGACAAAAAGTTTATTTGCCATTTGTTCACCTAAACGTGTATGTGGTAACATACCAACGATTGCTTTTTCAACCATACGGGTTGGGAATTTAGCCATAACATCTTTAGCAGCTGTTTCCTTAAGACCGCCATTGTAACCAGAATAGCTGTAATACATCTTCTGATTCCATTTTTTACCAGTTAATTCAATTTTTTCAGCATTAATTACGATGACATAATCGCCACAGTCTACATGAGGAGTGTAGGTTGGTTTATGTTTGCCACGTAAAACACTTGCGACTTGAGTTGCTAAGCGACCCAAAGTCTTTCCTTCTGCGTCCACAACGTACCACTTGCGTGTTACATTTTGTGGGTTTGCCATAAATGTATTCATTTTCGATTTCTCCTTATATTCGTTCGGGTTTTGAATTTAAGGGCTAAACAGTGGATAAAACTAATGTACCTATGTCATATTACTATAATATGGGTTAATTGTCAACTGTTTTTCCCTCGAAATCACTCTTTTTCAATGATAATAATCGCGATAAAAATGACGTGAAAATGAAAGAACTTTTTGTTATAATAAAATGGATTAGAGTGGGGTGTTTGTGTGAAAGAAACAAAGAGTTTAAAAGTACTTTTAGTCTTTATTTTTTTGGTTGCGGTGATCTATAATGTGATGCTTGATCTGATGTTAAAATCATTTGATTCGTATCACATGGAAAACATCTTTTTTGTGGTGAGATATGCGCATCAAAGTTCGCCTGATGATTTAAACATAGCGCCACAATTTATGAACTGGATTTTTGTCTTAAGTTTTGTCTTTTTCACCGTCATGTTATGGATGAGAATCTATATTAATAAAGAGATGAAAATCAAAGGAGCGGCCAAGTAGCTGCTCCTTATTTCTTATGAGATCAAATGTGTTTTTATTTGTGTGATGGCCCATTGGTAATGATCAGCCATACATCCATCAAGTAAACCAATGATGGGGTGGTTTATCGTCTTGAAAAAGGGTGAAAAAATCTGTTCTTCAGATAGTTTTTCAACTTCTTGTTTACACATCGTATATGATTTTTCAAACAATTCTAAAGCATCCATAAACGGGTGCTTTTGTGCTTCTAACCAAAATTCATGGTTTAAATCATCTAAATCGTCCCATGTATACCCATCTTTAGGTAATGCAGGCTTGCCGCCTTCTAAAAGAATGCGTAGCCATAAAAGCATAAGTTCATGCCATGCGTGAAGATGAAAGATGACATCACGTATGTTTTTATCTCTTTCTTGTGTTTTCCATTCACGAACTCTTTCTTTAGCGGTTAATCCATCAATGAGTGTCATGAGTTCATCAAAGCCTTGTTGACTTAATACAAGCAATGCTTGTTTCGTCTTTGGTTTTTCCATGATTTGACCTCCTAAGATTGGTTGATACGCTTTTCCTCAATTTTCAATAGTTCTTCACGTAATACCGGTTTAATGACTTTTGCCATCCATTGGTGTCCGAGCTCAGTTGGATGAACACCGTCACCTAAAATGGCTTCTTGAGGGTAATGTTTAGCCCATTCTTGCATGAAATCATCCATCTGAATGAGTGTTAAATCAAATTCTTTGGCAAGTTTTCGAACAATGTGTATCATGCCTAAAAGCATCGGTCTCCATGACGCTTCAAATGCCCCAATGTTATAACTAAAAGGTTCAATTAAAATGATCTTTGTTTGAAGAGATTCTTTCATGGTTTTATCTAATAAAAGACGATAATTCTTTTCAAACATTTCTAAATTCATCGGTTTACCATATCGAAAATGATGCCAAACATCGTTGACACCACAAAGCAAGAGAAGTACGTCTGGGTGATGTGATATCACATCTTCTTTCCACCGTGCAATCAATTCAACCGTGCGATCGCCACTGATACCACGATTAATGATTTGAGCAAGTGGAAAATAAGGTTTTAACTCTTTAACATAACCATCACCTAAGCTATGGAAATCATGTCGGTTTCTTCCACAATCCGTGATTGAATCACCTTGAAATAAAATAACAGGTTGATGGTATCCTTTAGGTATCTCTTTAAAGAAACGATATTCAAGTGTATCTAATTCTTTACCCGATTCTGTTTTCTTTTTATAGGTCTTCGTTAGGATACCCCCTAATGTTTCAGGTATATTACGAGACGAAATATTTCTTCGATCTACAGGGTAGATGATATATTCAAAGGTTACATATTCTTTTGTAAAGTTAATGACTTCCGTCATCCCTTCAATTCCAAGTTTTTTACCAAATAAGCCTTCTTGAATCCAAAGTCCTACTTCAGGTGTCTTTGTATCTTTTCGATGTAGCCCAAAACAACCAACAAAGGTATCGTCGTATTTAAGTCTAGCGACCCACACGATTTCTTTGTCTTGTTCTCTTAAAGACATTGAGTGATTGATAAATTGATAGGTGTCTTGAATTGTTTTAGCGGGTGATGGATACATGTATTTTGTCACATTTTCATTGAAAAAATGAAAGACAGCTTCTGCATCACTCATCTCAATTGGTTTTAAGATTAAATTTTTGGTTTCAAGTATGAGATTGTCCATCATTCATCTCCTCGACACAAACACTCATTTTTTCCATATCAACCATCACTTTTTCATGACGACTGGTTGGTATATTTTTACCGATATAGTCTGCTCTAATCGGTAATTCACGATGTCCTCGATCGATTAAAATAGCTAGTTGGATATTTTTTGGTCTTCCGTGGTCTGATAAGGCATCCATCGCAGCTCTGACACTGCGCCCTGTATATAATACATCATCAACAAGAATAACCGTTTTATCGTGTATTTGAAGGTGTTGTTTCTGAGGAAGTATACGGTTTTCTAAATCATCACGATAGGCATGAATATTTAATGGATATACGGGAACGTCGACATCTGCAAATCGTTTTAAGTTTTCTTTGAGTATGTTTGCAAGTGGAAATCCTTTTTTTAAAATGCCTACTAAAACAATGTCACTTAAATCTTGATTACGTTCAATGATCTCATGTGTCATACGTTTCATGGTTCTTGAGAGTTGTTCTTGATTCATTAATTCTTTCATGTTTATATCACCACCTTTATCATATCATTATTTTTCTTAATTTTTAGGCTTGATTTTCAAAAAATCCATGATATACTTTAAACAGTAAAGGTCCTTTAAGCTATGCCCGTGAGCATAACAAGGTACAAATTCACTATACCTAATGCTTGAAGGACACCTATGGGTGTCTTTTTTGCTAAAGACCTTTAAAATTAAATCTAAGGAGAGAATCATGAATCAAAATGGATTGATTGTCGGTATTCAAGAAAAACCATCTTCGATTGGCAAGTGGATTGTCTTAAGCTTGCAGCATGTCTTCGCAATGTTTGGCGCAACCGTCCTGGTGCCTTTGTTAACCGGGTTAGATGTTGGTGTTGCACTCGTTGCAAGTGGGATTGGTACACTGATCTACATCTTCTGTACAAAAGCAAAGGTCCCTGTTTATTTAGGTAGTAGCTTCGCCTATATCCCCCCCATTACAGCAGCTGTTGCAAGTGCGGGTGGAGCTGGTTCAGCATACATCGGTTTAATGGTCGTTGGTTTAATTTACGTTATAGTTGCAACCGTTATTCGTTTTGTGGGTAGTGGTTGGTTGAAAAAACTTCTTCCACCTGTTGTCATCGGACCTATGATTATCATCATCGGTATGACATTAGCACCTGTTGCAATCTCATCATCAGGTTTTGATGGTTCACAAGGTTGGGAAGTTCCACTTGTTGCAGCAATCACCTTTATCTCAGTCATCATTTTATCGACAAAAGCTAAAGGCTTCTTAAGAATCGTTCCATTCTTAGTCTCCATTTTTATTGGGTATATTGCCGCAGTCATCGTTGGTATCGTTGATTTAGGTGCAGCTTTTGAAAATGTAAAATTCTTCCAACTACCAAACTTTAGTTTTATTGGAACATACGCATTTGATTTAAGCAATGTCTTAATGTTTGCGCCACTCGCATTCGTAACGATTGCAGAACACATTGGAGATCACGTTGTCCTAGGTGAAATCACAGGTAATGACTTCTTAACAGATCCAGGTCTAGATCGTACACTTTTAGGTGATGGTATCGCGACCTTTGTTGCAGGTGCAATGGGTGGTCCAGCAAACACAACATATGGTGAAAACACAGGCGTGGTCGCAATCACGAAAGTTGGTTCAGTATGGGTTACAGGACTTGCAGCATGTATCGCAATCTTACTCGGTTTCTTCGGATACATTCAAGCGTTCATTAACAGCATTCCTTGGGCAGTCATCGGTGGTATGACCATCGTATTATATGGGTTAATTGCAGCCAATGGTGTTAAAATTCTGATTAAAGATCGCACAGACTTAGGAAACATGAAGAACTTAATCATCGTTTCAACCATGTTAGTGATTGGTCTTGGTGGTGCAGAACTTGCTATCACATCATTCTTAAAGTTATCAGGTATGAGTTTTGCAGCGATTGTTGGGATCTTGCTCAACATTCTTATCAATACCATTGAACATATTGGACCGCATCATTCTGATAAATAAAACAGAATAAAAAATCAAGGGAAGTCAAGCGACTTCCCTTTTTGTCTTTTTATAACGCTTCAATTGCTGCAACACGATCTTTCATGGGTGGATGAGAGTAATAGATAATAACTGCAAGCGGATGAGGATTTAAGTTCACTAAATCTTCTCTAGATAAGACCTTTAACGCAGAGATCATCGCTTCTTTGCTTGTTTTACATACTGCAAACGCGTCTGCTTTAAATTCTGCTTTTCTCGATAATGCTGAAAGTGGAATGCTTAATAAAATCTCAAATGGCTCAAATAAAATCATAAACAAAATCAGTGCAAATCCAAAATGAATACCTGATAAACCAAAGGATGTTGCAAGTTCACCGTTACCTAATACAAATCCAATGCCTGCGGCATATATCAAAATGACGATAATTTGTTGGAAAAGCATACGCCATGTATCTTTATGCACTGCATGACCCAGTTCATGAGCGAGTACTGCAACAATCTCATCTTCGCTCATTTTTTCAATCAGTGTATCAAATAAAACAACTTCTTTCATTTTACCGATACCTGTAAAAAATGCGTTTAGTTTTGTAGATCTCTTGGATGCATCCATCACAGATAATGATTTAATGTTAAACCCTAAGGAAATCGCTAATGTTTCAATACGCGTTCTTAATGAACCCTCTGGAAGTGGTGTAAATTTATTGAATAATCTTAAGAAAACTTTGTTTAAGAATGCAAAAATCAAGATCATAACAACCGTAATCATAGCCCATGTGACAAGGATAAATGTCCAAAGGTTATCCGTAAACTGTAAATAGATTGCATGAATACCACCAATAATCAAACCACCTAAAACCATGGTCATGATATACTGCATAATCAAATCTTTCGTAAATGTCTTATGGGTTGCTTTATTAAACCCATGTCTCGCCTCAATGAAAAACATACCATAATACTTAAAGGGAATACCTAAAACGATCATGATCGTTTGAAACAAACCTAAAAAGTAAAGGGATGATAAAATCTGATTTGATGTCCAACTATTCGTGACTTCTTCTAATCTTGCAAAAAGACCAAATAGAAGAAAACCTAACATGACAAGTAAATTAAATCCACGTTTAACTAAACCAAAGCGATGCGTATCAAGTGAATAAGCTAACCATTTTTGATAGCCTTCTTCATCATATACGTCTTTTAAATTATCCGGAATAGGTTTGACTCTATAACGATGATTTAAAAGTGAAACAATCAATTCAAAAACATAAACTAAGACCAATAATCCAACAACAACCCATTTCATAAAAATGCCCTCATTTCTTATCTACACTCATTGTAACAAAAAAGGGCTCCCCAAGGAAGCCCTTCAATGATTTGTTTAATCTTTAAAGAATATTTAATAAAACAATGTATGCAATAAATAATGCTGTAGCACCATATAAAAGTGGGCTAACTTCTTTAGCTTTTCTGCCAGCAATCATCACAACGACATAGGTTAAGAAACCAAAACCAATACCGTCAGAAATAGAATATGATAAGATCATAACTAAAATGGTCATAAAGCTTGCAATTGAAATTTCCCATTTACTCCATTCAATCTTACCGATTGAAGTTGCCATCATTGTACCAACAATGACCATAGCAGCCGCAGTGACACTTGGTGTAATGAGTGATAGGAGTGGTGATAAGAAAATCGATAATAAGAATAAAACACCTGTAAATACGGATGCTAAACCCGTTCTTGCACCTGCACCAACACCAGAAAGTGATTCAATGTAAGATGTAACAGTTGAAGTACCTAAAACTGAACCGACGACAGTCGCTGAAGCATCTACAACGTTTGCCTTTTGAAGATCTTCTTCAGTGACATTTTCCATTTGACCTGTAACAGCCATCAATGTACCAGAAGTATCAAAGAAGTCAACAAATAAGAATGCGAAGATTGCAAACCAACCACCAGCAGTTGATAATAAACCACCAATACCTCTAAATGCACCACCAAATGTTGGTGCTAAAGAAGGAACTGAGCCAACTAAACCATTGAATACTGGCATGTTAGCAACGCCGAAACCTTCACCTAAAACAAGACCAACAACTGCAGTAATGACTAAACCAAAGAAAACAGCTGCTTTAACCTTAAGTGCAAGCAATACCATGGTAATAATAATACCAAATAACGCTAAAATTGCTACTGGATTAGTTAAATCACCGAGTGAAGTGTTTGTACCACCAGTGTTAACAACAACACCAACATTCACTAAACCGATGTATGCAATGAAGAAACCAATACCAGCACCAATCGCATATTTAAGCGATTGTGGAATGGCATTGACAATCTTTTGTCTTAAGCCCGTTAAAGTAACGATTAAATAAAGAGCACCAGATACTAAAACTGCAGCTAAAGCTTCTTCCCAAGAATAACCCATGTTAACAACAATGGTAAATGAGAAGAATGCGTTTAAGCCCATACCAGGAGCAAGTGCTACTGGTAACTTAGCATATAAACCCATTGCTAAAGTTGCTAAACCTGCAGCAAGTGCAGTTGCTAAGAACACTGCATTTAAATCAAGTCCTGCAACGAGTTGAATCGTTCCGCCAGCCCCATCAGAAACTACGCCACCCATAAGTGAAGGGTTAGCAAACAAAATGTAAGCCATTGTTAAGAACGTCGTTAAACCGCCGAGCAATTCTTTACCAATGGTCGTACCCCGTTCTTCAATACGGAAATACTTTTTAATAAACTCCATGCTTTTTAATTCTCCTTTTTCTATTTTTTTGTATTCATATGTATGTTTGTAAAAAAAGAAAAAACCACATAAAATTTACGTGGTCCTACATATGAAAACGTGAAAAAGGTGTTTTCATATCGTAGTCGCGAATTTTACGGAATCGCGGTAGAAACTTGACCTCCACATCAGGTCTATTATACGATACATTGAATACGAGATTATTATAGCAAGCAAATCAAGGCGTGTAAAGATGCAAAAAGATGTAAGCGTTTTACTCAATGAGACCTTCTTCTAATAAAAGATGTTGAACTCTTGAAATCATCTCTTCTTCATTTCTTCCTTCTACTTGAATATAAAATTCTGCTCCCTCAGGAATTCCTAATGACATCACACCAATGATTGATTTTAATGTCATTTGACAGTCATCATAAATAATATCGATACGATCTTGGTAAGAACTTGCCAATTGAGAAAGTTTTGCTGCTGGTCTCGCATGAAGTCCTTCTTTACTTGAAATCACAAATCTATGTTGTTTCATGTGTTTGATCTCCTATGATCTTCATTACTTTCATCATTAAGGTTGCTAAGAACATTCCAGAAATGATCGCAATCACAAAACCCCACCAATGAGTCATTAATGCGAGTACAAATAGTCCACCATGAGGTGCTGGAACAGACACTTCGAATAATGTGACAATCATAGCTGCTAAGATACTTCCGAAGATGAGAGGAATATGGATTCGATTTTTATACGTTTTAACAAAAGGTATCGCTCCTTCAGTGATAAATGAAATTCCAGATACCCAGTTATTTAGACCCAATCGTTTTTCCATATCAGTATAATCTTTTTTAAACAAGGTCACAGAAAGTGCTATCGCCAGCGGTGGAATCATACCCGCAGCCATAATCGCAGCCATGATTATAGAGCGGTGATCATGTACAACGGAAATCACACCAATCATATACGCGATTTTATTGATAGGTCCACCCATGTCAATCGCCATAAGTCCACCTAAAATAATAGCAGTTGCTAAAAGTGGGAAACCATTCAAATTCACGATTTCATTTTCTAACCATAACGAAATGGGTACCATTAAATAATTGACACCGAGCATAATGATCATGACAATCAAAACACCTAAGAATGGATAAATTAAAATAGGTTTCATACTATTAATGGATTTAGGCAATTTTTTAAAAATCCATTTAAGCAATTCAACCACAAAGCCCGCTATAAATCCACCGATGATTGCACCTATAAAACCAGATCCAGCAGCAAGTGCTAAAGCCCCTGCTGTCACACCAGGTGCTATACCCGGTCGATCTGCAATTGAAAATGCGATAAACCCTGCAAGTACTGGATATGTAAATGTTAAGACAAGTTCTCCAACTTCACCTAAATAGGGAAATGAATCCCCTAAAATTTCGATGGATGAAAATGCGATTAAAAGGCCTCCTGCAACAACAAAAGGAAGCATATAAGAAAAACCATTCATGAGATGTTTATAGAGCTTAAATCTTTCGTGCATGACTAATCCTCTTCATGTTGATATATTTTAATATGACCATCAATCATCATTTGAATGAGTTGGGTTGCTTCTTGAATTCCTTTATAAATCGGAACTTCAATCAGCTTCTTACCGTGAAATCTCTTCTTTTCAACTCGTATATCAGCAGCAACAATAACACCGATCGATTCCATAATATCTTTTTCAGTTAACCTGTTTTCTACACCTATGGAGCCATTAGTTTCACATTTAACTTCGATTCCAAAGGTTTTACCTGCATTTTCAAGCATTTCAGCTGCCATATACGTATGTGCAATTCCTGTTGGACAAGCTGTAACACAGACAATTTTTTTCATTGTTTCACCACCTAATTCATCGTATAAAGCAGTTTGAGTACCTCTTCACTTGAAGCTGCATCTAGAAGTGAATCTCTAAACTCTTGATGCATAAGTTTTCTTGACAACATTGCAAGCACTTTTAAATGTGCATTCGTGCCATCTTCCGGCATCGCAATCATAAATAAAAGTTTCGCATCTTTACCATCCATTGCATCAAACGGAATTCCTTCATCACTTCGTGCAAAAATGACTGATGGAATCTTAACATATTTTGATTTCGCATGTGGAATTGCTATTTGATATCCGATACCAGTCGACATGATGGATTCTCTTTCGTAAATATCATTTAAAAAACCTGATAAGTCATCGATCGCTTTTTCTTTTAACAAAATCTGTGCCATGGATTCTATCGCTTCTTGTTTTGTTTTTGCTTTTAAATCGAGTTGAATATAATTTTGTTGAATCAAGTCACGGATAACCATCTTATAACTCCTCAATAACCACTTTGGTTTGGTATTTTTGAATGTCTCTATGTGTGGCTAACTTTCCGCTAAATACAGTTGCTGATGCAGCTGCCACTGCTTCTATAAAGGCTAATTTAGGATCTTTTGTAAGTTCATACATTGCTACAAACCCAGCAACCATGGAATCACCTGCACCCGTTGATGAAATGACTGTGCCTTCTAAAGGATGAGCTAAATAAGCTTTTTCTTGATCTAGATAGAGTGAACCACGTTCACCTAAAGAGATAATTAAATGCTTAACACCTCTAAAAATCAGTTGTCTTCCATAAAAGATGATTTCATCAAGTTCAAATAAATCCATAAGTAGATAATCATTAAGCTCTTTTAAATTGGGTTTCATTAAAAAGGGTTGATGATCAATAAATTGATGAAACAAGTCCCCTGGTGTATCCATCACAAAACGAAGATCCAAATCATCACAAAGTTGTGCAATTTGTTGATAAGCATCTCTTTGACCGCTTGGTGCAGAACCACTTACGATCAATAAATCTTCTTTTTTCATATCTCTAATCATTGAAAGGATATGTTCAAAAATCTCATCTTTGACACGAGGTCCTTCATGATTTAATTCAGTTTCATGATCAACTGTCATTTTGATGTTAATGCGTGTATCACCCTCTACCCAAATAGGTTTGAGATCAAGACGATAATCTTTTTTCATACGTTCCAAAAGATAGCGTCCGGTAAAACCACCTAAGATTGCAATCGCTTCATTTTGAACACCTAAATTATTTAAAACAGCTGAAACATTTATCCCTTTTCCGCCTGGATGAAGTGATGCTTTTTTAAAGCGATTGAGTTGATTGAGCTCAAAACGTTCACACACTATTTTATAGTCAATTGCAGGATTTAACGTCATCGTGTAGATCATGGACACCGCCCCTTTAGTTTTATTGTAACGGATTTTCACTGATTTTGTGAAAAAAAGGGTGATGAAACAAAAAAGGGTGATAAACACCCTTTGTTTTAAGCAATCGTTTTTCGTTTAAAATTACCAAAAACATTTTTGACCGGTTTTGTAACAATAAATGCATTGGGATCAACCGATTTAACTAAACTCACCAATGTATGTAACTCATACGATGAAATCACGACATAAATTAACGTCTTTTCATGATGTGAATATGCACCTTCAACCTTCATCAATGTCACTCCACGATAAACTTTATGAAGTATTTCATCTACTAAGACTTGAGGGACATTGGTAATGATATCAACCGATAGAAAATGATACGATGTATGCATACGATCTGTTAATATGGTTGTTACAATAATACGAATGACTGTATAAGATGCGATGACACCACCGGTGATAATTTCACCAGAAGGTCCCATCTTTCCACCCACAATAAGTCCACCTAAAATAGCAATCGCAACGTTCATGATCATAGAAATAAATCCAACGGATTTACCTTTTCTAAGTGAAACGTACTGAGCAATAATATCAAGACCACCCGTTGATGTTCCATATCTTAATGCTGCACCACCACCGATACCGATAAGTAGACCACCTAGAACAGCAGCTGCGAACGCATCACTACGATCGGTTAACCCCATGTTGACAATGGGTAACCATGATAAAATAAACGCTTGTAAGACGATAGAAATAATACTATGAATCGTAAACCGATGTGAAACACCAAACCATCCCAGCAGCAAAATAGGGATGTTTAAGACGATGATGAAGACCCCTAAGAAGTGTGGTCCTAGATCTAAACCGAACCAAACAAACAAACTGTCTCTTACAAGCTGACCTAAACCTGGAATACCACCTGTATAAAGTGGAACCACAGAAGCTTCTAAGAACCAAGCGACACCAATCCCATAAACGATGGTCGATAAAATGACTGCAATCAGTCTTTGAATTTCTGGCCATATTTTCTGTTTCATTTGGTCAGATTTTAGAAATGTTTGAATTTTATTCATGTTCTTCGCTTAAAATTTCTTCCAGTTTCTTAACTGAATCATAACGTTCAAATAAGACTTCTGCTTTACCTAGAGTTTGTTCTTGATAACCACCAAATGAATCTAATGATTCAAAGGATAAATCGGTGACACCAATTTGAGCTGCGATACGTTTTGAAGTTTCCGGGATAAAGGGTTGCAATAAAATAGCAATAAAACGAATGGTTTCGAGTAAATGATAAAGCACATGATCTAAAACTTCTTGCTTATCTGGATTCTTCATCAGTGCCCATGGTTCAGAAACATCGATATACTTATTTGCGAAGCGAGAAAGTTTTACAACTTCTTCTAATGCATCTGAAACTCTTAGATCATTCATATAAGTCTTCATTTGAGGAAGAACTTCTAATGCTTTTTCTTTTAAGGATAATTCAAATGGCTCATCTAAGATGACACGTTTGATGACACCACTTCTGTATTTATGTGCCATACCAATGGTTCTATTCACTAAGTTACCGATGGTATTAGCCAAATCAGAATTGTTTCTTTCAATTAAAAGTTCATAGGTGATATTTCCATCTGCGGAAAAAGGAATTTCCTTTAACACATAATAACGTACTGGATCTACACCAAAGAACTTCACTAAATCATCGGTATACATCGTATTACCCACTGATTTACTCATCTTTGATTTATTGACTAAAACCCAAGGATGTCCAAAGATTTGTTTAGGTAGTTCTAATCCAAGTGCCATTAAAATAATCGGCCAATAAATCGTATGGAATCTTAAAATATCTTTACCAATTAAATGTACATCCGCTGGCCAATATTTCTTATAGATATCAGATAGTGGTTGATCTGGATGATAATCAAGACCGGTAATATAGTTTGATAACGCATCAATCCATACATAAACCACGTGTCCTGGATCAAATTCAACAGGAATCCCCCACTTAAAGGATGTTCTTGAAACAGATAGATCGGGAAGTGGTTCTTTTAAGAAATTTTGAATCATTTCATTTCTTCGTGATTCGGGTTCAATAAATTCTGGATGTTCTTCAATGTGTTTAAGTAAACGTTCTTGGTAAGGTGCTAAACGCAAAAAATACGCAGCTTCTTTTGTCCAAACAGGAATATCTCCGTTAGGTCCTTTACCATCAACAATATCTTTTTCTAAGATGAAAGCTTCTTCAGCAACTGAATACCAACCTTCATACTCACCCAAATAAATATCACCTTGATCATAAAGCTTCTTAAAAATCGCTTGAACAGCTTTGACATGGCGTTCATCGGTTGTTCTAACGAACTGGTCGTATGAAACATTCACTTTATCGTAGATACGTTTAATTTCTGATGAAATATGATCAACGAATGTTTGAGGTGAAAGTTCGTTTAAATTTGCTTTACCTTCAATCTTTTGTCCGTGTTCATCTGTACCCGTTTGAAAAAAGACATCATAACCTTCCAAACGCTTAAATCTGACGATTGCATCCGCTAAAATGGCTTCATAGACATTACCGATATGCGGTATACCTGAAGCATATGCAATGGCAGTTGTTAAATAAAATTTTTTCTTTTCCATGTTCAAAACCTCCTAAAAATAAATAAACGCCATCCTTAAACATATCTAAGGACGACGTATGCATCGCGGTACCACCTTAGTTCTGATTGCTCAGCCCTCAATTTCCTTAACGCGGAATAACGTTTTAGCCTACCTATCGACTAAAAGGCTCAAAAACCATGTTCATCTACTGCTGGGATTGCTTACACCACCCGCAATCTCTCTAAACCAAGCTTCATAGACTACTCTTTTTCTCATTGCCTATATACATTCATATTATACTTTAACGTATCAAAAAATCAAGAAGAAACCTCATCAATTTTTACGATACGATAAACATCATTTTTTGATAAGTTATGTTTTCCAGCGACAATTTTCATCGCTTCTTTTTGTGGGTAACCCGCTTTAATAAGTTCAAGATAATGTGATTTAACATCAAGCAGTGGTTGTTCAGTTTCATACGAACCGCCTTCGATGATAATCACATACTCACCCTTTGGATTCATCTCCATCGAAGATGCTTCTTTCAATGTGGTTCTTATGATGGTTTCAAAAGCTTTTGTTAGTTCTCTTGCAATCGCAATGTTTCTATCTCCCAAGACTTCAAAAAGTATCTTTAATGTCTTTTCAATGCGCATGGGTGATTCATAGATGACAAGCGTTTCTTTTCTTGTTTTATAATCCTCAAGCACATTTTTCTGATCATTTGCTTTTCGAGGTAAAAAGCCGATATAAGTAAAGGGTTGAATGATTAAACCTGAAACGACTAAGGCAGATAGAATCGCGCTTGCTCCAGGTATTGAAACTGCATAAAAACCTTCTTCAATCACTCTTTTGATAATTTCATACCCTGGATCACTAATCCCCGGTGTTCCTGCATCACTAATTAATGCTAAAGATTTTCCTTCATTGAGCAAATCGATAATCTTTGTTTCTTGTTCTTCTTTATTAAACTCATGATAACTGAGTAATGGTTTTTTAATGTCGTAATGAGAAAGTAAAACGCTCGAAGTTCTTGTATCTTCAGCGAGTATGAAATCAACTTCGCGCAATATTTCAACCGCGCGATACGTGATATCTTTTAAATTACCAATCGGTGTTGAAACCACATAAAGCGTTGGTTTCACTTCTTTAAAGCTTTTTTGCATTAGTGGTTAACCACGCGTTTAGCTTTTTCACGTAAATCTCTTTCTAAATAAACGATTTGCATCAATTGTTTCTTCTTTTGATCAGAAATACCAAAACGTTCACGAATACTTTCTAAGAAAAAATGTTCGGTTGTATTATAAAAATCATCAACCATCGTCACTTTCACCAAGTTTAAAAACACAATATTCTTCACTGTAGGGCTTGCTTCTACAAAATAGGAAATCGTTTCTTCCAAATCTTTAGATAATGCAAATTGATATTCTGAAACAATGCCATCACCAACTTCAGCTAGCATAATGTTTAACAAGCGTTGTTCAATCTCAGTAGGTTTTCCATCAACAGATACCATGTGCATCACTAAATCTAAAAATTTTAGTTTTTCTTTACGATTTAAGAGTGTTAGTAACATGTTATATTCCTCCGTAAATGTCCGTCATCTCTTTGGTCAGGACATGCTTTTCTATATATAAGATGAGTGGCTTTTCTACAACCATACCAACGCTACCTTGTTTCATCGCTTCAATGAGAACGTGTTTTGCTGGATGATCTAAGTAAGGATGAACAAATCTCACTCTTTTAGGTATAAGTTGATTTTTTTCTAAAAGCGAGATGATCTCTCCAAAACGATCAGGACGATGAATCATTGAAAAATAACCACCATACTTTAAAGTCTTTGAGACCCATGTGATGAGTTCTTCTAAGGTTAACATCACTTCATGTCTCGCGATGGTATCCTCTTCATTTTCGTTTAAATTGGATGTTTCGGTTACTTTGAAAAAGGGTGGATTGGATACAATCACATCCACATCTTTCATATGGACGTGCTTAACATCTTGATGTATACATGAAAGTCTGTCTTCTAAATGATTAAGTTTAATGTTCTTTAATGCTTGAAGATATCGTTCTTCTTGAATTTCGATGCCAATAATTTTTGCTTTCGTTTTTTGAGATAAATAGAGAATTAAAGGACCTGCTCCTGTACCTATATCAAGAACTACATTTGATTTCACGGGTATTTTTGTGAAATATGATAATAAAATGGTATCCAAATTGAATGCTTGTCTGGATTGTTGTTCAATCCACAAATCTGTACCTAAAAGTGTTCTAAGCATGATTATGCACGTTTAATATCAGCTAAAGCAAGCCATTCAAGTCCGCCGTTTTCAGCGTGCGCAACTTTGACCTTTTGACCAATGATGTTTAAGTCAATGACGGTTGCTTCACCTTTATGTGTCATCACTTTTTCCTTTAAATCAGGCATCGTGAGTTTAAGTTCTGTGTAAACATCATCTTCATACTTGATACAACATAAAAGTTTACCGCAGACGCCACTAATCTTTTGTGGGTTTAAGGCAATATTTTGGTTTTTCGCCATCTTAATCGAAACGGTATCAAATTCACCGATGAATGTTGTACAGCATAAAATAAGTCCACATGGTCCAATGCCACCAATCATTTTCGCTGCATCTCTGGGTCCAATTTGTCTGAGTTCAATACGTGTGTGATAGATCTCTGATAAATCACGCACCAAATTACGAAAATCAATACGATTTTCTGCTTCAAAATAAACGAGCAGTCGTTTGCGATCTAATGTATATTCCGCACCTAAAACTTTCATCTCAAGTTCATTCTGTTTTGCCAAAGCTTTCGTCTTTTCAACGATTGCAGGTTCAAGTGTACGATTGTAAGCTTCTTCTTTTAAATCGCCTTCAGTCGCTTTTCTTAAAATCGGTTTGAGTTCAGATGTTAAATCCGTCTCCTCTATTTCTTTAAACATGTATACTTTGCCTATTTCAATACCACGTGTTGTTTCAACAACGACTTGGTCTTTTTTTTCTAATGGAAGTCCTTCATAGGAAAAATAGTATTTTTTCCCAGCTTCTTTAAATTGTACTAAAGCAACTTGCATAAACTCACCTCTTCTTCTCTAGTATATAAAACAAATGGTCCAATGCTAAGTCTAAGTTTATATTATAGGATTGTTGTTGTAAAACAGTCTGAATTTGCTCAATTAAATCATTAACTTCAGAAACTTGCATGCGATCACTTTGAATTTGGATCACATCTTTTAAAAATTTATAAACGAGGGGTTGGTGTGTACGGTAATGTACAAGATCTAAGAAATAAAGGAGTAGCAATTCCAAGAAATCCATAAAGAAATCACGATCTTGCATGAGGAACCCTGATTTTTGTGCAAAATGAATCGGGTATGAGACATCTTTTTTATCCCAAAGTCTAGCAATCTCTTCAATGAGTGCAATGAGATCAAGGAAATTAGGATTTTCAGCAAGAAGTGTTGCTTCTTCAATGTTTTTAGTGACATATGGCGCGAGTGTTGCAACCTTTTCGTCAACACCAAGTTTAATAAGTTCTTCTTCTAAATCGAGTTCATCAATACTCTTTAAAGTCAGTATTTGACTACGTGACTGTATCGTTCGAAGAACATCTTCCTTATCTTCAGCTAGCAAAAACCCAAAAACCTGTTGACTTTGTGGTTCTTCCATAAACTTTAACAAAGAGTTCGCTGCTGCAATGCTGATCTTTTCAATCCCTTTGATGACATAAATGCGTGGACCACTGACAAGTGCTGTTTTAGAAAACTCATTTTGGAGTGCAAGAATTTGTTCCTTTTTGATGGATAAACCATCCGGTTCAATCACAATCATGTTCTGTACTTTTCGCTCTTTAATTTGTAATTTTAAATGAGGGGATTCTGGTTTCCCCTGATTTAAAATCAAATATGCCACATCATCAACAAGTTGTGATTTACCCGATCCTTTAGGACCTACAATCAAGTACAGATGTGCTAATCTATTTTTTTGTATGGTTTGTTTAAAAAAATAGTAGGCTCTTTTCATAAATGTTTTTCAATCTCTTCAAGGATTTGCTGTTGAATTTTTTCGATTGTTTGAGACCCATCAATCACAATGATACGTTCTTGATAACGTTTAGCAACTTCTAAATAGCCTTCTCTAACTTTCGTATGAAAATCAAAAGCTTCTTGATCAAGACGATCATATTTATCGCGATGTGCTATACGTGATAAACCAATTTTAGGATCTAGATCGATATAGAATGTTAAATTGGGTAAGTTTTCAACCGCATAACGATTGATGGATAATACAAAATCAAACCCTAAGTGTCTTGCATAGGCTTGATAAGCTAAGCTAGAATCTAGGTAACGATCACACAAAACAATTTTTTGTGCACGAAGTGCAGGTAAAATCACTTCATCTAAATGTTGTGCTCTTGAAGCAGCTAAAAGAAGTGCTTCCGTATACGGTGTTACACCTTGATATTTGGGGTTTAAGATGATATCACGAATGGCCTCTGCGATGTTTGATCCACCAGGTTCACGTGTTGTGACGACGTTATACTGATTTCTTAACACGGCTGCAATGCTTTGAATTAATGTAGTTTTACCGGTGCCTTCGCCACCTTCAAAGGTGATAAACATAGGTGCACACTCCTTTACGTTCTTTTTTTATAATTGATCTTAACTAAAAATAGTCCTCTTGATTCAGCAGTTTTTCCTGCTAAATGGCGATCTTTTGTTTCTAAAATGGTACTGATAATGCTTGGTTCTTTACGATGAAGTCCTATTTGAATGAGAGTTCCCATCATGGATCTCACCATGTACTTTAAAAATGAATTTCCATGAAACGTAAATACATAATGTTTAGATGTTTCTTTGAGCGTAACTTCATGTATCGTTTTAATGGTAGGTTTTCCTGGAACTAACTGACAAAAACCTCTAAAATCATGCGTTCCAACAAAAAGTGGTAATGCTTCTTTGATTGGACTGATATCTAAATTTCTAATATAAACTTCATAATTTTTAGTAAATGGTGTTTCTGGATTTTTTGCAATCACGTAGCGATAAACTTTCGATGTTGCAC
>Ga0209066_10002107_pt1 | contig 24937 bp, 55 predicted proteins | sample All_14_2_FD_187198 | JGI IMG/M metagenome (GOLD analysis project Ga0209066, IMG submission 187198) | Freshwater microbial communities in response to fracking from Pennsylvania, USA - Allegheny Zone_MetaG_DW_15 (SPAdes) (version 2) ... | reverse complement strand
CTGGTTGCTGGCGATAACCACCGGCAGGGATGCCGCCATGGCCGCTTGGCCAAGAGCAATCGCAGCGCCACCGACTTCGATCAGATTGACATCAGACGTCCCGCCGCCACCCGTGTTGACGTTGATCGAGCCGTCGTCGTTGATCTCCAAGGTGTTGCCGTTGCCGGCCTGGCCGATGCTGACGATGTTCGGGTTGTTTGCCATAGGCGGGTCCCCTTTTAGGGCGTGACAAAAAGACCGCTGGCTGAGCGGCTGAATTCTACAGTTCTGTGGAAAGTCGTTCCGGCGCCACGGTGGCGCCTTGAGAGTTTTTAGAATGTGGTTCTACGAAACCAAGACTGCCATCAGCCCACCCATGCCGGCCGGCGCCTGCGTGTATCCGTCAATCGGCCACGGCGATATGAGTCACGCGGCTTGGAACTCCCGGCCCTGCGCTTTTGTCATGCGGCCGGCGCGCGTCTCGTCCGCGATATAGGCCGCCAGGTCTGCTTCCGTCATTGCCCATCCGGTCGGGTAAACACTGCGCTCCAGCGCCATGGTCGTCTCCGATGATGGACTGGTGTGCGCTGCCCTTGCGCTTGGTATGGTGGACTATGCAGGGGTGGGGTGAGTATCGAAGCGAACTATTTTCGCATTAGTTTTGGGTGCGCAGCAGGGTCAAACCGCTTCTTGCCGTCTTTGGCCGATGCCCATGGGTTGCCGAATTGCTTGGGAATTGGGCCTTCGCTGACGGGCAGAGCCGCTCGTGTCGCCCTGCGCGCCCGCCGATGTTCTGCGACCTTGAAAGCCTTGTCGCTTTCGGCTGTAGTGATGCCGCTGACAGGTGTTTTGCGTCTGGACCTGCTCATGCGCCATAAACTGATTAGTGCGGTATCGTAAACACAAAGCCCCGCTCGTCTTTGCGGCGCTTCATTTCTGCGACAGCGGCGTCGAACTTCTGCTGCGCTTCCAGCAATTCCGCATCGGAGGTCTTGGCCATCAGGTCAAGCAACCCTCCACGAATGGGGCGATGGCTCCCAACAGACCAGAGCAGTGCGAGGTCGTCTATAATTTGCTCTTCGGTCGGCAATCTCGCCCCGCAATCCATGATAGGTATCGAAGCGGGCCGGGTTCAATACCGGCTGCCCGTTTTATCCGCCTGCAAGCGGCTTGGCTACTTTCCGCGCCTCATAGGTCAGGAGCCAGTGGCGCGGCGCGGGAACAACCTTCGGTGCGCTTCTGATCAGCGCCGCCGCTTCGATCTTGTGTCCAGCCTGTAGGGGCTGGGGAATGGAATGGACAGGGACGGCCGTCGACTGCCTACAGCAACCGGGTTACCAAGGTTGCGGCCCCCATACGGTGAACCTCCCGACCTCGCTTAGGCTGCCGTAACTGCCTAAGCCGCGACACGATGCTGCCTGTCCAAACTGTTTTGGGGCGTCGGGAAGCACGCTCCGACTGCTACTGCTCACGCCTTGCGGCGATCTCTCCGCCACTGCCCGCGTTTCCTATGGGCTGCCCCAAACTCTTTGCCCGTTCGGGCGAATGTCTCCATGGTCGTAGCAGCATTGACCATGGCCGGTTGCCCTATCAAATAGTCGAGGGCACCTTTGAGTCCCGGATCGCTCCGGTGCTGCACTCTCTCCGCGCTGGGTATGCGGGTAAGCGTATTGCCCGTTCGGGCGAATCCATAAAATCGACACAACACTGCCGATGTTCAAAACACTGACTGATTCGACCGCCCGCGTCAAGCCGCTTCTGTGGATAACAAACGGTAAAATCTCGCCAGCGCATTCAGCGCCTCCCGCAGCGATCCGACAAGGTGCGGATGGTCATGGTCCCGCAGCACGCAATGGTCGAGCGCTCCGAACAGGTTGCCAGCGCCCCGTAGCTCGTTCTGGCGCTCCTGTACTGCAGCTCGGGCTGCCCGCCATGCCTGAACGCTTCTTTGCGCTCTGGCGATGTTCTCAGGGCCAACAGCGCGGCCCTTGGTGGCGTTGAGGTCGATGGCGTTGGGCCACGGTGGTATTGCAGCCTGGATTGCCCGGAGGTTGGCATGCCAGTCCTCCATGTAGGACATGGCGGCATCGTACTGGACACGGGACAGTTCGCCGGTGAGACACAGGCGCCCGACAAAGCTTCCAGCGAGCTGGTCGCGCGAATGCTCGGGCTTGACACCATGGACCCGGACGCGCGCGCTGAGGCCGGTGGAGATGGTGTCCCGTTCCTCCTTGTCGAGCCCGTCGCGGTAGCGTTCCGAAACATCGGCCGTCTTGCGAGAGAGTCGACCGTTCGGCTCGCGCTTGCCGGCTTTGCGTTTATGCCCCATGTAGTGCCCCTAACTGGTTATCCAAATAACGCCGCCGCGATCATGGCGGACAATGCAAATTCTGCCGACAACACTGGCTGCGCCTCCATAGCTGCCAAGGCGCTGGCCACCGACTTCTGCCTCCGGGCATGGAACTCAATGACCAGTTCCCGCGTCGGGACTGGCATATCGTCAGCCCACGCTTCTGGGTCTATCGCCCGTGCGACTTCCTCAACCTTGGTCATGGGCGGGCCTGTTTGAATTGGCTGGGTGCAACATCCCGCAGACGCCATCAAGCGCCCAAAAGGACAGCCTGAACGTGCGATGGCGCGGCATGCAGCCAGCCACCATCATGCCGTCAACGATTACACTCACTTCCGTCTCTCCTCTGCGTCCTTGATTGCCGTAAGGCCTTCGATGTTGATGTAGAGATGATCGCGCAGGACGCGCAGGACGGCTTGCGCTGATCGCCTTGGCGTTGTGTAATATCTGGTCTGTGGCGGTGGCGGGGCATCCTCGTATATCCCAGCCGGGCCGGTCCATCGTTCCACCCACAACCGCATGTCCCGGGCGCATTCCGCCTCCATAGCCCTTGCGCATTCCTCTATAATGTCGGTCATGGGCGGCGGTTCTCAATTGCAACTTTTGGGATAAGCGCAACGCCGCTAATGGTCTCGACCACATGGACGGGAACATCAAATATTTTGTCGCGATAGCCGAACCGGCCGGCATTAAAGGTGAAGGTTTGCGACCCAAGCGGGACCATGCGCTTCTCATCATACATAAATTCATGGTAGTCTTTCTGCCCCATGACAATCGCATAAGCGTTCAGGTCTTCGTGGTTCCGGATGCGACCGTCAATTGCCGTTAGAATTCTGTCGGCAATCTTCTTGTGCTCGATAGGCTGAAATTTGTAGACCGCCCGCTTGCCCCAGTGCGGCTTGACAGCGTTGAGCTTGCGGAGGGCCGCCCAGCACAAACGAGAAAGCCAAGCCCACCGTCCGGCGGCCTCAAATTCCCAACCCTCGCGCTCGGGCACGAGATAAAGGCGCGTGTCCATCGCGATCATTTCGGCGCGTTCGCTCATGCTTTCCTCCCGCGTATAGCGTTGGCGAAGATCCCGGCCGCGGCGATGACGGCCTCGCGAATCTGTTCTCTAAGCGGGGATGGGGCGATAACCTTGTCCGCAACGATGTCGGCAATGTTCGGCATAAACGCCGCGATAGCCTCCCTCTCCCTCTCAGCCCCTCGCTGTTCTGCTGCGAGGAGAGCGCGGGCGAACCGGGCGACCCCAGATTGCTTTTTGCTTTCTGAAATCGTGCGCGTCAGGAAAAATGGGATGACCCAGTTGTACACGTCTTCTGCTTCATCCCACGCCCATTCCGGGATATCCTCCGGCCTGCTCATGACGCGTCTCCGTTGCTGATAGCCAGCGCGACGCCGACCCCGCTAATCTTCAGAATGTCCGTTCGATCATCAAAAGATCGCGCGATCACCATACACCGCTCTCGTTCTTCCCTCTTCGCTTCTCCCTGAGCGGAAAGAAGCTGGCGCGCTACGAACGCAACAAAGTCCCCTTTGGTGTTGGGTTGGTGCATGGCGGCGGCGGATATATAGGTCGCCCTCTCCCACGTCTTTTCATCGCACCAGTCCGGCCTGCTCATGATGCGTCTCCGTTACGGATGGCGGCTGCGACTCGTTCGCCAAGTGTCACATGGTGGCTCTGCGCGCAGACCCGGTAGCCTACAGCCGCAGATCGATCTCGTTCCGCCATGATGGCGCGGGCGATGCTGGACCGGAGCCATGCCGCATACGATGCGCTCTGCCCGTCAGCTTCTCGCGTCAGGATGATCGTGTCGGCAAGGTCGATTGCAGCCCGCTTCACGTCCTCGGGGATGTCACTCGGTAGGGTCATGCTGAAACTCCCAATTCTTGTTTCGCCTTCGCGACAATCTCGGCTTTGAAGGACCATTCGAGCCCATCTGTCGCTGCCCGTTTCCCGGAAACCCGCTCGCAAGCCGACCACAGGGCATGGTCCCGCTCCCGGTTGAGCCGCACCATGGGCACAATCGGGCCAGGCTCATCGCTGATCGGGAGTTTCCCGGCTCCCCGCCACGCCCCGCTTTCGATCCAGGTCGAAAGGTGCGGCGCGAACCTGAGCCCGGCTTGCAGCGTTCGCTTCCTCGCCGCGCAATCCTCCGCGAACCACTTGCCGAAGCGCTGTGCCGCAGCGAGGATCATCGTTCGATCCGCCGCCTTCGTCGCACTGAAGGCCGCCATGGCCTTGGTTTCGGAACTGCTCGGGTTAGCTGGGAATGCCTTCCAAACCTCATCGAAAATGTCGCGCGCGCCGCTAGGCTCAGAACTGGGAGCGGGCGGTTTTATTTCTGTCTCTGTCTCTGTCTCTGTATCTGTCTCTTGGGGCGTTACTCGGCCGTTAGGTGACGGCGGCGTTACGTCACCAGACTGTAGGTCTTCGTCACTTCCAGCCTTTGTCGACCGTCTCCGCTCACGATATCTAGCTTGACGCTCTGTCGACTTGTCCGACTGATACTGGCGGTCGCCCCACTTGACCACACGACCATCAGAAACACGGCCAGCAGCGGCAAGGGCATCCACAACGCTGCAAATGTCAGCCTCATCCGCACGGAGAAAGTAAGCGACCTCGGCCGCGTCCAGTAGGAATGCACCTCCATCGTCAATCTCCGCTGCGCTTTCTAGGATAGCGCCCCACACCCACACAACTCGCTCGACCGGTTGCTTGCTGCGAATGGCGACGGCCACGAGCTTTGCATCGCGCATCATTCCAGCGTAATGTCGGAACCAACGGCTCACGCCTTCACCCCCATGCCCCAAAGAGCCGTGCCGTCACGCTGGCGTTCCTCGTGGCGGCGGACGGCATGCAGAACCGTCGTGTGATCACGAGACAGCAATTGCCCGACCTGCGGCAAGGACAGCGTGGTTTCGCGCACTAGGCGCCACATGAGGTACTGCCTGGCAAACACCAATGGGTAATGCCGGCCGCCGCTTTTCAGGTCCTTGACCGAGCAGCGAGTTTCTTCCGCCACCTCATTGATAATCCGGCTGGGCCGGAACAGCGAATTATCGTCCGCTGCTTGGTCAGCTTCTTGCGGTTCCGGCTCCGGAACGGAAACGATGAGCCAGTCGCGAACTGGCTCTGGCTCGCGCGTTATGATCATTGGTAGCTTCGGATCTGCAGGAGGGGCAATGAGCGAGATCGTGCGGACGCGACTGGGCGGGCAGACCGGCGGCGCGGCGTTCCACAGGCGTCCGCGCACTTCGGCGTACCTAGCCCGCAGGCTGGCTTCGTAGGAAAGATCGTTCATCACGCAAGCTCCACATGCACGGTCACGGGCGCGCCGTTGGTGACTTCTCGCGTCGAGATGCCGCGCACCCACCTGTTGCTGTCGTCCGGGATGACCTGGTGCTCCACCAGTAAGTCCAGTATGCCTTTATTTCGATTATCGATATCGAAGGGGCGCTTGTTCGGGGAACACAGTTCGATGGTCACGAGAACAGGCGCGGTGAACTTGTGCGGGCGCTGGCTTTTCAGCAGCCAACCGGCGTCGTCCCGCCATTTGGTATAGTCGGCAGATTTGACCCTGCCCCGGCCGCGGACGTTGACGAACATGTTGTTCGCGCTCGGCGGCCATGGAAGCAGGATGCGGGCTTCAGGGGCCTCGGCCTCCATCACACCCCCAGCCCTTTCCGGACGGCGGCGAAACACAGCTTTTGCACCTCTGCCGGCGTAAGCGCTGACATCAGCGCGGCGGTCGTGCCGAACTTCTTCTTCGCTTGGACGCGCGATACCGGGCCGAGGCCTTCCAGCGCTTCACGCTTGAGCTTCGGCGAACGAATGCGGGCTGCCTTGTCGGTCAAAGGAACCTCCCCGCCGCATAGCCTGCTATGAAAACCAGCGCGCCGGCAGCGAGCAGCAGCAGCATGGGCGCCGTGAATCCGAAGAACCGATTCTCGCCATGGTCGAGCCATGTGTATTCGTCGTCTCTCATTTCTCATCCTTCCCCATTGGTTCGTTCGGCGGCGGTGGCGGCACTTCCCAGGGAGCTATCCAGTGCGCCCACCCGAGCGAGGACGCGCTCAACCACAGCAAGGTCCGCGCGGTCCACGTCCGCACCACCGTCAACGGCGTGCTGGAGGGTGGACCGGAGCCATTGCGTGTGCCTGCGGACGGCTCGCTCCCGTTCTGCCCGCTTGATCTTTTCGACTTGCTGTCTCGCAAGGTCTTTCTCCCAAGAGTCGACGCGACGTGCTTTGGCTTTCAGAAATTCAAATGCTCGGTTCCATGTGATCCGGCCGCCAAGCGCCGAACAGATGGCAGACACGCGAGACTTATCGTTAGACTCCTCGGCCAGACGGTCGGCGATGAACCCGCAGAGCGTCTGCATTTCAGCTACGTCATCAGCCGTAGACATCGGGGAATTCTCCCTCTTGTTTGTGGAGTTCTCCATAGGATTTTGGGACCCGTCCATAGCGCCTTCCTGCACTGTTGCACTCGACGGCAACGGATGCAGACGAAAGGCGATGAACGTGGACAACTGGCGTCAGATCGGCGAGTGCCTGGACAGCGAATGGCTGATCCGACGCATGGATGAAAAACCCGCCGGGGAGCGCAGTGCGCTCAACCCGGCAGGAGTGACGGGCGGCGAGGGAGCGTACCGCCCGTATCCGGCTGGCCCCAGGGGAGGAACCGAAGGCAGCCGAATGGGAACTGAAGTGGCCAGCAGGACCGATTGCCGAGACTGTCTGTCCGGTGCGGGGCTCGGTTTGACGCCCAACGGCGCATCGATCCATGAGACTCCGCCCGCTGGCCGGCGAGCTGTGCATATTCCCCGCGAATTTCTGAAACTGATCGTGAACCCGAACCCGATCTTGATGCGGACGGCAGTGCGTAACCCGCGCTTTGCCCCGGCGCGGTCTGCCGTCCACATGAAGGTCGTGGGGGGTAGTCATGCCTGCTCAACCTCACGGGAGACAGGCTGACGCTTGGAGCGGAATAGAGTGGCTTCGATGTCGTCGGCTACGACGGGGCGAAAGTGAGCAATGCGGAAGTTAACATGCTTGTCGTAACCAGACAGGGCGAGCCATATTCCGTCTGCGTCACGAATGGCCCGTTCAATCGTGCAAATCTCTCCGAATGCTGGGTCTGGTCCATAGTATGGAGGCCCCCCCAGCAGGTTCCACGGCCCGACCTTCACACACACCACCTTCGCGCCGGGTACGGCCCAACTGGGGATGGTCATGCTGCGCTCCTGTCCATCACACGCTGACGGGTCAGGTTCGCAAAGCCCGTGAGGATGTCTTTGAGCTTTGTGACGCTCAGATCATTCGCAATCGCGTCCCACTCTTCCGGGTGCCGCTCAGCCAAAATTTCAGCAATCCGGATGCCAGCATGAACGGAAATGTCAGCGGCGATTTTGTGCTGGCGGGCAGCTTTCTCCGCGTCCCTATCGCTGGCCTTGAGAAAGGCAAGTTCCCGCTTCGCAACAGCCACCTGATCGTTCGGCGACAGCTTTTTGACGCGGTCAAGAAATTTCCCGGTGTCGAGCTTAGTGCCGCGGATGAGGTCGTGCACCTCGTCAATCACCTTTTCGCCGCGCTCGGCATTGAGTTGCACGATGCGTTCGGAACTGCCTGCAACCTTTGCCGTGTCGGCCGTAAAGCGCTCAGCATCATCAAGTCGCAAAGTTTGCGACTTGCTACGGTCGCCGCCGTGCCCAGTCTCCGGGTGCAGTTCCAGATAGATCGCCTTGCGACGGGCAGTCTGCCGCGCCCGGTCGGACGGAGACAATTCCGCCCGACACAGGTTCTCATCGATCATGGCCAGTTCGGCGAGAAGGTCGCTGTCTTCGACAACGTGGCAGGCAACGTCCACAAGACCGAGTGCCTTGCAGGCCTCAAGGCGGTGTGCCCCGGCGATAACCTCCCAGCCACTTCCCGTCGCTCGGACGCGGATGGGGTTAATCAGGCCAACCTGGGCGATGCTATCGGACAGCGCGTCGACCGTGGCCTGGTCGACGGCGCGGGCGTCAGAACGCCTGATGATCTTGTTGACCGGGAGGTCCATCCATCAGGCCTCCAACTCAGGAAGCGCCCCGCCGAGGATGGGCAACTGACGCGCGACCTCTTTGGCGCCCCTGTGCGCATTCCACGTGCGGAACAGAAGCTCCGCTCGGTCGTTGGCGCGCAACCGGCCTCTTTCGGAAATAAGCCGGTTGCGGCAATAAAGGATCGGGTCTTTCGCAAGCAGGCCTTCGCCATTGACAAGCTTGTTAATGAACGCGTCTGCCGCCGCCCGGTCCTTCGTGTGGTCCCAAATCGTCCAATGACAGAAGGCAAGCATGGACCTGCCCCCATAGGCGTCGGCCCCCTTCTTGTTCACAAACTGAACCGATTTTTCGATGTCCTCGTGCTCAGCAATGAATGCCATGCATTCGGATTTTGTTGGCTTGCCGGACGTCCAAATCTGCCCGCGGGTTCGATGCTGGATGATAAAGCCCGTGGCGGCCCCGAGTTGAGTCGACTGCTTGTGACCATCCATCGACAGGTAGTCACCGAGAGTCTTGGCGCTCCCCTGGTTGGTGCTCTTTCTGGCCTCATAGTCGGGGCCGATAACAAGAGTAACCTTGATTGCGCGGTCGGCACGCAGAACAGCGAGACAACGGTGTTGCCCGTCAATGAGGTGCCCGCAGTTAGAAACAATTACGGCTTCACCGTTTGCCTCCCATCGTCCGTGTTCTATGTCGCGCGCGAATGTGTCGACCAGATACTCCTTTATCGTACGGTTGCTCGGGTTACGGCCGAGAAGAACGCGGGCCAAAGCCGGGGTAAGCGCGACAGGCTGCGTAACCCACCCAGCCTTCGACTTCGCCACCTCCATATCGAGCCACACGCTCAATCTGTGATCGTCCGAAAACCCGACGAACGCACTGGCTGGCTTGATCGCAGGGGAGTCTTCAGCTACATTCAGCATGTTGATTTCCTGATGCTGGAGCGGGCGGCCACGTGCATGTGTGCCGCCCATTTCTTTGGCAGCGACAACGGGCGCCACCTTCCCGTCGAAAGGTGGTCGTCACGGCCTCGGCACGGAAAACACGATGATCGCCATGATGATCAAAGCGCCGATAAGAGGGTATGCGAGGTAGTCGGGGAGCATGGTCATTGCGCATACTCCCGGTAATCATCCCCGAACCATTCGCCAGTCAGCGCAAACACGGCGCCACCATCGGAACGGATGTCGCAGCCGTACTCGTCACGAAGCTTGACCACGGCGACGTAGCGAGCCTTGCTGCGCACCATGTCGCCGACGAATACTGGCCTGCCCTTGTTGGCAAACAGCCGGTCATAAAGGCGGCGGGCAACCGTGCCCTCACCGGGATAGTCGCGGGGAGGACGGCGGCCGGGGCCCTTGAGCTGAGAGGCGGGGGCGAGCCTCATGATGCAGCCGCCTGCTGCGCGACGGCAGCATCAATGGCCTGCACAACGTAGTCTGAGTAATGCGACCCAAACCATTCACCGCAGAGGATGTAGTGGCCGTCTCCAGCGCGCCGGATGTCGCACCCGTAAAATTCGCGCAGCTGGATGACGGCGCTTGCTACGGTGCTGGGCGCATAGCCCTGTTTCAGGTCGCCGATAAACACCGCGCGGCCCTTGCCACCGGCCAGCCGATCATAGACGGCGCGGATCAGCGACCCTTCGCGCGGGTAGTCCCGCCGCTCGCCATGAGCGTGCCCCATAATTTCGGAGACGGTCAGAGTCCTCATGCCGCGTCCCCGGTTGGAACAAAAATAGCAATGAGGTCTGGCCGGAGCTTCTGGCGCGGAATTCCCGTCACCTTCTCCAGCCGCAGGACCTTCTCGGCCGGGATCAACCCACGCTCATATCGCCAGTACGTCTTGCGCCCGACGCCGAGAATGTCGGCTGCTTCCTGTAGCCCGAGTTCGCGCTCCTGCCGCCAAAGCCGCAGGGCGTCGTTGTGTTTGGTAGAAAGTGAGGTCATGCAGACGTTGTGTCAGATTATGACCCGACCGTCAAGGCTCCTGTGCGTCGCGATCTGATAAAGCCATGGCGCGGCCCACGCGGTAAAGTGTCAAATTGTGAAAACGACACAAATCCATAGGGGTAAGACCCCAAAGCGCCGCCACTACATCAACGAGTGGGCGGAGCACTATGGGATTTCCAAAGCGGAAATTGCCCGGAAAACCGGGGCTGAGCGCTCGTTGGTTTCAAAATGGTTCGACGGCGTGATGCCTGGCGAGAAATATATCGACCAGCTCGCCGCCATTTTCGACACGCAACCCGAGGGGCTGTTCCGGCATCCGGACGATGACTGGCTTGCCCGGTTCCTGCAGGACAGGAAAATCGACCGGGAACGGGCCAGGGAAGTGCTCGAAGCCGTCTTCCCGAAAAAGACCGGGACTGATGACTAAAATTTAAGCATACAATTCCGGTAGGCTTATTCACACGTCTGTCATAATCTGGCGCAAGACCAATCCGTCGCCCACTATTCAGCCTTAGCTAGGCCCGAGTGGGGAGGAACCCGTTGCGGCTCGACCTAGGCGTTCCTGGCAGAACGCGAATAGCGCGCCGGGCGGCTGGTATATCGTGCAAGATTATGGCCCGCGCTCTTGGGTTGCCGGGCGCTGCGTACCGAAAATTGGAACGCGACTCGCCGCTGCCGATTCACCTGCTAGCCCGCTTCTGCGTCTTAGCCCGATGTTCTCCGGAGTTTATCCGGCATGGGGCGGGCGAGATCGCCCACAAGCCCGTGCCCCTCACCATGGAAGATGACGGTTTGATCGCCCCGCAGAATCGCTGCGGGGCGCCTTGCGTTTATGGTCACTTCTGGTGCCGGCAGGGTTGCGAGCACGCGCGCAAGTAGGGTCATATTATTCCACAAACTTGCGATTAGGCCGTTGACGCTTGTGTCATGATGTGACACATTCTCCCTATCAGAACGGGGGCGCGGCTCCCGACCACGGGAGACGAGAATGTTCACCTGCATCAACAGCTCCAACCAGACCCGCACCTTCGCCACCTACGACGATGCCCTGCGCTTCGTGATGCGTGAGGCTGACGCCAGCCGGCTCTGGAGCATCGAAGGCGAACTGGCCCGCGTGATGCGTGACCGTCGCGCCGCCTGATCCGCCCCACCACCCAACCCATACAGGAGAGAGAAGATGCAGGACTACGAAGTCACAATTCCGCTGACCGACAGCGGCCGAAACCTGCACGTCCTCGTGGCATCGCCGAGCGCTGAGGAAGCCGAGGCAGAAGCACGCCGCACCCTTCACGCAATCGGCGTCAAGGCCGGCAGGGAATACGACGCCGGTGATGTTCGGGTCGAAGCCTGCACGGTTCGCCCCGCCTGACCCCTTCGCCCTGCCCATCTCACCGGTGGGCAGTACCAAGACGATCAGGAGAGACAGATGAGCATCCCAGACACCATCACGCTCGACGCGCAGACAGCGCGGGAGATCGCGGCGGCACTTGGCGACGCTGCCGAGATTAGTGACGCAGCGACCGACTACGCCTTGCTTATCCAAGTCGAGAACTTCGACCGGAACGACATCGCAGTGCGTCGCGCATATGAACGGCTCCGGATCGCTCTTGGTGGGCAGCTTCCCCCGCCAGCCTTCTCCAAGCTCAGGGAGAAACTGAAATGACCATCGATCCCGGCCTTTTGCGCGACATTTGCTGGCAAGTCGACATCGTTCGGAACGAGGCTCCGAAACTCGACCCGATATTCCGCCGCGACCGCGAACACTACCTCCGCACCCTCTGCGGCCGGCTATCCCCGCAGCTCATCGTCATTCAAGGCGGCGTGCCGGTCTGCATTGCGGCCGACGAACAGGACGTGAGGGATTTTATCTATGCCGCGCTCCGGGGCGTCGAGCATCAAGCCCGCATCTGGACGCGCGACGAGGACGGACAGCCGGCCGATATCACCGAGGCGTTCTGCCATCGCTGGTTTGTCGATACCGGCGCCGCCTACGAACCGGACTGGGGTAGCTGGTTCAGTCAGTTCCCGGCATTTGTCCAGGCTCACTACGAAACGCAGGCCCGTGAGCAGTGGCAGGCGGCGTGCGACGAGTTCGAAAGCAGGGCAGCGTGATGAGCAAGAGCAACGAAAGCCAGTTGGCGAAAAGCGCCGGCATCCTTCGCGCCGCGATGGATTTGTTCAACCCGACGCACATCGTTTCGATGGTCAGCGGTGGCAAGGACAGCGCCGCATCCGATCAGGTCGCCCGCGAACTGGGCGTGAAGATCGACCTTGTGATGCACGGCAACACCAGATGCGGCATCGCCGAGACCAGCGATTTCGTTCGGTCAACTTACGGAGCCATGGGCGACTTTGTCGAGGCCGACGCCGGCACCGCATACGAGGACTATGTGCTGCGGAAGGGTTTCTTCGGCAAGGGCATCGGCGCACATGCGTTCGCCTACCGCGTCCTGAAAGCGCAGCCGTTCCGCAAGGCAATTTCAAAAGCCATCCGGCAGGGGAAGCGCGATGTTCGCATCCTGCTGCTCAACGGCGCCAGGAAAGACGAAAGCGAGAACCGGGCCAAGACTCTGCAGGTGACGCGCCGCGACCCGGCCGCCCCGAATAACATCTGGGTGAGCCTGATCTACGATTTGTCGCAGGACGACCGGGACGCATATCTGAAGTCGCGCACCACGCCGATCAATCCTGTTGCCGAACAGCTTTGCCGCTCCGGCGAATGCATGTGCGGTACGATGCAGACCAAGCAGGAACGAGCCGAGGCCGCGGCGCTGTATCCGAAATGGGGCGAGTGGCTGGACGGCTTGGAAGCCGAGGCCAGAGCGCGTCATGGCTTCGGCTGGGGTGAGCCGTTCCCGAAGGGGCGTGCAGCCGGGCCGGCCGACCAGTTCCAGCCCATGTGCAAAGATTGCATTGCGAGGGCAGCATGACCCCGCAGGACCAGATCATCGCCCGCTCCCGTCAGGCGCTCGAATACATCGCCGATGTCGCCGCCGGCAAGCGTCAGTTGCCCGCCGGCACCAGCATTATCGACCTGATCTATTCAACAGCAAAAACAGCCGCTGCTCAATGCGCGGCTATGGAGGAGTAAGATGGTCGACCGCGTAACACCGCCTTTCCCCGACCAGAAGTTCCCGACGTTTGGGCATTGGGTGGATAAGGCCAGTTCATGGCTGACGTGCCACCAGTCGTACAACAATACGGAACATGGCGGCGTCAAAGGATGGCGCGGGCACCATTTCACCGCTCTCTGCTTCGACAGTTTCGGGCGCAGATGCACGAACGGGGCAGATTTTCAGCGCGCCCATGACGAAGGCGCCTTCCCAGTCTGGTGGGTTTGGCCAGACCAGATCGTGGAAGTGGTTCGGATGGCCGCAGAAAAGCGGGCAGAGAATGCGTGATCCTCTCCTCCCCCTCCCCTCCAAGTCCCGCATCATCCTCGCTCTACTCGCAGCAGCATCAGCTCTAGCACAGACACAGGTGGAGAAATGAACGCCGTCGCACCTTTGCGAAACATCACGCCCTTTGACGAGATCGTTCTCGAAATCGAAGACCTCTATGCCGAGGCCAGAAACTGGGCTGATGGCGCAGCCATCGAAACCGACGAACAGGATGCCGCGCTCGACGTGCTCGACAAGGCCCTGCTCAAGGCCGGGCAGGATGCCGACGATCTGCGCAAGGCAGAAGTTGCCCCGCTCGATGAGGCCAAGGCTGCCATCCAGAAGCGGTTCCACCCGCTGATCGGCGACACGAAGGCCGGCAAGGGCAAGGTGCCGCTGGCACGCGAAACACTCGCCCCGATCCGATCCGCTTATAAGGCAAAGAAAGCTGCTGAGAAAGCCGCCGCTGCCGAGAAGGCGCGGCGCGAGGCCGAAGAAGAGCGCATCAAGGCCGAGGAGCTTCTGCGGGCATCCGCCGGCAACCTGGAGGCCCGCGAACGCGCCGAGGAACAGCTTTCTCTGGCCAAGGAGGCGGACCGGTTCGCCAGCCGGCAGGAGAAGCGCGCCACCACCGGGCTGGGGATGCGCACCTATTACCGCGCCGAAGTGACCGACTTCGTTGCCGCTGCCCGGCACTACTGGGGGCCGGAACGCCCGCGCTTTGAAGCTCTGGTGCTGGAACTGGCGCAGCGAGACGCAACCGCCAGCGCCGGCAAGGCTGTCATCCCCGGCATCATCTTCCATGAAGACAAGAGGGCTATCTGATGGGCGACGTATCCATTCCCAAGGTCTATTCCGCCATCGCCGCCGTCATGGCTGCCCTGTCCATCGACGGGATAGGCAAGGACCGTCGAAACGCCCAGCAGGGATATAATTTCCGTGGCATCGACGACCTCTACAACGAGTTGTCGCCGATCCTCGCCAAGCACAAGCTGGTCATGCTGCCGCGCATTCTCTCCCGCGCCGTGGTGGAGCGGGCAACACAAAAAGGCGGCGTGCTGTTCTACGTCACCGTCGAGGCCGAGTTTGACCTGATCAGCTCCGAAGATGCTTCGAAGCACACTATCCGCACGTTCGGCGAGGCCATGGATAGCGCCGACAAGGCAACGAACAAGGCGATGTCGGCCGCTTACAAATACGCGGCGATGCAGGCGTTTTGCATCCCCACAGAGGGCGACAACGACGCCGACGCGCACACCCCCGAGGTAGCGCCGCAGCAGCAGCCAGAGCCGGCATCCAAGGCCGACAGCCGCGACGTTTACACCCGCCTGTCCAAAGCCAATCGAGAATGCGCCACCCGCGCCGACTTCGACAAGTTCTGGCGTGCTCGCAACGTCATTGCCACGCTTGAAGCCCTGCCTCGCGACTGGCGCCAGAAGATGATGGACGAGCGCGACGACAAGGCTGCTGAACTGGACGAACGCGCCGCGATGCAGGCCACAGACTTCCCCGGCGATACCCCGCTTCGCGCGGCAATCCCACCCAATTTCGATCACCTGGAGACTCGCCCATGAGCGACCGTTACGACGCTATCGCCGTCCGCAAGTATACCGACCGCGAAGGCAACGAGAAGTCGTCATTCACGAACATCGGCGTTGCATGGCCGATGAAGGACCGGGACGGGTTCCGGGTGCAGCTTCACGCCATGCCAGCCCCGACCGAGGGCGAATATATCGTGCTGCTGATGCCGCCGAAACCGCGCGAGGATCAGCCGCAGCAGCAATCCCAGCAGCCCCGCTACAGCGCCGACAAGCCGCGCAGGCCGGCAGCGCAGTCGCCAGCGTTCGACCCGACGCCGGATGACTCGGACATTCCTTTCCATGCCGAATTTCGCTGAACACCCCCCAGGGACGGCGCGTCAGTCTAACAAACGGCGCCGGTAAATTCGATGACGTTGAAGATCGAAGCCGGGAAATTCTACCGCACCCGTGATGGCCGGAAGGTCGGGCCGATTGAGCGCATGCGGGGGCTGGACCCTTACGTTTGGCGCGGGAGAATCGACGGCGCTTTTCGGTCGTCCAGCCTATGGCAGGAAAGCGGGCTCAATAGTCCGAAATTCAGCCCAGAGAGCGACCTCGATTTGGTCGCCGAGTGGCCCGCCGCGACCGCCTGCGTTCGCGAGGTAACGCGGCTGGAAATCGTGCCGGGGACATATGGCATCGTAGAAGTGAATGTGGCCGAGCGAGACGACTTTGTTGCCCAGTCTCAACCCGTACACGTACCTAGCGGCATTTATTCGGCATCCGAACTCCGCGCCGCCGCCCGCGTGTTCAACGCTCTGGCCGAAGCGCTGGAGCATGGCAAATGACCGACATTTACCTCACCACCCGCGCCAAGCTGGACGCAGCGACGAATACATCTGATTTGGAGGAAGTTGCCCGGCTGCTCGAAAGCAAGGAAGCCGACGCGATCCCGCCGGCTAAGTTCGAGACGCTGATATGGGACTATAGCCGGAAGCTGCTCGCCATCACGGGGGCGCTGGCATGAGCGAACGCCAGACCTTCGTTCTCGTGAACGACCGCGTGCGCCAGAACGCCTTGCGCGCTGTTGCCGAGGCGCCGGCCGGGCGGGTGGTGAAGATTGCCGAGGCCGCCCGGTCAAGCGACCAGAACGCCATGTTTCATGCGATCTGCGGCGACGTGGCGAAGTCCGGGCACAAGTTCATGGGCAAGCCGCGGTCAGCAGGCGTGTGGAAGGTGCTGTTCATCAGCGCCCACGCAGCGGCGACGAACGAGGGCGGCGAGGTCGTTCCAGGCCTTGAGGGCGAATTTGTAAACATCCGGGAGAGCAGCGCGCTCATGTCGGTGCGCCGGGCGGCTAGCCTCATTACCTACGTGCTGGCCTACTGCGACGCCAACGGCATCCCGCTCACCGAGACGAAGCGGGGCGGGTTCATGGAGCAAGCAGCATGAGGACCGTTGACGAGTGGATCGGCTCCTCCGACGACGCCAAGGTCCCTGCCCGCGTCAGGCTGCGCATTTTCCGCGACCATGGCGGCATTTGCCATATCAGCAAGCGCAAGATTACCGCGGCAGACCAGTGGGATCTTGATCACGTCGTTGCCCTCTGCAACGGCGGCGAGCACCGGGAATCCAACCTGGCCCCTGCCCTTCGCGATAAACACCGCGCCAAGACGGCAGAGGACGTTGCTGTGCGGGCGAAAGGCGATGCGGCAGCGAAGCATCACTTGGGCATTCGACCACCTTCGCGGCTCAAGAGCGCAGGGTTTCCGGCGCGGCAGCCTCAACGCACAGCATCGTCACCAATCCAGCGCAAGAGCGAAAGGACTGCCCCATGACCACCATAGACGCACTCATTGAACGGCTGCGGGGGACGACGGGGCCGGATCGGGGCGCGGTCATATCCGATTGCGGGCTCTATCGATACGCGCTTTGGCGTCATTGGGATGACCGGCCGCGTGCGCTTTTCATCATGCTCAACCCGTCGACGGCTGATGCCGAAATAGACGATCCGACAATCCGCCGATGCATTGGATTCGCCAAGTCGTGGGGCCTGGGCGGAGTTCGCGTTGTCAACCTCTACCCCTTCCGGGCGACCAAGCCGACCGATCTGTGGTTGGCAGCGGTGCCGGAGGGCTATGGAAACATCAGCTACATCGAACAAGCCGTTGACCCGGCCGGCATATGCATCGCGGCTTGGGGTGCCCACGGGAAGGAAAATCGTATCCGTGAGGTGCGCAATCTGTTCCAGCGTATTAGCACGACGCTCTATGCGCTCAAGCTGACCAAGGATGGCCAGCCCGGGCATCCGCTCTACTTGGCGGCCAACACCATCCCAGTGGTCTACGAGCCGGCCGGAAGTGGACTAACGCGCGGCCAGACCGCGACCCTCACCGCACTCCAGCAGACCGAGGCTCAATCATGACGACTCCATCTGAACTTATCGACGGTCAAGTCTACCGCTGGAAGTGGCGCGATAAGAAGCTAGACGCTGATTGCGCCCCCTATCGGTCCTACCACTGCAAATCACAAATTGCAGTCGTCAACAGGGGCCGTCTCATCGATACGTTCTGGGGCGACATGTCGTCGGAGCGCGCCATCGATCCAGCCGAGGTCGAACTGACGCTGTGGTGTGACGAGTCCTGGCCGAAAATACGAGACTACGAAATCCCCTACTACGACCGCGCCGATATCGCAGATACGCGGCATTCCAACGGTGGCAGAGAGCCGATTTACCTGCGTCCCGGCGCATCAAAAAGTCCGGCCGCCATCATGGCTGAAATAGAAGCTCGGGAGTGCAAAGCCCGCGATGAAATCAGATGGGCCGAACGGTGTCTTGAACGGCTGGCAGCGGCCCGCGCGCTCCTATCCGAAGGCAAAATTGACGAGGTGAGCCTTTGAGCGGGAACGTGACGCTCAAATGCCCGGTTTGCGCCCACGAGGAACACTGGCCCCGCGCGAGCATGGGCATCTTGCCCCCAGAAGTATCCCGCATCGAAAGCCCTTGCGACCGCTGCGAAGGCGAAGGCGAGCGGTATTTCGATGCCGCCGGCCGTGAACTGTTTCTCGGCTGGGGCTTCGGGACTGTCGAGATAATTCAGATTGCGGAGCCCAATCATGACCACCCATACACAGGAGGCCAGCATGGCCGTGAGTGACGATGAACTGGCCGGTGCCCTCGCGGCGCTGACGGACGTCTATCTGGATGAGCACGGCTGCTTCCCGCTGGATGAGGTTACGCCGAAACAGAGGGCGGCCAAAGAAGCGATGAAGCGCGCCTATGCTCTCATCGGGCAGCCCGGCACGCCTGACCGGGAACAGAAGCTCGCCCGCCTTCGCGAGACAGGGGCGGGGAAGGCGCGGCCAGTGGCGCACGTCGCATTCGGCCCCCTTATTGAGGTTGATTGGGTAGACCCTGATCAGGCGGTTCGCCTCAAGGCCGGTACGCCGCTGTTCCTCTCCGCCCTCACCCAGCCGCAGGCCGACGAGGTGACGGAGGCGGCCCGTGACGTGCTGGCCGAGCGGCGCAGGCAGGTCGAGGCCGAGGGATGGACGCCTGAGCATGACGACGCACATCGGCAGGGAACTGTTACTCTTGCCGCCGCATCGTACGCCTTGTCGGCGTCGGACAGCTTCTCGCGCTTCACTATTCATGATCTTGACGCGAAGGAGATCGCCAGCGCCGTTTGGCCTTGGGAGAGGCGTTGGTTCAAGGACGCTGACAAGCCGCGCCGAAAGCTGGTCAAGGCTGCAGCGCTGATCCTCGCCGAAATCGAGAGGCTGGACCGCGCCGCCCTGCAGGCCAAGAGCCAGCCCGAGGGAGGTGAGTGATGGCCGGGATTTACATCGCCAGCAAGGTCAAGCACGCAGACCGCTGGAAACGCCTTCGCGACGTGTTCGGCTACCCCATCATCTCCACATGGATTGACGAGGCCGGAGAAGGCCAGAGCAACGATCTCGCCGATCTCTGGCGCCGCTGCATTTGGGAGGCAGGAACGGCATCGGCGCTCATCGTCTACCGCGAGAAGGACGAAGTGCTTAAGGGCGCATGGGCAGAGCTTGGCGCCGCGTTGTCGCATGGTGTGCCGGTCCTTGCCGTCGGCATTGAGGAGTTTACCATCGCCCATCATGCCGGCATCAAGCACGTCCGTTTGATCGAGGACGCTATTGCCGAGGCGATGCGGCTGTACAACTTTTCGGAGCCCCGCCATGACCAGTGAACTCAACAAGGCCGCTGCTTGCGGCGGGTGCGGGAACGCCGACCCAGCAGAGCGGTGCCTCAACTGCATGCACGATTTCGGCCAATCCGCCCAGCCGGCAGAAGCCGAGGGGTTGGAGGTGGTGGCGTGGCGATGGAGACTGAGAGACAAATCGCGGTGGGCGTTTGCAGAAACCGCGCCGCATTCACTAATCGGCGTACCCGATATCGACTGTGACGCCCTCGTTCTCAAATCCGACGCCGACGCCCGCATCACCGCCCTGCAGGCCGAGGTGGAGAGGCTGACTAAGGAGCGGGATGACGCCAGGCAGGAAGTGGCACGGTATTGGACCAGCGCAGACATGCGGCCATGGGTAGAGATGGCCGATGGAAAGGGGCTGCCCCAATTCGGCAAAAAGTTGCTCGGGATGTTTAACCGCGCCATGAACGCCGAAGATGAGGCCCGCAGAGAGTGCGCCCGCGCCACCATCGCCGAGCCCTCCCTCGCATCCGCTCGCCAGCAGATAGATGCGCTGACGGAGGCGCTGACGCCGAGTGGAGAAACGAAGGCCGCCTACATCGGCGAGTTTACCATTGCCGTGGAGCGGCACGTTGACGAGGATGGTGAGGTGGATGACGAGGCCGAAGGCCACGCCGACCCATATGAGCACATCACCGTGCCGTGGACGACCATCAAGGAAATCATGGCCGCCATCCGCGCCCGCGCCGCGCTCAAAGGAGGCAGCAATGGTTAAGCTGGTCAGCGAAGACCGGATCACGCAAGCCTACCTGCGACGCTGGCCGGACAGCAAGCGCGCTCGGTTATGGGCCGGCCGCATGGTCCATATATCGACGGAAAACGGCGTCTGGCGCATCGGTGGGGCCGGCTACACCTACGCCGGGAAGCCGGATGCATGGATCATCCCATTCGAACAGGCACAGAAGAAGGTCGCGCATTGCGGCCCCGAGAAGCAAGCTGCGTTTATCGACGCCGCCCGCGCCACCCTTCGGGAGCACGAATAATGTGGACCCGCTGGTATCATCGCGGCTTTGGCATTGTGTTCGGCGCCGGGCTTATATGGCTTGCTGCCGCTCTGGTGGGGAGGTGGATGGGGATATGGTGATGCACCCTGCAGTCAACGAGAACCGGCCATATTCGAGCGAGGAGTTGGCCGCGCGATGGGGGGTCTCTGCCCAGCACGTTCGGGACTTGATCCGAACCGGGGCGCTGAGGCACTTTCGCGTCGGGCGGTTAATCCGCATCCCAGCCATAGCAGTTCGCGAGTTCGAAGAATGCCAGAATACCGCAGCAAGCTCTATCGGGGATGGTACTATGTCGTCTGGTCCGATGAAACCGGCAACACGCGACGACGCTCGCTCCGCACCCAAGATAGTGAGGAGGCCGCGCGCGGCCTAGAGGACTTCAAGAGGGGCATGGATGCCCCGCCTGGGGCGTCGGTTGGGCAACTCGTGCAGTCCTATCTCGATTACAAGCAGACCCGCATCCGCGACCACGCCCGGCTCAAAATGGCATGGGACCGGGCGAAAGACACGTTTGGCGCTTTGCGGCCGGACCAGATCACGCCGGAGCTTTGCGACGAATACATATCCATGCGCCGCATTGCCGGGCGGGGAGACGCGACGATCCTGAAGGAGATAAACACGCTGCGGCAGGCGATGAATTGGCACAAGGTCCAGACGGCGCGCTTTGAAGCCCCCAGCGCTCCGGCGCCGCGCGACCGCCATCTTGACAAGGAGGAGGCCCGCAGGCTGCTGGACGCATGCGTGCAGCCGCACGTCGCCCTTTTTGTGATGCTAGCGCTCCGGACGGCCGGCCGGAGGGGCGCCCTGCTCGATCTGACGTGGGACCGCGTTGACTTCAAGCGCAAGCAGATCCGGCTTGCCGTCGACGGGGAGCAGAACCGCAAGCGCCGGGCCACGATTCCGATTGAAAGCGAGGAGCTGATGACCGCGCTCAAGGCCGCCTATGAGGCGCGGCAGAGCAAGACGAACCATGTCATCGAATATGCGGGCGCCAAGGTGGGGAACATCAAGAAGGGATTCGCCGCCGCGGCCAAGCGCGCCGGGCTAGACGACCTGACCCCGCATGACCTGCGGCACACCGCCGCCGTTTGGATGGCGGAGGACGGCGTGCCCATGGATGAGATAGCGCAATATCTCGGGCACACGAACTCGAATGTCACGTTTTCGGTCTATGCGCGGTTCAGTCCGACGCACCTGCGCAAGGCCGCCAGGTCGCTGGATTTTTGAGATTTTGGACCATATGGGCCAAGGAGCACTGTCTTTCACAGCCGGAAAGTGCTACAAAATATGGTGGGTGCGACAGGGATTGAACCTGTGACCCCTGCCGTGTGAAGGCGTGAGCCCTTGGCAAAACTGCGGGTTTCCGGGGGTTTATGAAATTGCCTGATGCCAAACTGTACGCGTTGCGTTCGCTCTTTGTGTCTCTGCGTTTGACCGACTGAACCGAAGGGAACTGCCATGGCTGGCAAAACTGGAATGCGTGTTTTTATGGACTGCGAGTTCAACGGCTTTCGTGGCGAACTCATCTCCATGGCGCTTGTCGGGGAGGACGGCGCCGAGTGGTATGGCGTGCTGCCCGAGCCGCGCGTTTGGGATAACTGGTGCTTTCACAACGTTCTTCCGGTCATGGACGCGGAGAAGCCGACCATACGCGCGACCAGCCGGGAGGAGTTCCGGGCCGCCGCGCACATGTTCCTAAGCTCCAGGTACGAGAACCCGACCATTGTAGCGGACTGGTACACGGACCTCGTGCATTTCTTCGGGGTGTTCGGCGGCAGGGACCACACGGAAAGCATCAGCTATGCCTGCAAGGCGGAACTGGTGCTGGACGTGCCGGGATACGCGCCGAAGTTCCCGCACAATGCGCTGTCTGATGCGCGTTCTATCCGAGACAGTCTCGCCGCCCACCCCACCCAAGGAGAGTGACCATGGCTATAGAGAGAGATGAAGTGATTGGGCGCCAGCCGGGGCCGGGCGAGCCGTGTGGGTGGGGGGATACCGTCTATTCTCGGAAGTGGCACTTCTTCGGGCCGAACGGCTTTTCGCTCTGTGGCCGGTTCATGAAGTTAACGCACGAACTTGCCATGTACAATCACGACAGCCCGGACAACTGCGCCGCATGCCGCAAGAAGCTACCCGCATACCTCTCCGCCCTCTCCCCATCCCCGCACCAACAGAAGATGGAGGATTGAGAATGGGGGCGAAGCGGAAAGAGGGCAAGAAGCGCGAGTTTCTTGTATATGCCCGCGTTACGCTGGCGGGGGCGTATGTGGTTGTCGAAGCCGACAGCGAAGAAGATGCGCGGGCTGCCGTTGAAGGGAACCCGTTTTTTTATCTCGATTGCACAGAGACGGTCGACTGGGAGATCACGGCCGTGAAGGGGAATTGAGAATGAACTGGCAGCCGATTGAGACTGCACCGCGAAACGGTACTGTCGTAGACCTTTGGATAGAAGGCGCTGACAGCACGGTCGACTTTTACAGCCCAGATGCTCGGAAAATGAAGGGGAGGCCTATGCGAGCTGGTAGGTCTGCCAACTGGAAATGGATGCAAAAGCCTCCAAATCAGCCGAATTGGTATCCCCCTGATGGGCTTGGATACCCAATATCGCCGGAAGTCACCCCCACCCACTGGATGCCCCTTCCCGAGCCGCCCCATGACTGACCTATCCGCCGCTCTTGCCCGTGTAGCCGCAGCACGACGGTTCCTGGATAACACGGATGCTGCAAGCCGTCATGTCGAACTGATCGCAGAGACAGCGCCAGAACACGAGGCCATATCCATGCTCAGCGTGGTGGCGAGCTTGTATGAGGCGAGGAATGCTATGTTCAATAGCATGCATTCGGTGACTTCGACCGATGGCGCCTACACCGACGTGTCCTTCAGAAAAGCTAGAGGCTGGGAATGACCAAGGCCGTATTTGACCGGCTCATGAAGGGCGCCAGAGAAGCTGCGGCCATTGCCACTGGTGAACAGCCGGCGGCAAGCATCACCGTCAACGGGCACACCTACGTGCCAAAGGCGAGGGTGAAGGAACTGGAGGATATCCTGTTTCGCTCCGGAATCGTTGAGATTTCCGTGCGCAATCCCAGCGTGCTAGACTACATGCGGCATTGGGAAGGGCGGGCAGAAAAAGCGGAAGCAGAGCTGGCCGCTATGAGAAAGGCTAGAGGCGATGAGTGACGAGACAGTCAGGGTCGCGGTCTGGGTTATGGAAAAATTCTGCGTCGCGAAGGTCTATACCCCAATCTCCGCCAGCGTAATCGAAACCCGGTCGCGCGTCATGAAGTGGGCCGATGACAACAAGGCCGGCGGCATAGTTGTCGATGATGAGCTTGACCAGCACTTCTACATGTTCCTGCGCAAGGTCGTGCGCGAAATGCTGGAGGCTACAGGTCATGAAATGGACTGGCAGGAGACCTCGTTCCTAGCTGACTTCGGCAGCCATACCTGTGCCGGGAATCTATGGCAACCGGGCGACCCGGCCCGAGCCGCCCTCACAACTCCGAATAATCCACCGGGTCACGAGACACCACCCGAGGCCTGACACTGCAATCCGTGGGGATCTGGAACCCCACCTCGCACGCCTCGCATCGAAAGCAGACATGCACCTCGCCATCCACCCGGTAAGGCCGCCAGTCCCGGATAGGCTTGCTGCAGATCGGGCATGTGACGATCACGCCGGGGGCTTCGCTTCAAGCTGCGGCTCGATGACGATGCCGCCGACGAGACAGCCGGCCTTGAAACCAAGCAGCAGAATAGCCTGGCCCGTCTCAACGATGATGGTTGTGTCGGTCACGGCGCCGGCATAGTCAGCAGCCCCGGCAATTCGGCCGCCAGAGGCCACAACGGCTTCCTGAGCCTGTTCCAGCGTGGTGCAGTCGGCAGCGTGGGCATAGGACGACAAGGCGAGCGCAAGGCCCGCCGCGAGGATGAGGCGCATGGCAGTCTCCAATGTTGAGGGGCAGTTACTTCTTGTCGCCGCCCTTTCCGGACAGGCGAACCATTTCTTCAAGCAGCCGGCGCAACGTGTCCTCGGTCGAAAGGAACCGCGCCGTCGCTTCAAGGATGAACCAGCACGTAAAGCCGGTGAAACATCCGGCCGCCAAATGGTGCTCTATCGAGCTACCCTGCAGAAACCACATTGCGGCTTGTGCTGACGGGGCGAAGATCACGCCAGCGGGGACAGACGCGACCCCGCGGTAAATGGCGTTGCGGGTGTTTTTTGGCGCCACCATGATCATGGAAATCAGCACGCCGATAACCGACCCGATGAATTTTGCGGCCCAGGGTATAGTGTCCATCTGGTCAGATGCCTTTACGTCGCTCATTTTTAGGGACTTCTCCGACGCTGCTGGGCTTCTCGATTAAGAGCCCGGAAAGGTTTTGTGTGCTGGTGTGGTCAAAGGTTCGGCCTCCTGTTCACGCAGGGGATTGGGCTTAGGTCCGGGCGGGTGCGCTAACACC
>Ga0209066_10002106_pt1 | contig 24943 bp, 23 predicted proteins | sample All_14_2_FD_187198 | JGI IMG/M metagenome (GOLD analysis project Ga0209066, IMG submission 187198) | Freshwater microbial communities in response to fracking from Pennsylvania, USA - Allegheny Zone_MetaG_DW_15 (SPAdes) (version 2) ... | reverse complement strand
ATGCCACCACGTGAGTGGACCATGGCGAAGGCGCAATTTGCCGTGATCTTCGGCGAACGTTTCATCAGAGCCATGGCGGCCTGATGATCAACCGCCCGGCCGCACACGGAAATCCTGACAGTCCCGTGGCCTCGAAGCCGACGACGATCGGGCGCCCTATGCAACCAAGCTCGTCGGCGAGGCGATCGTAGTCCGCCTTGGTGGCCATTATCGTCATCCGCCGGCGGCGACCGCCTTCAGGGCGCTCGATGAGCACCTCTTGCCGGTGCTTCGACATATCGATGGCTACCAGCACGGCGTCGGCGGGAGTAGAACTGCGCTTGGTCATGGTCGGTCCGTCTCCAAAGGGTTGAGTCGACAACTTCACTTTAGAGACCTGCAGGCCGGGCATGGCCGCCTTGATGAAGCCGGCGGGTGCTCCGCGCCCTTGTCTTCATCAAGGCAATCCGGCTCCTCCAAGGACCAGTTCCCAATGTGCTATGGCCCCGAATTTATCTCCCGGGCGCTCGACCACTGGGCCTATATCAACCGCGTCACGCTGGACTTCAGCAGGCCAGGCAAGCCAACCGACAATGCGTTCGTGGAATCCTTCAACGGTCGCCTGCGCGACGAGTGCCTGAACACGCATTGGTTCTTGTCATTGGACGACGCCAGGACCAAGATCGGGGCGTGGCGGACGGACTTCAACGAGACTCGTCCTCACACATCCCTGGGGTTCATGACGCCTGCCGAATTTGCTTCATCGGCCGGGGTTAACCCCGGCCGATGAAGCGCCGGACCTCTCGTTCTGGTCGGCGGCAAATCCGGGACAGGGTCACCGAGATCACCCGACGATCATCCACCCGCCGCGCTCCGGGTTGGTTTCTCGGCAGGTGAGGCTCGATCGCCGCCCATGCTTCATCCGACAACCAGAACAACGAGCGCGACATCGAAAGGGACCTCCATCCATCGTGGAAGCCCTTTGAATCAACCCGCCGACGCAATTTCAAGAGGCTGATTGGGTTTTGCCCCTAAGCACTAAACCATCTGTTTAGGAATAACGGGATTATTTCCGTGTTTCGTCTCAGAACCGAAGTATCGTGAATTGACCAGTATTGTATTGTATTGTTTTATTGTCATGGGGGAGGGGAGGGAAAATCCTACAGCGCCAACAGCACGATCTTTGATGGTAACTCGTTGCCGACGCCCATTACTGATCGTCGGAGCCGAAAAACGTGCCGGAGTTTCGCCGCCAGGGCGCGAGATTGGCACATTACGCGTCAATGCCAACAAGCCCAAAAGCCGTCCGCGTGAAGAAAGGCAGGCTGATGACCCGCAGCCGGCAGAAATTGCAGGCATATGAGGCTGGACATTCTATCATTGACATTCAATTTGCTCCACCTCTCCTTCCGATAGGCCCGAGAGGCTTGGATTTTCACTACAGGCGTTCGATCAAGGTTGCGTTGGCCAGTCCGCCAGATTCGCACATTGTCTGCAAACCGTAGCGACCGCTTTTCACTTCCAGCGCATTGACCAGATTTGCCATCAGCCGGACGCCCGATGCGCCGACCGGATGGCCAAGTGCGATCGCGCCGCCCAATATGTTGCAGCGGTCGAGCGTGGCGCCGGTTTCCTTAAGCCATGCCAGAACGACAGATCCGAAAGCCTCGTTTACTTCGAAAGCGTCGATATCGTCGATGGAAAGCCCCGCTCTAGCAAGCAGCCTGCGCGTGGCCGGTATGACCCCGGTCAGCATGACAAGCGGGTCATACCCCACCACCGCGAAATGGGTGACGGCTGCGCGCGGAGTCAGGCCAAGGCGTAGCGCCGTCCCTTCCTCCATCATCAGCACCGCGCCCGCGCCATCGGTCAATTGACTCGAGTTGCCGGCCGTGACGCTCCACTCAATCTCCGGAAAACGCTGCGCCATCTGCTCGTCCTGGAAGGATGGCTGGAGAGTGGCAAGCCTTTGCGCGTCCGTATCGCGGCGAATGCCGTTGTCGCGATCGACGATATGAGAATGCTGATCCTTTTGAACCCGAATGGGGACGATCGTCTTCTGGGTCAGACCGTCGTCCTCGGCCTTCGCGGCAAGCCGGTGAGAGCGCAACGCGAACTTGTCCATATCATTGCGCGACACCTGCCATCGGGCGGCGATCAACTCCGCCGAGATTCCCTGGCGGACGAGCCCTTGGGGATAACGCTGGCGGAAAAGCGGTCCTTCCGAATCTCGACCGATACGGTTGGCGCGCATAGGCAAAAGGCTCATCATCTCGACGCCGCCGGCGATGACCACATCGTAGGCTCCGGCGACTATGCCCTGAGCGGCGAAGTCGATGGCCTGTTGGCCGGAGCCGCATTTGCGGTCAAGCGTCACCGCTGGCACACTTTCCGGAAAGCCAGCCGCCAACACCGCCTGCCGGCCGATATTTCCCGATTGCTCACCGACCTGGAGGACGCATCCGGTGATCACATCCTCTATCAGAGCGGGATCGACGCCTGTCCGCTCAATCAGTGCGGACAGGGTCTGGGCATAAAGATCGACCGGATGCAGTCCCGCAACCACGCTATCGGAACGAGCGCGAATGAACGGGGAGCGGACAAGGTCGACTATGACGGCGCGGCGCATGGATTATTCCTTCTCAGCGAGCCATTTCGACGGAAAGTCCATTGGTGCTGTATTGAACGAGCGGCAAATTGATCGTGCGCGCGAGGTCCACAATCATCTGGGATTCACGTGACGAGAGGAGCGGAAACGTGCGTTTGAGCGGACCGGCCGCACGCATACGTTCAAGATCGGCCTCTGGCATGAGGGCCCGCAGGATCAGTTCGTCATCGTCATCGGTACCGTAGCGCTTGCGCAATTCCTCTATGCTAGGCTGCTCCGGCGGGGAGTTAAGGATTTCCTTCGCGCGCGAACTGGTCATTATCCGATCCAACACTTCGGCGTCGATCGGCGCTACGGTTTCGCCATAGTAGCCAGCAGCATATTCCACGATCTCGTCGGGCACGATCTTGTAGCGCTCTCCATTTACGACATTTAGTACCGCCTGGATTCCTACCAACTGGCTGAATGGCGTCGCCATGCCGGGATACCCTAGTTCGCGCCGGACGAGCGCTACCTCGTGCAGCACTTCGGTCAGCCTGTCGCTCATGCCGTGTTGAGCCAGCTGGGCCTTCAGCGTGCCCGTCATCCCACCCGGTATCTGATGCTGGATGGAAAGGATATTATACTCGTTATACTGGTTGACCAGGAAACCGGCAGCCTTCCCAACTCGCTCGAAATGTTCCGCCACAGGCGCCAGCATGTCCTTGTTTAGATCATGACTGTGCCCCAATAGTTCTATGTTGTTGACCATGATTTCGGTCGAAGGAACGGAAGGGCCGTTGGCGAGCGGACGGCTGGCGGTGTGAATAATCGACACGCCAAGATCTATCGCATCTAGATAGGCCTTGGCCGACTGACCCAGGATATTGTTGGCATGAAATTCGATGGGTTTCCCGCGGGCAGCGCCGACGATGGCGGGGAGGAGGGTCTGTAGACGTTCCTTTTCCAGCACACCGGCCGTGTCGTAGAGCAGGATCGTGTCGACATCGGGGGATACGGACAGCTTGTTCACCTTGTCCGCATAATAGGCATCATCGTGCACAGGGGAGAGCGTGAACATGATCGCGGCAGCCACTTCTGAACCGAATTCCTTGGCGACCGTCGCAAGTCTCAACATCTTATCGATGTTGAAGAGGACATCGTAAATCCAGAAGCTTCGCGCGCCATGCCGATTGAGCTGCCGCATCCAGGCGTCCATGAGCGAGTCTGGCGTTGTGCGGAAGGTGACCGAAGCATTGGAGCGCATGCCGCACCGGAGGGTCGAATTCGGCATCGCTTCGACCATCGCGTCCATCATTGCCCAAGGATTTTCCCGGCAATGCCGGATCAGCACCTCGAACTGGTTGGAACCGCTGAAATCGACTACGCGAAAGCCCGTGCGGTCGAGATAGGGAGCGGCAGGCAAGGCCATCCCGGCCTGCATCCGCATTCCCCAGAGACTTTGCTGCCCGTCGCGGAGCGTCTCGTCGAGAAAGTGAACATGCGCCATTAATCTGCTCTCCTTGGGTCTGCGTCAGCCCATCTGATTGGGACGGGTGTAGATCTGTTCGTTTGGCAAGCCGGCTTCAGGTTGCCTCGCCTCTGTGGACACCCCATCAAGCCCCAGCAGTGATGGAGAGCAGCGGCTGGTCATATTCCAACAGGTCCCCGTCATGCATCAGCAGTTCGCTCAGCACGCCGTCGATAGGCGCCCGGACAGGCCTGACCTGGTCGAGCACGCGCAACGCGACGATCACTTGTCCTGCATTGATCCTGTCGCCAACGCCCGGCAGTTCCGCACCCTCCACGGGATGGAACATAACTGTGCCCAGATGAGGTGCCCGGACGATGGTGCTGAGTGCATCCGCATCCTCGCCTTGAGCCGCTATCTGCTCCAGCATGCCGGCGCTTTCAGAGGCTAGACCGGACAGGTCAGAATCCATGGACAGGATAATCCGAAGATTCTCGGCGCACACGACGATCTGTCGCCAACCCGTGTTGTCGATCAGCGAGATGAAAGCGTCGACATCGTCCAGCGTGAGTTCAACTGCACTTTCATTCATGGCCGCTACTCCTGATGCCGGTAGCGGGACGAGTAAGCGCCATGCCCACAATGTAACGGAGGCAGTTTGAAGGGAGAGACAGGCTTTCCATCGCTCAGGCTCCCGCCTCTGCAAGCAGGCGCTTGCGAACTTCGCGGCGCAGTATCTTATTAGCCCCGCTCTTGGGCAACTCGGGCCACACGTCGATGAACTTGGGACATTTATAGTTGGCGAGCTGATCTTTGGCGAACCGCAGCAACGCTTCCGGGTCAAGATCCTGTCGGCCGGCTACCACGGCATGGACGCGATCGCCCCATTTTTCGTCGGGAAGGCCGACGACAGCGACTTCCACGACACCATCGTAGGAGAGGAGCACGTCCTCCACCTCACGCGGATAAACATTGTAGCCGCCCGAAATGAGCATGTCGTTCTTGCGATCGAGCAGATAGTAGAACCCGTCCTCGTCCACCGTGCCGATGTCGCCCGTGTGAAGCCAGCCGTTGCGGAAAGCTGCTTCGGTCGCTTCGGGCCTGCCCCAGTAATAGGCCATGGTCTGCGGGCCTCGACATACGATCTCGCCCGCCTGGCCTGGGGGGAGGGGGCGATCCTCATCGTCGAACACGGCTACTTCCACGCCCGTATAGGGACGACCGCAGGACCCGATCCGGTCGTGGTCCTCAGGCTTGAGGCAGGTGATGACCATCGGGCTTTCGGCCTGGCCATATGTCTGGGCAAAGATGCGGCCGAAACGCGCTTCGGCCCTCGCGAGCAACGCGGGCGCGATGGGCGACGCGCCATATGCGATCCGCCGCAGGACGACATCTGCGCCTGCAAGGGCCTCCTCCTCCAATATCATTGCCAGCATAGTCGGGACCAGGAAAGTCATCGTCGCACATGTTTCTTCTGCCAGCTTGATGAAAGCGGCCGGGTCGAATTTTGTCATGACCACGCTTGTCGTGCCCCGGACGAGAGCAGGCAGGAAAAAAGCGCCCGAAGCATGAGCGATCGGCGCGGCATGCAGGAATTTATCATCCTGACCAATGTCTGGAACGAGGTCGACGAGGAAAGCGGTAAGTTCCGCCAGTTCTCCGCGGGTCGTCAGGGTGACGGCTTTGGGACGGCCGGTCGTCCCGCCGGTATAGCCCAGACGATATGGCGCATCGAGTGCGCGGTCGATGCCGCAGGGAGTGTCACGTACATCCGCGCGCAGCAGTTGTGCCATGTCCAGGTCGATTTCAACTTCCAGTTCCGGGCCATCGGGCAGGCGGACGATCGCGCGGCTGCCGCTATCCGACAACTTATATTGGTGATCGTCCTGTGTTTCCCGCGTGTTTAACGAGACGCGGACAAGACCTGCCTTGGCGATCCCATAGTAGACCGCGAGGCAGTCGATACCGTTGGGCAGCAAAACGCCAACCCTGTCGCCTGGCTGCAATCCGGCTGCGATCAGAGCATGGCCTATTTGATCTGTCAGTGCATCGAATTCCCGAAAGCTCACTACTCGTTCATCTTCAACGATACAGGGCTTGTCGCGGTAATAGAGCGCCGCTTGGCGGATGATGGATCCTATTTGCATATCTGTGAGCTCCCTGTTTCGCAGACTTGCAGCCAGCATACCAAAACACTGTCTGATATAATTGTCGTACAATGAATTTGACTGTCGTGGTGTCCGGTCTGCTCTGCATCTTCCATATCGATATTCGGCCCAGCCTCGTTAGCGGACAGTCTGACGGTTCGGCAGGAACGTCGTTTCCAGCCAACGGGTGTTGACGGCGTTGGCGCGATAATCCTCATGAGCCACGATTTCGCGCAGCAAGGGAATGTTTGTCGCGATCCCTTCGATCACGAACGCGTCCAGTGCGTGGGCCAACAGCGACACTGCCGCTTCGCGGTCCTCGGCATGAACGATCAGCTTGGCGATCATGCTGTCGTAATAAGGCGCGACCAGCGTTCCAGCCCGGACGGCGCTGTCGATTCGAATACCATCGCCGACCGGTGGTTCCCAGCGCGTGATGCGACCCGGACTGGGCGCGAAATCATGCTCCGGATCTTCCGCGATAATCCGAACCTCGATGGCATGACCTTGGGTCAGCACGTGCTCCTGATCGGGCAACGATCCCGTGGCCGTTGCGAGCCGCAGCTGGGTGGCCACCAGATCGGTTCCCGTAATCTCTTCCGAAACCGGATGTTCCACCTGGATGCGGGCGTTCACCTCCATGAAGAAGAAATCCTGTCGTTCAACATCATAGAGGAACTCGACCGTTCCGGCATTACGATAATTGATCGAGGACAGCAGCGAAATTGCCGCTTCCTGCAGCCTGCCGCGTACCTCAGGTGGGAGGATGGCGGCAGGCGCTTCCTCGATCATCTTCTGGTAGCGGCGCTGGACCGAGCAATCGCGCTCACCGAAATGGACGATGCGCCCCTCGCCATCGCCAACGACCTGCACTTCTACATGGCGGGCAATCTCCACATAACGCTCCAGATAGAGCGTGCCGTCGCCGAATGCCTCGCGCGCAGTGGTGGACGCCTGATCGAACGAGGCGCTGAGATCGTCTGGACCATAGGCGACCACCATGCCACGCCCTCCGCCGCCCGCCGAAGCCTTTGTAATGACGGGATAGCCGATGTCCTGTGCGATGGTCAGCGCCTGGGCGACATCGCAGACCTTTTCGCTACCGCTCGTCAGTGGGACACCCGCTCGCCGTGCCAATGCACGAGCGGAGAGCTTGTCGCCGACGGCCCGGATTGACTCGGGTTCGGGACCAACGAAGATCAATCCCTCCCGTCTGCAAAGTTCGGCCAGTTCAGCGCGCTCTGACAGAAAGCCATAGCCCGGGTGGAGAGCAGTGCAGCCCGTTTCCTTGGCCGCATGCACGACCAGGGCGGCGTCGAGATAGGAGTCGCGCGCCTGAGCCGGACCCAGGACCACGACACGATCAGCTCGTTGCGCCGCCACGCTGTCTACATCCGCGCTGGATACGCCAAGGACAGTCTCCAGTCCCATCGCCTGGGCCGAACGGATGATCCTTAGTGCTATCTCACCGCGGTTGGCAACGAAGAGCTTGTGAGTCATGACTTCCCCTTCAGGCATCGGGCTCGATCAGGAACAGGGGCTGGCCCACTTCGACGAGATCGCCGTCCCGCGCATAGATGTGGCGCACGGTACCGCTGATCCCGGCGCGAACGGTGGTAAACAGCTTCATGACCTCGATCAGGCAGAGTTCGCTTTCGGGCGAAACCCTCTGACCAAGTTCGACGAAAACCGGCGCGCCGGGTTTGGACGCCCGGTAAAAGGTGCCAAGGCTCTGCGCCGTCACCACGCTCCAGCCGCTGGGTATCTCCACTGGCGCGTCGGTCGGTTCTGGCTTGGCGGCTGGCCGTGCGGTCGCAGGCTTGAGGTGGTTGCCCGCCGCGGATTTCGTCGTGACCGGCGCCGGAGAGGAAGCGGGCGGGCGGGCATCGGCATCCTTGGCAAGGAACAGTTCTGCATCACCGATCTGCAGGTGCAGCGTCCGCCACGCGCCCCGCTCGAACGCACAGGCAATTTTCTCGATATCTTGAAAGGGCAAGGTTCCCACGCAATTTGTCCTTTCAGCGCGGCGCGGCGCCAATGGCTGCCAGAAGGGCAGGGAGTTGAGGTTGAGTAACGATGGTAGATGCGCCTGCGGCGATCGCTTCTCGCACGGCCTCGTCATTTTCCGCAAAGATGACGCCCGAAACCGTAGCGCCAGGCTCGAGCGCGTCGAATGCCGCGGCCAGTTCGCTCCGATTGCCCATATCTATCTGGTCGAATTGCATGGCCGGGATATCGGCACCACCCCGCGCTTCAACCTTGACGCGGGTCCGTTCCCGCGCCCAGTGCATGAGTTGCCTCAACACAGGATCATGCTCCTCATCTGGCGCGACCACCGCCAACTGCCCATCATAAATAGCACCAGCCTGCCCATCGACCGTAACCCATTGGCCTACAAGCGTTTCAACCGTCCCTGAACCGCATCCCACCACACAGGGCTTACCGAGCGCACGGCCGACGACGGCCGCGTGCGACGTGGACCCGCCCTGTTCTGTCAGGATCGCGCTGGCGGCGATCATCCCGTGAAGATCATTCGGGCTGGTCGTGACGCGGGCAAGGACCACCTGCTCGCCCGCCTGCGCGCGCCGCTCGGCCTCATCAGGATCGGCCACGACGATGCCGGAGCCGACGCCGGGCGAAGCACCTTCGCCCTTCGCCAGAACATGCGCGCTCCTCCCCGCATCGTCCGCCAGACGTGGGCGCAACATCGTGCGGATCTGCTCGGACGAAACACGCGTCAGAGCTTCCGCAGGTTCGATCAATCCTTCGTTCGCCATATCGACAGCTATATGTGCGGCCGCTTGCGGCGCGCGCTTGGCGGTCCGGGTCTGAAGCAGGTAAAGCTTGCCGCTCTCGATGGTGAACTCGATATCCTGGACATCGCGATCCGCCTGTTCCAATTGCTCCGCTGCTCGCAGCAGTTCTTCAAATGCGCGGGGATTGTCGCGTTGCATCGCGCTTAATGGCTGGGGCGTATGCTTGCCCGATACAATGTCTTCCCCCTGCGCCCGCGGCAGATATTCCCCGTAGGGCTCACGCTCGCCGGTAAGCGGGTTGCGGCTGAAAAGGACGCCCGTGCCCGACCGTTCGTCGCGGTTGCCAAATACCATCGCCTGGACGGTCACAGCCGTGCCGAGGTCTTCGGCGATTCCGTGATGCGCCCGATAGCGCTTGGCGCGGCGCGAATTCCAGGAATCGAAAACGGCAACGACCGTCGCGCGAAGTTGCTCAAAGACATTTTCCGGCACATCGCCGCCCGTTACCGCCCGGATCGCGCCATGCCACAGGGTGGGACTGCCGTTGCCTGACAGTTCGAGCGAAGGCGCCTTCAGGACAATACTGGCATAGAGTTCGAGAAAGCGCCGGTGCGTATCATGGGCGAAGACCGGCGATCCGCACTCCGCAGCCAGCAATTTTTCGGTTTCCGCCGTGATGCCGAGGTTCAGCACCGTATCCATCATGCCAGGCATAGAGATGGGCGCTCCCGACCGCACTGACACGAGAAGGGGGGAGGGACCCGCGCCTAGCGTGCGACCGCTTACGTGTTCGAGCCATTCCACGCCAGCCGCGATCTGCCGTTCAAGCTCTTCGGTCAGGCCCCCCTGTTCAAAATATGCCTTGCAGGCCATAGTCGTGATGACGAAGGCTGGCGGAACACTCAGCCCCAGCCCACGCATCCGCGCGATCGACCACGCCTTGCCCCCGATGACACTTTTGTCCGGTAGTGATGTTCCGTCGATCGGAATGACCCAATCGCCGATGGAAGTGAGCATTTTCAGGCCTCCTCACCCAATGGTGACGCGATTTCCGCGCTTAACTGCAATTCCGCTGGCTGCTCCCAAGCTTTAAGACGCTCGTCGATCATGACATACGGTTCTTCTCGCAACCATGTGGCGTCTTGGGGCAGTGCTTCGTCTATTTCGTCGCCACGCATAGACAGGCTGAACCTTCTTCCTGGCCGCGACGGTCATTTCCAACATTCATTTATAAAGCGGGGTCAAAGCGCAGAGCAGGAACCGGTCCTTCGCTGGCACTGCTAAGTAATCATTCTCGCTCTGCCGCAAGAGCCCGACTGCGCGTCCGATGGATCCACTCATAACAAAAATGGCAAAATCCCGCGCTTCTTGACGTCCCTCATTGCAATCCCCTCTGTGTTTTCGACGAATCATGTACAATAAAATTGTAGGACAGTCAATGGCTCGCTTCTGGTCTTTTCGATTTCAAAGCCGTCGGGGGGCGCATGGTTGGAGCTCGAACTGCGATGGGGTTCCTGTTTCCGCATTCCTCCCCGCGATGGCTATGACCTATTGCATGTCCTACAAGATCGGGCTACATAATCGCCCTTCTTTTCTCAGCATCTGCCGGGAATCTCATTGAAGAATGTATGAGTGCCGCGACTGCGCGGCGCCGTGCAACCGGGCCTGCACTTGCAAGGCCTGCCGGCTGCGGCAACATTCGGTCCACCCACTGCGCGCTGCCGGCAGCCCCTTCCTCTCGCACCTTTGAACAACGGAAAGGAATTACTCTTGAGTGGACATGGCATTGGAATCGAAGAGGCGCGAAAGCTCGCGGAACGGGTGGAACACTTCGTGCGGGAAACGATCATCCCTTATGAGACCGATGCGCGCTGGGGCGCGCACGGCCCTTCTGAAGAAATGGTAAGGGACATGCGGGCGCACGCACGCGAAGCGGGGCTGATGACGCCGCATATTCTGTCCGACGGGAACCATTTGTCGCAGCGAGAAACCGCAATAGTGCTCAGGGCTTCGGGGCTATCTCCGCTCGGCCCAGTCGCGTTGAACACGGCCGCGCCCGATGAAGGCAACATGTTTCTGCTAGGGAAAATCGCCAATCCGGAGCTCAAGGCACGTTTCCTGCGTCCGCTATTGGAGGGACATGCGCGCTCGGCCTTTTTCATGACCGAACCAGCTTCCGAGAATGGCGCGGGGTCAGACCCATCCATGATGATGACGAGCTGCGCGCGCGATGGTAATCACTGGGTGATAAATGGCCGCAAAGCCTTCATCACCGGGGTCGAAGGCGCACAGGTCGGTATTGTCATGGCGAAGTCCGAGGACGGCGCATGCATGTTCTTGGTCGATCTGCCGGATCCGGCAATCCGCGTCGAACGCATCATGGACACCATCGACGGGATGCTGCCGGGGGGACATGGCGTCGTTGCCATCGAGAATCTTCGAGTTCCTGCCGATCAGATGCTGGGCAACAGTGGCGAAGGCTTCAAATATGCCCAGATCCGCCTCGCGCCCGCGCGGCTTTCGCATTGCATGCGTTGGCACGGGGCCTGCTTGCGGGCCCAGGAGATCGCAACCGACTATGCCAATCGCCGGCTGGCTTTTGGCAAACCGCTGGTGGACCATGAAGGCGTCGGCTTCATGCTGGCCGACAATCTCATCGACCTCAAGCAGGCGGAGCTCATAACCGACTGGTGTGCGGATACTCTGGATGCCGGCGCCGCCGGCACGACGGAAAGCTCGATGGCGAAGGTCGCGGTCGCTGAATCGCTGTTCCGTGTCGCCGATCGGTGCGTGCAGGTCATGGGGGGCACCGGCGTGACCCGCGACACGATCGTCGAACTGGTATTTCGAGAGGTGCGGGCGTTTCGCATTTATGACGGCCCATCGGAAGTACATCGCTGGAGCCTGGCAAAGAAGATCAAGCGCGATTGGCGAGCCGCACAGCCAGCTTCTGTGTGAATAGAACCGTCCCCGACAAGCCTGGCCGACATGGTCGCACTTGTCGGGGGTTGGCTTGGCTGCTCAGGCCGCGCCCGGCTGGATGCCCTGCGGGGCAGCGCGCAGGCCAAGCCGGTCAAACAGTCTCCGGTCGCGGTCTGCGGAGCCATTGGGTGCCGTGAGAAGGACGTCCCCGGAGAAAATTGAATTTGCGCCCGCCATGAAGCAAAGCGCCTGCAACTCGTCGGACATCGCCTCGCGGCCCGCCGACAAGCGGATTACCGACCTTGGCATGGCAATTCGTGCTACGGCGACTGTTCGGACGAATTCAAGTGGATCTATGTCCTGCAACTGTCCTGCTGCGCTTTGATCGCCTAGCACCGTGCCCTTGACCGGCACCAGCGCGTTGATGGGCACGCTCTCGGGGGCAGGATCCATCCGGGCGAGTTCATGAATCAACTCCGCGCGATCATTTCGACTTTCACCCATGCCCAGGATGCCACCGCAACATAGAGACATTCCTGCCTTGCGCACGCGGGCGAGGGTGGACAGGCGATCATCATAGCTGCGACTCGTGACGACTCTCCCATAGAAATCGCGGGAACTGTCGAGATTGTGATTATAATAGTCGAGCCCTGCATCGGCCAACTGCTCGCTCTGCTTCTCGCTAAGCATCCCCAAAGTCATGCATGTTTCAAGGCCCATCGCCTTGACCCCGCGCACCATTTCACACAGCCGGTCCATGTCGCGATCCTTGGGGTTGCGCCATGCCGCGCCCATGCAGAAACGGGTGGCCCCGCGATCGCGCGCGATCTGCGCTGCCGCCAACACCGCGTCTGCATCCATGAGGCGAGATGCCTTTATGCCACTGTCTGCGTGTGTGGACTGCGAGCAATATCCACAATCTTCGGGGCACCCGCCGGTCTTGATCGAGAGCAGGGTGGCAAGTTGTATGACCCCGGCGTCGAAATTCTGGATATGTACCCTGTGGGCATGGAAGATCAGTTCGGGGAAAACGCAATCGAACAACTGGCGAATTTCATCGACAGTGATCGGCTGCACCCCCTCTCGTTGCATGGCTTCCTGCATTTTAAGCACATCAATTGCTTCTGACATCCATCTAACCTCTCATTTCGCCGATCTTCCCGCGACGAGTAAATCGTCCTGCGAACGCCCGATCGTGCGGGCATCGCGCGCGGAACCAAGCGATAGCATATTGATGGACAATATATAAGGACATTATCGCCCTACAATTTATCGGTTTCCCGCATCTGGAGGAACGTCTGGTGAGCAGGCCGAGGCGCTTTTCCCGGCATATGAGCAGGTGCCGCGCGGCGCAGTAATATGGGGTTGATAAAGGACAAAAATGCACTACAATTTGGCTCTCTACAAAACTTATTGCAAAGGCACTTCCATCACCGAACTCGACCGCTTTGTGGCGTTCGCTGGTATATAGAAGGCCATGATCGAAAGGTGCGCGGGCGTGTTGTTGTTCCTTGGACGGATTTCTCGTGCTAGAATCGCAAGGTGAATATGAATTCCGTAAAGATCAAAGATCGGAAGCACTTGGCATTTCCTGAAACCGGCATGCCTGTGGATAATCCGATGAGCTCGCCCGAGAGGGTGCTAGACGCCATCACACGCGGCGTCCTTACCGGGCGCTACGTACCGGGACAGAAGCTCATAGAGGCGGATCTCACCCAGGCACTTGGGGTGAGCCGCGGCCCGGTGCGCGAAGCGTTGAAGCGTCTGGATGCTGAAGGAGTCGTCACGCTCACTCCACACCGCGGCGCCTATATACGCCTCCTAACCCGGCGCGAGGTGCTGGACCTTGAGATCGTGCTTGAATCGCTTACCGCTCTGATCGCGCGCCTGGCGGCGGAAGCGGTCGCCAGTGATATGTCTGGCAAGCGCAAACGTTTGATGCGGGAATGGCTGGATTTCTTTGCCACGGCCCGAGCCAGCACGCCCGAACTTTTCGAACGGCGACGCCAGTTTTACGATCTGCTCATAGAGGTTGGGAATAATACTCAGCTTCAATCGGTGATGCCCACAAAGCGTGTCCATCTGATACGATTACAGACCCAGCAATACTTCGGCCCCGACGACATGGAAAAGCGTTTAGCCGAATATGTCGCCATCGCCAAAGCCGTCATTGCTGGCAATCCGCAAGCAGCCGAACGTGCCATGCGACGCCATATGAAGCGGAACATCGAGACCACGATGGCCATGCCGCCTGAGGCGTTCGCGCCCGATTGACCGCCTAGGGTCAAAACCCAATCGTCCTCTTGAAATTGCGTTGTCAGGTTGATTCAAAGGGCTTCCACGATGGATGGGGGTCCCTTTCGATGTCGCGCTCGTTGTTCTGGTTGTCGGATGAAGCATGGGCGGCGATCGAGCCTCACCTGCCGAGAAACCAACCCGGAGCGCGGCGGGTGGATGATCGTCGGGTGATCTCGGGCATCCTGCATGTTCTGAAGTCCGGCTGCCGCTGGTGCGACTGCCCGACGGACTACGGGCCATCCACGACGATCTACAACCGTTTCAACCGCTGGTCGCGAAGGGGCTTTTGGACGAAGCTGCTCGATGCCTTGGCCCAAGCGGGTGCCGTGACGAAGAGCACAGCGATCGACAGCACCTACATCAAGGCCCAGCGCTCGGCGTTTGGCGGAAAAGGGGGCGCCAGACGCAGGCGATCGGTCGCTCTCGCGGCGGCTGGACAACCAAGGTCCATGCCCTAACCGACGTGCTTGGCCGACCCTATGCCTTGATGCTGACCGCCGGCAATGTCAGCGACGTGAAGGCTGCACCGGCGCTGCTCGAACGCGCAGGCCGCATACGCTACCTGCTCGGCGACAAAGGCTACGATGCCAACAGCTTGCGCAAGGCCCTGCGCGAAAAGGGCACCAGCCCTGTCATCCCAGGCAGGCGCAACCGCAAGCGTGCCATCCGCTACGACCAGCAGCGCTACCGCAGCCGCCATCTCATCGAGAATGCCGTCTGCAGGATCAAGGACTTCCGCCGCGTCGCAACGCGCTACGACAAGCTCGCCGCCAACTTCCTGTCAGGCGTAGCGCTCGTCACCGCGTTCGCGTTCTGGCTTTGAATGAGTCTCAGCCCTAGCTGATTCAGGAGTGCACTGCGTTCGGTTCAGGAAAGCATTTCCAACTGTGAAAGCAGTTGGCTCCATGACCTTCCTTGATCATGGAGCCAGATACCTCTTTTCCGTGCAGACCTTAGAAGCGATAAGAAAGAGTAACCCCATATTCGGCCGGCCTGGCCGGATAGCGTATCACGACGTCATATGCGCGAATAGCGCTCGTCCAGTAATATTTGTTGAAGATGTTCTTGCCCCAAAGCTGAGCTTTCCAGGAGCCCGACGGGGATTGGATGCCGATATTGGCGTTCACGATCGCCCGGGCATTGATCTCGTAGACGCTACGTTCCGCCTCCGACACCGTTAGAATGCCGATCGATTTCGACTGACCGTTGACGCCGACGCCAACGAAACCGCTCAAGCTGTCGGACAGCGGGAAGTTATAATCCGCACGCGCCGAATATTGCCATTCTGGAGCGAAAGGCAGTTCGACGCCGCTGAAAGATGCGGTCACTGGAATCCTCAGGCCGTTGTCGGGATCGGTCGCCTCGCCGATGACGCCCACATATTTCTTCACCTTGGTATAAAGATACGTGACGCCCGCCGTCATTGTCAGGCCTTCGACCGGGCGAAGACTTATTTCGGCTTCCGCGCCCTTGATCGTAGACTTGGGCACATTCACCAGTTTGTCCAGCGGGCCGAAGATTGGATCCACGAACTTCGCCCTGGTCTGCTTGTCCTGATAGTCATAATAGAAGGCTGCGCCGCTGATCGATACCGCCCTGTCGAACATGTCGGCCTTGACGCCTCCCTCGACGCTCAGCAGCTTTTCCTGCGTGACGGGAGAATAGGCGTCGTAGATCACGCCCGACAGGGTCGGATAGCTCCCCGCCTTATAGCCCTTCGACACGTTCAGATAGGCGAGCAACCCCTGTTTTGGTTTGATGTCGACACCCACGCTCCATGACGTGTTCCGTTCCTTGAGGTTATCCCGGAAGAGGCCCGGGATGAGGTAGGTGGCCGGGTCGACCGGCGTTCCGTCCGGGTTGACGCGCGTATCGATGACGTAAGACTTTCCCACCGCGACCAGTGGCACCCGCGGGCCGAAGGCAGCCTGATAGATTGCGTTGAAGAAATTAGTCGTGGCGTCGGGCCCGAACGGTCCCGGTTCCGAAGTCCCGGGGGCCTGATAGGCCGCGTTGACCGTGCTGCGATTGGCCCAGGTATGGCGTACGCCGCCCTTCAGCTTCAACCAGTGGGCAACATCATATTCGACGTTTCCGAATAGTGCATAATTGCGCATCTTCTGGTCGGAATCATAGCGGTTCGCAGGAAGGCCAAGGACGTAGAATGTCGAAGCATCGACATAGCGATAGTCGATCACCTCATAGACATGCGAACGTTCCAGATTACCTCCCAAAACCCATCGCAGCGGATTGCTCGGTGCATTGGCCAACCGAATTTCCTGGGAGAACGTATTGATCCGTCCAAAATCGCGGGACAAATCGGTCCCAATCAGCGCGGTGCCGTCATATTCATTGGCATTCAGAAATCGCAGATTAGCATAGGAGCTAATTGAGGTTAAGGTCAGGTCGTCGTTCAAATCATAGTCGGCGCGAAGGGACGTTTGCCAGTATCTGCTGTTGGAAAACGGTCGGATGCTTGGCGTCCAATCAGCTGCCCGTGCATTGTTGGGCGCGACAGGATAGAGAAAGATCGGAAGATCGGCGGGAACGGTTCCCCCCGGGCCGGTCGAACCGGGAAGATTGCCAGGCTGGGTGGCGACTTTCTGGGGTGCAGTCGGGTCATCGCGGTCCCGCCAGCCCGTCAGAACAAAGGATGTGGTCAGGCGATCGGACGGTTTCCAATCCAGCGTCAGCCTTGCGGCGGTGTTGTTCTTGCTGCCAAGTGTGTCCTGCCTGCGTCCCGGGTTGTCTGGTACACCCACCGCCAGATATTCCGGCGGCACGGGCTGGTTGGTACGCGTATAGCTTTTCTGCCAATCATCCCCGCGCACCGCGCGGATGGCGAAGCGAGCAGTGAGCGTATCGGAGATCGGTCCGCTCACAAAGCCGTTCAGTTCAATGGTATTGAAGCGGCCATAGCTTAGATCGGCGCCGGCCTGGAACGTCTGTGTCGGTTTCGCGTGGATCATGTTTACCGCGCCGCCGGTGGCATTGTTGCCAAAGAGCGTCCCCTGCGGCCCCTTTAGCACCTCGACCCGTTCCAAGTCGAAGGCGACATGGGTCGCGAGGACAGGGAAGGGCATGGGCACTTGGTCAAGATAAAGGCTGACATCGGGATAAGCCGCGAGGGAAGGTTCGAAGAATCCGACGCCTCGAATTGTGTAGACCGGCGTGCTGCTCGGCGTCGGCGCATAGGTTAGGCCCGGCGTCAACGGAGCGAGGGATGCAATGTCTGATACACCCTGCGCCTTCAATGTGTCCCCGCTCAACGCGGTTACCGTAACTCCGACATCGCTGAGTTTCTGCTCGCGCTTGTTGGCCGTAACGATGATGTCACCAAAGGTGTTGGATGATTCCCCGCCACCGGTTCCTTGCGACGCTGCGTCAGTTGCCTGCGCCCGCGCCACTACCGGAACGGTAACCGTCATGGTAAGCGCCACGGTCGACAGCAACAGATATTTGTTGTGCATCTTTCTAGACATAACAGTCCCCTCCATTTCTCCCGTTACGATCGCCATTGTTGGCTGATCAATGCTTTGCACGGAGACCACCCGCCTTTACTGCTGACAGGTGTGTCTCGAGTTTCGCTTGCCGGTTGTGCTGACGTCCCGCTTCCTGCTGAACACTTTCGTCAGGACGACTCGGCTTGTGCATCACAACGCTTATGGATGCCGCCCGTGTAGGTCAATCATATTCTACGTAATTGTAGGACAAGAGTTGACGCGCACCACCGTCGACGCGGTTGACTGTCCTACATTTTTATTTTACATGATCCACAGATTTTGAGGCACATAGGCGCTGCGTTAGGCTGCATTCAGGCGTTCAGGTGAAGTAAAATCAGGTGGTTAAGCTTATCCCACGCAAAGAGGCATCCGCGCCGAATATGTGGGAACTCATTCCAATATAATAAATATGGAGTGCAACGATTATGGAGAGAGATATGGGGCGGTTGGCTGGTAAAGTCGCGGTTATTACTGGAGCAAGTTCTGGCATAGGCCGCGCCTGCTTCAGCCTGTTTTCCGGCGAAGGCGCGCGTGTCGTTGGAACCAGCCGGACCCAATCGAATCTCGATCAGGCGTTGGAGGAGGTTTCGAGGGCAGGCGGCGAAGGTTTCGTGGTTGCAGCCGACATCGGCGATCCCGGCGCGATGGATAATGTGATCGCGGCTACAAAGGAGCGCTACGGGCGCATCGATATACTCGTTCATGCGGCTGGCGTCGGTTACGCGCTCAACGACGTGCTGCCCGGCAGCATGGGCGGCGCCAACGGACTTTCCGACAGCAACTGGCGCGAAGTCATGCGGATCGATCTGGATGCCTGCTTCTATGCGGCCCGCGCGGTGTTGCCCCACATGATCGAGCAAGGCAGCGGTTCGATCGTGAATGTCGCGAGTATTTTCGGACTAGGCGGCACGGCCGACGCCCACGCCTACTCGTCGGCAAAAGCCGCTGTAGTGAACTTCACCCGCTCGCTCTGCATCGCCTATGCAAAAGATGGCATTCGCGCGAACAGTCTTTGTCCGGGTTTCGTCAATACGCCCATGATTGCCAGCATTATCCATCATTTTGAGGATGCATCGACAGCGCCCCAGCTCTCGCCGATGGGGCGGGCCGGCAATCCAATCGAAATTGCAAACGGGTGTCTTTTCCTCGCTTCCGATGAAGCGTCCTATTGCAATGGTTCGACCTTGGTAATCGACGGCGGCACGACCGCCCGCGTCTGACAACCGCAGGGCATGATTGCGACGGGAACCGCATAGCCCTTCCCGATCATGCACAGCGTAAAGGCTAATAATCCGCCAATCTCTTAGAGAGATAGAGCGGAAACTGTTGGGAGCATGTATGAGGCTATACACGGACATTGACTATTTCTACCGCGCGCCGGTATTTCCGCTCGTTGAGGCGGTCAACGGCCTCGTCCGTGATCTCGTTAGAGCGAAGCTGGAAGAGAGCGGAGGGGATTGGTCTTCATTTGCTTTGGGCGCCTCGGAGACGCTCGTCACAAAGGCCGACATCGACGCCCTTGAGGGCAAGATTCTCGCGACGGGATATCGCTTTTCCTTCTCATCGAATGCATCGGCCCGCGACCGCCCGGAAATATACAAGTCCACCGAAGCTGCGGATAATTATGGGGGCGCCGCCTTCGCTCATCCCGACGCGCCTACAGGTCCCCCGGACGAGGGCGGGCGCGAATTGCGCGGATGCGGCGACAATGTGGTCCGGCGAAATGGGAACATCGTGGGCATCGCGCGCTATGTTCGCACGAGCGAGCAAGTCATCGACTATATGCGCAACGGCGTTCCCGCCGGGACGATAGCCGTAATCGACGATAGCGGCGGTACGCTGACAGCACCGATCATCGAACAGTTCACGGCCGTTATTTGCGCGGGCGGAACAGTGCGTTCTCATCTCGGTATCCTGACCCGTGAGTTTGGTATTCCGTGCCTTATGAACGCAAAGCTTTCAGGCGTTCAGGATGGCGATCGTGTTGAAGTGGAGGTCAGCGCCCCGGCCAAGACCGCGGAGGCATATCAAACAGGACAGGAAATGAAAGCGAACATCTGGAGGCTCCCGCAATGAATTTCAAAAGCCCTCAAACCCCGCTTTCCTACGCACAGTTGCTTGAAGCCAACAATGTCATGCAGAACAATGGGGATGAAACCTATTGGCTGTGTCTGACGCGCACGGTGCAGGGATCGAAGCTATTCCCCGTTTCCGCTTATATCCTATTTTCCTATTTGAACGCATTTTATCGCTATCCCTCCCTGCTTCGTAAGATCGAAGAGCGGATGACAGCCGAGGAGCTCGGTGATCGCGCCCGCAATATGGGAATGAAGATACAGAGCCTGCATATGGGCTGGTGCCTGCCGGCCTTCTACCTGCTTGGCCGTGAATGCCTGTTGTCCTACGGGTTGATCCGTCCCCAGGACGCCGCCGAGGACATAGTCTATGTGCTCGACTTCTGGAAGCGCTTTCAATTGGCCCGCCATCGTAACGATGGGCACCTTACCAACCGTGAATTCGGGCATCGGTCGCAGATTGCGCCCCATCGCTTGCTGGAGGTGTTTGCGGCGGACATGTTTGAATGCTCGCCGGGCGATCCGCTTCACGAGGCAGCGCACGGCTTTATGGCCGCCACATCTCAATATTGCTTCCTCTCCGCCTGCGAAAGCCGGTTGAACCTCCACAATACCGGGCCGTTCAGGCTAGATGACACTCGGCAACTGCTGATCCGGGATTTCATGGACCTAGGCGAATGCTCACTGCCATGGCTGGATGGCGTTGCAGCCGGGATACCATATAATAATCTGACAGTGACGATGGCAACCAAGGACTGCCATTTCGATATTGTGGACGATTGGGGCAGCTTTGAATCCAAGCCGGAGTTCGTTCCCGAGATGATGACCGGGATTGGCCTTTACACATCGGATCCGCTTTCGGACGGCTACATCCCGGTGGGCATGGGTTCGGCCGAAGAGCTGACGTCAACCTTTGTCGATCTTGGTAATCTCATCAAGGACGCGACGAACAAGCTATGGATGCGGATGGCGGGTTGGTCACGCGACCAGTTGCTGGATGCCGGAGCTTTCACCTATTTCGCTGTAATCAAGGACCTGGCACATATCGCCGGAGTGTTCGAAGTGGAGGACTGGCTTGAAATTGACCCGCGCGCGGAACGGTTCCGCTCGCTGCTGAACGACGAATATGCGGACAGTTTTCTTGGCGAACTGGTCGGTTCCATCACATTGCCGACGCAGCAACGTTCCACGTTCACGATGATGCAGCATTCGGACAGGCCTAGCGGTACGATCACTCCTCTTCCTTACTCTATCCTTGCCGGTGAAGATTATGTGCCCTCGGTGGGGGGAACGCTTCCGGGCGGTACCTATCTAGACCCGAAGGTTGACTGCTATCAGACGACACGCGGCAAAATGACCTTGGCAGAATATAATGCCGCAGCGCGCGATAACCGTCCCGATATCTGTTCGCCCGAATATCGGTATCTTTGCGACACCTGGGTCAAATATAATGCGCACACCGACCTAGCGAACGATCTTTACAAGATCGACCAGCGCAGATCTCGAACGATGAAGGGCCGGGGTACGGGCGCGCAACTAGTGGGAGGCCAATGATGGATATGGATGCAACTATGATCTTCCACGGACTCGCCGTCAAAAGACATGCTCGGCCGGAAGATGTGGCAAGACTGATTTGCCGGCCACATGCGAAGGTAGCTTCACAGTTGAACGAAGCAGTAAAGTCGGGCCGGGTCGTCGAGATATCGGGCGCCTATACGCTCGGCCCACTGGCCCGTGTGGCGCTCGAGGCCGATTATTCCCGCATATACGCGGATATTCGCCGTAACGATGTCTTCTTGGCCGCATATAACAGTTTCGAGCACGTCAATATTGAACTGAAGTCGCTGATCACGGATTGGCAATCGGTCAACGTCGGTGGCCGGATCGTCGCCAACGATCATAGCGATGAAGCCTACGACATGGCGATCATCGACAAGCTAGGGGGAATCCACGATCGCGTGGAGGTGATCCTGACGAAATTGAGCGAGGCGATCCCCCGGTTCACCTTCTACACGGCCGCACTCACGCAGGCTTTGGAGCGTGCGGAAGCTGGCGAAATTGAGTGGGTCAGCGACGTAAAGATCGAAAGCTATCACACGGTCTGGTTCGAACTGCATGAGGACTTGCTGCGTGTTACAGGCAACCAGCGCGCCGAATGACGCTATTGCCTTTAATCTGCAGATTAAAGGCGAAGGGAAAGTTCGGATGGACCGCCACGCACAGGAGCCGGACCATGAAAGGCTGCAATAAGGGCCGCGCGTCCAAGGACATGAGCGCTCGGCAGGGATTAAGACCGATCGAGACTGATCTGCGGCAGGCAATGCAACGGCTCGCTACAGGACGCACGGACGAGAAGCTCAATGAAAGATTCGGGATTAGCTACAACAGTTGGCGCAAGATCATGGCGGGGCAACCTGTCCGTATTTCGCTTGCAAAACGGCTGGCGGCCAGGATCAGCATTCTGGAAAATGAGGGAGGTCAGCCGTCACCGGCTTTGCCGCCGGACGGAAAGCAACTTTCCGAACGGCCGAACCATCCATCATGCATGCCAGTCGAAAAATATCAGGTGAGCCTCTGATTCTTCGGACGATACGAAGCAAAGGCGCCTTGCCGCAGCCGGTACGGTGATGCGGCAGAGGGGCGTATAAGGAAATAGGTTTTGAAATGACTGGATACCTTATTGGAATTCCTGCCCGATGAGTATGGGCGAGAAACCCGCAGCCAACAGGCATATATCCCTCACGGGCATGGCAAACCTACGGGATCTGGGCGGCCTGATCGGCATGGGCGGCCGGAGGATAAAACGTAATAAATATTTTAGGTCCGGCGAGCTGTTCGGACTCACCGACGAAGATAGGGAGATATTTCGGGGCCTGAACTTAGCCACCGTATATGATCTCCGATCTTCATTGGAGCGGGAGCGGCGTCCTAGTGAGGCTCCCCGTTTCGGTGCCGTAAAAATCTACGGCAGAGACTACAAGGATAGCGCTGCAGGCTTCCCAGAAGTCACGAGCGCGCCCGTAATAAGAGCGTCCCTTGCCGTTCAAGCGATGGTGAAATTGTATCGCACCATACCTTATGAGCATGCCGATTCCATTCGCGAGATTTTTCAGCTCCTGAAGGAAGACCGCACGCCTCTTTTATTCCATTGCGTTGCCGGAAAGATCGTACGGGGATCGTGGCCGCGTTGCTTCTAGAGGTCCTGGGCTGCACCCGCGAAGATATATACGACGACTATATCATGACGAACGCTCACATCGATCTTATTCGATCGCGATATCTGGAACACACCCCGCCCGAAGTGCCGGCAGAGATTTGGGAGCCGGTCGTACAATCTGACCGCCGCTATCTCGAAGCTATGTTTAAGCAACTTGAAAGCGAGCACGGCGGTGCGGAGGGCTATCTCTCCGAGCTTGGAATCGGGGCCGCAGATATCGAATCTATCCGCCGACTTGCAATCGAAGGCTATGAGTAACGCCTAAATCACCGCTAATTTGACTGTGCGGAGACTATTGGATACTGGCGGCGGAGTTTCCTTGAGATATCGAAGCGAAAGCGCCCATAGTGATCGTTCGGCCCCTGCTTGTTCACTATCTTGCACGGTTTCGACGAAGTTAGCGCAAATGTTCTGCACATAGCTTGCCAGCATTGCGCCAACCGCGACATAGTCCGATGTTAGCATCGGAGATCGGCGGCGAAACCAACAATCGAACCGGTCGAGGTTTCGCATGTAGATTGCAAGCCGACGTTTTTGGCCGCTGCACACTGGGAACGAGATGCCCCCCACTGGCTTCTCACCCTTCTACAGCGCTGAAATAGGCTTCCAGGTGGCTTAAAGTGAAGGGCGTCAACTCGACGAAGTGACGTCGGCCATCGGTGGGATCGGAGACCTTGATGGTGAGGCCGGCATCGCAGAGCCTGTTGATCCAGCGCAGCACTGTGGTCATCGGCGACAATGCGGCCGAGGCAAGGGCGACGGTCGCGATCTTCTTGCCTTCGCAGTGGTGGATGAACAGGACGATCAGCACCTCCCATCCGGGCTCGCCGTAGAGGTTCGGTTCTTTCGGATCGTTCTTCGCGAAAAGGTCTGCCAGATCGCTCATCGTGCCGCGAACCTGACGCCGGCGATATTCGCGGCGCGCATTTTCGAGCGCGAGCGCTCTTTTGTTGGGCTTTCCGCTCGCGTCGGAGACAAGATTGTCGCTGAGGACATGAGTGCAGACCATCGGACCGTCGGCCGGGATGGACCCGAACAAACCGACGCGGCCGACACGGGTGGCCGTAACCACGATGTGATCGACGATCTCGATGTCGAGTGAGCGGCCGACGTCCATGAGGCGCCGCGTGACCTTGATGTCTTGATCGCTGGGGGTCGGGTCCCCGCTTGGGTGATTGTGGATCATCCCACGGTGTTCATTATCATTTTGATATTCAATGATTTTTTTGAAGAACCCCCGAAGGTGGTGCCGGGGTTTGGGATCTGCACTTAGTGCGCTATCGTGATCGTCACGGGCGATCATCAGCGCGCTCAGCGAGTTCATGTCACGCACGGCACCGAACTTCATCCTTTCCGCCTCACAATTCAAGCCCACCGATTCGGCGGAGCCCTCGGGGCATCCACGAGCTGGCATTCGGGCTATCCAGTCGTCTTGCGATACCGCCCTTTTCTCGGTGATCCAACATAGCATATGAGATCTGCCGCCTTGAGCGCGGCGATGTCCCGTCGCGCGGTTTTCAGACTGACGTCCCAAACAGCCGCGATCTCCCTGGCGTCACATCGACCCTCGACGACTCGGCCCAGAAACCAGCGTTGTCGCTCATTGATCTCCGCCCGATCAGGGACATTTATAGGGTCACGTTCAGGGACACGTTCAGGGTCATATTCTCGCGCACCCGTTGCTGAACGTCCGCCAGCGGCTTCGCCGGCCGCATAGGCTTCACGGGCTCTGGCGAGCGATATGCGATCCACCGGGCCGGTCAACGGGATCGCCGCCGGGCCTTCGAGCAGGCCGAGAACGAAGGCCCTGATGACGGGCGACGAAACCACCAGGCGCAGGAAATACACCGTATCCGGCCCGTGCTGCGCTGAGAGCCAATGCTTCACGGTCCTCTCGCTCGCATCCGTCTGACGCATGAGCTGCTTGATCGCACGGCGGCTGTCTCCATGCTCTTTGCGCAGCAGCTCGGCGATGGTCTGCGCATAGG
>Ga0209066_10002103_pt1 | contig 24951 bp, 17 predicted proteins | sample All_14_2_FD_187198 | JGI IMG/M metagenome (GOLD analysis project Ga0209066, IMG submission 187198) | Freshwater microbial communities in response to fracking from Pennsylvania, USA - Allegheny Zone_MetaG_DW_15 (SPAdes) (version 2) ... | reverse complement strand
GCCATAATGGCGCACGCGGGAGGGGTCCTGACGCTTCCCGCCCTCGCCGTTGAGGTGCGAAGCGCTGTGGGCGCGGGTGACAGCTTTGTCGCTGGCATGACACACGGGCTGGCCATGGGGCGGAGCTTGGAGGATGCCTTCCGCCTCGGGATCGCGGCGGGTACCGCTGCGGTGATGACGCCCGGCACCGACCTTTGCCGTCGCGAAGATGTCGAGCGCTTGGCTGCTGCTATCGGGATATCCGGTTATTGACGGAGGGTAGGATGAAAGTCGCGGTATTCAGCACGAAACCTTACGACAGGGATTTCCTCGTCACGGCCAATCGAGAAGGCGGAGACCGGCATGAACTCCTGTTTCTGGAACCGCGACTGAGCTTCGAGACCGCACCGCTCGCCGGAGATGCGAAGGCTGTCTGCGCCTTCGTGAACGATACGCTGGACCGTTCCGTCCTGGAGAGATTGAGCCACCATGGCGTTGGGATCGTCGCGCTGCGATCGGCGGGGTTCAATCATGTCGATCTCGTTGCGGCGCATGATCTCGGCATCGTGATCGCCCGTGTCCCGGCCTATTCTCCCGAGGCGGTCGCGGAACATACGGTCGCACTCATGCTGTCGCTGAATCGCAAGATTCATCGTGCTCATGCGCGGGTCCGGGAAGGGAACTTCGCTCTCGACGGATTGCTGGGTTTCAACCTGGCGGGACGCAGCGTCGGCATCATAGGCATAGGCAAAATCGGAATATGCGTGGCGCGCATAATGCGCGGTTTCGGCTGCAATTTGCTGGGTTTCGATCCCGATCCCGTCGCGGAGTTTACTGAGCTCGGTGGCTCTTATGTCGAATTGGACGATCTTCTCGCCCGTTCCGATGTAGTTACGTTGCATTGCCCGCTGACACCGCAGACCCATCATCTCATCGATACGGCACAGATCGATATGATGAAGCCAGGCGTCATGGTCATAAACACCGGGCGCGGCGCGCTTGTTCAGACCCGCGCCCTCATCCGAGGACTGAAGGCCGGCAAAATCGGCCATGTTGGCCTTGATGTCTATGAAGAGGAGAGTGACCTCTTCTTTGAAAACCTGTCAGACCAAATCATCCAGGATGACGTTTTCGCGCGGCTACTGACCTTCCCGAACGTATTGATAACGGGGCATCAGGCATTCTTCACGCAGGAAGCCCTAACCTCCATAGCTGAAACAACGATCGATAATCTTTCGCAGTTCGAGTCCACTGGTCGCGCCGCTCACCCGATCTCAATTGAAATGCTGGCTTGAGAAGTGGCAGCCCTGCTTGCGCTGCTCCCGATCGGCCTGCTCCTGCTGTGCATGGCGGTGTTGGGATGGTCGGCGGCGCGATCCGGCCTGATCAGCGCTGTTGCCGCAGTTGTCATTGCGATCCTGGCCTTTGGATATGTGCCGGATATGATGAGCTTGGCAGGCCCCCTGCTCGAAGCCGCGTTCATGACAGCGACGATCCTTTGGATCGTCTTTCCAGCTCTGGCCTTGTACGAGGTACAGGCCCGGTCCAGCGCGTCCGAACGTCTTGGCATCTGGCTGGCTTCGGTGTCCGACAAGCAGCAAGTGACGGTGATCATTCTGGCGTGGTTCTTCGCCCTGCTGCTCGAAGGCGCTGCCGGGTTCGGTACGCCCGTTGCGTTGGTCGCTCCCATGCTCGTGGGGTTCGGCTTTTCACCGCACCGCGCACTGGTCCTCGCCCTGATCGGCCATGCCGCAGGTGTGTCCTTCGGCGCAGTCGGCACGCCAATCTTGCCACTGCTGAGCCTGCGCCCCGTCGATGCCGGACAACTGGCGCTCATGATCATGCTCTTGCATGCGGCGCTTGGCTGGTCTCTGGTTTTGGTCGTGTCTCTCTTGGCCCGGCGCAATAAGGGCGATCATGATCCGACTGTCGTAGCGATCGCCGCGCTTTGCTTTTTTCTGCCTGCACTGGGTCTCGCGTGGTTGACCGGCCCGGAATTGCCTACGCTCGGCGGCGCCCTCATTGGCGGCGTCATGTTCGCGGCCTTCGCCAAAGGGCGGAGGCCTGCGAATTCTGCGGTGGCCGGTCCAGGGACGAAGGAGGTCATGAGTGCCGTCCTGCCCTATATCCTCATCCTTGTGGCGATCACGGCAACTCGCACTGTTCCGACGCTCACGACCTTACTGCAGTCCATTGTTCTCGACTGGAAGCTGACGGATCGCTTCGCGGGTTCGGTCATGCCGCTATATCATCCCGGCACGATGCTTATGCTCGCCTTGGCAGCGACAGCGACAGCGAGCCGGGAGAGGCGGCGCGTAATACTGCCTTCGCTGATCCACGCGGCGCAGCGGCTTCCGATGGTGGGCGTCGCGCTCGTTTCCGTTCTGCTGGTTTCGCGTATCCTGGTGCACAGCGGCATGATCGATGTTTTAGCCCAGACGGCAGCAAGCATTTTCGGTTCGGCTTGGCCGCTGGCCATCCCGCTGGTCGCGGCCCTTGGTTCCTTCATTACCGGTTCGGCCACTGCTTCGAACATCCTGTTCGGCGGCTTTCAGTTGACTGCAGCAGAGGCAACGCAGCTTCCACCGCTGAGTGCGCTCGTCGGCCAAGGCTTTGGAGCCGCTATCGGCAACATTATAGCTCCGCACAACATCGTAGCCGGCGCAGCGACCGTGGGGCTGATCGGGCGCGAAGGGCGTGTGCTCAAGAAAACCTTCCCTCTATGTCTCGTTTACGCTTTGGCGGGAGGGTTGCTGCTGCTGGCATGGGGGCAGGTCTGAACGCTCATCGGGCGGCGGCCTCCGCAACTGCGACGACAGAACAAGTCTTCACAAAGCTGTCGGGATTGAGCGAGATCGAATCGATCCCTTCGCTGACCAGAAACTCCGCAAAATCGGGATAGTTGCTTGGCGCCTGACCGCAGATTCCAATCTTGATGCCGGCGGCGTGAGCCTTGCGGATTGCCTCGCCGATGGCGATTTTGACGCTCTCGTCACGCTCGTCGAACATCGCGGCGAGCAATTCCGAGTCCCGGTCAACGCCGAGCAACAGCTGCGTGAGATCGTTGGAGCCGATGGAAAAGCCGTCGAACCGCTTGGCGAATTCCTCGGCCAGGATGACGTTGGAGGGAATTTCGCACATCATGTATATCTGCAGGCCGTTCACACCTCGCCTGAGACCATACTCCGCCATCACGGAAAGCACCCGGTCCGCCTCCGCAGGCGTGCGACAGAACGGCACCATCACGATCACATTCGTGAAGCCCATATCTTCCCTGACTTTGCGGAGCGCCTGGCACTCCAACGCAAAGCCTTCGCGGTAACGTTCATCATAGTAGCGGGACGCCCCGCGAAAACCGAGCATCGGATTTTCTTCTTGCGGCTCGAACGCGGAACCTCCGATCAGATGCGCATATTCGTTGGTCTTGAAATCGCTCAGCCGGACAATCGCCGGGTGGGGATAAAAGGGCGCGGCAAGACGGCCGATACCGCGCGCCAGCATGTCGACGAAATAGTCCGCAGGGCGCTCGTGGCCGCGAACAAGTTCCCGGATATGGCGATTGTCCGCCGCAGACACCCTTTCCGGATGAAGCAGCGCCATCGGATGGACTTTGATCAGATTGTTGATGATGAATTCCATACGGGCAAGGCCTACGCCCTTGGCCGGCAAGCGCCACCATTGGAACGCCGCTGCCGGGTCCGCGATGTTGAGCATGATTTCGGTGGCTGTTTCCGGCACGGACGACAGGTCGATATCTTCGACCGTGAAGTCGAGCAGGCCTCCATAGATCAATCCCTTGTCGCCGCTGGCGCAAGAGAGCGTGACGTCTTGTCCTTCCTGCAGCACAGATGTAGCCGTGCTGGTGCCGACGACCGCAGGAACGCCGAGTTCCCGGCTTACTATAGCAGCATGACTGGTGCTGCCCCCGCGGTCGGTTATGATGCCGGCTGCCCGTTTCATGATCGGAACCCAATCGGGGTCCGTATTCCCGGTAACCAGAATCGCGCCGTCCGGAAATCGGGTAATGTCCGAGGCGTCATGGATCAGGCATATCTTGCCTTTGGCGACGGCGTTGCCGATCGCCACGCCTGACAATAGCGGCTGCGCTTCCGTCCTGAGAATATATCGGCGAAACTGTGCCTGTTGGAGACCGCTGTGAACGGTCTCTGGCCGTGCCTGAACCAGGTAGAGCAGGCCGTCGCCGCCATCCTTGGCCCATTCAAGGTCCATCGGTCGGCCATAATGTTGTTCGACTGCCGCGGCCCAGCGCCCCAATTCAAGGATTTCATCATCATTCAGGACAAATGAGCGACGCTCTGCGGGGGTGGAGGCAATGAGACGGGTCTGCTTTCCCCCTTCGTCGGCGTAGACCATACGGATTGCCTTGTCGCCTAACGTCTTCTCGATAATGGGGCGCGATCCCGGTTGGCTGAGAAGGGGCTTGAAGACAACGTAGCGATCAGGGTTGACCGCGCCCTGGACAATAGTTTCCCCAAGCCCCCAGGCCGCACTGATGGTGGCGATCCCGGGAAACCCGGACTCCGTGTCGATCGTGAACATCACGCCCGAGCCGGCAATATCGGCGCGAATCATCTGCTGTACACCGACCGAAAGCGCGACCGCCAGATGATCGAACCCTTTGGTTTCGCGGTAGCTGATCGCGCGATCGGTAAAAAGCGAGGCGAAGCAGCGCAAGCAGGCGTCGAGGAGAGCCTGTTCGCCGCGGATGTTGAGGAAGGTCTCATGCTGGCCGGCAAAGCTTGCGTCCGGAAGATCCTCGGCGGTCGCGCTACTGCGTACAGCTACCGCCGGATCGCGCGCGCCGGTTCTTTCGCCAAGCTTGGCATATGCCGCGCGAACCTGTTCAGCCAAATCGGCAGGCAAGGTGCTCGCCAGCATCAGCGCACGAATCTCGTGCCCCGCGTCCTGGAGCGTCACGTCACCGGCGCGATAACGACGGATATGGTCGCGGATGGCGGGTTCGATGGCGTTGATTTCGAGGAACTCCCGAAAAGCCTGCGCCGTTGTCGCAAATCCGCCGGGAACCCTGACGCCCGCATCGCCTAGCTGGCGCACGAGTTCGCCGAGCGAAGCGTTCTTGCCGCCAACTATCGGCACATCTGCAATGCCAAGCTCTTCAAGCCAGAGAACTGCCGCTTCAGGTTGCTTGGCCGCCATTTTCTACCTCTCGTTGGTTGACCTTGAGCGTGTCACATCCGATGCTGATCCTAAGCCGGACAAAACAGCAGGTCTGTCAGTATTGTTACGGCTTGGCGGTCAGCGATCACGTCATGCTTATAGCAGCGGGACCGGATTCCATCGAGGTCGGCTTGTTCGCCGAGCCAATCGGTTGTCGGGTCAGCATCGAGGAGTTCCATGGAGGTCATTGTCCAGTCCACATTTGGCGAGATCGCTGCCTTGCTGGTGCTGGCGGCAGTTGTCGGATTCATCGGCATCGTGCTGCGCCAACCGCTGATCGTCAGTTTTATCGCCGTGGGCCTGCTGGCCGGCCCATCGGCATTCGGCCTTGTGCAATCCGCCGAGCAGATCGACCTGCTCTCGGAACTCGGGATCGCTCTGCTGCTGTTCCTCGTCGGCATCAAGCTGGACGTCAAACTGATACGATCACTCGGCACGGTTTCCCTTCTTACCGGGCTCGGCCAGGTCCTGTTCACATCCATCTTCGGCTATCTGATCGGCCTAGCTCTTGGCCTGGGGCATGTGACCAGCCTTTATGTGGCGGTCGCGCTCACCTTCTCCTCGACGATCATCATCGTGAAGCTGCTTTCCGACAAGCGCGAAATAGACTCGCTGCACGGACAAATCGCCCTGGGCTTCCTGATCGTACAGGATCTTGTCGTGGTCCTTGCGATGATAGTGCTGTCGGCGATCGGCATTGGCGCTTCCGAAGCGCATGGAGAGGGGCAGAGCATCCCCATGGTCCTTCTGTCGGGCGGTGCCATGGTCGCGCTCGTCATCCTGTTCGTCCGCTACCTCGCCGATCCACTGACGCGTCGGCTCGCGCAGGCGCCGGAGCTCATGATGATTTTCGCCATCGCGCAGGCGGCAATATTCGCGGCCGTCGGCGAACTGGTCGGTCTCGGCAAGGAAGTTGGCGGCCTGTTGGCGGGGGTATCCCTGGCCTCGACCCCTTATCGCGAGACCATCGCTGCGCGTCTGGCGCCGTTGCGCGATTTTCTGCTTCTTTTCTTCTTCATCGCGCTCGGTGCCGGACTCGACCTGTCATTGCTCGGCGCTCATGTGACCGGCGCTCTTGTTTTTTCACTCTTCGTTCTCATCGGCAACCCCCTGATCGTGCTCACGATCATGGGGGCAATGGGGTACCGCAAACGCACAGGTTTCCTGGCCGGGCTCACCGTTGCCCAGATCAGCGAATTCTCGCTAATTTTTGTCGCGATGGGCGTGTCGCTGGGGCATGTGACACAAGACGCGCTCGGCCTCGTTACGCTCGTAGGCCTCGTCACGATCGCGGCATCCACCTACATGATCACCTATTCCCATCACCTTTATGACCGGCTCGAGCCCCTCCTCGGTCTGTTCGAGAGAAAAGAGACGCCGCGAGAGCCGCACGATGGCGCACCTCAAACCAATGCGGGCTACGACATCTTGATCTTCGGGCTCGGACGCTTTGGCACGGCGATCGGCATGCGCCTGAAGAGCAGAGGCTTTCGCATATTGGGGATCGATTTCAACCCCGCGGCAGTACAGCGATGGCGCGAACTCGGGCTCGATGCCGCATTCGGAGATGCCGGAGATCCGGAGTTCGTGTCGGAGCTGCCCCTCGTTTCCGCGAAATGGCTGGTCTCGACGGTCCCGGTTCATCTTCCAGGGCTGAATGCTGAAGACGTCCAGAGAACGCTTATCCAACTCTCCCGTCTTTCGGGTTTCACCGGGCGGGTCGCGGTCGCGGCGCGCGGCGATGGAGAGGGGCAAGATTTCAGCAATGCGGGTGCCGACCTGATCCTGGAGCCCTTCCAGGATGCCGCGGACAGGGCGGTCGACATCCTTTGCGGGCAGGAGGAGCGGGAAAGAACCCGGTTTCCCGCCATTCCCGAGGAGCCCGTCCTCAATTGACCTCCTTGCGACTGCAGCGGAACAATAAAGTGAGCGGATCGGAATGAACAAGCAGACGGTATCGAATTACCACGCTCGGGCAACCAGTGACGTCCTTGTCGCGCTCGGTGCCGATCCTGCCGGGTTGAGTTCTAGTGAGGCCGCCCGCCGGTTGACCGAGTACGGCGCGAACCGGCTTCCCGAAGCACGGCAGCGAAGCGCCATCCTCCGGTTTCTGGCGCATTTTCACAATATCCTCATCTATGTGCTGCTGGCGTCCGCAGTTGTCACCGCAGTGCTTGACCACATGATAGATACGGGCGTCATTCTTGCCGTTGTTATCGCAAACGCGATCATAGGTTTCATCCAGGAAGGACGCGCGGAAAACGCTATGGCTGCGATCCGGGGCATGCTGGCCCCGCATACGGCGGTTCTGCGCGACGGCAAACGACAGAGCATCGACGCGATCGACCTTGTGCCAGGTGACATCGTTCTGCTGGAGGCCGGGGATCGCGTACCGGCAGACCTCCGGCTCATCGAAGCCAGAGTTCTGAAGGTTGAAGAGGCCATTCTTACGGGTGAGTCCGTTCCTGTCGATAAGGATGTCGCGCCCGTGGCGGAGAGCGCGCCCCTCGGCGATCGCACGTCCATGCTGTTCAGCGGAACGCTCATTGTCGCGGGCACGGGCCGGGGCATCGTCACGGCGACGGCCACCGGGACCGAGATCGGCCGGATCAGCGGTATGCTCGCAAAGGTGGAAACGCTGACGACGCCACTGGTACGACAGATGGACGTCTTCGCGCGCTGGCTGACACTCTTCATTCTCGTGGTCAGCGCCGGATTGCTGGCCTTCGGTACGTTGGTCCGGCATCTGCCTTTCGACGAAATGTTCATGATCGTGGTTGGCCTTGCGGTGGCGGCGATACCCGAGGGGTTGCCGGCGGTGCTGACGATCACCCTTGCGGTGGGCGTGCAGGCCATGGCTCGTCGCAACGCGATCGTGCGGCGCTTGCCGGCCATAGAGACGCTGGGCTCGGTCTCCGTCATCTGCACCGACAAGACGGGCACACTCACGCGCAACGAGATGATGGTCACGTCACTTCTCACCGCCGACCGCCGGTTCACCGTGACTGGCGAGGGATATGTCCCGGAGGGCATGTTCGAGGTGGATGGCGCGACCGTACAGGCCGCTGACCACCCCATTCTGCTGGAGTTCGCACGCGCCGCCGCGCTGTGCAATGACGCGGCCCTGCACCGAACCGATGACGGTTGGCGCACGGAAGGCGATCCGATGGAGGGAGCCTTGCTTGCTCTGGCAGGAAAGGTCACCGACGGGGGCGTCGCGCCGTTCGGCGGTCTTGCCCGAACAGACGCGATCCCGTTCGACGCGGCCCATCGGTATATGGCGGTTCTGCATCATGACCATGAAGGCCATGCCTTCATCCACGTAAAGGGTGCGCCCGAGGCCGTCCTGGCCATGTGCCGGAACCAGCGAGTGGGTGAAGACGATGTTGCCCCGCTGGACCTGGCTTTCTGGCAGAAAGGTGTCGAGGAACTGGCCGGCGCGGGACAGCGTGTGATCGCGGTGGCGTCGCGCAATGCCCCGCAATCGCACACTGTCCTCAACATGTCCGACCTCGGGGGGCATCTCATATTGGTCGGTCTTGTCGGCCTCATCGACCCGCCGCGCGCCGAGGCAATCGAAGCCGTCGCCGAATGCCACCGCGCGGGCATCAGGGTGAAGATGATTACCGGCGACCATGGTGCCACGGCTCGGGCGATCGCCACGCAAATCGGCTTGCACAACAGCGAACGCGTGCTGACAGGCGCGGATCTTGAAGAAATGTCGGACGGTGAGCTTGCCGATGCCGTGATCGAAACCGACATCTTCGCGCGCACATCCCCCGCCGACAAGCTGCGGCTGGTCACAGCGCTGCAATCACGCGGATTGATCGTTGCGATGACCGGGGACGGAGTAAACGACGCCCCCGCACTCAAACGCGCAGACGCCGGCACGGCGATGGGGGTGAAAGGCAGCGAAGCTGCCAAGGAGGCATCCGAACTTGTGCTTGCCGACGACAATTTCGCCTCGATTGCTGCGGCGGTGCGCGAGGGACGCACGGTTTACGACAATATCAAGAAGGTCATCAGCTGGACCTTGCCTACGAACGCGGGTGAAGCGATGACCATCATCGTCGCCTTGTTCGCCGGCATGACTTTGCCGGTCACGGCGGTGCAGATTCTCTGGATCAACCTCGTTACTGCAGTGACACTGGGTTTAGCGCTGGCCTTCGAGCCGAGCGAGAAGGGAACCATGCGGCGGCCGCCACGTGATCGGGGCGCTCCCTTGCTGACTGGCGAACTGGTCTGGCATATTCTGCTGGTATCAAGCCTGTTCGTCATCGCCGTGTTCGGCGTCTTCGCCTATGCAATCGACAAGGGTCATCCGATTCCTCTTGCCCAGACAATGGCGGTCAACACCCTGGTCGTCCTGGAAATCTTTCACCTCTTCTTCATCCGTAACATTCACGGAACGTCGCTGACTCTCGCCGCCGTACGAGGGACACCTATAGTCTGGTTCTCCGTGATCACGATAACCGCCGCCCAGTTCGCCATGACCTACGTACCGCAGTTCCAGACAGTTTTCGGGACACAAGCAGTGCCGCTTATCGATGGTATTATCATCGTGATGGTCGGGGCCATGTTCTTTGCGTTGATCGAAATCGAAAAACAGATGCGGCTGAGCTTTCGCAGGCCGACGGCTCCCGTGCCATCATGATGGTAGGCCGATATCTGACGCAGCCATGTAATCGCATTCCGATCTCTCAGACGTCGCGCTTCGAGTTTTTCAGAAGGTCCATGACGTCCAGAGGGAATGGGAACACGATTGTCGAGTTCTTCTCTCCGGCGATAACATTGAGCGTATTCAGATAGCGCAGTTGCATCGCTTCGGACCGTTGTCCCAGAATTTCGGCCGCCTCGAGCAGTTTTGCCGCGGCTTGCTGCTCACCCTCCGCATTGATGACCTTGGCCCGCCGCTCGCGTTCAGCCTCGGCCTGACGAGCGATCGCTCGAACCATGGAGTCGTCTATGTCGACATGCTTGATTTCGACGTTGGCGACCTTGATACCCCACGCGTCAGTCTGGGAGTCGAGGATTTCCTGGATATCGGCGTTGAGCTTGTCACGCTCGGCCAGCATCTCGTCCAGCTCATGTTTTCCGAGGACAGAGCGTAGCGTTGTCTGGGCGAGTTCACTCGTCGCTTGCATGAAGTTTTCGACCTGGATGGTCGCAAGATCGGGCGCGACGACGCGAAAGTACAGCACGGCATTCACCTTCACAGAGACATTGTCCCGCGAGATCACGTCCTGGGTTGGCACGTCGAGCACGATCGTCCGCAAATCGATGCGCACCATCTGCTGGACGAAGGGCACGAGCAGGATCAATCCCGGCCCCTTCACGCCCGTGAAGCGTCCCAGTGTGAAAATCACGCCTCGCTCATATTCCCGGAGGATCTTGATGGCTGCCATCAGGAAGATGAGCAGAAAAACAAGCAGCGGTAGATAGAATGCGAGATCACCGAGCATGGGCATGATTCGTCCCCTTTCCTTGTCCTGATCTAACGATGCTAGGCTGTTCGTTCGACCCTCAGGGTCAGCCCTTCGAGGCCAACAACGCGGACCAGTTGGCCTGTGTGAAAGTCTTCTCCACCGCTGGCACGCCAGCGTTCGCCATGGATGTGGATATGGCCACTGGTTCCTTCCCAATCCAGGATCCGCCCTGACGCACCGATCATTTCCTCGCGGCCGCTCACGACCCTGCTGCGACGTGATTTCAATGCCAACCGCATGATCAGCAGGGTTGCGCCCAGGCTCGTAACAGCGACAGCGCCGAGCACGGGAAGCGCAACGCGAAACTCCGGAACGTCGGTGTCGAACATGATCGTGGCGCCGAGCACAAATGCGATTATCCCGCCAATACCCAATATGCCAAAGGATGGGGAGAAGGCCTCTGCCGCCATGAGGGCCATGCCGAAGAGGATCAGTGCTATCCCGGCGTAGTTCACCGGCAGGACCGAGAGGGCATAGAGCCCAACCAGCAGGCAGATCGCGCCGATGGTCCCCGGATAGAGGGCGCCTGGATTCATGAACTCGAACAACAAGCCATAGGCGCCGATCATCATCAGGATCAACGCGATGTTGGGGTTCGTGATCGCCACCAGCAGGCGCGTTCGCCAATTGGGTTCGACATCATTGAGTGCCAGGTTGCTGGTGTCGAGGCGCACCTCGCCGCCGCCCATTTTCACACTGCGCCCATTCAGTTGAACGAGCAGATCATTGTTGTCGCGAGCGACGATATCGATGACTTTTTGCGCCAGTGCAGCCTGGGCCGAGAGACTCGCCGCATCGCGCACAGCCGCTTCCGCCCAATCCGCATTGCGGCCCCTCATTTCCGCCAGCGAACGGATATAGGCGATGGCATCATTGAGCGCCTTGGCTTCGCTTGCGCTTCCGGTTTTCGGACCGGCAGTTTCGTCGGCTGCAGCTTTGTCACCTTCCTCCTTTTTTGGATTGGTCGCAGGGGTGACGCCCGGCGCGCCCAATTGTACAGGAGTGGCTGCCCCGACATTGGTGCCCGGCGCCATTGCTGCAACATGACTGGCCGTCAGGATGAACGCCCCGGCACTTGCGGCACGTGCGCCGCTGGGGCTGACATATGTCACCACCGGCATTGGCGCGTTGACGATCGCACGGATGATCTCCCGCATCGAGGTGTCGAGGCCGCCGGGCGTATCCATGCGGATTACGATCATTGGCGCGCCCGCTTCTGCGGCCGAGGCGATCCCACCAGAGACATAGTCGGCGGTGGCGGGACCTATCGCTCCGTCGATCGTGAGTACGGGAACTCCCCGGTCGGTCGCCAGTCGCTCAGCCCGGGCGAATGGCTGCGAAAAACCAAGCAACAGGCACAGGGCGAGCAGGCATCGCAACAAGGAAATATGGCGTGGCCTGTCCATAGGAAACCTCTCTCCCTACGCCCCAGACTGGGAATTTCTATTTGTTATATTTCGAATTGTCTCACATTCTGGGCTTGGATACGAGAAAATTGAACCGGGCAGCGGATAGCTTAACTTGAGATGATCTGCCTTGACCTCGCGCAAATGCCGATGGTCTCGCTCAGCTAAAGCAGCCAGCCCTGGTTTCGGATTGCCTCCGCCAACACTCCGGCCAACGGGATCGAGGAGGCGGAACTTGAGGTTGAGTCCGTGGCTCGGAAGCCGGTGATCCCTTCCTCCGCCAGCCGTGCAAGGTCCGCATTCGAGGCAAGTGAATGCGTCGCCACCGCCTGTATGTTCGTAGCGCCTGCTTCGCGTAACAGACGGGCGCAGGCAATCAAGGTCGTGCCACTCGAGATCATGTCGTCAATCAGGATGACCGGCCGCTGGCGCACTTTGGAGATATCGGCGATCGCAAGCGCGACCTCGCGGTCGCCGCGGCGAACTTTCTCGCCCACGAGAAACTCAAGTCGCAACGGGCGCGCAATGCTTTCCACCCATTGGCGGGATTCGCTGTCCGGGCCAACCAACACAGTTCGCGGATCAAGGTCACTGGCGATTGCTTGCACAAGGGCCGGAGCCGCAGAAATCGCAACCGCCGGAGTAGCATCCATCACTTCGCCAAGGTTGGCGATGCGATGGAGATGCGGATCGACCGTGAGCACGCCGTCGAACCAACTCGCCAGCAGGCGTCCGATGACTTGCTGACTTACCGCTTCACCGGCCCGAAAGGCCATGTCCTGACGCATATAGGCAAGGTAGGGGGCAACAAGTATCACCCGCTTTGCACCGTTGTCGCGCAGGGCGGATGCTGCAAACAACAATTCTATCAGCTTTGCATTCGGATCATCAAGCGATCGAAACAACAGCGCCGTTGGCGCGTCTCCATGAACCCTAACGAGACTTTCTCCATCGGGAAAGCTGCGCGCTTCGATCGGAACGAAGGGGACCTGACATTGCTTGGCAAGGTCAGATGCCTGCCGAATGCTCTCGGCAAAAGCGAACACGGCCGCATTCATGGCGTCACCGCATAACCGGACGACGTCAAAGCCAGGTCGCGAGCGTAGCCCAACCCCGTCTCTGACTCCGCGTGAATGCGGTAGAGCGCTTCGTCCCTCCGCACGGGTTCACCGACCTTGCGTAAAAGATCAATACCCGCCCCCTTGTCCATCGGCGCGCCTGCCAGCCGGGCGATACGAGCGATCAAATGGCAGTCGATCGAAGTTACCGTACCGCGGGTCGTGGCGCGGACTTCGTGGATGAACTTGGCAGGTTCCAGCACCTCCTTGCGGCGCCCTTGCGCGTCGATGAGCCGTTCCATCGCAGCCAGCGCTTTGCCCGATCCGAGCAGTTCCATGGCTCGGGCGTAACCGCGACCACCCTTCAAGCCAGGATCGAATTCCAAAACTCGGCCGGCCAGCATCAACGAACGTTCCCGCAGATCTTCGGGAGCATCTTCGTCATTCCGCAACACGGCCATCACATCGCGCGCTTCAAGGACGGGGCCAACGCCCCGCCCGACGGGTTGCGTCCCATCCGTGAAAATGACCTCCAACACCAGGCCGAGCTTGTGCGCGACATGCTCGAACAGTTTGCGCAGGCGGATGGCCTCGCGCTGGGATCGAACCTTGGCGCTGGGACCCACCGGGATGTCGATAAGGAGGTGCGTCGAGCCGGCCGCGACCTTCTTGGACAGGATCGATGCCACCATCTGGTCGAAAGTATCGATCCGCAGCGGACGTTCGACCGTGATGAGGATGTCGTCCGCCGGGGACAGGTTGACCCGCCCGCCCCAGGCCAGGACCGCATGATTCTGTTCGACCACCGAGATCAGCTTTTCTTCCGCGAGGTCTACCGCTGCAAGAACCTCCATGGTGTCGGCCGTGCCGGAAGGCGAGGTGATTGCTCGCGAAGATGTCTTTGGCATGGTCAGGCCATGAGCGGCGATGATGGGCACGACGATCATGGAGGTGCGGTTTCCCGGTATTCCGCCTATGCAATGCTTGTCGACCACAACGTCGCTGCCCCAGCGCATGCGCCTGCCGACTCCCGCCATGGCGCTGGTCAGCGCCAGTGTTTCCTGGGTGGTCATGAAGCTGGCGCAGCCAACCAGGAATGCCCCAATTTCCATTGGCGAATAACGGTAAGCGGCGATGTCGTTGATGATTTCACGAATTTCGGTGTCGTCGAGGGTGTCGCCGTCAATCTTGCGGCGAACATGCTCGAGGCTATGGGGCACAGGAGCCTGCCGGAAGGAGACTTCGCTTCCCTCTGCCAGTCCGAGCCGACGAAACGCCTGTTCGCCTAACCCGATTTCCCCAGGCTGCAACAGGCATGCGTCGTCAACAATGGCAAGTGTGGCCAGGATAGACACGTTTCCGTTGCCGATCTCGATCTTCCGAAGCGCCTGAAATTGCTCCGGCGAATATCCGTTGCCGCTGCGCGACAAAAAGGCGGTATTTTCAGGATGAGTGTCAATGGCAATGCGTCGGATCTTCATGATGTCCTCCCCGAGTCCTGTGTCTCGCCAGACAGCGGACGATGCAATCCTCGGCATTCCCTGATTGATCGTGCGATGTCGGCGCGACGGGGCAGTGTGCGATACGCCGCAGTCACTCAGTCTCCAAAGATCTGCGGGTTGCGCTCGATGAAGCGTCGTGCCCAACTGTCCACATATGACGATCTCACGCGGATCAGGTAGCGTAGGCCCCCAAGGCTGATGACTGCCGCGCCAAGTGCATTGACGATGAGATCCCACATCGTGTCGGTCAGGCCCGATGGATCTCCGAGCATGGGCTTCTGCATGGTCATCCCGAAAATCTGATCCATCGCAAACTCGAAAATCTCCCACAAAGCACCGATCCCCTGCGAGAAGAAGAACGCGAAAAGGGCGAGGAAGGATGGACGCATATAGAGGTCTACATGCTGGTCTTCGTTGAGGATGTAGACGATCATGAAACCCAGCAGGCCCAGAAGCAGCCCCGCCGTGGCATGCAGAAGCAGATCCCACCACCAGAAGCGTTCATAGTAGTCACGCACCTCGCCGAGAAAGAGCGTGGCGAAGACGAAGATTATCGCCAAAATCTGTAGCTCAAAGGGTATATGGCTGCGCCAGCGCGGCTTCAATATAAATGGCGACATCATCGTTATCATGATGGCAAGCACGAGGAAAACATGAAGCCATCGTTCATCCAGAACCAGAAAGACCAGTTCGCCTGCCATCACCAATTCAAGAACTGCGAGAATAACCAAATGAACGAGGCGTGCGCGTCCATTCGCTGACGGTTGTTGGGCTTGTCCTGCCATTACCTCTTCCTGCGCCTAAGGGGTTTAACGACCTTGGCCCCAGCCATACGCTATCAGCACGGACGCAGCCTGTCCCCAATCTGTTCCAACGCTTGGGCAGGGTTGAGCTCTGAATGCTGACTGATTTGTGCGGCGGCTGACCGTTTGAGCTTGCTTCACCGATGGCGGAAGGCGAAAACAGAGGCTCCGCGTCATCAACGATCGCAATCGCGACGCTCTTCGCAAGCATCGCGCAGGGAGAAGTTTTTGTCTTTGGTCCTCCTAGCGTTGCTTCCCTTTATCGGCGCGCTGCTGACGTCGATCACGGGGCACGCGCATCGCAACCTGCTGGCTGGGATTGCCTCCGCGCCTGCTCTGGTCGGTCTGGCACTGCTCGCCATGCTGGCGCCTTCGGTGCTGGCGGGCGATGTCGCGCAGATTCGGGCGGACTGGGTGCCCGCGCTGGGGCTGGATCTCAGCTTGCGGGTCGATGCGTTGGCTTGGCTGTTTGCAGCCCTCATCCTGGGCATCGGGGTGCTGATCGTCATCTATGCCCGCTTCTACCTTCCCGCCGAAGAGGCCATGGGCCGCTTTCTGGCTCTGCTGTTGCTGTTCCAGGGCGCAATGCTGGGTATCGCATTGTCCGGCAACATTCTGCTCCTGCTGATTTTCTGGGAACTGACGAGCTTATCTTCCTTTCTGCTGATCGGTTTTCGGAGCGACAAGCCAGAGGGCCGGCAAGGCGCGCGCATGGCACTGGCGGTAACGGGCGGCGGCGGACTGGCGCTGATCGCGGGGCTGCTGCTGCTGGGCCGGATCGCCGGGTCGTTCGAGCTGGCCGACATATTGGCGAGCGGGGACACGATCCGAGCTTCCGCGCTCTATCCGCCCGCGTTGGTACTGATCCTGATCGGCTGCTTCACCAAGTCGGCACAGTTTCCGTTCCACTTCTGGCTGCCGCACGCCATGGCGGCGCCGACGCCGGTCAGCGCCTATCTTCATTCCGCGACGATGGTGAAGGCCGGCGTGTTCCTGCTCGCCCGTTTCTGGCCAGTGCTGTCGGGCACGGACCTGTGGTTCTACCTGGTGAGCACGACGGGCCTCGTCACCATGGTTCTGGGCGCGGCCATCGCGCTGTTCCGTCACGACCTGAAGGCCATCCTCGCCTATTCCACGGTCAGCCATCTCGGCCTTCTCACCATGCTGTTCGGCCTCGGCACGCCCGCAGCGGCTATGGTCGGGGTCTTCCATCTGCTCAATCACGCCCTGTTCAAGGCCGCATTGTTCATGAATGCCGGTATCGTCGATCATGAGACAGGAACGCGCGACATCCGGCTGCTTGGCGGCCTTGCCGGCCTGATGCCGGTCACCGCGACGCTGGGGATCGTCGCTGCCGCGTCCATGGCAGGGCTGCCGCCGCTGGGGGGCTTCCTGTCGAAGGAAATGATGCTGGAGGAGACGGCCCATATCGTCTGGGCCGGCCAGCACTGGCTGCTGCCTCTGCTGGCGGTGGTCGGCGCGACGCTCTCCGTCGCCTATTCCTTGCGCTACATCTTCCACCTCTATCTGGGCCAGCGCCGCCCGTCCTATCCGGCCAGGCCGCACGATCCGCCGATCGGGCTGTGGGCGCCGTCCGCGCTGCTGGTCCTGCTCACCGTGCTGATGGGGTTGTTCCCTCAGACGTTGACCTCCGATCTGGTCGCACCTGCGGCCGCAGCGACAACCGGCGGGACCGCGCCGCCGTTCAAGCCCGCGCTCTGGCATGGGCTTACCCTGGCGCTGGGCATGAGCATCGTGGCCGTGGCCGTCGGCGCGGCGATGCTGTGGAGGCACGGCCTGCTCCAGCGCTTATGGGACGCGATGCGCCTGCCCGACGCCAAGTGGCTGTTCGAAGCCGCCGTGGATGTGCTGGTCCGCCATGCCCGGGCGATAACGACCACGATCCATAACGGGTCGCTGCAGCGCCAGCTTGGCTTGCTGTTCATCGTTGCGATCGCGCTCGGATCGGCGGGGGTCTGGACCGGCGGCTATGCGCCGGGCACGCGCGCCACCATCGCTGCGCCGCCAGTCGCGATCGTCGCCTGGCTGCTGCTGCTGGCAGCTGTGGGCGCAGTGGTGAAAGCGCAGCGGCAGCGTTTCCTGACCCTGATTTATATCAGCGTCATCGGTCTCATCATCTCGCTGGCCTTCATCTACCTGTCGGCGCCCGACCTGGCGCTGACGCAGATTTCAGTGGAAGTCGTGACGATCCTGCTGCTCCTGCTCGCCCTCAACCTGCTGCCCAAGAAACCGGCACGGCTGTCAAGCAACGGCCGGAGACTGCGCGACGGCCTGATCGGGCTGGCGGGCGGAACGGCGACGGGCCTTGCCGCCTGGGCGGTGATGACGCGGGTGCCCAACGATCCGATTTCGGCCTATCACTGGGCCAACAGCTATGCCCATGGCGGCGGCACCAACGTCGTCAACGTGACCCTCGTCGATTTCCGCGCCTTCGACACGTTCGGGGAGATCACCGTGCTGGGCATCGCCGCGCTCACCATCTTCGCGCTGCTGCAGCCCGCCACTCGCGGCGTTTCGGGCCGAAGGCTGCGCGCATGGATCGCGGACCTGCCCCGATCGCCGGAGCGCCACCCGATGATGTTCGCCGTGGCCGCAAGGCTGCTGCTGCCGCTGGCGACGATGATCGGCCTCTACATCTTCCTGCGCGGCCACAACATGCCCGGCGGCGGCTTCATTGCCGGCCTCGTCGTGTCGATCGCGATGCTGATGCAATATATGGCGTCGGGCTTCGAATGGGCCGACCAGAGGCGCCGGATCGACGAGCATCTGCTGATCGGCCTGGGCGTCATCATCGCCGCGCTCACGGGGCTTGGTTCACTCTTTTTCGGTGCGCCGTTGTTCACCAGTTCGTTCGGCTATTTCACCCTGCCGCTGATCGGAACGTTCGAGCTGGCGACCGCGATGATGTTCGACATCGGCGTTGCCATGACGGTTGTCGGTGCGGTGATGCTCGCGCTCGCGGAACTCAGCCGCGTCGCCCAGCGCGCCGAAGGCGACGGGGACGGGGATGAAGGCCCGATGGACATCGATCCCGCGAAGCTGCGGGAGGCGGACGCATGAGCATCGAATTTCTCGTCGCGTCGGCGATCGGCGTGCTGACCATGGCTGGCATCTATCTTTGCCTGCGCGGCCGGACCTTCCCGGTGGTGCTGGGCCTCGCCATGCTGTCCTATGCTATCAACCTGTTCCTGTTCGCCATCGGCCGCCTGGTGGTGAATCGACCGCCGCTCTACGAAAAGGGGCTGACCGAATATACCGATCCACTGCCGCAGGCGCTGGTGCTGACGGCCATCGTCATCTCCTTCGGGATGACGGCCCTGGCGGTGGTGCTGTCGCTGCGCAGTTTCCTGGAAACCGGTACCGATCAGGTTGACGGCATGATCGAGGCTGATCCGCCCGAGCCTGACCCGGAGGCGCTGTCGTGATCGATGCGCTGATTGTCGGCCCGCTGCTGCTGCCCGCCTTCGCCGGAACCGCGACATTGCTGTTCTGGCTCCGCTACCGCTGGATCGGGGCAATCATTTCCATCGCGTCGATCATGGGCCTCGTCGCGCTGGCGATCACGCTGATGGTGCAGGCTGCCTCCGGTGAGGTCATTGCTTATGCGCTCGGAGATTGGCCGGCCCCCTTCGGTATCGTGCTGGTGCTGGACCGGCTGTCCGCGCTGATGCTGCTGCTGACCGCACTGCTCGGGCTTGCGGTCGCGGTTCACGCCACTCTGACGGGTCTCGACCGCAAGGGCTGGCATTTTCACGCGCTGTTTCAGTTCCAACTGCTCGGCGTCAACGGCGCGTTCCTGACCGGAGACCTGTTCAATCTCTTCGTCTTCTTCGAAGTGCTGCTGATCGCCTCCTATGGCCTGATGCTGCATGGACAGGGCGCGCGGCGGCTGACCGCCGGGGTCCAGTATGTGATCGTCAACCTGATCGGATCCACCCTGTTCCTGATCGCGCTTGGCTTGCTCTACGGCGTGACCGGTACGCTCAACATGGCCGACATGGCGGCGCGCGCGGCGGCGCTGCCCGCCGGAGACCAGGGGTTGCTTCGCGCTGGCGGGTTGCTGCTGACGGTGGTCTTCGGTCTGAAGGCAGCACTGCTGCCGCTGCACCTCTGGCTGCCGCGCACTTATGCGGCAGCCGCCCCCGCAGTCGCCGCGCTGTTCGCGATCATGACCAAGGTGGGCGCTTATGCCATCATCCGCACGATACCTCTGATCTTCGGCGATGGTGCCAGCATGTTCCTGCTGCCGGCCGCGCTCGGCACCATGCTGATCGGGTTCGTCGGCTTGCTCGCGGCGCGCGGGCTGGGTGATCTGGCCGCCTTCGCCCTGATCGGCTCGACTGCAACGCTGCTCACTGCCATCGCCTTGTTCGACGAGCCCGGCATGGCGGCCGCGCTTTATTATCTGCCGCATACCACGATTTCGGCGGCCCTTCTTTTTCTGACCATCGATCTCATCGTCCGCTGGCGCGGCATCGAAGGCGGCGCCATCGTGCCCACACCGCATTACAAGGGTCAAGGCTGGTTGGGATTCCAGTTCCTGGCCGTCGCCGTAGCGCTCGTCGGGCTGCCGCCGCTTTCCGGTTTCATCGGCAAGCTGCTGATCCTGCAGGCCGCTGCCGCTTCTCCCTACATGGTCGCGATCTGGGTCATGGTGTTGGGAACCAGCCTATTGGGGCTCATCGGTCTGGCGCGTGCCGGCAGCACGCTGTTCTGGAAAGAGGACGCCAGTCCGCCGATAGCGGACGACCGTCCGGTGCCTCGCGCGGTGGAAGCGTTGCCAGCGTGCTTCCTACTCGCCTTGCTGGCGGCCTTCACCGTGCTTGCCGGCCCGGCCACTGCCTATATGGAAGCCACGAGCGCGCAGATTTTCGACACTGCGGGCTATGTCCGCTCGGTGCTGGGATCAGAAGACGGGAGGGTGGGTAGATGAGGCGTCTTTTCCCCCACCCCGGACTGACCCTGCTACTGGTGACCATGTGGATGCTGGTGCTCAACGATCTGAGCTTTGGCGGCTTCGTTCTGGGCGCCGTCTTCGGGATGCTGGTGCCGTTGTTCACCGCTCCTTTCTGGCCGGACCGTCCGTCGGTGCAATATGGCTGGCGGCTCATCGCTTATGTGCTGCTGGTAATTGGTGATATCATCGTTGCCAATTTCCATGTCGCGCGTCTTATCCTGTTCCGCCGCAACCGCGATCTGCGGTCCTGCTGGCTCAACATCCCGTTGGACCTTCAGTCGGCCGAGGCGATCACCGTGCTGGCCGGAACGATCAGCCTGACTCCGGGCACGGTGTCCGCCGACATAGCCACGGACGGGCGCCATCTGCTCGTTCACGCGCTGGACAGCAGCGATCCGCAGGCTGAGGTCGCCCGCATCAAGGCACGTTACGAAAAGCGGCTGATGGAGATATTCCGATGATCGATGCGGCGCTCATGATTGCCCTGGCCTGTATAGCGCTTGCGGTATTGCTCAACCTCTACAGGCTGCTGCGGGGACCGACTGCAACGGATCGCATTCTGGCGCTGGACACGATGGTCATCAACGCCATCGCCCTCATCATCCTGTTCGGCATCAGGGAAGGCACGACCGTCTTTTTCGAAGCGGCCCTGCTTTTGGCGATGGTAGGCTTCGTAGGGACGGTGGCCTATACCAAATTCCTGCTGCGCGGCGACATCGTGGAGTAGGATGAAGCAATGACCGCAGTCCTTGATTTCGTCATCGCGTTCCTGATCATATTGGGCGGCGCTTTCGCCTTGATCGGCAGTTGGGGGCTGGCCCGCCTGCCATCGCTGATGAGCCGGTTGCATGGCCCCACGAAGGCGACGACGCTCGGTGTCGGCGGATGCCTGATTGCCTCCATGCTCTATTTTCCGACGCACGGGCTATCATGGTCAGCGCATGAGCTGCTGATCACTCTGTTCCTCTTCATCACGGCGCCGATTTCGGCCAATATGATCGCCAAGGCTTCCCTCCATGGGCGCCGGGTTTCGGGCGACGCTGTGGAAGCCGACGGAACGCCATTACCGCCCTCTCCGCATTCGCACGCGGAATGGGCGACATTCGGTTTCGAAGACCCAACACTGGGTAAATGAAACGGGATTATACTCTGTCGGTCTACCTGCCGCATTGTCGAGCATTGCCATCTGTAAGCGTTGAGACGTGCGAGGACAAACAGGACGATCATGCTTTGTGCTGCTCGATACGCAAGCGCGTCACCTATCTGTCACGGGCCGATGAAAGAAGAGCCGGAAACAAGGAGCAGCATCTTGTCCATTCGAACCTTGGCCATCGCTACAGCGCTATCAGCTACGCTCCCGCATGGGACGCTGGCCCAGGAAAGTCCTTCCTACCCCCAGACGAGCGAGGCTTATCGGGCTCAGGCGAAGGCCGAGCTTGAGCGGTTGTCGCAGGACACCCCGATCGCAGGGCCAGCGCGCAACGTCATCATCTTCATCGGCGACGGTATGGGCGTGAGCACACTGACGGCGGCGCGCATTCATCAGGGGCAGTCGGCGGGCAAGGACGGCGAATCCTTCGTCACGGCGATGGATCGCCTTCCGCACACCGCCTTGGTCAAAACCTATTCGCATGATGGCCAGGTGTCGGACTCCGCGCCCACGGCAACGGCCATCCTTACTGGCGTAAAGACCCGCAACGGTGTGATCGGCATCGGCCCCGAAGTCGCCGAGAACGATTGCGCCGCGAGCCGGCAGCACCAACTTCCTTCGCTGTTCGGTTTCGCGCAAGCCCAGGGCCGTGCGACCGGAGTCATCTCCACGGCGCGCATCACCCATGCGACGCCCGCGGCGGCCTATGCCCACACGCCGCAACGCGACTGGGAGGCAGACGGAGACCTTCCCGCATCGGCACGAGCGGAAGGTTGCCTCGACATTGCGCGGCAAATGATCGAGGGCCAGGTCGGCTCGCGCCTTGATCTGGTCTTGGGTGGCGGACGCGCCAATTTCCTGCCGGAGAGCGCGGCGGACCCGGAATATCCCCGGCAGCATGGAAAGCGGAAAGATGGCCGCGACCTTGTTGCGGAGTGGCGTCGGCGCAACCCGCAGGGCGCATATGTCTGGAACAGCAGCCAGTTCGCGCAAGCGGATTTCGCTCGAACACCTCGCCTGCTCGGTCTCTTTGAACCCGATCACATGCACTATGAGGCCGACCGATCGAGCGGCGGAGCGAAGGAACCATCGCTTGCAGAGATGACGCGAGCCGCCATCACCATGCTCGGTTCGCGGAAGACGGGCTATGTCCTGCTGGTCGAGGCGGGACGAATCGACCATGCACATCATGCCGGAAACGCCCGCCGCGCGCTCGAAGACACGGTTGCGCTGGACGGGGCGGTCGCAGCCGCGCTCGAGATGACCGATCGCGCCGACACGCTGGTGCTGGTGACGGCCGATCACAGCCATAGCTTCGCGATCAGCGGCTATCCCGGGCGCGGCAATCCGATCCTCGGCCCAGCAGCTTTCGGCGGGCAGCCGCTCAAAGCCAGGGACGGGAAGGGTTACACGACCTTGGGCTATGCCAACGGTCCGGGAGCACAGGTTGACGGCCCGCGGGCCGATCCGCTCGGATCGGATACGACCGGGCTCGACTATCGCCAGCAGGCGTTGGTTCCGCTCGGGTCCGAGACCCATGCCGGCGAGGATGTCATCGCGCGCGCTTCGGGGCCGATGGCGCATCTGGTCAAGGGCACCATAGAGCAGCACAGCCTTTACTACATCGCGGCGAAGGCGCTTGAGCCTCGGTAAGTAGCTCGGGCTGGACTGATGATATCCCCCGACGCGCTTCCGCTCACTCCGGGAAGCGCATTCGTGGCGGGCAGCGGATCGCCGGCGCTGTTCGCTTGTCGGATGTCAGTCATCTAAGCTGCCGGGCGCGCTGACCGAGCACCCGGCGGCTTACGTTGGCGTCAGAACCGGGCGCGAATCCCGCCCATTGCGAGGCGCGGGGCGCCGGGCCGCGCACCGGTGGGCGAGAAGCCGGCGTTGTAGGTCACATCGAACAGGTTCTGCACGGTGCCGAACAGCGACAGGTTGCGATGCAGGTCGATCTCGGCCGACAGGTCGACGAGCACGCGGTCGTCGATCCGGTCCGAAGCGACGATCGGTCCCTGCCCGGCGGTGGCGCGCGTCTTGCCGACCCAGTTGAGCGACGCATTGAGCCGGGCGATTTTCGTCACGAGGCCCGCGTTCACCGTCATCTGATGCGTGGGGATATAGGGCAGATGATCGCCCGCGCTCACCGCGCCCCAGGGTTCATAGCCGCTCGTGAAGCTCGTTTTGAACTTGGCGTCGGTATAGGTGTAGGTCATCGACACCGGCACCTCGAAGCCGTCGGCCGCGATGCTGCCGAGCGTGCGGCCAGCGGAGAGTTCGATGCCCTTGACGTCGACCTTGCCGCCCTCGAACTGGTCGCCGATGTTGCAGTTGCCGCCGGTGGATGCGGTGCAGGTGCCGACCAGGTTCGAATAGTCGTTGAAGAAGCCGATGATCTCGGCGCGCCAGCCGTTCGAGCCAAGCTTGAGTCCAGCTTCATAGTTCCAGGACGTTTCCGGATCGACAGTCGAGCCCGGAGCGGGGCTGGAGAAGCCGCGATGCACGCCCGCCACGATACGGACCGCATCGGCTACCCGCCAGGTCGCGGCGATGCCGGGGATGAAGACGTCGACGCTCGACTTGGCGACGGTGGTGGGTCCCGATCGGGCGGGATCGGTCGTCGCCCAGCGCGTCTGCTTGAGGTCGATCGTCTCGTAGCGCAAGCCCGGCACGAGGGTGACAGGCCCGGCGTCGATCGTATCGCGGATGAAGAAGGCCCAGGCTTTGGCTTCACCGATACGGTTGTCCTGGCTTCCCGGCGCGCCGGCCGCAGTCAAGATCATGCGGCCGTTGACCATCTGGTAGCGATCGTCCTGCTGGAGGCGGTCTTCGTCGTCCTCATGGTAGCGGGCGGAGAGTTCGAGCGTGTGCTTGATCGCGCCGGTGTCGAACCCGGCGGTCAGCACGCTCTGCACGCCCGTCGCCTGATAGACGCGGTTGTTGTTGCGCACGCGCAGCGCGCCGGAGCGCCCGGTGAAGGCGGGGGCGCCGATCAGGTCGGCCATCTGCAGAGGATTGGCGTCGGGATTTTCCAGCACGCTGCTGATCGTCACCCAGCCCATGTTGGCGGTGTTGCGCACGTCGTTGAGCTTGTACCAAGCGCGCGCCGTGTCGGTGCGATAGGCGATCGTCGTGAGGTTGACGCGAGGGGATAACTCGAAGCGATGGCTGAGCTGGTAGGTCTTGTGCTTCGCGTTCATCACGTCGACCTGGCTGCCATTGTAGCGGCGATAGGGTGACGCCGCGAAGTCGGCGAGGGTGAGCCCCAAATAGGTCTCGTTGCTGGTCTCGTCGTAGTTCTGATACTTGAATTCGAGTGCATGCCGCCCGTCGGTCGAGCGCAGGCCCAGCTTGACCGTCCAGTCGGTGATCTCGAAGCCGCTATCACCG
>Ga0209066_10002102_pt1 | contig 24979 bp, 29 predicted proteins | sample All_14_2_FD_187198 | JGI IMG/M metagenome (GOLD analysis project Ga0209066, IMG submission 187198) | Freshwater microbial communities in response to fracking from Pennsylvania, USA - Allegheny Zone_MetaG_DW_15 (SPAdes) (version 2) ... | reverse complement strand
TGCAGCCACCTCGCTGCGGTGCCGGGGGCATCGGTGGGCGGGTGCGGCACCGCAGCGAGGTGGCTGCACGCGCTCAAGGCACAGGCCAGAGCCAGCAGGCCCAGGCGGCGTGGCCAAGCCGACAGGCGAGGGAAGGCACGCATGCGGGTCAGGGCTTCACGTTGAGGCGTTGCAACACCTGCTGCAGGGTTTCGTTGTCGCGGTCGAGTTGCAGGCCCTGGCGCCAGATGTCGCGGGCGCGCTCGGTCTGGCCTTGTGTCCACAGGACTTCGCCCAGGTGGGCGGCGATCTCGGCGTCGGGGCGGGCTGTCCAGGCCTGGTTCAGCAGGCGCAGGGCCTCGTCGATGCGGCCGAGCCGGAACTCCAGCCAGCCCAGGCTGTCGGTGATGAAGGGGTCGCCCGGGCGCAAGGCCAAGGCGCGCTCGATCAGGGGGCGTGCTTCGTCGAGGCGGACGCCGCGGTCGGCCAGGGTGTAGCCCAGGGCGTTGTAGGCGTTGGGGCTGTCCGGGGCCAGTTGCATGACGGTCTTGAGCAGGCGCTCCATTTCATCGAAGCGGCGCAGGCGCTCGGCCATCATGGCGCGGTCGTACAGCAGGTCGGACTCTTCGGGGAAGCGTTGGGTGGCTTCGCGCAGGACGTCGTAGGCCTCTTGCCATTGGCGCGACTCGCGCAGGATCTGGGCCTCCGCCTGGAATTTCAGGACGGCATCACGGGGCTCCCCTTCCGGGATGGCTCGGATGATGGCGCGTGCCTCCGCAATCCGGCCTTGGCGGATGAGCAGGCGGGCGCGCTGGCTCTGGGTCAGCAGCTTCTCGTGGCGCGGGTCGGCTTTCTCCATCCAGTCCAGGGCGTCCTGGGTCTTGCCGCGCAGGTCGGCCGCCTGGGCCATCAGCAGGTAGGCCTGTTCGAGGTCGGGGTTCAGGGCGGTGGCGGCCTTGTTGCCATCGGTCACGGGGGCGTCAGGCGCGCGTCCTTGGGGGTGCTGGGCGAGGGCGAGCACGGGTTGTAAGGCGGCTTCGGCCTGGTCGAGCTTCTTGAGCTCCAGCCGGATGGCGGCCAGCAGCAGCCAGTGGCCCATCTGATCGGGCTGGTCGCGCACCAGGGTTTCGAGCTGGGGCTCGGCCTCGCTGTAGCGCTGCAGCAAGGTCAGCTGGCGGGCGTAGGCCAGGCGCACCACGGGCGAGGCGTCGGTGCGTTGCAGTTGCTTGCGCACGATCGCCTCGGTGTCGGGCGCTTGCTTCATCAGGTCGATGGCGAGCAGGCCCGCGACAGGCAGACCGGGCTTGAGGGCGATGGCGCGATCGAGGCCTTCACGGGCTTTGTCCAGATTGGCGGCGCGTAGCCAGCCTTCGCTGCTGGCGGCCCAGGCTTCGGCTTGCTCCGTTGGGCGGGTCCGCCAGGGGGCGGTGGCTTCATCAATGATGCGCGCAGCAGCCTGCTTGTCGCTCAGGCGGCTGAGATTGCGAGGCAGGGTGGAGATGACCTGTGGCTGCTGGAGCGTGGGCGTGAGTTGAATGAGGCTGCGCAGGGCGGCCGCCAACTCGTTGGTGCGACCCAGGGCGATCAGGATCTGGCTGGTGAACTCGGCGGCCGGGCGCGATTGGGGCAGCGCCTGTCGCCATGCCTTGGCCGCAGTCAGCGCCTGTTCGCCGGCACGGGCGCGCAAGGCGACTTCGACCGCGCGCTGGAAAAGCTGCCCGTTCTTGTGGCGCCGCGCCGCGTCGAGGTAGAGCTGGTAGGCCGAGCCGGGGTCGCCCGCATTGGCCTGGATCTCGGCAATGAGCACCTGGTAGAACAGCGGCGCGTCCATGGCGGAGTTGCGCACCGGCGGCTTCGCGGCGGGGGCGCTGGCAGCCGGTATGGCGCTGCGGGGTGCCGGCTTGTCGGGTGCGGCCCAGGCGCTGTGGCACAGCAGGGCCAGAGCCAGCAGGCTGGTTCGCAAGGCTGGCATCGCAGGTGTGAACGCGGGCGTGTGTACAGGCATGGAGTCTCCAACGGATGTGGCCATTCTATTGATGCGCGCAGGGGTGTGCCGGGCGCCAGATAATCTGGTCATGCCTGAACTGCCCGAAGTTGAAGTCACCCGTCTGAGTTTTGCCGATCGCATCGAGGGTGCGGAGGTGCTGGCGGTGCACGTCGGCAAGCCTTTGCGCTGGCCCGTGGGGGTCGATGGCGACGACCTGGTTGGCTGGCGGGTGGGCGCGGTGCAGCGCCGGGGCAAGTACCTGTGGCTGCCCTTGAACGCTGCCGATGGACGCCGTGGCGGCTTGTTGATTCACCTGGGCATGTCGGGCTCGCTGTCGTTTGCGGGCCAGACAGGCGAGCCAGGGCCGCACGACCACTTTGATCTGGTGACCTCGCGCGGGGTGCTGCGCCTGCACGATCCACGGCGATTTGGTGCCGTGGTGTGGGGCGAGTCGCAGACGACGGGCATGCCGGGCAAGTTGTTGGCAGGACTGGGCCTGGAGCCGTTTGATGAGACCTTGAACGGTTTGTATGTGCACGAGCGACTCAAAGGACGCAAGGTGTCGATCAAGCAGGCGCTGCTGGCGGGCGACATCGTGGTCGGTGCGGGCAATATTTACGCGTGTGAGGCCTTGTTTCGTGCCGGGATTGACCCGAGGCTGGCGGCCGGCAAGCTCAGTCGCCCGCGTTGTGAGCGCCTGGTGAGCGAGGTGCAAAGCGTGTTGCGCCAGGCCATGGCGCTGGGCGGCTCCAGCTTGAAGGATTTCAAGGATGCGCACGGCAGCCAGGGTCACTTCCAGTTGGCGACGGCGGTGTATGGCCGCGAGGGCGAGCCTTGCCGGGTGTGCCGCACCCCGGTGAAACGGGTGGTGCAGGGTCAGCGCTCGACGTTTTTTTGCCCCAATTGTCAGAAAAGGTGACAGACGTGAGGGTTTGCCGGGCGGCGCCACTATTTTTGCCCCGAGCTGGGGAATGGCCCTTGTTACAGCATGACCACCTTGCGCTAGGATCCACGCCATGATGCCGACCTTTGCCAGCCACCTGGATGCCCTGGGCCAGTGGCGTGCCGACACCGACGCCCGACTGGCGGCGTTGGCCCGCTTCGCCCGTGAACACGATCTGCTGGACGATGCGTCGGCCGAGTGGTTTGAAGCCATGCGCCACCGCCTGTCGGGTGAGAAGCTCATGGTGGCGTTCGTGGCCGAGTTCTCGCGCGGCAAGTCGGAGCTGATCAACGCGATCTTCTTCTCGGACAAGGGCCGGCGCATGATGCCGGCCTCCGCAGGCCGCACCACCATGTGCCCGGTGGAGCTGGGCTATGACGCGCAAGACCCGGTGGGCTTGTCGCTGCTGCCCATCGAGACCCGCCTGGAAGCCGCCTCGCTGGCCGAGTACCGTCGCCAGAACGCTGCCTGGACCTGGATTGACCTGGACCTGTCCGACCCGGACGGCATGGCCGCCGCTTTGGGCGAGGTGATGCGCACCCGCCTGGTGACGCCGGACGAGGCCGCGCGACTGGGTTTCTGGGACGATCAACGCCCCGAAGACAATCCGCCGCTGCAGGCCGATGGCCTCATTGAGGTGCCCGTGTGGCGCCATGCGCGCATCAACCTGCCGCATCCGCTGCTCAAGCGTGGTCTGGTCGTGCTCGACACGCCGGGTTTGAACGCCATCGGCACCGAGCCGGAGCTGACCCTGGGGCTGCTGCCGCAGGCCCATGCGACGGTGTTCATCCTGGGCGCCGACACGGGCGTGACCAAGTCCGACCTGGCCATCTGGCGCGATCACCTCTGTGGTCCGGCCTTGGCGCGTTATGTGGCGCTCAACAAGATCGACTCGCTGGTCGACCCGCTGAGCTCGGCCGCCGAGGTGCAGCAGACCATCGTGCGCCAGTGCGAAAGCGTGGCGCAGACGCTCGAGATTCCGGCGAACCACGTGTTCCCGATTTCGGCGCGTCAGGCTTTGGCGGCCCGCTTGTCGGGTGACAACGCTGGCCTGGCGCAAAGCCGCCTGGAGGACTTCGAGCTGGCGCTGTCGGAAGGCTTGTTGCCGCGCCGCCGTGAGAACCTGGCCGAAGCGGCCACGCAGGGTGCGGTGCAGTTCCAGCACCAGCTCACGCGCCGCTTTGGCGAGATGCGCCGCCTGTACGCCGACCAGTTGGCCGAGCTGCGCAGCCTGCGTGGCAAGAGCTCGGGCAAGGTGCAGCTCATGCTGCAGCGTGTGCAGATGGAGGCCAATGAGTTCGAGCAGTGCACGGCGCGCCTGCAGGCGCTGCGCATGGTGCATGCGCGCATGTTGAAAGAGGCGCTGCACGACCTGTCGGCCGAGCGTCTGCGTCATGAGGTCGAGGCGCTGCAGCAGGTGCTGGGCGGTTCGTGGTTGCCGCTGGGCGCCCGCAAGGCCTTCATCGAGCTGTGCGCGCGCTTGCGTGCGCTGGTGGGGTTGGCGCAAGAGCGCAGTGACGAAATCCACGCCATGTTGGTGGCCTCCTATGCCAAGCTGAACGCCGAGTTCGGTTTCAGCCTGGTGGCCGATGCCCCGCTGGATGTGCGCCGCTACACCGAAGACCTGAACCTGATCGAGCGCAACTATGTGCAGTATCTGGGGCTGAGCCAAGCCTTCCGTCTGGCCCAACCAGGTTTCCAGGAGCAGTTCCGCCGCATGCTGGTGTCGCGTTTGCGCGTGGTGTTCGAGACCGTGAGCAACGACATCGAGCTGTGGAGCAAGACGTCTTCGGCCCAGGTGGACAGCCAGTTGCGCGAACGCCGTCGCAACTTCAAGCGCCGCTATGAATCGCTGGACCGCATCCAGTCGGCTGCCAGCGACCTTGATTCGCGTTTGCAGGACGTGCAGGCGCAGGATGAGCGTGTGATGCAGTTGCAAAACCGCCTGAATGTGCTGGTGGACGAGTTGCTGGTGCAGGCGCGTGAAGAGCGTCTGGGCGCGCGGGACTCGTCCATGGGGACGTTTGACGGCGAGCTGGTCTTGCCCGGATGAGTTTGTCGGATCCCGACTTGCTGCTGCAGCGCGCGCAGCGGGTGAGTCCTGACCTGGCCGAGCGGCTGGTGGCCTGGCAGCATCAGGATGGTCGCCACCACCTGCCCTGGCAGCGGGTGCGTGAACCGTATCGCGTGTGGCTGTCAGAGATCATGCTGCAGCAGACCCAGGTCACGACCGTGCTGGGCTACTTTGCGCGCTTTCTGGATCGATTCCCGGACGTGCAGGCGCTGGCCGCCGCCCCTTTGGACGATGTGCTGACCTTGTGGGCCGGCCTGGGTTACTACAGCCGGGCGCGCAACCTGCACCGGTGCGCGCAGGATGTGGTGAAACTGCATGGTGGGCACTTCCCCACCAGCTGCGAAGCCTTGCAGACCTTGCCGGGCATTGGCCCTTCCACGGCGGCCGCCATTGCGTCGTTCTGTTTTGACGAGCGCGTGTCCATCATGGACGGCAATGTGAAGCGCGTGCTCAGCCGTGTGCTGGGGTGGGGTGAAGACCTGTCGGTGCGGGCACACGAGAAGGCGCTGATGGCGGCCGCGCAGGTGGTACTGCCGCTGCGCGCCGAGGTGATGCCGTCTTACACGCAGGGCTTGATGGACCTGGGCGCCACGGTGTGCACACCCCGCAAGCCCAGTTGCCTGATGTGCCCGTGGTCGGACCTGTGTGTGGCGCGCCAGGTGGGCGACCCGGAGCGTTACCCCGTCAAGAGCCGCAAGCTCAAGCGCAGCGAGCGCGAGAACTGGTGGCTGTGGCTGGTGTGGCGCGAGCAGGTGTGGCTGCAGCAGATGCCCGACAAGGGCGTATGGCCGGGGTTGTGGACCTTGCCTTTGCTCGATGGCGACGAGGCTGTGTCTGCTTTGTTGGGCAGCGCCTTGAATGATCGGGTGGAGCGCCAGCCGCGCATGAAGCATGTGTTGACGCACCTCGACTGGTGGCTGCACGCCCGCCGTGTGGTGCTGGACGATGCCGAGGTGGCGTACCTGGAGCCGGCTTTGCGGGCGCAGGCCCCTGCAGGGCGATGGGTGCCGCTCGCCGACCTGGCCAACTGGGGGCTGCCGGCCCCGCTGCGCCGCCTGCTGGTGGGCTGAGGGGCGCGCGGCTGGCGCTGTGGCGGCCGGTGTGGCGGTCGTTCAGCCCAAGGTGACGATCACCGGGGCGTGGTCGCTGGGACGCTCGTTCTTGCGCGGCGCCTTGTCGATGATGCAGGCGGTGACGCGCGGCTTGAGGGCGTCGCTGACGAGGATGTGGTCGATGCGCAGGCCCTGGTTCTTGCGGAAGGCCAGGTTGCGGTAGTCCCACCAGCTCCAGGGCTTGGGCGGCTGCTCGAACAGGCGGAAGGCGTCGGTCAGGCCCAGTTGAAGCAGCTTTTGGAAATGATCGCGCTCGGGCACGGTGCAGTGGATCTGGTCTTTCCAGCCCACCGGGTCGTAGACGTCGGCGTCGGTGGGGGCGATGTTGTAGTCGCCCATGATGACCAGATTGGGGTGGCGGGTCAGCTCGTCGCGCACCCAGGCCTGCAGGGCGGTGAGCCAGTTCATCTTGTAGACGAATTTGTCGCTGTCGGGTGCCTGGCCGTTGGGGAAGTAGCAGCCGATGACGCGCACGCTGCCCACGACGGGGTCGTTGACGGTGCCGGCGATGACGCGGGCCTGCTCGTCTTCAAAGCCGGGGATGTTCTTGACGATGTCGGTGCTGGGGCTGCGGCTCAGCAGGGCGACACCGTTGTAGGTCTTCTGGCCAAACCACTGTGCGTGGTAGCCCGCCGCTTCGAGGTCAGCGTGGGGAAACTTGTCGTCGGTGAGCTTGGTTTCCTGCAGCACCAGCACATCGACCGGATTGGCGGCCAGCCAGTCCAGGAGCTGCGGCAGACGGACGGAGAGGGAGTTGACGTTCCAGGTGGCGAGTTGCATGGCGTGTGAGAGTCTCTTTGAACCAATTGCGCGCGATCTGAAATTTGCACTGGCTACACATTTGGCTATAAGTCGGGCATTACTCGCGATTGTGCCTTCGATGGAAGTGGCAAAGCTATTCACGAAGATCAATCAATAGGAAAACTTGAAACCATTGCGGCACTGCACTGCGCTGCAATCCCGGCTTTCTAGCCCCCTCAATCAAGGTGAATGTAAGCAGCTCGCATGTGTGCGAAGGTGCGCCGACAACAATCAAACAATAGACTCATCGTCCGAGCGATCAAGTTCTTCGCTGGCCTAGTGGCTTCGTTCTAGGCCCTGCTTGCTGCTTTGCTCGCGACTCAAAAACTTTAATCCAACCGCGCTGTGTGCGCGAAAAACAGGGAATCGTTCATGATTAAGGCGATCCATCGGGCCGTCTCTTGCGCAGTATGTGCGGCTGTTGTGGCCTCTCAGTTGGTCGGTTGTGGTGGTGGTGCTACTACCCAGACATCAACCGCCCAAATACAAGCACCATCATCCCCAAGCGACCCTCGTCTCACTTCCGTTCAGTCTGAAAGTTCTACCCGTTGGGGGGCTGCGGGCGCCTCAGACCAGACCTATGTGAGTGGATTGACAATTTCGTCAGACGGTGGAATCTGGGTGACGCGTGTTCAAACCGGCCTGTTCGGCAATAGCGTCCTACACAAGGTTGGCGGGAACGGAAGCAATCCCTGTGGAGAAGCCGGACGTGTAATCACTGAGCTTTCTGATCAATTTGAGCGCCAAATCGCTGTGAAGTTTCCGTCTCCCGTTCGCTCAGGAGGCTTCTTGTCTGTTGGTACAGGCGTCGCAGCCCGATTCGTAGTCCGCTTCCTGGAAAGCACCTGCGCGCTGGACCCCGATTGGGGCAATCAGGGTTGGATCGCTGTGCCAACCAATGCCGGCTTCCTGACTCATACAGGCTATGGGCTCAAGGAGACGCCTGATGGTCGTTACCTGGTCTGGTTCAATTACCCTGGCCGTACTGAGCTACGACGGCTTAATGGTGATGGTTCATGGGATAGCAGCTTTGGCTCCGGTGGACTTCTGCCAATGCCGGCCGGTTTCGTCATGGGTGGAGTCACATTCGACTCCAATGGTGATTTGGTCCTCGTTGGCGCGCGAGAAATCACCTCGTTCGATAAGATGGCGATGATGATCCGTGCTGATCCGGATGGCCGGCTGTCGCAGGCCTTCGGTACTGCTGGCGTCAAGGATATTTCCGGTATCGGTTCGCGTATGGCCAGCATCGGTGAGCCCCTGGTCGATGGTGACCGGGTCATTGTGATCTCAAACCATCAGGATTCTCCTGCGCTTCAAGATGTATGGACTACAGACAGCGTCATAGCGGCGATTGACAAATGGACAGGTGAGTTGGTGCCTGGCTTTGGTGTTAATGGTGTCTATCGATGGGATTGGGGCTTCAACAACATCAACTCGGTTGGTTCCCTGGAGAAAAACGGCCGCGGTGGTTACACGATGGCAGGTCACACGATGGTGAGCCTCCTCGTTGGGCAGAGCTTGGCGCTTGTGGATGTGACTGCCGATGGCAGGCCGGACGAGGCAGTTGGTTATCAGGGGCGCCGACTGGTCCAACCGACAGGTGCTGCGCAACTGACCAGCTCTTTGACGCTGCCTGATGGAAGGCGTGTGCTCGGGGCTGTCGATGGACAGCAAGCTGTGGTGTTGACTCTAGCAGCCGGAAGCTAATTTTTAGCTTGAGGCGCAGGTCCCATGCAGTGATCGTCCATTCGGGTCTTTTCAATGCTGTATCGCCCCCAAGGGGCTTCATGTGACAAGCGAGGCTTCGCTTGGATATGTGAATTGCAACCACTTGCTCGTGTGGGTAATATACTAATCAAATGCTTTATTTTTGGTTAAAATATTGACCAAATGAGCAGGCAAGACATCACCACAATTCTTGAGCGACAGTTGTTGCTGCAGTTGGGCGACCGTCTCAAGCGCCTGCGGCAGGCGCAGGGCCTGGGGACGGTCGAGATGGCTGCGCGCGTGGGCATCACCCGCAACACGCTGCGCGCCGTTGAGTCTGGTGATCCGTCCCCATCCATGGGGACCTATCTCCGCGTGATGTCGGTGTTGGGAGTCAGTGGTGAGTTGGCTCTCTTGGCTGGGGATGCCTTGCAGCCGCCTCCGGCAGATTCCGCGGCTGCGCGATCACGGCGTAGGCCACCTGTTGTGCAGGTGCGCGTCACAGCTGACGATTCACAGCACCGGCTGCAGGACTTGCAGAGCCTGGTGCTGCATGACGAGGCCGTGAGGCGGGCCAAGGCAGAGCCGGCGTTGGTGGCGCAGGCGGAGGCGGTGGTTCAGCGCTGGCTTCTCAGTGGCGATGTGCGTTCTGCAAGTCTGTGGCGCGAATGGTTGAGCATCCTGAAGGCTGGCACCTGGCGCAAAGTGTTGGGGCGTACCCGCCATGCGCAGCAACTGCGACAGGCTTCACCACTCGTCACGGTGCTGCCTGAGGAGGTGCGGCAGCGTATCTTGCTGGAGGTGAGTGACTTGAGGCGGGGCGTCGTGATCGACGGCACGCTGATCAGTCCGCCTGAGTTGCCCGAACCAGGGGCCACGCCATGACGCGAGAGGAGTTGGAGCACATCATCCGCGCCAGTGGCGATATCACGAACCATTACGAGTTTGTGATCGTGGGAAGCCAGTCGATTCTTGGCACGGTGCCCCGTCCCGAGTCGGTGTTCACCGTGTCGATGGAGGCGGACATTTACCCCCTTCAGGCACCGGAGTTGGCGGACGAGATTGATGGTGCCATTGGTGAGGGCTCGCAGTTTCACCAGACCTACGGCTATTACGCGCAAGGCGTTGGACCGGAGACAGCCTTGTTGCCCAAGGACTGGATGCAGCGCGTGCATCGAGTGCAGAACCGCAATACCCATGACCGGGTGGGCTATTGCCTTGGGATTGCTGACCTGTTCCTGGCCAAGGCTGCAGCCGGGCGCGACAAGGACCGTGTGTTCTGCATGGCCTTGCTGCAGTACGGCTACGTGACGCCGGCTGAGGTGTTGACGTTGGCGCCGACCATGCCATTGGATGACAAGGCATTGCGAAGTTTGCGCGCAACGATTCGGCGTTGGGCCAATGCCGTTCGTGATGCTGGGCATCCTGTTCCTGAGGCGTGAGCCGCACGCTCTGACGGAACCGCGCTGATCAACAGCGTGCAATGAGAAGGCCGACGCAAGGTCGGCCTTTTCAAGGGGCAGGGCGCTGGGCGCCGCTTGATCAAGCCTGCGATGCAGCCTTCAAAGCCAGACGCTTGGTGCGGGAGCGGATGTTGAGGAACTCCACGGCCAGCGAGAAGGACATGGCGGCGTAGATGTAGCCCTTGGGCACGTGGGCGTCGAGCGCTTCGGCGGTCAGGGCCATGCCGACCATCACGAGGAAGGCCAGGGCCAGCACCTTGACGGAGGGGTGGGCGTCCACGAAGTCGCCGATGGGCTTGGCGGCAAACAGCATCACACCAACCGAGGTGATCACCGCGGCCACCATCACGCCGATCTGGTCCACCATGCCCACGGCGGTGATGACCGAGTCGAGCGAGAAGACGATGTCGATGACGGCGATCTGGGTAATGATGCCCCAGAACAGACGGGCACCTGCGGCCTTGATGAGGGCCGGGTCGGTGTCAGGGGCGTGGTCGTCTTCGCGGGCTTCAACTTCGACGAAGATTTCGTGCGAAGCCTTCCACAGCAGGAACAGGCCACCGAACAGCAACACCAGGTCACGGCCGCTGATGCCGATGCTGAAGATGTGGAAGAGGTCGGTCTTGAGGCTCATGACCCAGCTGAGCGAGAACAGCAACAGCAGGCGCGAGACCATGGCGAAGCCCAGGCCCAGGCGACGGGCCTTGTCGCGGACGTCGGCGGGCAGGCGGCCAACCAGGATGGAGATGAAGATGATGTTGTCAACGCCGAGGACGATTTCCAGGGCGGTCAGCATTGCAAAGGCGATCCAGATATTGGGGTCGAGCAGGAATTCCATGAGGGACGTTCAGAAGCGTTCAGTGAAAGAAAAAAGGCAACGCAAAAAGCGAAACCGACGAAGATAACGCTTGCCGGTGCTCAGGTAAATGCGAATTTCAGCAGGGAGGTATTCAGTAAAAACTGAATGTGGGGCAACTTATTTTCGGCGCTGGTAGACGACGAAGTGATAAGGCCAACCTGCCTCGGCGGTGTGGGTTTCGCGGCTGACCTCGGTGAAGGCGGCGCGATCCCAGGCTGGGAAGAAGGTGTCGGCGTCGAAGTCGGCATCGACCTCGGTCAGGATGAGTTCGTCTGCCTGAGGCAGGGCCTGGGCATACAACTCGCCACCGCCGATCACGAACACGCGTGCCTGGTCGGACACCAGGGCACGGGCTTCGTCCAGAGTGTGGGCCACGTCCACGCCTTCGTGTTGCCAGGTGGTGTTGCGGGTGACGATGATGTTGCGGCGACCGGGCAGGGGGCGACCGATGGACTCGAAGGTCTTGCGGCCCATGATGACCGGGCAGCCCAGGGTGGTGCGCTTGAAGAATTTGAGGTCTTCGGGCAGGCGCCACAGCAGGGCGTTGTCTTTGCCGATGGCACCGTTGCGGGCCACGGCGGCGATCAGGATGAGGGTGGAGGTGGACATGGGGCGATCAAGGATGCTGCGCGCGTTCGGGTACGAGAGTGTAGGGGCCGCAGCCTCGCCAGCATTGGATCAGACCGTGCACCATCTTGGTTTGATTGGACCATGGTGCTTGCGCATAAAGATAGTAATCAATTACTATCTTTGGCATGACAACCTTGAACACGCCCACCAAACATCTGCCCGCCGATGAGCGACGGGCCGCCACGGTGGAGTCGGTGGTGGCTTTGGCTGCTTCGTGCAACCCCAGTGACATCACCACCGCCGCCATTGCCGAGCACATGCAAGTCACCCAGGGGGCCTTGTTTCGGCATTTCCCAAGCAAGGATGCCATCTGGGAGGCCACCATGGGCTGGGTCGCCGAGCGCTTGCTGTCGCGCATCGACCGTGCGGCCAAGGGCATCGCATCGCCTTTGGCGGCCATGGAGGCCATGTTCATGAGCCACGTTGAGTTTGTGGTGGCGCACCCAGGGGTGCCACGGATGATGTTCGGGGAGTTGCAGCGGGCCGAGTTGACGCCGGCCAAGCGCATGGCGCAGACCTTGATCCAGCGCTACGGTGAGCGCCTGCACGGGCTCATGGCGCAGGCCAAAGCGTGCGGTGAGTTGCCGCCTGAGTTGGACAACGAAGCGGCCGCCACTTTGTTCATCGGCACCATCCAGGGCCTGGTGATGCAGTCGCTGTTGGCCGGGGATGTGACGCGCATCCGTCGTGATGCGCCCAGGGTGTTTGATATCTATCGTCGCGGCATCAGGAGCGCAGCATGAGCAGATTTCCTTTGCGGGGCCGTACGCTGGCGCTGATTGCGGCGATCGTTCCCTTGCTGATCCTCTTCATTTACGTGGGGCTGAGATCCGGGCCGCTGGCACCTGTCGCGGTCACCGTCACCTCGGTGACCTCGGAGGCGGTGTCGCCCGCGCTGTTCGGCATCGGGACGGTGGAGGCGCGCCACACGCACAAGATCGGGCCGATTTTTGCCGGGCGCATCCAGCGTCTCGATGTGCAGGTGGGGGACCAGGTCAAGGCTGGGCAGGTGCTGGGCGAGATGGATCCGGTGGACCTGGAAGACCGGGGGCGTTCGCTGGAGGCTGCTGTCAGGCGCGCCGAGGCGGTGCTGCGTGAGGCCGAAGCCCGCCATGCGTTTGCCAGCACCCAGGCGCAGCGCTACGACGAGCTTTACGCCTCGCACTCGGTCAGCGAAGAGTTGCGCGGCACCAAACGACAAGAACTGCAAATTGCAGCCGCAGCGCGCGCGGTGGCGCAGGCCGAGGTGGTGCGCGTTCGGTCGGACCGTGAAGGCTTGGGGGTGCAGCAAGGCAGTCTGCGCCTGGTGGCCCCGGTTGACGGGCTGGTGGTGGCGCGCGAGGCCGATCCGGGCACCACGGTCGTGGCCGGGCAAGCCGTGGTGGAGATCATCGACCCCAGCAGTCTGTGGATGAATGTGCGCTTTGATCAGATCAGTGCGGCGGGCTTGCGGCGTGATCTGCCTGCGCAGATTGTGCTGAGTTCGCGCAGCGGCCAGCCCCTGAAGGGCCACGTTCTGCGCGTGGAGCCGAAGGCCGATGCGGTGACCGAGGAGACGTTGGCCAAAGTGGTTTTTGACACGCAGCCCGAGTCCTTGCCGCCGCTGGGCGAGTTGGCTGAAGTCACCGTCAACCTGCCTGCCTTGCCTGCGGCACCCACCGTGGCGAATGCCGCCTTGCGCCGCTTGGGCGAGCAGACCGGGGTGTGGAAGCTGGTGGATGGCGATCTGCAGTTTGTGCCGGTCAAATTGGGGGCGTCGGATCTGAATGGTCGGGTACAGGTGCGCGAGGGCGTGGCGGTGGGTGACCAGGTGGTGACCTACAGCGAAAAGACCTTGACGGCGAAAAGTCGGATCAAGGTGGTCGATCACATTGCGGGAGCCCCGCGATGATCAGCCTGGCCGGTCGGGACATTCTGCACACGTGGGGCAAGTTCGTTTTCACGGGGATCGGTCTGGGACTGCTGATCGGGGTGACGCTCGTCATGGCCGGGGTCTATCGCGGCATGGTCGATGACGGCAAAGCCTTGCTCAACAACAGCGGGGCCGATCTGTGGGTGGTGCAAAAGGACACCTTGGGTCCGTATGCGGAATCGTCCAGCATCAACGACGACGTGTACCGCGCGGTGCGGGCCATGCCTGGTGTCGCGCAGGCGGCCAACGTGACCTACCTGACCATGCAGGTGCGCAAGGCCGATGGCGGGCGAGAGCAGGATGTGCGCGCCATGGTGGTGGGCATTGCGCCGGGGCAACCGGGCCTCACGCCGGGCTGGCCACCTTACCTCGTGGCGGGCAGGCAGATCACGCGCGGCCACTACGAGGCGGTGGCCGACATCGCATCAGGGTTCAAGCTGGGCGAGCGCATCGGCATTCGCAGAGGGCACTACACCGTGGTGGGCCTGACGCGCCGTACAGTGTCGTCCAGTGGCGACCCGATGATCTTCATTCCCCTCAAGGACGCCCAGGAGGCCCAGTTCCTCAAGGACAACGATGCCATCTGGCAGAGCCGTCGTCGCACCGAGGCCAACCCGGTCTTCAACCGGCCAGGCGTGCCCGGCTTGCTCGATGCAGTGATCGCATCACAGAGCACCAATGCCTTTGTCAATGCGGTGTTGGTGACGCTCAAGCCCGGTCATGCTCCGGAGGAGGTGGCCGAGTCCATCCGACGCTGGAAGCGCCTGACGGTCTACACGCGGGCGCAGATGGAGGGGATTCTCATCGGCAAGTTGATTGCCACCTCGGCCAAGCAGATCGGGATGTTCCTGGTCATTCTGGGTGTGGTCAGCGCCGCCATCGTGGCCTTCATCATCTACACCCTGACGATGGACAAGATTCGCGAGATTGCCGTGCTCAAGCTCATCGGCACGCGCAACCTGACCATTGCCTCGATGATCATGCAGCAGGCCCTGGCGCTGGGCGTGATCGGGTTCGTGGTGGGCAAGATCACGGCCACCTTTGCGGCCCCGCTGTTTCCGAAGTACGTGCTGCTGATGCCACTTGACTCCGTCGTGGGCTTTTTTGCCGTGCTGGCGATCTGTGTGCTGGCCAGTCTGGTGGCCATTCGCATGGCGCTCAAGGTCGATCCGGCCGAAGCGATTGGAGGTTGACATGCGCGGCAAGGGCATTCGTCTAGAAGGGCTGAGAAAGCGCTATGGCGAGGGCGACACCGCCGTCGATGCCTTGAAGGGCGTGGACATGGAGGTGGCCCCCGGCGAGGTGGTGGGGCTCATCGGCCCCTCAGGTTCGGGCAAGAGCACCTTGCTCAAGTGCCTGGGCGCGGTGATCGACCCGACTGCGGGGCGCATGATGTTGGGCGACGAGGTGATCTACGACAACGGCTGGAAGGTGCGCGACCTGCGCGCCTTGCGGCGCGACAAGATCGGCTTTGTGTTCCAGGCACCGTACCTGATTCCTTTTCTGGATGTCACCGACAACGTGGCCTTGCTGCGCATGCTGGCCGGGGTCAAGAACCAGGAGGCCCGGCAGCAGGCGCTGGACTTGCTCACGGCGCTGGATGTGCAGCATCGCGCCAGCGCCATGCCGTCGCAGTTGTCAGGCGGGGAGCAGCAGCGTGTGGCCATTGCACGCGGCCTGGTGAACCGGCCCCCGGTGATTCTGGCCGACGAGCCAACCGCGCCGCTCGACTCCGAGCGCGCCATGTCGGTGATCCGCATCCTCAACGAGATGGCGCAGAAATACGAAACCGCCATCATTGTGGTCACGCACGATGAGAAGATCATTCCGACCTTCAAGCGCATTTATCACATCCGTGATGGGGTGACTCACGAAGAGGTCGGCATGGGACGGGCGCCCTGAGTGGCGCACTGTGAGACGGCTACCGTCCCAGCTTGTGTGCCAGATTGCGGGTCAACTCGGCCGCTGGCAGGTTCTGGCAACCGCTGGTGTTCTGCCCGGCCCACAGGGGCGTGAAGTCGGTGCACCCTTGGCTTTCGGCTTTGGCGCGCAAGGCCGTGATGGCGGCCGTGGCCAGCGGGAAGGCGGGCGCGGCCGGGCAGATGGGGCCCAGCTCTTGCATGATGCGGTTGACGATGCCGCGTGCTGGCCGCCCCGTGAACACGTTGGTGAGGGCGGTGACGCGGGCCTGCTCGCTTTGGAGGGCCGCGCGGTGCAGGGCGCTGGTGGTGGCCTCGGGGCAGGTGAGGTAGGCGGTGCCGACCTGTACACCGGCAGCACCCAGGGCCATGGCGGCGGCCACGCCGGTGGCATCGGCAATGCCACCGGCCGCGATCACAGGCACCTTCACGGCTTGCACGATCTGGGGCAGCAGGGCGAAGGTGCCGACCTGAGTATGGACATCGTCGGTGAGGAACATGCCTCGGTGTCCGCCGGCTTCGAGCCCTTGCGCGATGACGGCATCGGCGCCGTGGGCCTCCAGCCAGCGTGCTTCGTCGACCGTGGTGGCCGAGGACAGCACTTTGGCACCCCAGCTTTTCACGCGCGCCATCAGGTCTGCCGAGGGCAGGCCGAAATGAAAGCTCACGACCGGGGGCTTGAACGTTGCCAGCAACTCGGCCATGTCGGCGCTGAAGGGCAGGCGGCCTGGCCCGGACGGGATGGCATTCACATCGATGCCAAACTCGTTGAAGTAGGGCGCCAAAGCGGCGTGCCAGGCGGCTTCGCGCTCGGGATCAGGCGTGGGCGGTGTGTGGCAGAAGAAGTTGACGTTGTACGGCCGGGTGGTCTGGGACTGGAGGGTCGCCAGCTCCTTGCTGAGCGCGTCTGGGGTGAGCATGGCGCAGGGCAGTGAACCCAGCCCGCCTGCATTGGAGACGGCCACCGCCAGAGCGCTGCCTTGCACGCCGGCCATCGGGGCCTGGATGATGGGGAGGTCGATGCCGAGGAGTTGCTGCAGGCGCATGGTGTGAACTCAATGTGGGCAGGTGAAGGCGATGACGTGCGTGCGGGCAGGCCCTTGGCGCGACTGTCATGCCTCGGGTTTCGGGGGCTTGTGAGTGAGGTCCGCCCTGCGTTGTTCGCACAGGGCACGGGCCTGAACCTCAAAGTGATTGAGCCAGTACGGATGGCGGCCTCGCAGCAACTGGATGAGGCTGGATGCCGGGTACGCCAGGAAAAACACCACGCCCCAACGCTCGTACTGTCGCACGTGTTCTTGTTCATGGGCACGCAACTGGCACAGCGTGTGTTCGCTGCCCCCCAGCACGACATGGCCCAGGGTGATGGCGCCCAGGTCGAGGCGCGTGCGTCGCTTGCCCGGCAAGGCGACCTCCAGCACCCCGGCGTGGATGTGAGCGCGGCCACCCAGGAGCAGGATGGGCGCGGCCAGCAACACGCCGACGAGCGAGCACGGGGATGCCCACGCATACCGGAGAAGTGTCAAAAGACGGCCGTGCTGTCGCATGGTGGCTTGGCGCTTCATGAGACGCCTGAAACCCCGATGAACCAGTAAATGCCGAGGGCCAACCCACCTGCCAACTGACCCAGGAGTGGCCATGTGACAGGCCGCTGGTTCTGATCGTCTCGGGCCTTGAGCAGGGCAATCAAGCCTGCGATGAGCGTGACCAGGTACAGGCCGGACCAAGCAAACCATGCAACGCCCAGGCCCATGCAGCCGAAACTTTCACAGCGGATTCGGAAGTTGAGGACGGCCACCACAGCGGTGGCCATCAAGAGCAGCCAGTAGATGTAGCGCATGGTGTGAGGTACGCCGTGTCCCCGCTCAGATGGGAAGCCAGCGCCACCAGAAGGGCTGACGCGGCTCTGAGGCGTGCAAGCGGGTCAGCAGGGCCACGAGTTCTGTGCGGCCATGCTTGCGTGCCGCTTGCAGTGGTGAGAGGCCATCAAAGTCGGACATGAGATGGGGGTCGGCGCCGTGTGCGAGCAGGTAGTGCGCCACCTCATCGTGACCGTGGATCAGGCTGGCTACCAGGGGCGTGCACATGATCTCGGGGTGCTGGTAGTTGGGGTTGACGCCCTGACTGATGTGGTAATCGACCAGCGCGAGGTTGCCATCCAGGGCGGCCTGATACAGGTCCTTCCAGTCTCCAGCAGACATTGCCATCTCCCGTGTGCGTGCTTGCTTTGTGCACTATAGGGCAGCCGTGATGCGCTGCCTTGCGACAGTGCACCAGGATTACAGCATGCTGCGCAGGACCTTGTCACGCTTGACCAGGCCATGGTGCAAGGCGGCGGTGATGTGCAACAGCACCAGCGCGATGAGGCCCCAGGCGCCCCAACCATGCAGCTCGCGCAAGAGGCCGTAGGTGCGGAGATCGACCGGCAGCAGCGCCGGCACCGTGAACAGGCCAAACACACTCACCGGCCGCCCGGCTGCACCTTGCATCAGCAGGCCGGTGATCGGCATGGCAAACATCGCCACGTACAGCAGCACCTGGGTGCCATGGGCAGCGTGCTTCTGCGCGGCCGACAGGTTGTCGGGCAAGGCCGGAGGCGTGTGAGTGAGGCGCACGGCCAGCCTCACCACCACCAACAGCAAGGCCAGCACGCCCATGGCTTTGTGCGCGGTCAGCAGCGTGAGGTGCCAGGTTTGCAGGCTTTGCACCATGGCCAGGCCAGCCAGCAAGAGCGAGAACAGCAACAAAGCCATGGCCCAGTGCAGGATGCGCGCTGGCAGGCTGTAAACATCAGCTTGACTCATGATGTGCATTTCAGTGTGATGGGTCACAGGCTTTCGCGGGCGCGGCGGCGGTACGACTCCGCATAGGCAGCCGAGCGGGCACGCAAGATGGGGTCATCGGTGGCGGCCATGCCCGTGGGCAACACCAGCGGATCAAAGTTGATGTCCTTGCATTGCCCCTTGGTTTCAGGCTGGGCTGCGCGGATCAGCAACTGTCCGGCCACCACGGTCGGCCGGGACTCGGGCCAAGGCACCGTGGGGTCGTTCTCGTTGTCGGTGGGGTCGGCCAGGGTGAAGATCAGGTCGAACACTGCAGGTGCCTGCTTCACCCGCGCCAGAAACTCGGCTTGCAGGGCGTCCGGGTCGTCGGGGTTGAGCGCAGTGAGCGGTTGTGCAGGGGTGTCAGGCGCCGGCTCCGCAGCCCAGCGCACCGCCTGGCGCTGTCCCTTGGGCCCCAGCAGGTAGAAGGCGTTGATGCTGTGATAACGCTCGGTGGCCAAGCTTTGTGTGGGGACATAGCTCTTTTGCCACGCCAGGAAGGCTTGCGTCTCAGGGTGTGAGGCAAAGAAGGCCTGAATCCGCTCCGGATTGCGCTGGCCCGTGGCCGGATCGGGCGCCAGGGCCGATAGCTGTTCGTAAAAGGCCTCGGGGGTGCCCACCGCCATCACCGGTGGCGTGTTCATGGCGGTGCGCCAACCATCGGCATCGCCCTGGCCCAGGTTCAGCGCCAGGCTGCGAACCGGCGAGCGCAAGTCAGGCGCAGTGGGGTTGGTGCCTGCAATCGACATGCGGCCGACAAAGCCAGTTTTTCCCGGCTGAAACACCTGCGCAGTGGAATAGGGCGCCAACTTCCCGTTGGACAGGAACTCGCCCGCCACGCAGAAGCCCTTGGCGTGTGCCCGGCGAAAGCCCTCGTGCGGCTTGGCACCTTCTTGCAGGTTCACAAACCGTTGGGCGGTGACGCTGGATTGCCCCGCACCACTGGCCACGGCGTAGATCACGCCAGCCAGTGAGCCCACCGCCAGCACCACGGCGGCATAACGAAAAACAGACATGACCCGGCCATCCTCTCGTCTTGTCGTGACATGAAGTCGTGAAGCGCCGCATTGTGGCCAACTTCACGAACGACCGAGGATGTGGGGTTAATGCGCCTTGGCCTCACTTTGCCCGGATGACGACGGAGGGTGCACTGCGATGGTGAGGACCGTGGCAGACCGCTTCGATGTTGTTGCCATCCGGGTCGAGCACAAAGGCTGCGTAGTAGCCCGGGTGATAGGCGCGTTCACCCGGCGGGCCATGGTCGCGACCACCTGCGGCGAGTGCGGCCTGATAGAAGGCTTGCACCGTGGCCTGATCAGGGGCCTGGAAGGCGAGGTGCACACGCGAGACATACTCGCCGGCCGCCTCCACCACCAGTTCGTCGGCATAGAAGAAGTCGGGGCCTTCTTGCACGATGTCGGGCCAACCCAATGCGGCGAACACCGCGCGGTAGAAGCGCTTGCTGGCCGTCAGGTCTGACACCCGCAAGTGCACGTGATCGAACAGCCTGCCTCGGTGGAATTCCATGATGAGCTCCTTGCGCGACTCAACACGCAGGCCGGGGTTTGTTCACCCATTCCTGCACGCTGGGCCGCTGCCACTGTGCTTCGGCATACGCGGCCAATCTGGCCGGCAGCGTGTCCCCTGCCAGACGCAGGCGGTTCAGCATGAGCGCCAGATCGGTGTCGGCGATGGACCACTGGTCGAACAGCGACGTGCGGCCGGGTTGCAGGAAGCTCTGCGTGGCCGCAATGAGCTTGCGGACCGACGTATGCGCCTCGGCTGACAGCGGCGGCGGTGGACTGCGTTTCAGGAACACCACCTCGGCCGAGCGCTCTTGCCGAATGGGCAGGAGGTCGCTGCGCAGCCAGGCCTGAATCTCTCGGGCCCGGGCTTTGGACTGGATGTCGGATGGGTAGAGCGCGGTGCCGGGGTAACGGTCTTCCAGGTATTCGCAGATGGCCGATGACTCGGACAGGTGGAAGCCGTCGTCGCTGATGGCCGGCACGCGCCGGGTGGTGGACACCTCGGCGTACAGGGGGTCGGACTGCTCCTGCCGCTCCAGGTTCACCAGCACCGTCTCGAAAGGCAGTTGCTTCTCGCGCAGTGCCACGAACACCGACATCGCATACGGCGACAGGTAGTTGGCGTCGACAAACAGCTTCATGGCGCTGCTCCTGCCGCAATGGGCTGGCTCAGTGTGCTGGGCGCCCACTGCAGTGGCAGGTAGACGGTTTCCATGCGTGACCCCCTGGGTGTATGGCGCCCGCTCACTCAACATCAGTGGCGCTGCACAGGATGCAGATGAAGTGATGTTCGTGAGGATTGCGTAGCCTGAGGCATTCGTCAACCCACGGCTTCTTCAAAATGGCGAACATGGATGACCATGTCGATGGCTCACTCTGCGTGGCGAAGCAGGAGAAGAATGCGTTTGTGTATGTTGATGATTCGGCGGCGAATGCTGGCATTGCCCGACGCGAATTGATGAATGGATTGGACGTTCTTGATCTTGTCGTAAATGTTGACGATGAGGGCCTCGGTCGTCTTGTCGGTCCAAGAGGCAAGATCCGTCTTCTCGATTCCAGTGAAGTGTGGAATTCGGTTGCGTTGAAGCAGGTTGAAGTTGAATCCTGCCTTGTTCAGACGATCAAACTCAGTCGTCACAAAATGGGGGATGACCGTTTCCGGTGCAACGCCGTCACTGATCACGCGAAAACACAGCCGTGAGTTGGCTTTCAGCTCATCGATCAGCGCGCGAGCATCGCCCTTGCGGTTCTTGCGGAACGCGTCAAACGACGCCATGGCTTTTGCCGCGCTGATGAATCCCTCAAGGGCTGGAAGCAGTTCGATCATGGGCAAATTCAGTGGGGCTTGGTGACCGGGGCCGCCGCGCTGGGCACGCAGATGATGGTGTGGCCGAGCTTCATGGCGGACTCCTGGTCGGGCGGATCTCAACAGATCATTTGATGACGCCACAGGCGACGCGTGCGCCCCCGCCACCCAATGGGGCCGGGTGGTCGGCATGGTTGTCACCACCTGCGTGAATCATGATGGAGCGCCCAGCCAGATCGGCGACCTTCAAACGAGGCGCCAAGACGGGCTGCGACGCATTGCCTGCCGAGTCAACATAGAGCGGCGGAAGGTCACCCAGATGCCCGTCACCCCAGGGCTCGCCGTGCTTGTTGGAGCTTGCGGGATCAAAGTGCCCCCCTGCCGCCAGAGCCGGGACCCACTTGCCGTCCTTCTCCTTTGCATCGCAGCTGGGGTTTTGATGGATGTGGAACCCATGAAGCCCGGGCGGGAGGCCGTGCAGCGAAGGCGTGAGAACCAAACCATGTCTGGAGTCAGACGCCGTGATGCTGCCAATGGCGGCGCCAACCCCTTTTTCATCCACGATGTTGACGGTGACTTGTGCGCTTGCCGAGGCCGCGGTGATTGCAAATACAGTGGCCAGCGAAAGATGCTTGATCATTTTCAATCTCCATTGACGTTGCCAAAAAACACCAGCCCATGAACGACAGGGTCGCGACGGGTTAGGGCGTACCACACTCAAAGTAGCCTTGCTTCTGCTCGCTTGTCGGGCACCAGGTGGACATGTTGACCAGGTACGAGCTGGGGCGGACAACGCGTGCTTTGCCCAGCGCGTCCTCGGCCTGCGAGCGCGAGACAAACACCTTGACGCTCCGGAACGAGCCTGCCCGGCGGAAGACTTCTCCCTGGCCGATGCCCATGCGCTCAGCCGTCTTGGTGATCTCTTGTCTGGCGTATTCAAGTGTGGTGTCGCCACCGAAGACAACGCCCCAGGTGCCTGCGGGGTCGGGTGCCGCAGGGGATGGCTGCACTGTGCCAACCTGTGGAAGATAGGTCTTCTGAATCAATGCTTCTGCGGTGGCCTCAGACATGGGGACGCCAGAGAAACGGTTGATGACGTCGACGGCCCATTTACGAAGACTCTTGCTCTCAGGTGTCTGATTGAGGCCGGGGTCTTTGCTCAGGATGGCGGTTGCTAACTCAACAAACTTCGTTTCGCTGTCGCGTTGCTTGTTGGAGGCGGCAACCTGATTGCCAAGGTATGCCACGGTCAACGGTATGAGGATCGCTGCTGCGACCTTGCTGAAGACTTCAAGTTTTTGCCAGCCGTCCATTGCATACCCTTGTGGTTGTACGGCCTAACTTGTTTCAGGCGCTACGCGGCAACTTGCGTCGCGTGGCCTGACACTTCAATTTGGAGATGTTAGCCCACCTGACTGACGGTGTGTACCCCGTTCAACTCCCCCTGATTGGGGCAGCCAGTTCGGTGAGGCTCACTTGCCCGAAAAGGCCGCCTCGAACTTGGCTCGGTCCAAGTACTTGACGTAGTTGGAGAACGAGGCGCTGACGGCGGGATTGGTCGTCAGCTCCTGCATGGCCAACTGGCCGAGCGCGTGAAAGGCGAACTCAAACGACTTCTGCCCTTCGGTAGAGAAAGCTTGTTGGGCCTCGGCACGGCAGCTTTGGGTGATCAGCTTGGTGGCGATGTTGGCCAGGCTCTTGTCCAGGGACTCCTTGATGGCATCGCTGGCCTTGGACAGAGGCTTGATTTCGGGGTGCGCCGACATGGCGACAAAGACCCACTTGGCCAGGTCTTTGCGTTCTTTGCCGGTGGTGTTGTCGGCCACACAAGATGCCAGCGCATCGGTGGCCGGCCCCGCGAAGCTGATGGCGGGCATGAGGGTGGCCGAGAGGGCGAGGGCGGAGAGGAGGGGTTTGATCATCTTGAGCTTGGCCGGAGCCTGAGAGGTGAATTGAACGAGGGGGGGGGCACGTCAACTACCTTGAGCTTGAAGTCATCGGTTACCGATTGACGAGCTTGCGGCCAGGTTTTCCCATAGTGGACATTCTCCGTTAGGTTGGAATGTCCACAAAATTCAGACAAGCTTCGCGTCCACGTTGAATGATGGGATGGACTCCCCCGCATTTTTCGGCATCAATGTGCCAGCCAGTTAGGCTGCGCAGCGCGCCAGCATTGACCAAGCAGTACTTCGGTTGCTACTTGGCGCCGAGCAGCTTTGCCTTTTGTGCATTGAACTCGGCTTCAGTGATGACGCCACGTTTGCGCAACTCGTCAAGCTTCAGCAATTCTTCGTAAGGGCTAACTGTTTCGACCTTGTGTCGATTTACAAAGAAGTCGCGGGCGAGACGCGCATCGCGCTCAATCGTGATGTCTGTCATGTTTCTCTGTGACTCAGGCGTACCTTTGTTCACCAAAGCAAACTTGTAGTAGAACCATCCCCAGTCGCCAAGAATTCCAACTCGGTGGATGCGCGCCGCGAGAGGACTAGCTACTTTGCCTTTGCTCGCAGCGAAATCGTTTGCCTGGTTGACGACGGCTGCGATGAGTGACGACTCGCTGCCAAAGATTCCGCGGCGATCGACGTCCAGCAACTCGTAGACGTTGTCCTTGACTTGCATGATCTCTTCGTCAGGAGTGCTGTCTTCTACCGTGGCGCACGCTGCGAGGAGCGCTATGGAACCAACGATGGCTACACGACGAAGAATGCTTTGTTTCAGAGCGACGGATTTAAGCACGAAAACTCCCTTAAAAACCTTGGTAATGAGCTGAACGGATGCGTATCTACTTGGAGCCCTTTTCGCTCGTTGCACGCTGTCGTTCAAAGGTGGCAGTCAGATCATTGCATCCTTTGGTTTTTGCAGCAGCTTCAAGAGCAACAACTTCCCCTCTTAGTAGAGACAATTCTGCGGCATTGGAGCCGCCCCGGGTAACCGCGAAAAGCGCAGGACCCCAGAGCGTGAAGGGTGCAACTGCCAAGGAAAGAGCATCGGTGCTCGAATTCGCATCTTGGATCATGGCGACGCTCTTGGCGCGAATCACCACCTCGTCTAGCCGCTGCTCCATCTGAGTGCAACCGTAATGCTGATACTTGATGGGATCGATCGCCGTCGGCTGAACAGTAGATGCAGTGGTGGCGCACCCGCCTGCGAACAGCATGGAAGCCACCAACGGTAGCAATGAGAGAGCACGCATATATTGAGTTTAGCGGATGTTGCACGGAGCGCGCTGCAAAAGCAGACAGCGTAGTCTCTGCGGCCTAACGTTTGGTTAAGGGGCCGGCTTTAGCCGGTCCCGAGTGAGCGAGGCGAACATCTTGAACCATTTGTTAGCAGCCGGTGCGTCAGAGAATTAAAGCAGGTGTTGTGATATGTGTTTTGATATTTCTACTATCGCGGTGTTTCCAGTGAATTCAAATTTAACTTTGCCTACAGATGAGAGATATATCTCCAGCTCGGAGTCCAGATCAAAGGTTCCTGAAGTCTCTACAGAGTAAGCAACGATGTTTTTGTAGGGAATTGATGTGTAGTCTTTTTTGCTGCCGGTAAGCCCCTGGACGTTAACGGCAATTATTCTCTTGGTGGTGAAAACGACTCCATCACGCATTGATTTGTATGAGTCTATGATTTTCTCGTTTTCTAGCAAAAGCGCAGTTACATTCTCGGCGTATTCGCTGTTTTGCTTTAGTTTGAAGAAACCCTTGTTGTTGAAATCGATCATGTTTATTCCTTGTTCTGCTAACGTTTGGTTAAGGGGCCGGCTTTAGCCGGTCCCGCAGTGAGCGAAGCGAACGACTTGAACCAGTTGTTAGGGATGGTCTGCAAAACCTCCGCATGCAGCCCTGAATGTGAGACAGTGACAGCATGAAGCAGATGAGCCTGAGCACCACTGGATTTGAACGCAAGACCAAGAGAACGCGCAAGCGCGAGTTCCTCGAC